>ODAI010863088.1_pt1 | contig 28609 bp, 23 predicted proteins | sample 1539321 | NCBI WGS metagenome assembly ODAI01 (sample SAMN02144231, study PRJEB22623) | gut metagenome | biome: sheep rumen | host: Ovis aries | place: New Zealand
AAAGACCGTTACGCTCAAAGACAAAAGCCATTTCCAGACTCCAATTATCCTTGCGATCGGGCATTCGGCGCATGATACGTACAGGATGTTAGCGGCGGAAGGGGTGAAGTTAGAGACGAAGGGGTTTGCGATGGGCGTGCGCGCCGAACATCCGCAAGAGCTGATCAACCGGCTGATGTACCATCTGGATGAGAAGAAAGACCGCTCTGCTCAAAGACAAAAGACCTTGCTCGATTCGGACGGCCACCGGCAGTCCTCCGTGCTCAAAGACAAAAACGCACAGTTGATTGAATATATCGGCAATGCCTCGTATTCGATGGTGACGCAGGTGGACGAACGGGGTGTGTATTCGTTCTGCATGTGCCCGGGCGGACATATCGTGCCGGCAGGCAGTGCGGAGGGGACGTGTGTGGTGAACGGCATGAGTGCCAGTCACCGGAACAGTCCGTACGCCAACAGCGGCATGGTCGTACAGATCAATCCGGAGGACATCCCCGGCGATGATCCGCTACGGGGTCTGGAGTACCAAGAAGCCCTTGAGCGGCTTGCTTGGGAGCAAGCTTCCCAAATGAAAAATGAAAAATTAAAAATGAAAAATTGCTCCGCGGTGGCACCGGCGCAACGGATGAAGGATTTTGTGGAGGGCAGAGCAAGCAAGAATCTGCCGGCATGCAGTTATCTGCCGGGTATTGTGCCGAGCCGGTTAGACCAATGGTTGCCGGCGGAAATAGGCAAGAGGCTGCAACAAGGATTCCGTGATTTCGACAAGAAATACCCCGGTTTTCTGACCAATGAGGCTGTTATCGTAGGCGTGGAGAGCCGTAGCAGCAGTGCGGTGCGTATCCCCCGTGACCCGGAGACCCTACAGTCGGTCAGCACGCCGGGGCTGTACCCATGCGGCGAGGGAGCGGGTTATGCCGGGGGGATCACCAGTAGTGCGTTGGATGGTATAAACGCCGCACTGAAGATAGTTCAACAGTAGTTAGACACTATACATATCGTCTAGGTATGGTCTAGGTATCGTCTAGCGAAATAAGGTAAAACAATAAATGCAGGCTCGAACGAGTCTGCATTTATTGTGATCAGCCATGTATGGCTGATGCTTTGGATGCTTTGGATTAGAGCTGTGCGCCAGGTCTAAAAGACCATTGGCGCGCATTAGAGCTGTGCACCAGGTCTAAAAGGCCGTTGGTGCGCATTAGAGCTGTGCGCCAAGAGCGTTGTACTCAACGCCGTTCTTGCGGATGATGAGCTGACCATCGCGGAAGAACTTCTCAGCCTTCGGAGCAGCTTCGATGTCCTCGATACCCTGAGCATCAGCGCCAATCTGAATTTTGGTGATACGGTAGCCACCGGCGAACTCTTTGATTTCTACATCACCACCGTTGGATTTGTACTCCAGAACTTTCCAGATATAACCATCCTCGTCAGCACCAGTAGCACCCGCTGATTTTGCCGGCAGAGTGAGGTCGGTAGATACAGCCACAGCATTCTTCGGATAAACAGCATCCTTATCTACAAAATTAGAAGCAGTAGTACCCTTAGCAGCTACAGTCAGTTTGATAACCTCATTAGCAACAGTACCTTTGATAATCAGGATACCATTCTTGCCACCGAACTCATAGCATTTGCCCGGATACACAACGAATGCTTTTGCCTTGTCAGCACTATTCTTGAGTTGGAATACTACATCCGGCTCAGCGGCGAGACTGGTCTCACTTACAACTTCAGCCTTAATGTCATAAACGAATTTAGCTTTAGCCTCATCCGACTCTTTGGCGTTCAGAGTAGCACCAGCAACATTCCAATCTGAGATAGTGGTTCCGACGGTAGCAAAGTCAATGACCTTAGCGTTAACTGTGAGTGCTGCAACAGCAGCAGCTGCGAAGAGGAAAATTTTCTTCATAATGTTTTAGTTTTTAAAGTTAATAAATATTGTTAGTTAATAAAAAGTCGAAAGACAAAAGACAAAAGACAAAAGACCGCCCTACGGGCTCAAAGCCATTTGCTAAATTGACTTTTCAAAATCGAGTGCAAAGGTACTACATTTTTCGGACATATGCAAGTACATATTGCCGAAAAATGTAGAATTTTTGCACTTTAGTCCACTGCGTCGGGATCTTTGCCGTTATAGAGCACATTTTTTATCTTTTTGTACTCCGTAATCGGCATCGGTTTGGGGTTGATCTGGCAGTTGGTGAAGTTGATGTCCTCCGCATACTCCATCTTGATACCGCCACGGTTACCGATGATGGTCACCTGATCAAAGAGGATGTTATGGACAGGTTTTCCCTTGAGTCCCTGAATATCGACCGCCTGCTTGGAACCGATACAGGTGATATTGCGGAAGGTGATATTGGACCAGTCGGGGAAGAACGCGTTTTTGTCATCCGAGTCGGTAGCAGAAACACCTGCGCCCTTGTCGGCATAGCCGGATGAGATGAGGAAAGCGGACTCGCGGATATCCTTCATGATGATGTCATAGCAGTAGATGTCCTCGCACCATCCTCCACGACCGGGAGCAGACTTGAAACGACAACCGATGTCGGTACCATCGAAGCGGCAGTCCTTCACCACGAGACGCTGCATACCGCCGGAGAACTCAGAACCGATGACAAAGCCACCGTGTGCACGATAGACGGTATCGTTGGTGATGAGGAAGTCACGCTGCGGACCGGCGTCCACACCTTTCTGGCCTACACCGCCCTTCATACAGATACCATCGTCACCACAAGAGATATTGCAGTTGACGATGAGCGCCACCTGGATATTACCCGGGTCCATGGCATCGCCGTTCTGCGCCCAGTGCGGGCAACGGATGTGCACGCCGTCTATAATAAGGTTTTGCACGCGCGTGGGCACGAAATGGAACTTAGGTGAATTGAGGAGGTGCACATTCTCGACGAGTACGTTTTTGGAGTCGGTGATATTGACCAGATGCGGACGCATCTTCTCCTGAATAATCGGGTCGGAGGCAATATTGGGCACACCTAATTTCTTATCAAGATTAAAGGGATACCAAACGAGCCATTTCTTGCTGTTGCCATCGGGTTTGGTGACGCCGCCCATCGCCAGCACGTCGCCCCATACATCGCCATCTGCGGCTACGACCTCGGGCGCTACGACTTTCTTTTGCTTGATCGGGCGCCAGTAGATACCCTGCCCGTCGATCGTACCATGACCGGTGATGGAGACGTTTTCCAGTTTGGAGCCGTAGATGAGTGCATGGCATTTCTTGGAACCATCGCGGAGGGAGTCATTTTTGTTGACATAGAGTTCCTTGTTGGTCGAACCAAGAATGGTTGCGTTGTCGGCGAGATGCAGATCGAGGTTGGAGACCAGTTTAATCGGTCCTGTAAGCCACTTGCCATCGGGCACATTGAGGTGACCGCCGCCCTGTTTCTTGAGGTGTTTGAGGGCTTTGGCGAACGCCTCGGTGTTGTCAGTGACCCCATCCCCTACTCCACCGAAATCAACGATGGATACGGTGTAATCAGGGATGATCACTTCCTTCACCTGCTCTACCGCACACGGCAGATTCTGGTAATAATGGGAGTACTTGGTTTGCGCCTGGGTAACTACGCTCATAGACAAAAGAGCAAAGACCGCTGCGCTCAAAGATAAAAGACTTTTTCTCATATTCGTTTCTTTTATGGGTTCAAAGGATTAGTACAAATTCCGTACCAAATGGCATAAATAGACATCCAGATTGGTATGCCCGGTGACGAGCGTCGCCGTACGCGCATCGCCCGGATCATTGGGATTGAGCCCAAAAGCCGTCTCCCACTCATCGGGAATACCGTCGTAGTCGGTGTCCAGCGGTTTCTCCGCAGCCTTTAGTTCGGGCCATCCGCCTACGTCGGACTGCGTGTCAATCAGTCCGTTCTTGGAGCCGTTGGAGCCGGTATAGGTATAATTGCCGTTTCTCACCTCATTGACGATACGGGTATCCACTGCGTCGCGTGAGAGGGAACAACCGGCTTTGGCGAGAACGGTCTCGTAGGCATCCGCTGCCGTCTGCTCATTCTTGAGAGCGGTTAATCCATCCGTCCAACGGGCAGCCGCCTTGCAGAGGTCTTTCTTGTTTGACTCATCGGGGTCAACGCCCTGCCAGTTGTCGTTGGTGACGGCAGTAGAACCATACACATAATTGCCGGCGATGTAGAACTTGCCGGGTTCCACCGTGCCTCCGGGCGAATGCGTGCAGTTACCACATTTGGTAGTGGGGTTCACGATACGCGCTTTCTTAGATGTAGCAGGACCGTACTTATAGTAGTTGTTGACCATATTTATACGACGTCCGCCGGCACCTTTGTTCGTTCCCTCTCCGCCATAGGCAGAGTTGCCGCCCCAGTTATAGATGACATTATTGACATGGTCGATGGGTCCGCCGCAGCGTGTATCCACGAAGTCATGGTCGAAGCGCGGGTTACGGCTGTCGTGGTGGGCTAAGAGGTTATGATGGAAAGTAGCGTTGGAGCCTCCCCATATACCGCCGTATCCATGCGATCCCTTGCCGTGCACCGAGTTCTTGAGGGACTCCGAGACGATACAATACTGCATCGTGAAATCCTTGTTCCCGTAGCAGCTGACACACTCGTCCACGGACCAAGAGCAAGAGAGGTGGTCGAGCACGACGCCCGTAGCATTATTGACCGAGATGGCATCGGACTCGGTGTTGCTGACATCTCCCAGCCGCACGCGGATGAAGCGCACGATGACGTTGCTGGCGTTAATCACCAGCGGGTAGTCCGCAATACATATTCCGTCTCCCGGCGCGGACTGACCGTCAATCGTGATACCGCCCGTTTTGATACGCAGTTCGCTCTTCAGATGAATCGTACCGGAGACAGTGAACATGACGCGTCTTTTTCCTGTCTGGTTCACGGCATAGCGAAGCGTCCCCGCCATAGGCAGTCCCGTATTGGGATCCAGCGCATCGTCCAAGCGGCTGACGCGGTAGATCGTACCTCCGTCACCGCCCGTCACAGCAGCCCCGCCCCCCTGGATATTGGCACATGCGGCTACCAGCTCCGGGTTAGAGTCTATCGTTTTCTGATCCGGATTATTAGGAGTGTTGCACGCTGCCATAAAGAATGACAGTGTGCAACACAGCGCTATAAGTTTCCACGTTTTCATCGGATAGAATCATTATTCCGCCGTAGCGGCATAGTCATAGTCGTTCCAAAGGGCACCTTCCGACTGACCTACGTTGACCGAGAAGATCGGCCAGTACTGGCGTCCGTTGAGACGCTCCGGATACTCACGGTCGAAGAGCATGTAGTTATCGGGAGCCAGTTCACGACCGGACGAGCCGAGATAGATAGCGGTCTTCACCCATCCGTTCTCCTTGCTATAGGTAGTGGGTGCGCCTGACTCGCCTTTGTTGAGGCCATAGACAGAGTCAATAACAAAGCCCTTGATACCGGCAGCGTAGCTGTACTCATCGCCGACATATTTGTACTTGAAGTAGATCGTATCAGCCAGACCAGCGAACTCACCCTCGTGTTTGTCCATGGCAGCCAGACGCTCGTGCGCTTTGAGCAGGGTCTCTTTGAGAATACCCCAACGCATGAGGTCATACTTACGGAGATACTCACCGGTGAACTCCAGCTTACGCTCCTCCTGGAGGTTAGCCATGGTGAGCTCTTTGGCAGAAGCATGCGCGCGGCTACGAATTCTGTCAAAGCATGCTTTACCGTCAATACCATAGGTGTTGGTCGGCATATCGCCACCGATACCGCCAATAGAAGCCTCGGCAGCCATGAGGAGCACGTCTGCATAACGGATGATCGGGAAGTTGATACCATCGTCGTTGCCGGTACGGTGACGAACCATCCACTCTACACGGTATTTATTACCATACCAGTCACCGATCATCTGGTTCTTCTGATAGAGGATCTTAGCGTCCGTGCCTTTCTCAGGGAAAGCAAGCGTCACATTCTCCGGTGTGGAGTTGAATTTCGTACCATCGTCATACACCCAGATATAACGCGCCATCGTCACGTCACGGCGCACATCCGCCGGTTCAAAGTCATAATAGAGCGTCGGCACGATACCTACCGCCGAGTTCGAGGCACCGCCTTCGTTGTTCTTCAGTCCCTCAAGGGCATCCGAAATCTTCGTGCCGTTGTATTGGAGAACCTGTCCGCGGCTACCGTCTGCGAAAGCGAGTTCCCAAATCACCTCAGAAGCATAATATCTGGTCTCATCGGCACAGATTTTCTTGAATATATCCTCATAATTGGTCTGGAACTTAGCATCCTCGTTTCCGTTATTGATAATCTGCGCGCACGCCCACATGACCTCTGTATTGAGTTCCTGACGGAGCGCGGCATCCTCAACGAGGAATTCCGGTCCGTTCTTCCATGTAGCAGGGCGCACACCCTTACCTGCATAGGTCAGGTCCACACGTGCGAGGAGGGCATAAGCCGCCGCCTTGGACGGGCGTCCGGTATAGTTAGCCGCCGTTCCCGGACATTCGCTCGACCAAGGGATCAGCTCTGCCGCCTTCTTGAGGTCAATACGGATCTGTTTGAGGACGTTGGTACGGTCCGATTTGGGAGTCTTGAGCCCTGCCTCATCTTTAGAGATAGAAGTGAACCGCGCAGGAACGTCTCCCCAGAGCTGTACCATCTGGAAGTAGCAGAACGAGCGGAGGAAATACGCCTCTCCCAATAGATAGCGCATCTTGGAATTGGCGGTATCACCGTATTGCTCGACACCCTCGATGATGTTGTTGCAACGCTCCACAGCGGAGTTGAGGTACCCCCACGGATCCTTACCGTTGGAGGTTGAGAGATCACCACTGGTAGGTGTCATGGCATAGGTATTCCAGTCCGCTCTTCCTGAGTTTTTGGTACCATGCTCCACATCGGTGTTCATACCTTGATAACCGCACGCGAGACGGTTACGGAAGGACTTGTCCTGCCCGAACTGCTCATAGACACCGGCTATCACCTGCTCCGTGCTATTGGGATTAGAGAACACTTGTGCGGCATCCATAGCTGAGGGCGATTTCGAGTCAAAGAAATCGCAGCCTGTCAGCGCAACAGCAACTGCTGCAAATGCAATATATTTTAAGTTTTTCATATTCTGTTTACTTTTAGGTGTTTAGAGTCGATTTTAGAAAGAAAGGTTGATACCGAAGTTGAATGCGCGGCTCTTGGGGAATGCGGAGAAGTCCACGCCGGTAGCCAGCGGATTGATCTTCGAGCGGGTATCCACCTCCGGATCAGCACCCGAGTACGGGGTAGCGCAGAAAAGGTTAGAAGCCGTGAAGAAGATACGTGCGGTCTTGATGTATGCCTTGCTGATCCAGCGGTCAGGCAGCGAATAGCCGACCGTCAGCGAGGAGAGGCGCAGGAAAGAAGCATCCTCCACATACTTGTCGGTCAGGGCGATGTTGTCGCTAATCGGGTTAGCGTTCTTCGCATTGGCGTTTGAAGCGCCGAGCGCAGCCGCCATCGCAGCATAGTTATCACCGGAAACCGTACCGTCCGCACCTACGTGCTCGGAAGGAATGAAGACACCGTCTGCGCGGAAGAGCGAGTAACGCATACCGTAAGCCACGTTAGCAGTGTTGTTACGGAGTTTGGATTTATCGAAGATCGTTCCGTAATCCAGCGCAGAGAGGTTGAGCACCTTGTTGCCCACACTGTAGGTGAACTGGGCACTGAGGTCTACCTTACCCCATTTTTCACCGCCGATATTGAAGTTCAGACCAAAACCACCCTGGATGTCCGCCTGCGTATTACCCAGCACAACGCGATCCTCATCATTGACTACGCCGTCGCCGTTCTGGTCCACCAGCTTGGTCATACCCGGACGCGCCTCGCCGAGGATCGTATTAACAGCCCTTCCGTTCGCATCATACCAACGACCGTTAGAGGGGTTGTAAGATGCGAAATCCTCGGCTGTGTACCATCCGGCAGTCTGGTAACCGTAGATGTTACCCACCTTGTCACCCGGACGGAGTTTGAACTCATAGTCCACGTTGTTATAGTTAGACGAGAAGCAAGACGAAGAAACAAGATATTCCGTCATACCACCGAGATCCACCACCTTATTATAATTGTGCGCGATATTGGCGTTGATGCTCAAGCCGTAGCTCAGACTCTTTGCACGTTTGTCAAGGATCACGCCATTCAAAGAGAGTTCAACACCCTTGTTGTCGGTAGAACCGATATTACGATACTGGTAGTTATATCCACCGATAGCCATCTTGTATTTGAGGATCAGGTCTTTGGTGGTATTCCAATAGAGATCGATGGTACCGCTCAAACGCTCGTTCCAGAAGCCGAAATCCAAACCGAGGTCACGGGTGATAGTGGTCTCCCATTTGAGTTTGTTATTAGCGGCAATGACATCCGAACCACCGTCAGCAAGTTTGGTAGTGAAGACCTCACTATAAGCGGTAGAGGAAGACAGGTACTCCGGACGGAGATAACCAAGATCGACGTTGTTGTTACCTACAGAACCGTAGGAGAGACGGAGTTTGAAGTTAGACATCACGTCCTGCGCCGGAGCCATCCACTCCTCGTCAATGATACGCCATGCGATAGCAGCCGACGGGAAGTAGCCCCACTGGTTACCCTTGGTGAAACGGGTAGAAGCATCGGCACGGAACGTAGCCGTGATGTAATAGCGGTTGAATAATATATAGTTCGCACGCGCGAAGAAGGACAGCATGTTATCCGTCGGGTTGACGTATGATTTGCTGGTATAAGCTTTGGCAGAACCGATGTAGTTGAATACCTGCGGACCGGTCAAAGCGGCATCATAACCAAAACCGTTATTGGTACGGAGCTCACCGTGGAGAAGCTGCATCTCCTCACCGATCAAGATACCCAGATCGTGGTCCTCACCCCATTTCTTCTTGAACTCCAAGGTGTTGGTGTTTTTGAAACGGCTTGATTTCTCATCAGTTGCTACAATATGGCCATAACCTGCACCACCCGCATAAGTAAATCCTTCACCGGCGCGGGAATAGTAAGTGGTAGGACCATAGTAGCGGTCTTGTTTCTGATAACGGCCCTCGTAACCTACCTCGGTCTTCCAGGTAAACATCTTGGCGAACTTGTAGCTCACATAACCCTGGAGGTTGAACTTATCGTCCACTTTCTTACGGTAGTTATGGTCGATCGTGGTAATCGGGTCGTAAAGCGAACCGAAAGACTCATAATCATCCAGACCGGCTACGTTATCCTTGGCAAAGAGCTCAATCGGCGAATAAGCAATCGCGTTACGCACACGGCTCTCGGTCTTGGAACCGGCATCCTGCGCAGTATTGGTACCCGAACCGAGGACGTTGGTATTCGAGTAACGGGCAGTGAAGCTGATCGTCAGATCCTTGATGGGTTTGAACTTAGCTTTGAAACTCAGGTTGTTACGTGCATAGTCCGAACCGTACATGATACCCTTGTCGTCAATACGGTTGTAAGAAAGAGAGAAGTTCGCCGCCTTATTACCTCCGCTTACGGTGAAGCTATGATTGCTGTTCAGGCCATGACGGCCGAAGGTCTCTTCCTGCCAGTCCGTCACCTTCTGGGTATGCCAATAGTCCTGAATCTCCGAAATCGACATGATCTGATCCTTATCGCCGGTCGCCGCATACCGCGGGTCGAAATACTGGTTGAAGTTAGTCGGGATATTGGCAGTATTGCCTTTCGCGCGGTAGTGCGCATACTCATACTGCATCAGCACAAAATCGTCCACGTTGAGCATATCGTATTTCTTAGCCATCTGCTTCCATCCCATGTAGCCGGTATAGTCAAAATGAATCTGCATCTTGTCGTCCACATTGTTGTCCGCATCCTTGGTGGTGATGATGATTACACCATTGGCACCTTGTGCACCATAGATAGCGGTAGCCGCAGCATCTTTGAGGACATCCATCGACTGAATGTCGCTGGGCGAAATATCGGAGATAGAGCTAACCTGGAAACCATCGACGATGTAGAGAGGATCACTGCTCTGGGTCAGAGAAGTACCGCCACGGACACGGATCTTTACGTCTGCGTCAGGGCTGCCCTCGGTCGTTGTAACCGACACACCAGCGAGTTTACCTTGCAGCGCCTCCGAAGCCGAAGCTACGGGAATATCCTTCAGCTGCTCTGCGTTGACCGAACTGACAGCGGTAACCAAGTCACGTTTCTTGGTCGTACCATAACCGGTAACGACAACCTCCTCCAGCACCTCGCTGTTCTCCGAGAGCACCACATTCATGGTGTTGCCGGTGATGTTCAACTCCTGCGTCTTCATACCGATGTAGGAGAAAATCAGCACTTTGGCATCATCCGGCACGTCGATGGTATAGTTACCATCAAAGTCCGTTACTGTACCAATGGTGGTACCTTTCACCACTACGGAAGCCGAGATGATTGTCTCTCCCGTCTGGTCCTTTACCGTTCCGCTAATCACACGAGCCTCTACAGCCATGCTTCCTAAAAGCAGAGCCGACAGCACCATGGTACGGAACACTCTAAAATTCAGTTTCATAAAGAGAATTTGTTTGTGTTTTGTTTGTATTGATTGTTTATTGTTGTATGCGTTCAATATATATTTGCGCGTATGCGCGATTGAAACCGACTGCAAAGGTACAAAAAAAAACACACCTTAGTGTGTATTTTTTGACGGAAAAGGTGTAATGCGGCTCTTTTTTGCAAAGTTCAGTTGTCAAACGGCTCAGCATATGAACATCCCTCGCGCCACCTGGAACATCCGTACCGCGTATTGCCTCTGATAATCACTCCCTGACGGCAAACAGGACAGAGCATTCCTGCCTTATTGGTCTTGACATCTCTGACTACTCCGGAAGTCATTTCTTTGAGTTCAGCCAGGAAATCCTGTGCTGCATACTCGCCGCGTTCTATCTCACGCAGTTTTTTCTCCCACAGACCAGTCAGTTCAGCCGATTTGAGCAGCGGAGAGATAATCGTATGAATGAGGTTGATACCCGTCTCGGTAGCGCGGATGGATTTGCCCTGCTTGACGATATATTTGCGCTGGTAGAGTTTTTCTATGATGGCAGCTCGGGTAGAAGGACGACCGATACCGTTCTCTTTCATCGCCTCACGCAATTCTTCGTTTTCCACCGTTTTTCCCGCCGTCTCCATGGCACGCAGGAGCGTAGCTTCCGTATAATATTTAGGCGGCGTAGTGGTTTTCTCTTTCAGCAGTGGCTCGTGCGGACCGCTCTCACCCTTGGTGAACGCGGGAAGAGATTTAGAAGAATCAGAAGAATCAGAGTTATCTGAGGAATCAGAGGAATCCGAGTTATCGGAGGAATCATTAGGGTCTTTAAGGTCCTTTGGACCTTTCTCAAAGACCACCCTCCATCCCGGTTTGAGTACCTCGCGTCCGGTGACCTTGAAATCAATCTCGTCGGCTTTCGCCAAGACGGTCGTATTGCTTACCTCACACTCGGGGTAGAAGACCGCAATAAAATGCAGGGCAACGAGGTCATAGACCTTCTTCTCATCCGCCGTCATGGTATCGGGGCGCTGACCGGTAGGGATAATGGCATGGTGGTCTGTGACCTTCTTGTTATCGAAGACTTTTTTGGATTTAGGAAGCGAGGAAGCACCTTTCTTACCATCCGCTTTTAGAGAAAGGAGAGGCGCCACCTGCGGGTAATAGTCCTTAATGCCATTCAATGTACCGGGCACTTTCGGGTAAATATCCTCGCTCAAGTAGGTGGTATCCACACGCGGATAGGTAGTCAGACGCTTCTCGTAGAGCGACTGAATCAGCTGGAGCGTCTGCTCCGCCGAGAAACCGTATTTCTTATTACAATCGACCTGCAGGGAGGTCAGGTCATAGAGTTTGGGAGCCGACTCAATACCTTTCTTTTTCTCCACCGAGGTGATGGTCAGCGGAAGATCCTTGATGGAATCCACAAGGACTTGCCCCTGCTCTTCAGAGGTGATAGCATACTCGTCTTCTTCTACGGGTATCTGCGCAGAGAACAGGGTGTTACGGTAGTTGGTCTTGAGTTCCCAATAAGTCCGCGGTACAAAGTTCTCTATCTCCGCTTGCCGTTTGACTACCAGCGCGAGCGTAGGTGTCTGAACGCGCCCTACGGAGAGCACTTGTCTGTCTTTGCCGTTTCCTCGCGCGTACCTTATCGTATATGCGCGCGTAGCGTTCATGCCCAACAGCCAGTCTCCGATTGCACGCATCATACCCGCTTCATAGAGGTGCTGGAACTCCGACTGGTCTTTGAGTTTGGCGAAACCGTCGCGGATAGCCTCTTCCGTCAGCGAGTTGACCCAGAGTCTCTTGACCGGACACTTGCATCCGGCCTGCTGATACACCCAACGCTGAATCAACTCACCCTCCTGACCGGCATCACCGCAGTTAATCACCTCATCGGCTTGGGCGATCAGGCTTTTTATCACGTTGAACTGCTTGTGTACGCCCGCATCACCGGAGACCTTGATAGAGAAACGCGGCGGAATCATCGGCAGCGAGCCAAGGCTCCATGCCTTCCATTGCTCCGTGTATTCCTGCGGGTCTAACAACGCACACAGGTGACCGAAAGTCCAGGTCACCTGATATCCGTTCCCTTCAAAATAGCCGTCATGCCGTTGCCCTGCTCCCAAAACATTGGCTATGTACGCGCCTACCGAAGGTTTCTCTGCTACACAAACAATCATTTATGATTGAGGATTTATGATTTGGTGTTGCCGTAGCCGTAACCATAACCGTAGCCATAACCGGCGTGCGAATTCTTAATGCCATTCAGCACGCATACGACATTATGCATACGTTTCTGGTCAATAACTCCGTTGACATAATCAATCATGTCCGTCGGCGTATATTTGTACCGGAACACGAAGAGTGCGATGTCGCTGATGCGATCCAGCTGGTAGGTGTCGCTTACCAGAGCCAACGGAGCGGTATCAACGATAATATAATCGTACCGTCTGCGCAATTCCGCGAACAACTTGTCCACCCGCTCCGTCTGGAGTAACTCGGACGGGTTTGGCGGGATCGTGCCGCACGGGATGATATCCAGATTCTTATGTTCGCCGCTCGGCAAGATGATATCATCCACCTCCACTTCCGGTTCTGCCAGATAGTCCGTCAAGTGCCCGTTATTAGTCAGACCGAAATATTGAGCGAGCATAGGTTTGCGGATATCCATACCTACCAGCACCACTTTCTTGCCTAAGATAGCGAGAGACAGCGCCGTGTTGGTTGCCACATAAGACTTACCTTCTCCGTTAATGGAAGAGGTTACCAGAACGACCGGTGTCTTGACGTCCGAAGGGATCACGTAGCGGAGGTTGGTGCGTATCTGGCGGAAGAGTTCTGCCGAGACTGTCGATTCGCCCTCATGGATGGCAATGTGTGCATCGCGTGAGTTCTGCACCAGTTGTCCGAGCACCGGTGCCTTGATCTTGTTTTCAAACTCTTTCAGATCGTCTATTTTGTCATTCAGCAGGTAGTACAGATACAGCATTCCGGCGGGAAGCATCAGTCCTATGACAAAACAGAGGAACAGAATCTTCATCATTTTCGGACTCTTGCTGTTCACGTCCCGCTGCGGTGCATCAATCACTTTCGCCGGCATGGACGTAGCAGCTAACATCAATGCGTTCTCCTCGCGTTTCTCATAAAGATAGAGGTAGAGACGCTCCTTGATTTGCTGATCACGCACTACGCGGACATATTCGCGTTGCTGTTCCGGTGCATTCTGAATCTGGCGGTTGAACTTAGAATCGCGGCTTTGTAGATTGCGTTGGCGGATCTTCAGGCTCTCGCGCACGGAACCGATGGTAGCCACTATATTCTGGCGCATGGAGGACAGTTGCGTAGTCATCTGGTCCACAACGGGGTTCTCCTCCGTAGCGGTTCTCAAGATACGCATTCGCTGGAGTTGCAAGGCATTGTATTCCGACAGACTGCCGGCCAAAGAGGCATCCTCAATACCGATATTGGACGGGATCAGGTTATTGCGTTTTGTCTCGTCACGCAGAAACTCATCAATATAGTCCACCAGACTCAGTTGCGTTTCAATCTCAGCCAGAGCGCGTTGCTCCACCGTACTCTCTTTCAGGAACAACTCTGCCTGGGCGTCCAGATCGGCAATTTTGTTCTTCTCCTTGTAGTCCGACAGGGCGTTCTCCGCCTCGCTTAGTTCCTTCGTTATGATTGCCAGACGCTCTTCTATAAAAGAGGCCGTGTTGGTGGCAATCATGTTCTTGTCCACTATTGCGTTGAGGTTATACTGCTCAATGATCTGTGACAACAGGGCTTTGTCGCGCTCCGGCGCAACAGAGGTGGTTGACAGATTGATGACATTCGACTCTTTCTTGTGCTGCGCGATTTTGATGGCTCTACGGTATCCCGCCACCACGGACTCGCGGCGTGCGTGGAAGACGCGATAGATCGTATCTTGGCTTAACGGGCGGTTGGCATGAATACGGATGGTGCCGACCCCAGTCTCGACAGGACTGTCCAAGTCTGCCACACGGGTGGAGGAGCGTCTGAAATGTCCCATCCTGGTCTTCACCTTGTAGCCTTTCTTCGTCGGTTTGACAATCACATAGAAGGCACCCGTCTCTGCTTTTTTCGTCAGAGCGACATACTCGACGGTCAGTGCCGGATTGCGGAACTCGCTTTCCCATTTAAAGCCGCCCTTTTTAGAGGAGGCATCCCAGATATTAAGGGCATCGATGGCTTGGTACAACAAGCCACGCGAGGACAACACCACCACCTCGTCTTCCGCCGCCGTATTGCCGGTCAGACCCAGCATCGTCAAGGCTTCTGTGCCCTCCCAAGCGCCATCATTCTGGCGCAACATTATCGCGGCATCCGTAGTCCAGGTAGGCGTCTTCCGCACCAAGTACGCTACGCCGAGGAGCAAGAAGAACCCTACTCCTACCGCAAACCACCACCAATGCTCAATCACCACACGTACGATCTTACGTACGTCGATCTCATTTACGTTCGTATTGTTGTTTTCCATAGTATATTATTTCCTTGACACGTTCACAATCGTTACTATCACCGTGGCGGCACTGGCCATGGTAGAGATCGTACTCAGCCACAGGCTTACATTCGCACTATTGATAGCACGTACGCCGTTCGGCGAAACATAAATTACATCGTTCTGCTGCAAATAATAGTACGGGGAGGTGAGCACTTCGTCCTTCGTCAGATTAAGACGCGCGAACTCCATCTTGCCATCGACCTCACGGGATATCAGCAGGTTGTCACGGCGTCCGTAGGGCGTCATGTCACCTACCGCAGCAAGGGCTTCGAGGACTGTCAGACGCCCGTTGCTGATGTTCACCGTCCCGGGGCGTGCCACCTCTCCCAACACGGAGACCTTAGCGCTCACCACGTTCACTTGCACCATCGGCTTCATTACCTGTTTTTCCAGAGAGGCTTTGATCAATTCCTCCGCCTCGGCACGCACCAATCCCGCCACGTGCAATTTCCCCAGCACCGGCATCTCTATATTACCCTCCTCATCCACGCGATAGGTGAGCAACATCGGGGTCGTCTTAACCTGCGTCGAATTCGGGTCATTAAAGGAGACGGTAGGCAAGTTATAGGGCGCAACGGCTTCCTGGTCCAATGCAGATACAAAAATCGTCAAGGCATCCGCCGGCTTAATCGTGATTTCCGCGCTCGGCACGAAAGACTTGTTAATCGAATCTGCCGAATCCGGGGTTATCTCCCTCAAATACGTCAAACTTCTCTTCGTCACACAGCTCGAAGCCATCGCCGCCAAGAGCATTAATACACCTACTTGTTTTAGAATTTTATACATGGTTTTCGTAATATTTCATAAAATAGCGTGCAAAGATACACTTTTTTTTTGACATACACAAGAAAATCGCATTTTTTTACGAAAATACTTGCATATATGCAAATTTAGCTGTACCTTTGCATGACAATTTGTCAGGTATTATGACGCAACAGGAATTATTATCCATCAAACAGCGGTTCGGCATCATCGGTCAGAGCCCGTTGCTCAACCGCGATATAGAGGTGGCCGTGCAGGTAGCCCGTACCGATCTGAGCGTGCTCATCACAGGCGAGTCCGGTGTCGGGAAAGAGCATTTCCCGAAAATCATTCACGCCTTCTCCGCACGCAAGCATGGTCCGTATTTCGCAGTCAACTGCGGAGCCATCCCCGAGGGTACCATTGACAGCGAGCTTTTCGGGCACGAGAAAGGCGCGTTCACCGATGCCAAGAACGAGCACAAGGGGTATTTCGAGATTGCCGACGGCGGTACACTGTTCTTGGACGAGGTGGGCGAACTGCCGCTTCAGACGCAGGTCCGGCTCCTCCGTGTTCTCGAAACCGGCGAATATCTCCGTATGGGTGCCAGCCAGGTGCGCAAAACGAATGTGCGCGTCGTGGCCGCGACAAACCTCAACATGCGGCAAGCCATAGACGACGGACGCTTCCGGGAGGACCTGTATTACCGGCTCAACACCGTAGAGATACGCGTTCCCGCACTACGCGAGCGGAAAGAAGACATTCCGCTCCTCTTCCGCAAGTTCGCCGTCGATTTCTGCAACCGCTACCAGATGCCGCCGCTCTCCCTCAATGAAGAAGCGACTACGCTCCTTCAAAACGCCTATTGGAGAGGTAATATACGGCAACTCAAGAATCTGGCGGAGCAGATTGCCATTATCGAGTTGGACCACCAGATCAATGCGGACACCCTCCGCAGGTACCTGCCCGCCGGGGAGAACCAGCAGGGACTCGTTCTGCGCACTCCTGCACAGGAAACAGGGAAAGACTACTCCCATGAGATCGGCATCCTTTACAACATGGTCATGCAGAACAAAAAAGATCTGGAGGAACTCAAAGAGATGCTGCTCACCGGCACGAAAGCCGGCATAGCCGAAATTCGGAACGCTGAGATACCCGCTGCGCGAACGGAAGAGATCCATCCCGCCCGTGAATTGGAAGAAATCGTACCTATCGAGGAAGACAACCTGCGCATCGACGACAATGAGAAAGAACTGATCCGACGGGCTTTGGAACGATCCAAAGGGAACCGCAAAGAGGCCGCCGCGCAGCTTGGTTATTCGGAGCGGACACTTTACCGCAAAATCAAAGAGTATGGGCTGTAACACACTTCATCGGTATCCTGTCGGTATCATGCCGGTATTAAATCGGTATTTTATCGGTATTATATGCTGTGCACAACTGCTCCTTTTGAGCGCTTGCTCGATCAGTTACAAGTTCAACGGGGCAAATATCAACTACCAGACCACCCATTCCATCTCCATAGCTGATTTCCCGAACAATGCGCCGATGGTCAATCCGTCCCTGAGCAACAGCCTCTCGGAGGGTATCCGCGACCTGTACCAGAGGCAGACACGTCTGCAAGTTCTGCGCAAAGGCGGCGATCTGGAACTGGAAGGAGAGATCATCGGCTATGAGCTGACGCAGACGGCGATTTCCACTACCAATTATGCATCGGAAAGCCGCCTCACCATACGGGTAAATGTACATTTCACCAATAACATCTACCCCGAGGAGTCGTTCGACAAAACCTATTCCGCTTACCAGACATTCGATGCCAACCGGCTGTTAAGCGACGTACAGGACGAGTTGTGCGCAATCATCATCAACGAGATTGCAGAGAGCATATACAACGACACAGTGGCTAAATGGTAAGCCACTGCGTTTCGTAATTCCCTCTTTATATATAATTTAAAGAAGCACTATCTCCACACGCCGGTTCATCTGCCGGTGTGTTTCGGTATCGTTCGGAACGATCGGATCGCGTTCTCCGCGCCCGTCAATCTCAATCCGGTCTGCGGCTATCCCGCGCGCCCTCATCGCCTGCTTTACCTCATGGCAACGGCCTTCCGAAAGCACCTGGTTGGCCCGGTCAGAACCGATGTTATCCGTATGGCCTACTATGCGGATCCGCTGATTGGGACGGCTCTGGAGGAAACGGTACAACTCATTGAGCGCCGCCTCCGAAGAATCCAGGATACGTGTCTTGCCGTTCGCAAAATAAATATTGTGCAGCACAAAGGATTTCACCTCTTTGGGCACCATCACCACTCCGCCGAAAAGCGCCGGATCCGTAATCGTATCATGGAACGGGAAATAATTGACGGCAGTCGCTTCGACGGTATAGTACGGCACGCGGTCGTCAAGCAGCACTGCCAGCACCGAGTGCAGCGTGTCCGAAGTGGTCTGCATTATTTTGTGGCGGTCGCTGTTCCTCACTATCACGTTCGCAGCCACAGGACGGGAGGTTAACGAATCCGTCACCGTAAAGGTCAGTCTGGTCTCGGGATAGAGGGAGAGTTTGACGGTATCCTCGTCCTCCTTGTGGTAAAACCGGACCGTATCCGTGGAGAAATAACCGATCTTGGCGGCGACTGCCCAGTATTCGCCTGTCGGCAAGCCGCGGGACACGCGCGACCGTTTGTTATCCGTCGGCTTGTTGATCTTCGGTTTCTTGTTCGGCCGTGCGTTCTTTTCCTGCACGGTTATATGGGTTGCCGGCAGCAATTCGCCCGTCTTGAGATCGTAGGAATAAACATAGAGCAACGGCTTTCCGTCCTTGATCCGTTTCTTTTTGGCAGCTTTCAGTTTGGCGGCTCTCTTCTTCTCGGCTTTACGTTTCGCCGCCTCGCGTTTGCGGACCGCCTGCGCCTTCGCTTTCGCACGCTTCTCGGCGTTGGTAGCCGCCAGCACCGGCTCGCCTATGAAAAAGGCAAGCAGCAAGAGGGCGAGTATTTTCCAAACTCTTTTCACCATATAGTTGTTCCGCTATTCCGGCTTTAGGGCTGTCTTTTATACAAACAGGAGAATAGTCGCGGGACTATCCTCCTGTTGTGGTCCCACTTGGGCTTGAACCAAGGACCCCCTGATTATGAGTCAGGTGCTACTAACCAACTGAGCTATGGGACCCATTATTTATCTTGACGAGTGAGTGTTCGTATAAATCAACAGACTCTCGTCTTTCGTTATTTTCATTTCTTTTTCCGTCAACTCGGGGATAACCAGCTCCGTGCCCGGAATCAGGGCGTTCGGGTTATTGATTTTCTCCTTGTTCGCAATGTAAATATATACCCAGCAATAGGTGTTGTCGTAATACTTGCGGGCCAACCCTGCCATCGTCGTTGCCTTGTCCACCGTCACCGTTGCGCCGGCGCGTTGTTTATAGACATTGACCTTTTCCTTACGGGCGCTCTGGGAGAGAGGGATGGTTTTCTCCTCCTCTTGCAACTCACCCGCTTCCGGACCTGCCGCTTTGCCCTCCTTCGTCACACGTTGCGCGCGTTTGTCGCTCAACTCGGACTTCATCCGCTCGAAGGCAGCCTTGTCCACCAACCGGATTGCCACGCGTCTGTTCGGACCGTAGGCGGCCTGACTGCGATGACCTATAAGCTTGCCCATGCCCGTTGAGTACAGATGATCCGCATGTATTGCATGCTCGTCGCGCAACTCGCCCATCACATTACCGGCACGCTTGTCTCCCAATGCATAGTTCAATTTGTCCGATCCCGTGTTGTCGCAATAGCCTGTCACTACGGCGTACAGTGCCGTATCTTCCGCCATTACATCCGCTACCTGCTGGATCGTTATCAGTGCCTTCTCATCCAGAACGGACTTGTTCGTCGGGAAGTACACGTAATAGACTCTCTGCGGTGTTTTGGTTGTCACCACCTGTTTGTATTTCTCGCGGACGATGACCGAATCGTGGCGGATAATCACCGTATCGTGGACATAGCGCGGTCCTTCATCCTTCGCCGCGAACTCATGCGTGATATTGCGCTCGTGCGTTTTCTTCACCGCCTCTAACTTGAACCGCATATTCAGCGTAATGTCCGCTATACCGTCGTTGTTCTTCGACGCCACAGCGTTGATGCCGGAGAAACCTCTGTTGTCAACATAATCGTGCATGAAATAATTATATTGAGCGCGGATACCCAACGCTAACGTACGGTTGAGGTTGAACTCCACATTGAGACCTCCGCGCACGAAGAACGCACCTTTGTACGCATCCATCGATTTGGGACCCGTTGCGCCGTCACTCCATATATAGGAGCCGGTGTGTCCGCGGGAATCGTCATCATACATGACCTGGTTACGATACCACGAATGACCCGCACCCACAAACGGCTGGATATTCACAATCTTGCGCTTCGCATGAGGGAAGAACAAGGGCAACACGTCCATTGACATATACGCACCCAACTGGTGCATGTAACCTTTTAAAAGAACATCTGCATTATCCGTGCCCTGACCTTGTCTGGCGGGTACGCCGTAACGGTCAAACATATAATCGATACCCAGACTCCATACGGGAGTAAATGCATACTCCAACGCAATACCCGCATTCGGAATGGACACGCTGTGCTGCTTCTCTGAATTGAAATCCCCGTCAAACACATTGAACCCGATATGAGGAATGATGGACCAATGTGCATACTCCGTGGCTACCGTCTCGTTTTCCTCCGTCTTGTACGGATGAGCCCCCTTCACTGCAACGCCCGTCTCCTGACCCGTTACGGCCAGAGATGCACACGCCAACAGTACTGCTAATAGGCTTCTTTTCATAGGATTGAAAGAGATTTCTTTTCCAATAATCACAATTCAGGGTGCAAAATTACTACTTTTTTTTGATACTACCAAATATTTTTGAAAAAAAATTTCTTTTTTATCATTTCTATTGTACGTATCGTTTTTTTTTTGTACCTTTGTGCCGTGAAAGAGCGGATAGGTCTTCCGCGGAATTGAAAAACATTTAATTTTATAATCATACTATTATGGACATTCTTGAGAAAATGATTGCGCGTGCGAAAGCCAATCCGCAGCGCATTGTGTTGCCCGAGGGCGACGAACCCCGTACATTGGAGGCAGCAAACATCTTGTTGAAAGACAAAATCGCACAGCTTATTCTGATTGGCGACCCCGAGAAAATCAAAGGCATGGCCGCCGAGAAAGGCTTTGAGTACATTAAAGAGGCTAAGATAGTGGACCCGCTCCATGACCCGAAGATGCCGGAATACGCCAACCTGCTCTTTGAGCTCCGCAAGGCGAAAGGCATGACCGAGGAAGAGGCAAAGAAGAAAGCACAGGATCCCCTGTACCTCGGCTGTCTGATGATCAAAGCCGGGGATGCCGACGGTGAACTCGCCGGGGCACGCGGTACCACCGCGGACACGATTCGCCCGGCGTTCCAGATTCTCAAGACCCGTCCGGGGTGCTCCATCGTCAGCGGCGCATTCCTCATGTTCACCCCCGCAAAGCACTTAGGTGAAAACGGTTTCTTGCTCTTCGCCGACTGCGCCGTGAACCCGAATCCGGATGCCAAGCAGTTAGCCGAGATTGCTATCTCTACCGCAGAGACCGCACGCAGCCTCGGTGGTTTCGAGCCGCGTGTAGCCATGCTCTCCTTCTCCACCAAGGGCAGTGCGAAACACGAACTCGTGGACAAAGTGGCAGAGGCTACCAAGCTTGCCAAAGAGATGGCGCCGGAGCTCCAACTCGACGGTGAACTGCAGGCAGACGCCGCGCTCGTTGCTTCCGTTGCCGCTACCAAGGCGCCGGGCAGCCCCGTTGCAGGAAAAGCGAACGTACTCGTTTTCCCGGATCTGCAGGCAGGTAACATCGGCTACAAGCTCGTAGAGCGTTTCTCGGGTGCCGATGCCGTGGGACCGATCCTTCAGGGTATAGCGGCTCCCGTGAACGACCTCAGCCGGGGATGCAAAGTACAAGACATCGTTCAAATGGTAGTAATCACCGCCAACCAGGCAATTAAATAAAAATTCATTAAAATTATGAAGATATTAGTATTGAACTGCGGTAGTAGCAGTATTAAGTATAAGCTCTTCGAGATGGAGAGCAAGCAAGTGATGGCACAAGGCGGTATTGAGAAAATCGGTCTGCCTGACTCCTTCCTCCTTGTCAAACTGCCGAACGGCGAGAAAGTGAAATTCGAGAAACCGATGCCGGAGCACACCGTGGGTATCGAGCTCATTCTGGAGAAACTCGTTGATCCTCAGATCGGATGCATCAAAGACCTGAAGGAGATCAACGCCGTGGGGCACCGTGTAGTCCATGGCGGCGAGAAATTCAACAAGTCCGTACTGATCACGCCGGAAGTGAGAGCACAGATTGTAGAGTGCATCGACCTCGCACCGCTGCACAACCCTGCCAATCTGAAGGGTATCGACGCCATCGAGAAGATCCTGCCCGGTGTTCCGCAGGTTGCTGTCTTCGACACCGCCTTCCACCAGACTATGCCGGACTACGCGTACATGTACGCGCTTCCTTATGAATTATACGAAAAATACGCCATCCGCCGCTACGGTTTCCACGGCACCAGCCACCGCTATGTGAGCGCGCGCGTATGCGAATTTTTAGGAGTGGACCCGAAGGGCAAGAAAATCGTTACCGCACACATCGGAGGAGGAGGCAGCTGCACCGCTGTGATGGACGGTAAGAGCGTAGACACCTCCATGGGCTTGACACCGGTTGAAGGACTCGTCATGGGTACACGTTCCGGTGACCTGGACCTCGGAGCTGCCACCTTTATTATGGACAAAGAGCACCTTGACACCGCGGCGTTCAACAATCTGGTGAACAAGAAATCCGGTCTGCTCGGTGTATCCGGCGTCTCCAGCGACTGCCGGGATATTGAGGCTGCCATCAACGAAGGCAACAAACGTGCCGACCTCGCGCGTAAGATGTTTATCTACCGCGTCAAGAAATATATCGGTGCATACGCAGCTGCCATGAACGGTATTGACATCCTTGTCTTCACCGCCGGTATCGGTGAGAACGATCCGTACATCCGCGCAGAGATCATGAAGGGACTCTCCTTCCTCGGTATCGAGTTGGACGAAGAAGCCAACAACGTGCGCGGCGAGGAGCGTATTATCTCCAAGAAGGGGTCGAAAGTCACCGTTTGCCTCATCCCCACCGACGAGGAACTCATGATCGCTACCGACACCGCAAGTTTGGTATAAAAGCTTGACAACCATCGAAAAACACACTTGAAACGAATGAATAAACTCATTATTTACCAACTCTTCCCGCGCCTCTTTGCGAACTACAACGAGACTCGCAAATACAACGGCACCAAAGAAGAGAACGGTTGTGGTCGGTTTGTGGACATCAACGGGCGTGCACTCAAGTCTATTGCGGACTTGGGTGCTACGCATGTTTGGTACACCGGCGTCATACGCCATGCCACCGACCGTTTCAATACCCCCTCGATCACCAAAGGCCGCGCCGGCTCGCCTTACGCCATCACCGACTATTACGATGTCGATCCCGATCTGGCGAAGAACGAAGCCAAACGTATGCAGGAGTTCGAAGCGCTCGTGCAACGGACCCATGATGCGGGTCTGGGCGTGCTGATCGATTTTGTGCCTAACCACGTGGCGCGCGAATACAAGAGCTTATGCAAGCCTGCGGGCGTCGAGGATCTGGGCGAAACAGATCACCCCGAGTGGGCGTTCTCACCGCTCAACAACTTCTACTACCTCCCCGGAGAGCGGTTCTCCATGGACAAAGATCTGGAAGGCTACGACGAGTTCCCCGCCAAGGTTACCGGTAACGACTGTTTCACTTCACATCCCTCACAAAACGATTGGTACGAAACCGTCAAACTGAACTACGGAGTTTTCTATCAGGGGGGCGGAGAGAAACAGTTTGACCCCATCCCCTCCACCTGGGTCAAGATGAGGGATATTTTGCTTTTCTGGGCTTCCAAAGGCATTGACGGCGTGCGGGTTGACATGGCGGAGATGGTACCTGTCGAGTTCTTTGCATGGGCTATCAAAGCCGTACGGGAAAAGCACAGGAAATTCCTCTTTATCGGCGAGTGCTACGACCCGAACCGGTACGATGAGTACCTCGCGGCGGGGTTCGACTATCTCTACGACAAAGTGGGTATGTACGACTACCTCCGCGGTGTGACCAGCAAAGGATGGCACACCGAAGGTATCACACACCGCTGGATGCAGCACGGAGACGAGCGGATCAAGCACATGCTCTATTTCCTCGAGAACCACGACGAGCAGCGTATCGCCAGCGGTTTCTTCTGCGGTTCAGGACGATGTGCCGAACCTGCAATGATCGTTGCCGCCACGCTCAACCAATGCCCCGTCATGATTTACTCCGGGCAGGAGTTGGGGGAACGAGGCATGGATATGGAGGGGTTCTCCGGCATTGACGGCAGAACGACCATCTTCGACTACTGGGGAGTCAAGAGCCTGCAGGCATGGGCGAACAAAGGCAAGTTCGACGGTGCCAAGCTCTCCGATGCGCAACGTGAGTTACGCGGGTTCTACCAACGCCTGCTGACACTCGCACGCGGAGACAAGGCTATTCAGAAGGGGGCGATGTACGACATTACCTACGCACAGAGCGAAGGTTTCGACAAAAGGCAACACTATGCCTTCCTGCGGCACACGAAGGGGGAAACACTGCTCGTAATCGTCAATTTCCACGACCGCGAACAACAGATCAAGATACGGATTCCGAACGATGCGTTCGTCTATCTCGGACTCGAAGGAAAGGCGAAAGCCACGGCTACCGACCTCCTCCGAGGAGAGAAATACCCGATAGATTTCGCACCGGATCAGGCGTTCGAAATCGTCCTGCAGGCGTGGAAAGGCGTAATCCTGAAAATCCGATAATCCGTAATTTTGAATTTTAATTTGAATTTATTCACTGACATAATGCGCTTGGTGAGGTGGAGCAATCTGCTCTTCCTCGCCGCGCTGGTTTGGGTCATGGAGAAATGGGTGGCGGTGCCGGTCTTGGACAAAGCGGCTTTCGGCGAACAACTCCCTTGGTATCTTCTCCTCTTGGTTATGCTCGCTACCGTTTTTATCGCTGCCGGCGGGGATGTGATCAATGATTATTTCGATGTCAAGATCGACCGCATCAACCGCCCGGACGAGGTGATTGTCACACGATCGGTCAGCAAACCCGCTGCCATGCGTCTCAGCATCTGCCTCAGCGGCATTGGCATTGGCTTTGGCATTGCGGTTGCGGCATTGCTCAAAAGCATGACCCTCGGCATTCTTTTTGTCGTCATTCCGGGCTTGCTGTGGTTCTATTCCAGCAGTTACAAGCGCCTTTTCCTCATCGGCAACCTCACCATCGCACTCCTGGCGGCACTGACACCGATGTTGGTTGCAATGGTCAACGTGGCGCAACTACAACTGCTTTATGCCTCTATTCTGCCCTATACCACCCTCGTGCATGACCTCTACATCTGGCTCGGAGGATTTGCGCTCTTTGCTTTTCTGCTCACGTGGATACGGGAGATTGTCAAAGACCTGCAGGACCAGATGGGTGACCGCGAACTGGAGTGCCACTCCATGCCTGTTGTCTGGGGCGAAAAATGGACGAAACTTTTTGTCTCCGCTCTCTTCCTGCTCACCTTCGCACTCATCGGACATCTGTGGTACCACGTTCTTCCCTTCCCGATTGGTTGGAACAGTCTCAGCACGCGTTATATCGTGCTGGGTATCGTCATACCACTCCTCGGGGCGTTATGCCTCTTGTGGACAGCAAAAATACCGAGTGACTACAAAACCTGCCAGCAACTCGTCAAACTGGCCATGTTCCTCGGTATGCTCTATAGTTTCGTCCTCTAACCCATCCACACGTGGCGAGATAAGAAATGAGCAAAGCCATCCAGAAATAAATGAAAAAACCGCCCCGAAGGACGGTTTTTTTAAGACCCCACCCGACCTCCCCTAAAGGGGAGGAGAGCCTTTAGCCTATAACCCTTCGCCTTTCGCCCCCCCTCCCCTCCCCTTTAGGGGAGGCCGGGTGGGGTCTCGGGTGTTTTACTGGTTGTCATACTCTTGTCCGCACACCTTCCACAGGTAGGCGCGCATGGTGCGTTTGCCGCCGGCGAGGTCTTTCTGCGCGGCGAAATCCGCCTGGTTCTGGGAGATCTTGTTCAGGTCCTTGGCGCGGGCGCTGACCAGTGCCTGTACCTCGGTGAAACGCGTGCGGGCGGACAACTCTTTGGAGGAGATGTTGGTACGCGGCTTGGGCGCCTCGCGGAGGTAGAGACGGTTGCAGGCATTGCTCTCGGTCGGCGCCACGCGGTGGGTGGCGAGCAGCATCTTCTCGCAGCTGTGCTGACCTTTCTTACTCGGTTTGGATAATGCGCCGGACACATGGTCGATTCCGGCTGAATACGTTACTTTTGCCATAATAGTTAAGTTTTTTTAGGGTTAATGGTGTATATTACAGTTTCTTGGAGGCGTCGTAGGTCTCTACGGTGCGGGTCTGGATGACGACGGAGGTGTCGCCACGTTGGACGTACTGACTTTCGTTCGTGATCACTCGCGTCACGTTGCAGGAACTCAGTCCCAGCCCCGCTGCGAGCGCCGTCAGCGCCGCAATCAGCACCGAGATGATGATTTTCAGGATTTCTTTACGTGTCATGATCATCCTCCGAAATCAGGTTTGACATACTTCTGCGCCACGGTGTACGCAAAAAGAGAGGTGTACTTGCTCTGTGACTTGAAAGCGGCTTCGAGCGTTGCGCGTTCGGTGGGATCCGCAAGGGCTGCTTTGGCTGCCTGCGCTGCCGTCTTGAGGGCGGCTTGGCAGGCGAGGTTCTTCGCCTCCTTCGTATTCTTGACGGGGTTCAGCAGATCCACGCCCAGCTGCTCTTTACCGCAGTTACAACGCTTGAAATACAGCGTCTCCGAGCGGTTGAATTTGCCCATCACGCGGGCAAACATGCCATGTAATGTGATTTTTGCCATAATTAATAAAAGATAAATTTTAAAAACCCTTCTAGGCGGAGGCCGCTCTTCCCGTTCCGTCGGGAAGACGCTCCGGGTTTGATTTGTTAAGGTGCACCGGATCTGAGACCTTCCTTTTTGGATGAACGGGACTGAGAAGGAAGCAACAAACGCCCCGGTCATCCATTATCTTGTTTTCTCAAATCCGGTGCAAAATTACTCAAAATCTGCGAGAGTACCAAAGATCGGCGCCCGCATTTTTAAGATTTCTTAAATTTCCGTCAGATCATAGCCGGCGTACTCACTGAGCGACTGTGTTTCCTCGTAGGTCAGCCAGCCACGGACATAGATTGCGTGCGAGGTGAGGCGCTGCTTGTGCCGCCAGCCGTAGATCAGGGTCTCCAGTCCTTCCATACCCACCGGTGCACCTACGTGTTGCTCCAAGGACCGCACGAGGTCGGTTTTCATAAATTTCTTTGCCATCAATCAATAAATTCAATTTTGAGTTGCCCCTTCATCGTCCGTTCGACATATTCGCGGTGGCGCTCTTTCCCATATGCCATTCCGAAAGCCATGCGGTTGGCTTTTTCCGCTTCGGAGGGCGTATGTCCGGATCGGTCGGGACGGGCCTGCACGATGTGCATCACGCCGCCGTCACGCGCCGGATAGCGCCGCAGGTAATACGGATCGGTGCCCATCAGGATGCCGCGGACGGATTCTATACCGGGGTCGAAAAATACTTTTCCAATCGCGTTCGGCAATCGGTGTGCATTGGTTTATACCGCTCCGCTAAATAAACGGGCAACCGATGCCTCCGCTCTCCCCCACCGGGTGCACTCCGTTAGCGCCCGTCGGGGACCCTCAATGCCGATTGTGAGGGGTTCGTTGAGTGGTTCTTTGGTCTTCCTCAGGAGATGGTCCCGTGATGGTCAGGTTCTTGAACCTGACTTTTCTTTTGGGGTCCCCAGAGTAAACCAAGCCGGAGGCTGTTTGCGAGACCATCACGGGATCATCTCCCGGGAACGGCTTAACCGCGATGCGGGAACGTCCCTTTCGGGTAAGTCGTACGTTTGTAGAGAGTGCCGCGTTTGGTAGCTACGACAGTTTCGACTCTCCCGTCCGGATAACGCTTCCGGCTGACAACCCCGGACATCGTCTTGAACGGGGCTTCCAAGGTAAAATGTAAAGACATGGTTGATAAACAGTTAGATTGTTGAACATTTACATATAATGATGCACGTTCAGACCGTGCAGTTCCGCATCCGCCTTGGTGACGGTACCGAAACTATTCGTTTTGGGGTTATAGCAAACCGCCAGAGGGATCCTTTGAGCCAGCAGACGCGCTGTCTCTTTAGGCGAAAGCCAGTCCGCCTGAGGAGGTTCCCAGTCAATGAGATAGAAATAGGGATTTTTCTCATTCTTTACCGGTTGGCTTGCTTCTTGTTTTGCAGCCAATTCTTTCAGGATCAGAGCGCGATCCGTCTCTTCCATGGCATCCCATAGCCGCTGACAGGCCAGGTAGCGGTTGTGGTACTGCTCCGCAGGCGCGTACAGATGCCAAAAGTCAATAAATAGATTTTCCATAATTTTAATTATTTAGTCCGACCGTCCGTCCGACTGCGCTTCGCGCGTATAATTAACAGCTACGCTGTAGACTGGTCGGTCGGACTTTTTCTTTTTTAATTCTTTTTTGGTTCTTTTTTCTTATCAGCTTTCTTTTTCGGCAGAGCCTCAACGATCTGCTGCGCTGTATGCTTTTTCGTGTTCGTTCGAAAGACGGTGCAAAATTACTGCAAATTTTGTCAAGTCGTCTGCACTCAGTGCCACTTTTGGTTTCAGGAGTAAGATTTTTCGTAATTGTCTGTCATTCAAGCCG
>ODAI013115002.1_pt1 | contig 28607 bp, 20 predicted proteins | sample 1539321 | NCBI WGS metagenome assembly ODAI01 (sample SAMN02144231, study PRJEB22623) | gut metagenome | biome: sheep rumen | host: Ovis aries | place: New Zealand
ACCGTCCTTAATGATAAGCATGAGCTGGTGACTTCCAGATGAAGAAGCTGTGTATGCAAATGAATTTTCATTACCATTCTGTTTTACACCGTCAACATACCAACTGTAGGTTGCGTCTTCAGACACAGGTGCATAAGAAGTCCTGAATGTAACGGATGAGCCAACTGTAAGACTAGGTGTAGCTGGGGTAATGTTAAGATTTACATCTCTGTAAGATGGTGCATTCATATTCAGAACAGAGTTTTCATTCTGAACTGGAGCAGCAGGCTCGCTGTAATCGCTGCCACCGCCGCCTCCTCCACCACCGCAAGATGCGATAAGAAGAGCAAAAGCAAAAACAGTCACAAAACTAACCAAATCCAAAAGTAGCTTTTTCATATGCCAACCTCCTTTCCCTCCCGGGATTAAAAAAGCCGACACTTTTTAAATCAAAAAAAACGAATTAACAATCTACTTTCGAAATATGGTATTACAGTTCTAACTATCTTTATAATACGGCATAGATTTTTAAAAGTCAAGCAAAAATCTCTAAAAAATCAAAAAAATTTAAAATAAAGGTCAAAAAACTCTATTTCCTCTATAAAATTTCTTCAAATTGAAAGGAAAACATGAATTATTCCAGTGCAGAGCAGATGAAGGATAAAGATTGCCGTGTCGAGCACGGTTGGTGAGCCTGCCGAACCACGGTTGGTGAGCCTGTCGAACCACGGTTGGTGAGCCTGTCGAACCACGGTTGGATGGTGGGACAGACCCTGAAACAAGTTCAGGGTGACAGTTAAGCTCAGGGGGACAGTTAATTGTTATTTGCCATACTAGTTTGAAACTTCGCTTATAAGGGTGTCTTTGTATTTTGTTCCGGGGTAAACGGAAAGAATTTTTATTGCAAGAAAAGTTCCTGACTGGCTAAGTTCATAGGGATTAAGCTTTTTGAATTCTTCTGAATCAATTTCCTTGTATTCATCCAGATTTAATTTTTGCCAGCCGTTCACGTCTTTTAGAGTGAGCGTCTTTTCTCCGACAACTTTCATCTTGTAATTGGGGCTGTTAACAGAATGTCCTATTACTTCCCCCTGGATAACAAAGACTTTTATATCTTTGGGGCGGTTGTTTTCTTTCCAAAGTTTTTCGCTTTTGCCAAATCCGCTCCAGATTCTTACAGGTCTTTTTACGTCAACCCAAGCTATGACCACTTCTCCAATGCCATCGTCAGATTTTCCTTCGCACCAGGCAGTGTCCGTCTTGCCGTCAAAACATTTGCCGGGGCCGTACATTTCCGTCCAGCTGTCGTAGCGGTTTTTGTTTGCCCAGTCAATTTCGCTTTCGTCCCAAGAGTCGCCGTTTTCGTCTTTTTCGTTTGCCTTTAGCGTCCTTGGGGGATTTCCTTCTGCCGAAAGCCATGAACTTGCCAGCACCGCATCGTACTTTCCGCCAAAGCAGGGATAGTATTCTTTTTCCAGGGTGTCGCCAACCTTCATTTTTTTAAGGGAAAGATTCCAGTCGGACTGCTCCAGAGCCCCTTTTGTCCAAAGCTGGGCAAAGACCGCATTGCTGATAATTGCCGTTATTAAAATAGAAACAATTGTTTTTTTCATTATTAAATATATACCATATATGTGGTCGAATGTCGAGTTTTTGGCACAAATGTTATTAACCTAGCAAACTGTCATGCCACATTTGCACGCACCTGATACAAATGTGTGGTTCGGCATCTCTTTGTGTTATAGTGATTTTAGATTCTGAGTCAAGCTCAGAATGACATATGGAGGGATTTTTTTCTTCCTTGCCAAACAGTATCAAGCCATGGATGGCGGCTTAGCATCATGCAGAATTGCAAAGCAATTCTGCAATCATAAAAAAATCCATGGAGGGATTTTTTTATGCAACGTACGCCGCCATGGAGGGGCCAGCCGCAGGCTGGTTGCCGCTGGGTGAGCTTGTCGAACCCCGGCAATGAAGGCGAAAGCCGGAACCCCGGAACGGCGGTGGCGCAAAGGCATGGTCGGTCGAATTAGCCAAAGAGCAAAATGGTAGAACAGAAAAAATTACCGTCCAAAAAATCTCCAAAATATCGAATAAATTTCAAACTTAAAAAAGGCATTTTTCTTGCCGAATTTGCATTTGCATGTTAAGATGTTCTTATATAAGGAAAGAAATGTGGCAAGCCCACGCTTTTTGTTTATCAACTTCATATTTAAAAAATTAGAAACTTTTTTAAGGAGTTATTTATGAATGTTTCGCATAAAGCAACTGCGCGGCTACTTGTGACTTTCTTTTTTATGCTTGCATCAGCAGTTTTTGTCTGGCCCCAAGATTCAGACAGCAGCAGTCGGACCGGCGACAGCAATCACCATAGTGATAGCAATCGCTATAGCGATAGCAATCACCATGGTGATATTGAAGAAATCATCAGCAGAGGCGAACTAAGGGTTGCAATTACGGAGGTGGATCAGCCGCCTTTTTATTTTATGGACAAAGACGGCAAGCTTTCTGGCTACGATATAGACCTTGCCACCAAAATGGCAGAGGAACTTGGCGTAAAGCTTGTAATCACAAGGGAAGCCCCCTCTTTTAACGACCTTATTCCGCTTATTTCTTCTGGAAAGGCAGACCTTGCAATTTCAAAACTTAGCCGTACCCTTACCCGCTCAAAATTCGTTAAGTTTTCAACCCCATACATGACATTCCGCCAGGGTATTCTCTTTAACCGCCTGCAGCTTGCAAAAGTAGCTTCGGAAGATTCAGTGAACCAGTTTGTGCGCAATTATACAGGAACAATCGGTGTTATTGCAAAGTCATCATACGCAAATTACGCTAAGGAAAACTTTCCCAAGGCTACCGCTACCGAATATCCTTCCTGGAACGCGGCGGTGGATGCCCTTACGCGTGGAGAAGTGCTTTCTGTTTACCGCGACGAACTTGAAATAAAGAGGGTTCTGGCGTCCATTCCAAACAGCGCCCTTCTATTTAAGCCCATTTACTTCCGCGACCTAACCGACCCAATAGCGATTGCAGTCAAGAGCAGCAACACCCAACTTCTCTACTGGGTAAACATATTCTTGGAAAGCCAGCCCAAAATGACTGCTGACCAAGTTCTTGAAAAATATGCAAATAAATAGAGGTATATATGGTTGGTAAAATCCTCAAAAATCCTATAACTATACTTATTGCCGTAATTCTCGGCATTCTGTTTGGCTTTTACGAAAAGAACATAGCTTTGTCCTGGGGCATAATCGGAGACGTTTACCTTAACCTCTTCCAGATGACGGTTATCCCAATTCTTGTAACTTCCATCGTGGCAAGCCTTGCCATGCTCATGAAGGACGCAAACGCAAGGTCCCACATTACAAAGATTCTTCTTGCCTTTATGCTTATGCTTATGGCAACGGCAGTCTTTGGAACCCTTGCCGGTGTGCTAAGCCGCCCGGGAAAAGACCTTGGGGAACAAACCACGGCTGTTCTTGACCAGATAATCAAGACCTCTTCTGACAACTCAAAAGACGAGATTGCCCTTTACGACCCTTCTAGCGACACAAGTACCAGCAAGTCTTCTTTGGTAGACTTTTTTGCGAACATTGTTCCTTCCAACATCTTTAAGTCCTTTAGCAACGGCTCAATTTTGCAGCTTGTTTTCTTTAGCATCATCTTTGGTGTTGCAATAGGCTTCTTGAGTGAATCGTCGTCGCTAAGGCTTATAAACGGCGTTGTCTCGCTAAAGGAATCTTTCCAAAAGCTTATCAACTGGACAATGTACGGTTTGCCGATTGGACTTGTATTCCTGATGGGTAAGCAGATTGCCCAGGTAGGCGTAGAAATACTCCTTGCCATGGTAAAATTTATCGTGGTCTTTTATGCGGTTGGCCTTGCCGCAATGCTTGTGTGTACAATCATTATATGGATTAGGTCTGGAATAAAAAATCCCTTTACGGTTTTAAAGAAGGTAATGGACCCAATCATAATCTGTTTTGCAACCAGAAACAGCTTTGCTTCCCTTCCTTCTTCCGTAACTGCGCTTAAGAACCTTGGGCTTAACGAAAACACGGTAGACCTTGTATTCCCCCTTGGCGTAACTATCCTGCGCTTTGGAAACATAATGTACTTTGCCCTTGCGGCATGTTTTGTTGCCCAGATATACGATGCAGCGCTTTCGCTTCCGGCAATGCTTCTTATCGTGGTAGGCTCACTTCTTGCGGGAACCGCTACGGCTGGAGCTTCGGGACTTCTTACACTTCCAATGATTTCGCTTATTCTTGACCCGCTTGGTCTTCCTGTGGAATCCATACTTGTTGTATTCATGGCAATTGATTCCCTCATAGACCCAATGCGCACACTTCTTATCGTATACATAAACATTGCAACCACGGCTATTGTGGCAAGCAGGGAAACAGAAGAAGAGCGCAACGCAAAAACAAAGATGCGTCTTGCCGCAAACCGTGGAGACGAAATACTTCTGGAACAGGCAAGCGATTCTTCCGCTTCAGAACTGCCAGACTTTAGCGCAGACATTCAGGCTGTAAAGGTTCAGAGCCAGGTGGCATACTCTGCCGTCATGGACAACAGCCCGGACTTTGAAGACACTTCAAGCATACTCTTAGACAATGACGTTAACCGTGCCCAGACTATTGCCTCTGCGGGAACACCAGCCTACCAGTCAAAGGTAGCAGCCATAACCCCGCCTTCAAGAGCCGCAAGAAAAGAAAACCTTACCACAGGCTTGCCCGGCGGCATAAAGATAAAAATCCGCGACGCACTTGTTCTTATAAACACGGTTCTGCTCATACTTACGGCAACGGTAATCATCCGCATAAATTCCCACGGTACACAGGACTCCGTATATTCAGTTTCCACAAAGCTTGTAACGGAAATCCTAAAATCCGTAGACACAAAGATTCAGGCCTACTACACACCGGCAGACCAGGCAATACACAACATCTCTTTCCACTACTGGAACGAAGACCGCTTCCACTTTAAGTACAACAACGAAGCTGCCCTTGACTACTTTATGGAACTTTTGCAGACCCACAAGGAATTTGCAATGGTATACTTTGGAGACACCAATGGCAACCTCATAATGGGAAGACGAATGCCGGACGGTACGCTAACCCGCCGCTACATAACAAGAACGGAAGATTCCGTAATAACAAAATACATTCACGAAAACAAAGCCTTCAACGCATCATTCCCCACAACGGAAGAAAGCTTGGAGTCTGGCTACGACCCGCGGACAAGAGGCTGGTACAAAAAAGCCGTAGCCCAAAAGAAAGCCGTATGGACAAACGTCTACATCTTTGCAACAGATAACATGCCGGGCTTCTCCTGTGCAGCTCCAATCTACAGCAACGACGGAGAACTGGAAGGCGTTGCATGCATAGACATTGGAATCCGCGACCTTTCGCTCTATCTGGGTGGCATTTCCACAACAGAAAATTCAAGGCTCTTCATCTACGATCAGGACAACCAGATAATAGCAAAACCGCTAAAGGCAGAAGATCCGCTGGACGTACTGCTTAACGTATACCCCGGAGCAGACGGAAGCAATTCCTACAGCATGAAGAAGGTAACAGACGAAGCAGATCCTATAATTGCAGAAGCCTTCAAGAAAAGCGCAGGCCGCGTAAACACGGATGGCATATATTCATTCGACCTGAACGGAAACAACTACTTCTGCAAGATAGACTCCATGCCTCTTGACCAGGAACTTTCCTTTAACGTAGGAATGATTGTTCCGGACAACGACATAATGGGTATTGTCTACAAGAACAACAGAACCGTTCTTATAATCTCCCTCATCGTTATTATAGTGGCAATAATCATATCAATACTTATGTCTTCGCTCATTTCGAAACCGATGAAGATTCTTTCTACGGAAATGAATGACATCAAGGAACTGGATATAGACGACGGCGAAGTGAACATCAATTCCGGCATAAAAGAAATAGACAATATGGTTGACTCTTTCCAGGGCATGAAGCAGGGTCTTGTAAACTTTAAGAAATACGTTCCTTCTGACCTTGTAACCCAGCTTGTAAAGAACAGCCAGAGCGCAGAAATTGGCGGAAAGAAGCAGATTCTAACCCTCCTCTTCTCCGACATAGAAAACTTCACAGGCATTTCGGAAAAGACAAAGCCAGAGGAACTCATAAACCGCCTCTACGACTACTTCTCAATCTTTGCCCACACAATAACCGGCAACAGGGGAACCATAGACAAGTACATTGGCGACTCAATCATGGCCTTCTGGGGCGCGCCGATAGAAATGGACGTAAAGCAGCACGCAACCCTTGCCTGCCGCGCAGCACTCACTTGCCAGATGCAGGGCTTCAACCTTTCCAACCAGTGGATACGCGAAGGAAAACCAAAGTTCCGCACAAGGTTCGGAATCCACACGGGCGAAGTCGTTGTAGGAAACATGGGTTCTGACGAGCGCATAAACTACACGGTGCTCGGCGACAACGTAAACCTGGCAAGCCGCCTAGAAGGAATAAACAAATATTACGGCACGGAAATCATAATCAGCGCAAACACCCACGACCTTGTAAAAGATGATTTTGAATTCCGCATGCTGGACAAAATAACCGTAAAGGGAAAGACACAGCCTCTATTTATCTACGAGCTTCTTGCAGAAAAGGGAAAGCTTAACCAGAACCTGTTAAAGATTTACAGCGCATACGAACGCGGACTTAAATTCTACTTTGACGGTGACTGGGACAACTGCATCAAGTACATGTCTGCCGTAAGGCACCACGTAAACGACAAGGCAGCTCAGGTAATTTTGGAAAGAGCAGAAAATTTCAAGGTAAACCCGCCGGAAGAATGGAGCGGAGTATATGCATTCGACAGAAAATAAAAGAAAGGCAATCGGCATAATTGGCGGAATGGGCCCCTATGCCGGACTTGATTTGGAACGCAAAGTTTTTGACAGCGTAATGGCCACAAGCGACCAGGACTATCCGGACGTAATGATGATTTCTGCATCACGCCTAATTCCTGACCGCTCCTATTACATTCTGCACCCGGACAAGGAAAACCCCTGCATAGGAATTAGCTACTGCGTAAAAAAACTTGCAGCCATGGGGGCAACCCACATAGCCATTCCCTGCAACACGGCACATTCCCCAATAATACTCAACCAAGTAAAGCGCTTCATAGAAGTAAACGGAATAGATGTTACCCTGATGAACATTGTAGAAGAAACCTACAAGTGGGTAAAGGAAAACCTGCCCGCAAAAAAACTCGTACTCTACGCAACCCAGGGAACCTATTATTCCAAAGTCTACAACCTATTCTTTGACGCGCAAAAAAATGACCAAGGCCAGCAGGAACACTTCATCGTAGAGCCGGACGACCTTGACAAGCAACTCATCTGGAACGCAATCTACAGCCGAGACTACGGAATCAAAGCCTTCTCCAACCCCATCCAAAACCAGGCAGTAGAAAATTTCCGCATTGTAACTGAAAAAATGTTTGCCCAAGGCTACGACACCTTCATCATGGGCTGCACGGAAATTCCACTCGCAATGGGCCGCCTTAGAATGCCCATCACAAAAATTGACCCCGCAAAAATAATGGCCCGCGCCCTGGTAAAAGCAGTCTGCCCCGACCGCCTAAAGGAATTCTAACTTTAAAAGGGGGAAAGCCTTCCCCCTGGCCTCAGCCCAAGGTCTTCGGCACACCCCCTTCTGCGGGGCAACCTCTTTGCTAAGCCCCGCAACGCCCCAATATGGAATTATGTTAGCGTATTATCCTGCGAGTTACGAAGTAACTCGTTAGCAAGCGTAGCTTGCGACCAACGCCTGCTATACTACTACGCCACCATAACAAAGCACCTACACCCATTACCACACCGCGCCCTTCGACTCCGCTCAGGGAGCGACCGTCACCCTGAACTCGTTTCAGGGTCTGTATAAATACGAAATTGTATTTCTAGTCACAGACACATAGTCATGTAGAGCGGAAGGTAAGTAACATCCGCATCCCTGTCACAGAATAAATCTTTTGTATAGATTATAAAGCGCTCATGTTTTTTTAGGCATTTTTTAACGGAATTTGCAAATGTTTTTAAATACACCGATGTACACAAAAAAATCCGGCAGTGGTTAACTACCGGATTTGTGTAAGAAAGAGCATCATGCCAAGGGTTTATTCGTAGGACTGCTCTGCGTGGCTGTTTGCCTTGTATACTTCAGGATCCGTTGGTATTGAAATTCCCACAGCCGGGTTTTCGTATGGGGTAAACTCTACGATGTAGTAATGTATCTTCCATCTGCCCTGACTACCATTACCGGTTGAAGCATCGTTCCAAACATAGTGGCCTGTATACTGGAGGTAAAGTTCTATTTCCGTGTCACTGTTATCTCCTCCAGAGCTATTGCCATTATCTTGGTTGTTCGGTTCATAATCATTTGAATAAGCTCTTTCAATACCGTTTATCCTACAGTCCACCGGGTTTGACCACGCTGAATACATTCCTTCTGCCCTGTAATCCTGGTCGTTCCTATAGAATGTATTTGTATAGAAAACTTTTCCTGCCTCAGGACCGCAAGCCCAAGACCAATACTTGTTAAAGCCGTTTGGTTGCCAAGTAGAAGCATCATAATTAACCTTTGGCTTTTTCCTTGTGCCTCCAATCCAAGAACCAAAGTCATCAGGGGTCTGTCCTTTTTCCCTTTCAGCCTTAAAGACCTGATCATAAATGAACTTGTTTTCTGCATCAGAGGTAATGGTCATAAGGTAGCCTTGCAAGCCGTTAAAGCGCTCTTCCTTGGCCTTGTTATAAGCCTGCTGCCCCAACTAACCTTTGTACCGTTGTCAAAGGGCTCGCTCTTCTTGTAGAAGCTTCCGTCAAAATAGAAGACGTCCGTGTTCAACTCGTAGCCTTTCTTGCCATCTTTATCTTCAACTTTAATAGGAACAGTCTCCAAGTTAATGCGAATTTTAAAAGGTTTATTATCTATCTTGTGGAATTTTATCTTATTAAGGAAAGCATTCGCCTTTTCAGAAGAAATATCTCCGCCAGTAGACGTAAACTGAATGTAGCGGAAATTTGTTTCCGTAGATACAGAGTCGGCATATCCGTTTTCCTTAAAGTTAGCGTCAAGAGGAATGCCCATAGAAAAGGATGCTCCATCAAGACTTGTATCTCCTACATTAAAGTAGCCGCCATCCGCAAAAACAGAGAATATCGTACCCTTCTTTGTTACGTTTTCGCCAAAGACATAGAAGGTGTTTGGATCGGATTCATCAGCCTTTAGCGATGTAGGCAAGGAAAGATCGCCATTCACCATAACGTCATTTCCCACAACCTGGGCATTGCGCTTCCTGTCTGAATTTATTATTACAAAGAACATTGTATAGGCCTGTCCTTCAAAAGTTACAAGAACAGTACCTTCCGTTGCACTTGGCGCAATAAGAGTTATGGAATCTTTCTCCGCCTTGTTAAGGTTTCCTGCAATAACCTTTTTGTCTATGGCTGAAGAAAGCAGAATGCCCCTATCCTTCTGGTTTCCAACATGAGGGTTTCCGCTCACATTTATGAGTGTGCAGCCTTCATATAAACCGCCTACGTTTCCATTAATAGTTCCACCGGTAATGTTAACACAAGCGTCGTCAGAAGTGGTCTTTATGGCATAGTTATTGTCATCTCCCAAGATGGTTCCGCCGTTAACATTAACGGTACCTGTGGATTCAATAGACCTAACAGTTCCGCCGTTTACGGTAACAGAGCCTTTGCTCTCTCCCCTTGCGTAGATATTGGCAACAGATCCGCTTTGAATGGTTATGTCGTCCTTACCGCCTTCTGGATAGCTTCCGTCTGGTTTTGAACCGTAGATTTTTAAGTTGGCATGAACAGGGAATGGCCTTCCGTCGTCATCAAGAACAAGGTTGTCTTCTTTTACTTCGTTAAAATAGGCATAGGCAACATTATCGCTACCCTCTTTTGCTTGTACAAAAAGATTTTCACCGCAAGCATAAAGCGCATCGCTTGATACATTATACTTCCACTTTGCATAGAAGGTTTTTGCGCCCTTGGAGCCAGCAGGAATTTGTGTTACCGGATTCTTAAAGTTGGGGTCTGAATACCAGCCCACAAATGTAGCAGCATTTCTGCCTGCAAGTTCCGGCATGGGGATTGCATCCTGATACGGCGTGTATGAATAATGAACATTGTTCCCCTTAAAACTACCGCCATTGCATTTGTATTCAACCGGGTAAATTGTGTTAAGGTTTTCTATGTTAACTTCTGCCTGCGTTTTTCTGCCGGTTGCAATCTGAACAAGCTCGCTCCACACCTGGCTTGTTTCTCCAGCACCGTTGTCCATTGTAAAAGTAAATTTTACGATGTACCAGCCATTCTTGGGGTCATCGGTAAAGACAACGTTTCTAAAACCGCCATTAGAATTTTTGTCCAAAGCAGGGTCTATAGCAAGAGTCCTGTCTTCAACAGAATATTCGTTTCCTTCATTCTGGGGTGTCATGCTTACGGTTACACTTTTTACGCCCCAATCAGGAAAGTTTACCTTTATAGAAAGAGAACCGTTTCCGGCAACCTCGTCCAAAGTGCCAAATTCTATTGTGTTCCTGCCGCTTTTAATAATCACAGGATTTGTAGTCTTTTCAAGAACAAGAAATGCCTTTGTGTCTGCATCTTCGTCTGAACAAGTTACACCTTCTGGAAGGGCGTATGCTTGAATGGTAAAAGTATAGCTGCCAATTCCAAGTGCAATCTTATTGTCGCGAAGGTCATTGTCCATTTTGTCGTATGCAAATTCCGTGCTTGTTTGAACCCAAGGCTCGTAGACAATTTCTTCGCCGTCCACAGGTTTTCCTTTTAGGACAAATTTGTAAATGTCCTTTCCCTTAAGGTCAAAGCTTTCGTCTGGAACAATTACACGTCCGTTTGCACCAAATTTTACGGCAGAAAGATATGCCACTGTGCCCGAAGACTTCTTATCTTCATGGTCAGAAACTCCATTCAGGCCGCTGTTACAGGCAAGGAGAGAGAAAAGTAAAAATATAGAAAATGACTTTATTAATTTAAGAGCAAAATTTTTCATATGTGCCTCCAATCCCTCCCTGGAACAAAGAAACCCATATGAATTATAAATCGGTAATAATATAGAAAAAAATGAATTATTTTGGGTACAATTTTTATCGTTACACATCATGTTTAATATAGACTATTTATTTGTAATAAAAGGGGTTACAGATTGCAAGGCATTTCTTGTATGCCCGGCAAAGCCAAAAGCTAAAAAATCCGGCAGGGTTAGCTACCGGATTTTTGTGGAAAAGAGCGACGTGCCGAAAGTGATTGTAGAAAACCAAATTCGGCAGCTGTTCCTCTACAAAATACAGTCATGCTGAACGCACTTGCAAGCAAGTAATTTCTGCATCTGTACCGCCAAAGGGGTTATTTGTATGTCGCTGATGCATGCATGCGTTCAGCCCTTGGTACGTGGCGCTCACCGGTTACAGTATTCTCGTAGGGAGTGAACTCAACGATGTAGTAGTGTACCTGCCAGCGATCCTGGCTACCACTACCCGCAGCAGTATCGTTCCATACATAGCGGCCTGTATAATCAGTGTAAACTTCCTTATCACTAAGGTCTGGATCAACAACACTATAATTGTCTTTGGGGCCATTGTTTGGCTCAAAATCCTTTTGAGAGTTGGCCGTAGGTTTAGAACCATCATAGAACCAATCAATTCCATTCAAGGCACAGTCTACAGGATTTGACCAAGAAGAATACATTCCTTCAGCCCTGTAATCCATTCCGCTTACAGACACTTCTTCGCCTTTCGAATTTTTTACTTTTCCAGTAAACTTTCTGCCTTTTGTAGCGTCATCAGCCCTATAGATAGTATTCTCATAGAATACTTTTCCAGCTTCAGGACCACTTGCCCATACCCATTGGTCTCCACAACTTTCTTTAACCCAAGTATTCGAGTCATAACCACCCTTTGGAATATGGCGAGTACCGCCAATCCATGAGCCAACCTTATCTGGATTGGCATCCTTTCCAAAAATCTGGTCGTAAACAAATTTGTTTTCTGCATCAGATGTAATGGTCATAAGATAGCCATTCATGCCGTTGAACTTTTCCTTTTTTGCGGCTTCATAAGCCTGTGGCCAAGTTATAGCACCCTTTGCAAACTCTTTACTCTTCATGTAGAAGCTACCGTCAAGGTAGAAGACATTATCATTCAGCTTGTAGAATTTTCCTGTATCAGGATCATTTCCCTGGAGGGCAAGCTGCTCAAGGTTAATGCGAATCTTGATATCCTTGCCATCTATCTTGTGGAATTCTATGCTTATAAGGAAGTCATCCGCATCATCGGTAGAAATTTGTCCACTTTCAGACGTAAACTGAATGTAGCGGTAGAATTTGTTCTTATCGGCAGTATAAACAAACTGCTGGGGCTTTCCGGTCGCATCTACAGGAATGCCCATGTCAAAGTGAGCGTTATTAAGCGTTGTTTTGGAAAGAGTAAAGTAGCCGTCTTCCGCAAATATAGAGAAGATTGTTCCGTCCACAGTTACGTTTCCAGCCGAAAGGTTAAAGGCATTTTCCTTTCCTTCAACCGGTTTTAATTCTGCCGGCAGAGAAAGTCCACCCTTAATCTTAATATTGGCTCCGTCTACCTTAGCCTCGCGGGTACGGTTAGAATTCTCTATTACAAAGAATTTAGCATACGCCTTGCTTGCATCATCAAAAGTTGCTATTGTGGTTCCATCCTTTGGATTTGGGGCATGCACTGTAATTGACTTTTCACCTGCAGCATCAAGGTTTCCTGCCCTAAGCTTTGCGTCCTTTGCAATAGAAAGGTCTATGCCAACATTCTTTCCGTCTCCAATAACCGGGTTGCCGCTAACACGGATGGTTGTATCAGTTACTCCATTAGCACCGCGTACATAGCCGTCTATAATACCGCCAGAAATGTCTATAGTAGTGTCTCCTCCGGCAATGTAGATGGCAATATTATCATCGTTGTCATCTCCAGAAATTGTTCCACCGGTAACGTTTATTGTTCCGCCCTGTCCGTCGCTTCTTACAAGCAAGACTTTTCCGCCGTTTACGGTAACGTGACCTTCGCTTCCGCTTGCATAAACACCAAGAAGAGAACCGCTTTCTACGGTTATGTCATCTGTTGTGCCTTCCGGGTATGTTCCGTCTTTTTTGGAGCCGTAAACTTTCCAGCTGTAAATGTTAAGCAAACGTCCGTCATCATTAAGAACGGCATTGTCTGGGTTTACCTCGTCAAAGTAGGCACGCACAATTGTATCGCTGTCGCTGTCTTTTTTTACAATAAGCTTTTCACCGTTTGCATACAGCTTGCCTTCGTCATAATTGTACTTCCACCTTGCATAGAAGGTTTTTGCGCCCTTTGAACCTGCAGGAATTTGTGTTACCTTGTTCTGGAAGTCTGGGTCTGAATACCAACCGGCAAATGTTGCCACGTTTCTGTCTGCAACTTCCGGCATGGGGATTGCACCCTGGTATGGTGTGTATGACAGAGAAATACTGTCTCCCTTGAGTCTACCGCCCTTGCAGTTGTATGTAATTGGGTAAAGCGTGTTAAGGTTTTCTATAACAATCTCATCCTGAGTCTGTCTGCCTGTTGCAATCTGAACAAGTTCGCTCCAAACCTGGTTGGTGTCCCTTACGCCGTTGTTGATTGTAAAGTTGAATTTTACAATGTACCAGCCGTTAGAAGGATTGTCGTCAAAGACAACGCTCCTGTAGCCAACAGATGGTTCGGAAATGGCAAGAGACTTGTTTGAAACTGAATATGTATTGCCTTCGTCCTGGGGAGTCAAGTCCACAGTTACGCTTTGTACGCCTTCATCAGGGAATTTGACAGTTAACGAAAGAGTTCCGTTTCCAGAAGCTTCGTTCAATGTGCCAAACCTGATTTTGTTTGAGCCGCTCACAATAGAAACCGGGTCTGTGGTTTTTTCTAGGACAAGGATTGCCTGTGAATCTATGCTTAAATCCTCGGCTTCTTCTGCATCCCCTGCATCGTCCGCATCATCAGCTTCGTATGTAATTCCGTCAGGAAGAACGTAGACCTGAATGGTAAAAATATATGCTCCAGTTCCAAGCTGTATAGCACCTTCGCGCAGGTCGTTTTCCATTGCATAATAGGCGCTAACTGGATCGCCGTCTTCATCCTCTGTGCGCACCCAGTGTCCAAGTTCCAAGTCCTTAGTTCCACCGGCAGGTCTTGCGCTAAGAACATATTTGTAGATTTCTTCGCCTTTAAGGTCAAAGCTTCCGGTTGGCACAATTGCGCGCTCGCCGTTACCCAAAGAGACAGATGTGATATATGCTTTGCCGCCAGAAGCGCCGTCTTTTTTTCCTTCGCCTACACCGCTCAAACCGTTGCTACAGGCAGAGATGAGTACGCATGCAAAAAGCACTGCAAAGATGTTTAGGCCTTTAAAGATTGATTTTAATGTTTTCATAGCGCACCTCCTTATTCGCTTACAACAAGGTTCACACTAAGGGAACCTATTAAACCATCCTTGGTTACTTGTATTACAAGATTATCTATACCAGCTTTATCCGATGTAAAATTAAAATTTTTGCCGTTGTTCTGCAAACTTGCAGAACTTACTGGATCTCCATTCAAAGACCATGAGTAACTGTCATAGTCCGTTTGTTGAACCGTAAACGATGCCTCGCGGGCTTTCTGCAGTCTCAAGTTATTTCCACTTACAACAGCTCCATTTACAAGAAGCGTTACAGATAAATCATTGTCATAGCTTGGGGCTAGAATTTGTATTGTGCCGTCACTGTTTGTCTGCATGATAGGAGCAGGCGCATAATCGTCACCGCCACTGCTTCCACCACCACCGCAAGCAACAAAAGAGAAAACGACAAATGTAACAAGGATTAACTTTATTAATTTATTAAAGATAAGTTTTTTCATATAGATCTCCTTCCCCTTCCCAGTTCACGAAACCCATACGATTTTTAAATCGGCATAATTATGAATAAAACTTAAGCATTTTTTCAGAATTGCTTTAGCACGACAACTTTCCCATAATTACACTTCACTTCTATATTATAAAAATAAAATTGAAAAGTCAAGGAAAAGGTTTTTAGAATTCTAAAAAAAGTGTTATATTTTAGCGCTTTTTGACAGAAAATAATGATTTTTTTTTACATGGCAATCTTTGAAAAAAGGCTCTGTTAATCACCATCCAATTTTAGCGGGCGTTGCGGGCGGCGTTTGAGCCCGCAGAGGGGGTAGCGACCAACGTAGTGGGCGCTCAGGGGGAGACTTCCCCCTCCTAATGCAAGATAGCAGGGGGTATTCGCAGCGTAGCTTTGAGCGGACATCCCCCTTCTTATGCAACTAGAACTTTGCCTTTCTTAGGCGTACGCGTTCAACATCCTCGCAGAAGAGTTCGCGCAAGTCGTTAAGGCCAAGTGCCATAAGTGCCATGCGGTCAATTCCAATTCCCCATGCAAGCACAGGTACGTCTATGCCCATAGCCTTTGTAACTTCCGGGCGGAAGATGCCTGAACCGCCAAGCTCAAACCAACCCAGCTTTGGATGCTTGATGTGCACTTCTATGGAAGGTTCCGTAAAGGGGAAGTAGCCTGGCACGTACTTTACTTCCGTTGCGCCTGCAATTTCCACTGCAAACATGCGCAAGAAGCCCAAAAGTGTGCGAAGGTTTACGTCTTTTCCAAGAACGATTCCCTCTGTCTGGTAAAAGTCGCTCAAGTGGGTTGCGTCAACCTTGTCGTAGCGGAAGCAGCGGGCAATACCAAAGTATTTTCCTGGTATCTTAGCCTTGTGCAGCTGGTGGGCGCTCAAAACGGTTCCCTGGCTGCGCATAATAAGGCGGCGGGTAAATTCGTTGTCAAATTCATAGTTCCAACCGCGGCTACCTGTGTTTCCACCGTTGCGGTGTACATTTGCCACGTTGGTAAGATAAGGTTCCTCTATGCTCTTGGCATGGGTTGGATTTTTAAGGCGGTAAACGTCGTGAATGTCTCGGGCTGCATGGAACTGGGGCATAAAGAGTGCATCTCCGTTCCAGAATTCAGTTTCTACGAGCGGACCGTCAAATTCTTCAAAGCCAAGTGAACAGAGCTGGTCTTTTACGCTTTCCAGAAACTGAACATAGGGATTTGTGCGTCCCGGAATAATGCGGGCAGGAGGAATCTGAATGTTGTAGCCACGGAAAGTGCCTTTGCGCCAGTCTCCAGATGCAAGCATGGATGGAGAAAGCTCGCCAATTTCGTTGCCAGTAATGCCAGCTTCTTTTAATGCCTTTGCAACGCTTTCAAATTCGCCGGTAAGCTTATAGGTAACGGTTTCGCGCTCAAGGGTACGGAAGGGAGTCTCGCTAACACCGCGCTTTTTTGTAAGGCCGGCCATTACATCAAGCTCTTCCTTGCTAAGCTCCGTTGATTCAAGCTGGGAATTTTCCTTTTTAGCAGCCTTTGCAATAAGTTCCTTCGCAACAGTAAGGCGGGCAGGAACAGCGGCTCCAGTGTATTCAGCCTTTTTCTCTGCATTCATCTTAAGAACGCCCTCTTTGCTAAGAGAACCGAATGCAGAACCAATGTCCTTGTTTTCCAAGCCCAGTGCAGATGCAATTTCCGGCAAAAGATGTGGGCCATTGTCCTTTAGGTATGATATTATGCGCTCTTCGGCAAAACCGTTTTCTGCAACGGTGCGGCCAAAGTCTGTAAGTTCAAAGTAAGTGTGGGGTTTGCGTGAAGTTTCTGCAAGAAGATTTTTACCGCCAAGCCAGCTGAATGCCTGGTTTGCGTGGCCTTCTTTGTATCCAAGTTCCGACTGGAGTCTTTCTGAAGTAAGTTCGTCATTCAATCCGTATTTTAAGAGGACTTTTGTTTCCAGCGGATGCAAATTTTTAATAAGGGATTTTAAGTCTGTCAATTTTTTTCTACCAACCTTGTGAAAGCGGGCAGGCCTAAATACGCGCATACCCCGAAGCAAGTCCGGGGTAAAATGGGCTATAAACCGCTGCTATTTAGAGCTGTCCGTTGCCAAAATTATGAGTTTTGTGCGTCCGGGGCTGCAAAGAAGTCGTTAGGCAACCCCTGATGCAGGAAACTAGTTGTCTGCCTTTGGAGCCTTGAATGGCTTTTCTGTGTACTGAACCCAGCGGCGGTATGTTGCCATGCGGAGGTTTGAGTCCTTGAGCTTAAAGTAGCTGGTTCTGTCCTTCTTTACGAAGATAGGCTTTGTGTGGAAGCCCTGTTCAGACTGGAAATCCTCAAGAACTGCGTCTACAGTATTCATTGCTTCGCCCTGATCATAGCTTGGTGCTGAGCATGTGTAGAATACACGTACTGTTCCTTCGTACGGTGTGTATTCAAGAGTAAGCTGTACACTCTTTGCATGTGGGTGGAATTCCGCATAATTATCTTCTATAGTAAGATACTGTGTGGAAGTGTCTACGTAGCTGTCCAATGCTTCCAAGCCACCGTTGGATGATTTTGAAACCTGTGCGAATGCAGCTCCAAAAGCCAACAATGCTATAGTGCACATCGTAAATATCTTTTTCATAAGTTTCCTCCTAAGAAAAGATTTAATAATTACTGTATAGAATTATTCTATCAGTTTGTAGAAAAAAATCAAGGTCAACTACATACTGACCTTCACTAATATAAATGCGCGGATCCTGAATAAGTAACACGGTTCCCATAATTTCTTTAGGTTTATTTTTAGTTTGACCGCGCCAATATTCACGTACAGCCTCTTTTACGGCCTCCTCCACCGCATTTTGTATGCCTTCAAAGCCATCTTCTACCCTTCCGCGCCCCCGTCCCTGGATTTTTGGATGAACTATGGAAGCCCATCTTTCATAGGCAAGCTGCTGCATGGGAGTACGGTCGCAAGTGGCCCAGCACAAAAGTTTCCCTTCCTGCTCAAGAGGAACGGGATCCCTGTATGTTATTGGGTTAAGGAGCTTGTCGTAGGGCTTTACCTGTCCCATCTCGAATATTTCCTTAACCTGCCTTGTTTTATCATAAGGAACATAGTCAAAAGTCCAGCCTTCAAGCATTCCCTGCATTAAAAAAGGTGTAATCTGCCTGGCCCTTGAAATTGAATAGCGGAAAAGCTCCACCATGCGCTTGTCGGCTTCGGCGCTGGAAACAAAAGCATCCTTTTTGCCAGAAAGCTCCTTTGCGGCTGTCTGTGCAGCGGTAACCTGGGCTGTTTTAGAAGTGCTTTCCACCGCTGGATTTGCTGAAACTGCTGGAGTTGCAGCCTGCCCTTCATCAGAAGCACCATCTTCGCTAAAAACGCCCGGTATTTCATCAAGCTCCGACCAAATTTGTATGCGCAGGCTTTTCTTTTGCGAAGGGGTCTGGGAATAGACGGAAGACAGTCCAAAAAGCCCCGCAATGGCCGCAAAAAAGGCAGAGAAAATTAATTTCCTAGAGACAAATGCTTTCTTCAATCTTTTTCCGCATCCGAAGAATTATTTTTGCTGGATTCATCCTCAAACAAAAGCTCCGGATTCCCCATGACTGTTAAAAACGAAGGATCTGCAAAGGTTACGCGGTTACGCCCGTTCCTCTTGGACACATAAAGCGCCTGGTCAGCCTGGTCCACAAGGGCCTTTGCCGATTTTACAGGATTTGTCTCCGAAGAGAACACTGCAACTCCGCCGGAAACCGTTACCTTCATGTGCTTGTTTTCGTATTCAAAGTCGTAAGCTTCTATGTTCTTGCGGATTCTGTCGGCTATAAAGACTGCATCCTTTTTGTTTGTATCCGAAAGGAGCACCGTAAATTCTTCGCCACCATAACGGCTCGCCAAGTCCTGGCTGCGTATGCTGCCCTTTATTAAGGAAGCCACCTGCTGCAAAACATAGTCTCCACATGCGTGTCCATAAGTGTCGTTGAATTTCTTAAAGAAGTCTATGTCGAACATAAGCACGCTAAGATGAACATCCTGCATGATTGCAGAGTCCAGCTTGTCGGTAAGCACGTTAAAGAAGTAGTACTTTAGCTTAAGGTGGGTCATCATGTCTGTGGAAGAAAGCTCCAGAAGCGACGCGTTGTTTATTGCCACTGCCGCAAGTGAAGCGATTATGGAAACCTGCTGCTTGTCGTATTCATCATAGACTGCCCCGTCTTCAGCACCAGAGGCAAACCTTTCGCCCAAGACAAGAAGTCCGTTTACGCGGTTCTTTAGCACAAGAGGTACAAGAAGGGTTATGTTGAGCGACTGCAAAAGCTTAAGTTCCTTGGAGCCTGCTATGTGCTTTTCAAGGTCTTTAAGGGTAAAGACCTGATCCCTGTTTTCCACGATGTATTCAACCAAGGTACTTGCCATGGGAATAGAATATTCCTTGGACATGTCCACGTCAAAACCGTTGTAATTGTTTCCAAGTGAATAGGCAAAGGAATCCACCGAATTCAGTATGAAAATTCCTGCGGCAAGAACGTGCATCTGTGCCATGGTTATAAAAAGGGTTGATTCAATCAGCTTGGAAAGTTCAAGCGTTGTGCAGAGAGAACGAGAAATTTCTATCATCTGCTTTAAATCATAAATTTCCTTCTCATATTCTGCGGGTGTCTTTGTCTTTTCCGCCGGCTGAGATTCTTCACTATGATTTGTTACAGAGCCCTTTTTTCTTCTTGCCATATTTATTTCTTCTCTGTATTGGTTATTATGACGTAGTTCTTCATTATCTCAAAGAACAGTTGCCATAGTCCGTGCTGCTTTTCCATATATTCTGAATTGTCCCTATTTCTGGAAGAAAGCAGCAATATCCTAAGGTTGGTTATGTTGTTGGAACTTGCCGTCTTGGATTCAACAAGGATTTCGCCCACGAGCTTATATACGTGGAACATGTTGTTAACCTGCTCCTGAATCAAATCCTTTGCAGTGCGGTTGATTTTTTCAACAATCTCCTTAAGGCGGTTCAGGAAGGCAACGTCCTTGTGGCTGTCGCGGATAAGGCTTGTAATGTTTGCCTCGTCAAAGTCCCCGTTGCGGCTAAAGCGGCTTTCAAAGCTCTTGATTACGTCCATGCACTCGTTGAGGGCATATACGTCCGTTGAAAAGTTGGACTTGTAGGCGGCGTTGTTAAAGAATCCTTCTATTACAATGTCGTTAAGAAGCGGCTTTAGGTGTTCCTCGTAGAAATTCTTTGTAAAAGTCTTAAGGATCTGCATAGGCATTACAAAGGTGAATGAAGTTGGCGTACTCTGCTTTAAAAGGGCATTCATCTCGTTGCTGTATCCGCGTACAGGCTCCATGTTTATTCCCTGGAAGATGCGGTTAAGCTCTTCGCTTATCTTTTCGTCCTGCAGCTCGTTCTTTAGGCGCAGCCCCTCCACGTTAAAGCGGTCTTCAAGATAGTCTGCGTACTTTTGCCTTGTGTTTCCGTTGTAACCTGACTTTGGCGGAATAAAATCCGGTGACTTCTTTGCAAGGCGGATCAAATTCAAAAGGTTTTCGGAATTCATCACCTGGCGCATTACACCCTGAATCTTCTTTAGCTTCTCGTAAATTTCCTCTCCGTCCTCACTGGTGAATGAAGCGCGGTGGCAGAGCTGGTAGAGGGCTATGATTGCATTGCTTACGGAATTGCTTATGTCCATGTCCGCACCAACGTAGTACAAATCCTTGAGCGAAGTTTCCAGCATGTCTACCGGAATGGCCTGGAAGTTGGGCGTATAGTCCGGCGCACCGGAAAATTTGTTGTCAAAAAGACGGAGTGCGGTAATGTAGTCAAAGCGGCAGATGTCGTTCAGCTGCTTGATTTTATTTATTACTGTGTCTATTTTTACAAATTCAGGCGTATTCAGGTGCTTTACGATTTTTTCCAGCTGGCGGTGCTCGTTTTCCAAAAAGCGGGTGATTGACTCCGACTGCCGTGCCCCTGCCTTGCGGTTCTCGTATGAAAGGGTTTGCAAAATGTCCTGAATCTCCGGCGGAAAACCGGTAAGAAGCAGCTGTTCTTCAAAGATTGCGCTGCGCTGGAGATCTTCGTTGCAAATCGTATTCGCAAGGATGTCTCCTATCATCTTTGTGTTTTCAAAAAGAATCCTGAGCGACTCTGCGAAATTTTCGTGAACAAGGGAATTCTTGTAGATTACAGGAACTGCCTCGCGCAATTCATTTTCAATTTTTTTCAAAGCCTGACGCTTTTTAACCTCAGGAGAAGAAGAGAACAGTATTGACTGTAAAAAATTAGACAAACCTTCTAAAAATGCCATAGTCCTACTCTGTTATTCAAGATAAACCGCAAAGATTCTACGGTACTCTTCTATCGTATCGGCAGAAACCACCTGCTTTCTTAATAGTGCACCGCCTTTAATTCCTGAACTATAGGCACAAAACTTCTTTCTCATCTGCATACAGGCATTCTTTTCGCCCTTTTCCTGAACATTCAGCTCCAGTTCCCTAAAACCAGTCTTAATACGCTCATCGGCAGTCTCATCATCGTAGCGGCCGTACTTTAAATACTGAACGGTCTTCTTGAACAAAAACGGATTTCCCATGGCACCGCGGGCAAACATCACTCCGTCAACACCAGTCTGCTCAAGCATTGCCTTGGCACTTTCCGGCGAAAAAGCGTCCCCGCTGCCAAAAACAGGTATCTTTCCGTCCACAAATTCAACAAGCTGCCTCTGGATCCCCCAGTCAGCCTTGCCTTCATAGCCCTGGGCCCTTGTCCGTGCGTGAATCGTAATAGCGTCCGCCCTTGCCTCCAAAGCCGCCGCCGCACACTCCTTCCAGGTAAGATGGCTTGCATCCCAACCGGAGCGGATTTTTATGGTAACAGGCACGTTTCCCCTTTCCGGATGCAAAGCCGCATAGGATTCAGCCGCCTTTTTTACGGAAGAAACTATTGCGTAAAGCAAGTCCGGGTCCCTCGTAAGGCTACTGCCCGCACCGCTTTTGATTATCTTGGGAACAGGACAGCCACCGTTTATGTCTATGCTGGTACATTCGGTAGTTTCAAGAACAATTTTGGCCGCTTCAGCCATAACATCAGCATTTCCGCCAAAAATCTGAACAGCATAGGCCTTTTCCGACGGAGCACGGGCCATAAGAGCCGCCGTCTTCTGCGAACCGCGGGTTAAGGCCTCTGCGCTTACCATCTCGGTCGTGCAGTAGGAAGCACCGTTTTCCACGCAAAGTGAACGGAAGGCCCTGTCGCTGTAACCGGCAATCGGTGCCAGAAAGAGGTTTCCGTCCAGTGTGAGGTTTCCAATTTTTACGCTGTGGTAGAGTGCCACCTTTTACCCCTGCCTACTCCGGCAGCTGGAATATCTTGCAGCTGTTGGTCCAAAGCTGGGCCGCAAGGCTTTCAAGGTCGGTTTCCAGCATTTCCGCAAGGAATTTTGCGGTAGAAACAAGGTATGCCGGCATAGTGCGCTTCTTTTCGCGGAATTCGGCAGGAATCATAAAGGGGCTTTCGGTCTCTATAAGAATCCTGTCGCGCGGAATGTTAAGCACAGTGTCGTGAAGGTTACGGGCATTGCGGTAGGTCAGGTTGCCTGCAAAAGAAAAGTAGACGTTCATGCCAGCGTCAAGGCACTTGTTTGCATAGGCGGCATCCTCACTGTAGCAGTGGAAAATTGCACCTTTTTCCGGAATGCGGTCCTTTAAAATGTCAAAGATGTCGTTGCCTGCATCGCGGTTGTGTATGATTACGGGCAGCGAATATTTCTGCGCAAGCTCCAGCTGGGCAATAAAAAGCTCTATCTGGCTTCTCTTGTCCCCAAACTGCTTAAGGTAGTCCAAGCCAGTCTCGCCTATTGCCACAACGTTGGGAAGCTTAACACTTTCTTCTATTATATTCATCCAGTCAGCACCGGGAGCTGTAACTTCCGAAGGGCCAACACCAACGGCATGGTAAATTCCCTTCATGGACTTTAGGACGGTATACTCCTTCTTAAAATCGTGGAGGCTGTTGTTAATGCTTATAATGCGTGTTACCCCAGCCTGTTTTGCTTGCTGAATAACGCGAAACTGTTCTACAGGGCTGTCATAAATCAACCCTATGTGGGCGTGAGTATCAAAAAACTGCATGGCTTTCTTCCTTAAAAGAATATTAAACTATTAGAAGAGACAGTCCAAATGAAAAATAAGCAACTGTCTCACATTTTTTTTCTTTATACCGATAGAATAACATAGGATATTGTAGAAGTCAACCTTTGACTTTTGGACGGTATTCATTGTGTCGGGCAAAAGTTTTTTATGCAAAACACGAACCAATCTGCCATCCCCGCTTTTCGGGGTTCCGCGGGTCCCTTCCCGCTCCATTGCTGTCGCAACCCGCCTACGGCGGGCCCCTACAATCGGGCGTAGGCTGCACCGCAACTACCTGTTAAGCGCCAATGCAGAAAAGTCAGTTTTGCATTCAAACGGATTTGCCCTTATGCTAAAAAGCCGAAAATTGATTTCCATGCTTTTCATTTGACACTACTTGCTTTGATATGCTATAATTTTGTGATAAATTATCGGGAGTTTTCTGTGGCACGTACACGCAGATATAAAAATTTAGAAAATAACTTTGTTTCTCGAATAATGAACGCATTCGTATCTGGCTTTAAGAAGGCCGGCAGTTTTTTTGTACGTGTGTTCCATATATTCGACAAGAAACTTACTATAATGATTGTTCCGCACGCAAACGGAAAAGTCATCAATATTCAGACAAACGTATTTGCCCTTTCTGCGGCATTGGTAATAATAGCGGGACTGGTAATCTCCTTCATGCCTTTCGCAAGAAATTCCACCGGTTCCAGCGCAGAGCTCAGCAGGCTTAAAGAAGAAAACAAAGAAGCCCTCGCAAGCCTTGACGAACTTAGGGACGAAAACAACAACCTTTTGCAGTCAGCAAAGCGCTTCCAAAATTCGCTAAGCCAGTCACTTGCCCTGCTTGGAATTGAACAGAACGAACCCGTAGAAAAAACAACTGGCGGCAACGGCTCAGACCTTGCCTCCCTCTTTGACACAAAAGACGTAATCTCTGGTTCACTAAAGGAAACATCGGACATAAGGCACCTCTCCGAATACCTGGAAAATGCAGTCCAGCCGGTTGAGCAGATTACAAACATGCTCAAGAACCAGGGCACACTCTTTACGGACATCCCCAACATCTGGCCCATCAAGAACGGAATAGGCCACATTTCCATGGCTTTCGGCCAGAACAAGCATCCTTTCACCGGCCAGTGGTACATCCACAAGGGCATGGACATAAGCACCTACCGCACCGGAGACCCTGTAATGGCAACCGCAAACGGCACCGTTGTGGCAGTAAGCTACGACTTTGACGGTTACGGCAACTACATAATCATCAAGCACAAGCACGGCATCTACACCCGCTACGCACACCTTTCCGTTGTCCGCGTTGCAAAGGGCGATACCGTAAGGCAAAGGCAGATAATCGGCAATATAGGCAACACAGGTCTTTCCACAGGCCCACACTTGCACTATGAAGTTCACGTAGGTTCGGACGTTGTAGATCCGGCAAAATACATAAACATAAAATAAATGGCACTTTTTAACGACGATTATTCAATAAACAGCATACTAGGAAACGGCTCCACAATAAAAGGCAACCTTAGGATAAACGGCTGCATTCACATTGACGGAGACTTAGACGGAAACCTAGAATCCTCAGGAAACGTAATAATCGGTGAGCATGCCCGCATAAACGGAAGCATAAATGCAAAATCCATTACAATCGGCGGAGTAATAAAAGGCGACGTAATCGCTCCAGAAGGAGTCCACCTTCTTTCCTCCAGCATTGTAATCGGAGACATACAGACTCACCATTTCCAGGCAGACAAAAACGTTCTAATCCACGGCCACTGTATTGCCCTAAGCGACGACTCTTTTTACAACGAGGCCGTTCAAAAGTGGCAGGATAAGCAGGCAATAGCAAGCGCCTCTATCCTAAAAGACATGAAGATAAACTTGCCGGAACAGCAGGAACCTAGCCAAAGCAACAGGGCAGACATGCAGGAGAGCGAATGGAAGTAGACGCTTTAAGCCAAGGCCTGTACTTTTCCGCAGCCCAGGCAGCAGCTTCAGAAGCAGCCAAGCGTTCAAAACAAAAAGAGGAAGCAGAAAAAGCCGCCCGCACCAAAAAGAATGTATTTTCTTCGGCAATAGAGCGCACCCAGGCGGAATTCCGGCTAAAGCAGGAGGGGCTTCCCCCGCAGATTGCAGGAATGTCAACGGAAGAAGCCGTTGTTTTCCTAAAAGATGCGGCAGACCTTGCGGCAGAAAAACTAAAGGCATGCCAATTGCCAGAAAACTTCGCTGACTACCGCCAAAAAGTCAGCCAGTTCATGAAATATATAGTAAAAAACAATTACACCGTAAAGCAGCAAAAGCATACGGGCCTGAACAGCAGGGGATGCAAATTTGAGCCCTACACTCAGGTAAAAATGATTAACGCCAAGCTCGACGAAATGGCACAGTGGCTTTTACACACACACAGCGACACGCTGCAAATGCTTGCCAAAATTGACGAAATCAACGGGCTTTTGGTGGACTTAATGGCAACTTGACGCGGAGTAGAACCGCAGCCGTCCGGGGAGCAGGGGTTATGCAAAAAAAAGCAACCGCCGCCACCCAGGGCACAAGTCACGGAGGTTTTATGTCAGACATTTTTGAACAAGACATAGATGACGAAAGCGAAAACATAGAAAACCTGGAGGACAACTCCAACTACGAGCGCAACAGTGGCTCCTATGTTTTCCCAAAAAATCTTATAAAGCTAAAGCTTGAATACTCAAACGAAGGCATCTATGCCTCAGCCGCAGACGAAATATCGCCAGATTCAGCGGAATTTCAAGAACTCAGCAGCCCGGGCAAACACGTAATTGCCCCAACCCGCTACGGAGACGACCTGGCCCTGGTACTTGGCAAAGTAGAAAAACCGGTTGGCATCAAACCCAGCGACATAGTAAAAATCGTGCGCCTTGCAGACCAAAACGACCTTGCCCACGCAGAAGAACTGAAAGAAAAAGAAAAGCACGCCTACGAAGTCTTCCGTGAAAAAGTTGCAACCCACCACCTGGACATGAAGCTCATCGCTGTGCATTTCCTTGTGGGAGAACCAAAAGCCCTCTTCTTCTTTTCCAGCGACAACCGCGTAGACTTCAGGGAACTCGTAAAAGACCTCGTTACCGTCTTCAAAATGCGCATCGAACTGCGCCAGATTGGTGTCCGCGACGAAAGCCGCATAACAGGTGGCCTTGGCGTATGCGGAAGACCCTACTGCTGCCACTCCGTAAGCGACAAACTGCGCCCCGTAAGCATACGCATGGCAAAAGAGCAAAACCTTAGCCTTAACTCCACAAAAATAAGCGGCCAGTGCGGAAGGCTCCTCTGCTGCCTAAGCTACGAATTTGACTGGTACGCAGAAGCAAGAAAAAAGCTCCCAACAGAAGGCATCCGCCTCAACTACGACGAAACCTCATTCCGCGTAACGGAAGTAAACCCGCTAACTCAAATGGTAAGAATGCAGGGAGAAGACGGCAGGCAGCTGGAAATAAACGCATCCCGCTTTGTAAGGGACGGCAACCGCTGGAGAATCAACTAGGAAAATATTTTCTTCTTGCTTTTCTGGACCGTACTTTATATGCTAACCCGCTTTCCAGGGCTACGCTTTCGCTCCGGCCCGCCCTTCAGGCGGTCTGGCTGCGCCACCCTTCCAATCGGGGGTAGGATTCCTTTGCTCAAGGAAAAAGGCCATCTGCCCAGCCCACAAGCCGCAGTAGAGAAACCGTCACCTTAGCAGGGCAATCAGCGTGTCTTCGCTGCCAGTAAAAGGCTCTTTCTCCCACGACGAATAGAATTCACACTCCGCAAAACCAGCCTCACCCGCAAAATCCCTAATCTCTGCATCCGTAACAGGGCACACCCTGTCCTTGCTTACTACCGGAAGAATCTTTCCGCTGCCAGTCTCTATATTCTGCGACAAAAGAAAGCCCCCGTTATCCCCAGAAGCAATCTCCGTGCTAAGCGTTACGCGCAGGCTCTTCCTCTGTGGCAAATGCACAAGCGGCACCCTGTTGAATTTTCTGTAATTATAAAGGGAAATAATAAGACAGCCGTCCTGTGCAAGCAGCTGTTTGCAGTCAAAAAAGAATTTCCGCAAAAGAGTCTTATCGTGAATAAAAATAATTCTGTCGTCAAGAATAGAAATTAAGTTGTAGAATCCCTTGCCTAAAAAGCGGGCCATGTCCAAATACGACATCTGGAAAAACCTTATGGACATAAGCTGGTTGCGCCGCCTTAAATTTGCAGAGCGCAGCATCTCCTGAAAGCTTTCTATGCCGGTTACGTCCTTTCCTTCGCGGGCAAGCAGGTGCTCAAAAAGCCCCGTACCACACCCCACGCGCAAAAGCTTTGCAGGATCAGGATAGTTTCTAAGTTGTTCTCTATAAAACTTTTTCTGAGCCTCCGTCACCGGATACAACTCATCATAATATTCTATTATATTTTGAATTATTTCCATACCTTTATATTATAAGGCAAATTACATATTTTGCAAATTTTTTATGCCATCTATTCAGGACAATCACTTATAAATATCAAGGCAAACTTAGAGTTTTATATTTGCAGCAGAAAAATTGGCTCCCAGCGGTTTTTCTGCTGCACGACGGAAACTCAAAATTGGACCTATCAAACATCTCAGAAAAAAATTATCACGCTTGCAAAAAAAACACGCCGTCAAAAACAAAACCGGGTTCTTAGGGCGTTAGCCCTAAGCCGTGCCCGAGAAGGAGGGGTGGTTTAGAGGGGAGGAAACATCGGGCTTCGGACTCTGAGAGGTTTCCTCCCCTCCAAATTCGGGTTCCAAGGGCCCACCCTTGAAAATTTACTTTACCTTCTTACTTCGTTAACCTGCTCGCCGTCAAGAATGTAGACCACGTGGTTGCACATGTCAACAATGCGCTGGTCATGGGTAGAAAAAACAAAGGTTGTCTTTAGCTCACTGTTAAGCTTCTGCATAAGCTCAAGAATCTGGCCGCCAGTCTTACTGTCAAGGTTTGCGGTAGGCTCATCTGCAAGAATAACCGGTGCCTTTGTAACAAGGGCGCGCGCTATTGCAACCCTCTGCCTCTGTCCGCCGCTAAGCTCAGAAGGCTTGTGCTTTTTCCAGTCGGTAAGCCCAACGGTTTCTATAAGATAGTCAATCCATTCCTTCCTTTGCGAAGAAGTCATCTTTGCACACGGGGAATCCTTGCTAACAAGGTTCAGCGGAAGCTCAACATTCTCAAAAACATTAAGAACCGGTATAAGATTAAAATTCTGAAAAATAAATCCAACGTGGGAAGAGCGAATCTCCGTAATCCGCCTGTCAAGGGCAGAAGGTATAACCCCGCCCTCCGGCAGCTTGTAGCCACCGTAAATGTCTATGCCGTCCAAAATCACAGTCCCGGAAGAAGGCAAATCAACCAAGCCAATAATATTAAGCGTAGTAGACTTTCCAGACCCGGAAGGCCCAGAAATAGCGGCAAGTTCCCCTTTTTCAATAGAAAAATTCACATTTCTCACCGCAGGAACAAAAACCTTGCCCATCTGATACTTCTTCTTAACATCAATCAACTCAACAATCGGCATTATTCCATTCT
>ODAI014344865.1_pt1 | contig 28599 bp, 14 predicted proteins | sample 1539321 | NCBI WGS metagenome assembly ODAI01 (sample SAMN02144231, study PRJEB22623) | gut metagenome | biome: sheep rumen | host: Ovis aries | place: New Zealand
CTGCCCTTTTCCATAAGGTATTTCTTCCTGATAGGGCACAATGGCATCGCCTTGCACTACCGTTTTGCGAAGCTCCTTGACACGATTTGGATCTTCATAGATGCGACCTTCGCGCGTTTCGTAAGGGTTCTGCAGGATGTCTGTGATGAAGTCCTTCTTCAAGCCAAGATGCTGACCGGCGAGGATGAGCTTGTATTGCTGGCAAACGCCTGCACCGCATCCCAGATACATGTCGCGGTCTATCTGCTTCTTCTTGCCCCGGAGCACACCATAAATGCTGATGCCGTCATACGGATTCTTCGGTTTCCCTTTCGCTCCGATGATGTCGGCCAAGGTGGGAAGGATGTCCACAAAGCCTGTGACTTGCTCCAGTTTCCTGCCACCTTGCTGGAAACCTTTCTTCCAATAGATGCCTGCAACCGTACGGACTCCACCTTCCCATTCGTCGAACTTTGAGCCACGCAAGGGACGGTTCACACAATAAGGTTCCATACCCGGTACTCCCCCATTGTCGCTCATAAAAAGGATGATTGTATTGTCCCACTCGCCACTCTGACGAATGGCATCGAGGATGGTCCCAACGCCTGTATCCATTCGAGAGACCATAGCCCGATAAGTCCATCCCTTCTGGTCTTTTGGGGGAAGGGCATCGAACTCCTCTTTGGAGATGAACTTACGGATTTCCTCTTCTGGTGCCTGATAAGGGGCATGAGGAGCATTGAAGCAGGCATAGACAAGATACGGCTCGCCTTTGGCGTATTCCTTGATGCATCGCGAAGCCTCAGCAGCAATAAGGTCTGTGGAGTAGCCTTCCTCGTGGCATGACTCCCAATCATTATGCCAGTCGAGCTCTTTCTCTCGCGTATGGTCGAAGTAATCGAAGGCACCGTTCAAGGCTCCATGGAAATGCGTGAAACCACGATTGAGCGGGTAGTAGCGCAGACGACTGTGCCCCATATGCCATTTACCTATCGCTGCACGATTTGTGTAGCCATTTCGTCCCAATAAGTCAGCCATCGTCTCTTCCTCGACAGGAAGTCCATAGTCTCGCCAAGGCGGAATGACTGTCTCGCGAATGCCGAAGCGACTGGGATAACGACCCGTCATGAGTCCACATCGTGTGGGAGAACTGACGGGAGCCGTATAGAAGCGATTCAGTTCAATGCCTTCGCCAATAAGACGGTCGATGTTTGGCGTTGGGATGACGCTGCCGTGATAGCTCACATCGCCCCACCCCAAGTCGTCAGCTACGATAATCACTACGTTAGGACGCGTGGCTCCAAAAACATTTGCGGCAGTTGCAGCCGTCAGCAAAGCCAAAGCCTTTTTTCCCTGCATTACCATTCTTTCAGTCTGTTTTCTTCGTACCAGGCACACACTTTCTCTGCCAGTTTGCGGGCTAGGCGTGGATTCTGGTCAGCCAAGTTCTTTGTTTCGTTACGGTCAGCCTCAAGGTCGTAAAGCTCCATGTCCGTGCAATTGTCGTTGCAGAGCAGTTTCCATTTGCCGCGACGAATGGCCAGATGAGGGCTACGGTTCTCCTTCCTGCCAGGGAAGTTGAAACTCTTGTTTCGACCGAAATCCCACATCAAGTCTGTGCTGCGACTCTTTTTGTTCTTTCCCAAAAGTTGGCGCGACATATCTTCTCCCCTACTCTTATAACCCTTTTCAGTAGAGATGCCTGCCATTTTGCAGAGCGAAGGATAGAGGTCCATAGCGCTGAGAATGGTTGTCTCGTTACGCTCTCCAGCCTTTATCTTGGCAGGATAGCGAATGATGAAAGGCATATTGATGCCGCCCTCATAGAGGCTGTTCTTTGCACCTCGCATCCCTAAAGTACGACGTTGCATGAAGCTGGGAGCAGGACCATTGTCGCTGGTAAAGATAACAATGGTGTTTTCCGCAAGTCCCATCTTGTCGAGTTCGTCGAGGAAACGTCCCAACTGCACATCCATCTCCTTCAATACAGGCTCGAAGGCATCCTCTTTTTCCCACTTTTCTCGCTTCTCGGCAAAGAATTCTGGCACCCAAGGCGTGTGCATATCATCAGGCCAAAGGTTCAGGAAGAAGGGCTTGCCATTCTGTTTCCTGATAAATTCGAGGCTCTTATCCACGAAATAAGCAGTTCTGTTCCAACGCTTCACACTATCGGAAGCCGCCCATATCCAATGCGTAGAAGTGATGATAGGGTCTGGGTCTGGACTCTCATAAGTGGAGATGTGTTCGTCGTAACCATAGTTCTCGAAGCCAGGAGCATCTGTTACATCACGACCTCCACCAAGATGCCATTTGCCAATATGCGCCGTAGCGTAGCCTGCTTGCTGGAAAGCCCTCGCAATACTGGGAGCAGAAGGATTCAGGTAGTTGAGTTGCTCAACCCTCTTGTTGGCAGCCCTCGTGTCCATAAATGTGTTTATTCCATGCTCCAGCGGGAACTGACCTGTAATAAGCCCACAACGGGAGGGAGAGCTGACGGGAGCGGCAGAGTAATACTGCGTGAAGGAAAGTCCTTGCTGAGCCAGACGGTCGATATTGGGAGTCGGTGTATATGAGCCTCCGAAGCAACTGACGTCGCCTATGCCCATATCATCAATATACATAATAATGACATTCGGCTGTTTGTCTTGTGCGCAGAGCGCAGCAGGCAGTACAGCAAGCCCTGAAAGCATTTTGCGGTATCGTGATTTATTCATGAGTTTGTATGTTTTCTGATTTGTTTTAATTCGCTACATCCATGCCGATGCCTGTGTCGCCCATTTGCTCCATCCATTCGAGAAGGGCAGTCTTCATCTCTGCTACTCGAGCAGCATATTCGGGCAAGTCAGCCAGATTATGAAGTTCCCAGGGGTCTGTCTGGTGGTCGTAGAGCTCTTGTGCAGGACGATGGACGAACTTGTCTATCAGCCAAGATGCCCGTTCGTCGGTTTGAGCCGTCACGAGCCACGAACCCCACATATCGTTGGTATCTTCAGGTTTCATCATGTGCTTCTCGCTATACGGTCTCTCGTGCATCAGATTCATGATGAAACGATAGCGCTTGTCCTGAATGCTGCGAATGGGATAAGCAGGCCCTTCCGGATGGTTGTTGTGAATACCGTAAGCCCACTCCCGGACTTGAGCTTTCTTCTTGCCATATAGGATGGGCAGGAGACTACGGCCATCCAAGGTATCGACAGGAGCACCTCCTGCAAAGTCGATAAGTGTGGGCAGTACATCTTCATATTGTACAAGGGCATCGCTGACAGAACCTGCCTTGATCTTTTTCGGATAGCGAGCCAAAAAGGCGCTGTGCTGACCATAACGGTAGCAAGTCCATTTGCCAAAAGGCATCTTGGGGCCTTGCTCTCCAAGAAAGATTACAAGCGTATTGTCCAATTGTCCTGTTTCCTCAAGGGTTCGAAGCGTCATCCCCACCTCATTGTCGAGCATACGTATCTCTGCCAGGTAGTCGCAAAACATTCGTCTGGTTACAGCATTATCCACACAGTTAGGTGGCAGATGCACACTATCGGGATTGAACTCGGAAGCATCGCCAGAGTCCCATGGTGCATGGGTGTTGATACTGCAAACAAAGAGGCAGAAGGGCTGCGACTTGTCGCGACTCATGAACTCACGTATTCCATCAGGAGTGGAAACGGGAGGATGAGACATCGTGCAGCCCACAGCAAAGCCCGGTATCTTCTCGAAGGGGAACACCTTCAGCTGCTTTACAGGATGGTCTTTGCCTGTCCGCCCTACCCTATATCCCAAGTCGGACATATAATGTACCACACTTCTAAGACCACGATTCACAGGTTTATGGTTTCGGAAAGAACCATGATGCTGCGGATACAAGCCCGTATAGAGGGATGCTCTGATTGGAACGCTCACTGCCATAGAGCAGAAGTTGTTGGTAAGCAGCATGCCCTCTTTTGCCAAACGGTCAATGTTTGGAGTCTGCAGGTTTTCGCCCCCATAGCATCCAATCTCGTTAGTTCCTAAATCGTCTGCTATGAAGACCAAGACGTTGGGACGAGACTTGGCCTGCCCTGCACAAACTGCAGAGCAGACCAAACCAGGAATCAAAACTAATTTATTAGTTTTCACTTAATTGCAACTTTTTTGCCATTCTTGATGTAGATACCCTTAGGCAACGTTCCACTTGACATCTTCTGACCGGCAAGATTATAGATGCCGTCTTTCGAGCCAAATGTTCCTTCGATTGTCTGAATGCCATCAGGGTCGGTACCATCATCGACTTTGACACAAATAGAACGATTGTTCATGTCGAAAGTGACAATATAGTCTGTCGGACCAACACCGACTGGCCATTCAATACGCAAACGATGGGCATTGCCCCAACCACGTACCAAATCTCCAACCGTTTCGCCGGGAGTGAGGATGCTGTCGTTCAAAGCAGTAGTATAGCTTGCCTCAAGCCACCCTGGGCGAGTAACGGTGCTGTTCTCTTCATCATCAAGAGTAGAACGACTTGCCATAACAAGGAAGGTGGCATATCCAGGATATACATAGTCTTCGAAGAAGCGTACAGTTCCGACATACATGCCATCACCCATGTGCTTCAAAGGTGCCATCTCGTCGTTCTTCCAGCGATGTTCTTTGCCGTCTTTGTCTATGATAGAGCCACAGACGAATACACGGTCGTGCCATGCATACTCAATCGGATCGAACACAACTGTGCTGTCTGCCGGATTGAGCGTGACGTGCATCTCTTCACCAATCATCTGATAGTCCTGACCGGCACCGGATATGAGCGGATGAGTGTTGTATGCCGGTGTGACAAAGCGGCGATACTGCTGGTTGGACTTGAAGGTCTGGTCGAATCTTGTGAAATAGATGTTGGCACGAGCATCAGCATGAACAAGATTGGCACGATTCTGAGTCTTGAATGTTCCTACATAGGTGCCATCTTCCTGACGCTGAAGTGGATAGAGTTTACTATTTTCATCATATTCTATTACGTTACCTTCCTCATCAATCAAATCACCTCGAACATAGAAACCACCACCTATCGAAACATCGTCTCTAATATCTGTCTCATATTGTATAACCTCTTCGTCCGTAAGGTCTCCGCTTTGCAGATGTTCGTAGATTTCGTCTCCTTTTGAATATAATGCATCACTTAGACCTGCATCTGTATCTACTATTGCATCGCTTTGATTGTAACAGTACTCCATCAATCCATTCAAATCATTATATATAGCATAACTGCTGTTGATGGTGTTGAATTCTGCATTGATTTGCTTGGCGAGTTCTAACTTTGCTTCTATATTGGTTTCTGCATTTGCCTCATCGATGAGAGAGGAGATTCGATCCAGAATAGCTGTGCTGATGTAGAAACTCTGCTCTTCCTGGGCCAAACGCAAATTTGCGAGGTGCTCTCCGAAATTATCCATCATGGCTTGTAGCGCATCTGCGTCCTGTCCACGATAAACAAGACGGAACTTGCCCCAGGCTGTTACACCGCCTGCATACCATGGCATACCTGTATTCTGAATGCCGACGCGCAACGTGCCGTCCTCGACAATGGCATATGCATGATTGACGAAGCGACCTGCCGAGAAAGCAAAGCTCATAGCATAACGACCATCCGGAACCCAACCTGTACCTGTTGTTTCTCTATCATATGAGTGTGTCTCCTCGCCATTATGCGGAGCAGAGGGATCATTGGACGGGTCAAAGCGACAGTTCACACCATTGATAGCTTCATTGTATGGAATCGCACATTTGTACAAGTTCCAAACAGGTGTATGGAAGTCATTTATAAAGATATCGGCAGCCACTAGCTCGCAACCAGAGGGGTCGCCCAAGTCAATGTCGCCAGTACGCTGGTATGCAGGAACAATCAGTTCGTAGAGGCCATTGGGAAGACCGTCTTCCAAATCCTGATAAACATAGAATGCTGTATTTTTGCTGGCACTCACGGGATAGATGTCTAGGAAGCCTGTACGGGAAGAGAAGTTCGAGCCATTGCCAGTTTTAGTTGTCTTAGCGACCCATCCCTTGAAGTTGCCATCTTCAGCGAAGTCAGCATTGTAGATAAGGTTGGATAGGTCGGAACCTTCAGTGATGCTATTCTTGATAGCAAGGTTAAGCAGTTCCTGAACAAAGGACACCTCTGCAGCAAGTTCTTCTACAGAAAGTGTCTTGACTTCGATGATATGTTTGTAAGTACCATTTGGCATGCCTTCAACCTCTTCCTCATTATCATTGATATAACTATACAGCAGTTCGGCATATTGACCATTAAGTTGTTCACGATTTTCAAGGTCGTCAACAATAGCTTGGACTGCCGATGCGTAGTCAACATAAGCCAAGTGACTCAGACGGATTTGTTCTGGCAAACGCGAGAGTTGGTCTGCAATGTTCAAAACTTGTTCTAGCGAAGTATAACTTTCAAGAGCGTCACAAGCCTCTTGATATTCTTCAACCAATTGCGTCTGTGCATCCAACTGGTCAAGTTCTTGAAGGTTCTTTCCCTGTTGAGCGCTGATAAGTTCCGCAGCAGCATCGGTATCGTTCACACGCTCCAAACGCCATGTATCCCATACAGTCCAGTTGCCATTCAAGTACATTCTATTTTCCAAACCAACTTTTACGACATCTTGCTCGCTTCCAACAACAAAGTATATGGGTTCGTTCCAATAAAGCCCCTTCTGGAAGTAGTCACGGCAAGCTGCCAATGAATTTGGCACATAATAGCCAGTTGCCTCATGATATGTTTGGGTTCCTGTACCAATTGCTTTTTCTTGTCTGCCTTTGGCAATGTCCATAAAGAGGTTGCCTATGCGGCGTTCTCCAACCTCAACGTAATACTGGCTATTGTGGTAGAGTTGTACATAATCAGGGTTTAGTTCAGCTTCTTCATAAGCCACGCAATCAGTATTCGTCCAGGCTTTAACACGGGAAAGGCCTTGAACGCGCAACTTATAAAGACCAGGTTCAAGACCTGTCAGTTGCTGATAGCTCTCGAACCACTTCTGGTTCCAATGCTCTGCCACGCTATTGTTGATGGCAAGGCCAGAACCGTCATTGCTTTGATTGTTGATATACCCACCTGCAGCATTGTGGTCGGCGTTGGCAAAGATACGAATGAAAGGATAGTCTGGATCCTCTTGTCCGCAAACCTGACAGAAACCATCCACAAATGTATGAGGTGGAATTACCACATCACCGCTATTGGAGAAATATGCAGACTCCTCGTCATAGGTGCCGTCACATCGCATCTCCGCTCTGACCACAACTGTGCCGTGAGTAGGAATGAATGTTGGGAAATCATCCACTTCTTCACCATTATCCAGATTCTGGTACCAGCGAATAACGCTTTGGTCGCCATTGAGACGATAGCATAACGAGCCGTTTTCCAGTTCATCGTCTCCGATACGTTGTGCCTGTGTTCCATACATACTGAAGCAGTTAGTCACGATGGCGTTGTCGTGACGGAATGCATATTTGTCCTCGCCTTGAATGCCTGAAGCGGTGGCCGAAGTCCAGCAATTGCTGATGACAGCACCATTGTTGCCAAGCCAAGCTATCAGGGCAGCACTCTCTGCACCACCGGATATTGTGCCTGTGCTGTAGCAGTTCTCAACCGTCAGTTTTGCGATACTCTGGAAGTTTGCTCCCAATACAGCACCAGCACATGTAGTGGGGCTTTCAGATGTGCCCTCAAATCCCAGATTGCGCAGCAGCACATTACCAGCCATGCCGCAACCGCCAATGAGAGCAGTTCCCTTCATGCCTGTCAGATAGCAGTTCTCGTCGAGGCGCAAGTTTTCGATGGTAGAGCCGCCACGGATAAAGTTGAAGAAGCCCGACCAGTCGTGGTCTACGCCATCCATCACCAAATTGCTGATGGTGTGATACTTTCCATCAAAATGTCCGAGGAAAGGAGTGGCAAGCGAACCAATGCCATTAAAATCCACGCCATCCATGTCTATGTCATTATCCATGACAACCTCAAGGTTTTCGTGTCCGGCTGCAACGTATTCAGTCAACCATTGCAGTTGAAGTGGCGTACTCATGTGAAACACACCATCTACAGGTGTCACGAAGTTATCGTTGAAAGCTCCGCAAACAGTGCAATAAAAGTCGCCATCAACGAATGTATGGGGAGGCACGATACTGCCCTCGTTGGAGTTGCTGAATGTTCCCTCATCACCAACGGGTGTGCCATCGCAAAGCATTGTGCCTTGCATATAGACTTGCAGACTCGTTGCAAACGGAACGGGATAAGCATCTTGTCCGAGAGTCTGATAGAAAGAGATGTTCGACTGGTTGCCATTGAGGTAATAGCAAAGGCGACCGTTTGCCACATCTTCTGTCGTGAAGTCGTGGTCGATGCCTTGTGTAGCGCCTTCGGTTACACTGATATCAAATACATTTATGAATGTACCTGTGAGACGTCCCAATTGGTTTCCGCCATTAAAGCCCGTCACGATACCCAGATTGATGATGTTCTCTTGGAGGTTTTGTGCGTTGTTGCCATAATAACCAGCAACGACGCCTGCATAGCCGTCGGCGGCTGTGCTGGTGATGGCTCCTGTATTGACAATATTGCGAATGCGCCATGTTGGAGCATTGCCAGTCTGGCCGCCTACTAAGGCAGCTGCATCTGTACCGCCTTCAGCCGTCACGTTAGCCTCGTTGACGATGTTCTCCAAAGTGATGAGGCCTTGATTACCTTGGCTGCAACCTGCAATGGCTCCCACTTGATGGTAAGCTGTGAAGGAGCAACTCTTATCAATAATAAGGTTACATACGCGCGTGTTACTGTCGTTGTTGCCACGCAAGTAACCGAAGAGGCCCTGTATGCTTTCTGTCGGACGATTGATGACAAGGTTCTTGATTCTGTGTCCTTGTCCGTCGAATGTGCCACGCCAACGCAGGTCAACGCTCTTTGCAATAGGTGTGTGTTCTATGCCTTGCATGTCGATATCGTTCATCAGGCGTGCACACAAATCATTCCTGCCGGTATTTACCATAGCAGAGAACCATTCCAATTGGTATCCGTCGCTAATCTTATAGAATCCGTCTTCTGCTTGCTCAACATAATTGAGGTCGAGGGCACCGCAGATGTTGCATACACCATGCTCGAACTCATGTGAGCCAATGAGGCACGATGGCGGTTCAACCTCGCGGAAGAACCAGAAGCTCTTGTGGTTGGTTCCTATCGCTGCCATATACGATTGAACTATCTTGTTGTCCTCGTGCCAGTTCATGGCAAAGCAGGCAGAGTTGTTGAAGGCAAGATTAACGTGGTCGGAACTCGTCATGCCGAAGCAATCGGTGCCTTCGCTTGGGGCAGACATGATGAAAATCTCAACAGGTTCTGTTCCCATGTTTACCGCCACATTGGCAGACTCTGCTACAGCCTGGATGTAGCATTTGCTGTAGAGGTTCTGGACATAGTAGCAGCCCTCATTTCCTGTTGGAATGAAACGCCAATAAGAATAGGTGTCCAATCCTACGTTGCATTGCAGGACGTCCTTCCCCGTGTCCTTCATGTAAGCCTCATGATTGTTACGCGAGGAGATTGTGTAATAAAGGTTCTCGTTAATTTCGAGAGCCATGGCGGATGCCAAGCTCAGCAATGGCATCAGCATTAAAAGTAAAGTCCTCTTCATAATGATGTTATTAAAGGTTATTTATTTAGGTTTTGCTAATTCCGAATGTAGTAAATAGGAAATTCTTGATGCTTTCTTTTTCCTCTCGTGATGTTTTGCAAATCCACACGAGGATTTCGATAAATCCACACGAGGATTTTAGAGAATCCACACGAGGTTATTTATCATTTGTTGTTTGGTGCATGTCAATGAACAACTTTCTTGCCGTTCCGTATATAGATTCCTGGATATTGAATGTCATTTAGGGAACGACCTTGCAGATCAACCCATTTACAATTTGAAGATTTGCTGTTTACTTTTTGTTGAGTTTGAAGATCGGTTATTCCTGTGATGATGTCATCCGGTACAACAGCGAGTGTCCAGAAAGAACGATGGTTTGTTCCTGCCACGGCGGCATACGTCTGGACATAGCAGTTTGCCTGATTGCTCTCGGCACGCAGGTTAAGTCCAATGGTGCCGGATGAGAAGTCGTGTGGCGTGACTGAGGTGCAGGCAAAGCCATACCTGCCGCCTTCGTTCGTTTGGGCTGCCACGTAATATTCTGCGCTCTGACTGCCCATGCTGATCATCTGTCCGGAAGACTTGGGATAACCCTGTATGTAACGCCCCGTCACAAGGTTGCGGACATAATAGCACTGGGCGTTATCGGTCGGTTCGAATATCCAATAGGCAGCATCGCTTGTGCTTCCTTCGCAAGTTATGCGGTTGTCGCTCTCCACATTATCAACCATATAAGCAGGTGTGCCCGAGAAATTGCGAATGGTATAAGCATGATCTTTCAAGGGCCAGTCAGAAGCTGTTGGGTCATCATCGTTGTTGCCTGGGTAATATGGTGTGGGGTCAAAGGTGTTGTCACGAATCTGACGAATCTGTTCGGGCGTGAGAAGGCCCTTGAAGAACCAGGCATCATCGATGTAACCCTTGAAGTAGCTCTTTCCCGTCTTGTGTCCTCCGATGCGGAAACCGCCGGTACAGGTCTCGAAAGCCCCTGTCGAAACGGTACAGTCGCGCTCTCCATTTATGAAATATGTAAGGCTCTGGCTGACAGGATCGCACACGATAGCGACATGTTGCCAAGTGCCCGGTTTGAGAGAACCCGTGGTTGCATGGTGCTGACTGCCGCCCAGAAAACTGTTATAGAAAAATGAAGGCGTGCCGCCACTTACAGGAGCCTCGGCTCTGGCATACAAATAGATGCGTCCCGTGCCTGCATTGTCTTTCTGGGCAAGAATGATTTCATCGCGGACATAAATGTCATTATCTAACTGATCGCTTGCATTCGGAGCTGCGGTATTCTCGTCGTAAACCCACGCGCAAAAGGTTGTCTGAGTAGTTCCTGTGTCGAGAATGCCAGTCGTATTCAAGTCGAGATACTGAGCATTACCATTCAAGTGAAGTGCCTGACCGTGTTTTCCGGTTCCGAACGTAATGCCGTTAGAACTGGGAGTAAGCACGTACTTGGAAGGCGAAGCGTCGTCCGTGTTGTCGTCAAAAGGGTAATGGAAGATGAGTTCGGTCTTGGTCTCGGGAATATCGTCGGGGACATTCAGGCCGACACTCTTGGCCCAATTGTTCCAGAGACTCTTCATCTCGCGCACCTTATCGGGGTGTTCGGCCGCTATATTATTGGTCTCGGAGAGGTCGTGGGCAAGGTCGAAGAGTTGCCAGCCGCCATTGGCGAGGGCAGTAAGCCGCCAGTTTCCTTTGCGGACGGCTTTTCCTCTCTCGTGTTCCCAATACAGCGTGCGCTCATCGTCCCAGCCATTCTTGTCCTGAAGCAATGGCACGAAGCTCCGGGCCTCGCCAGAAAGCGGCTTGATACTGTTGCCGTTATAGAAAGAAGGATAAGTAGCGCCGGCAAGTTCCAAGCAGGTAGGCATCACATCAAGGAAGGTGCAAGGCTGCGACATAATGGTTCCTTCCTTTTCCTGGGCCATTCCTGCAGGCCAATGAACAATGGTTGGTGCTGCCGTTCCACCATGGAACTGCGTCGTCTTCCAGTATCGGTAAGGCGTATTGACTGCTCCTGCCCAACCATTATGAAGATAGTTGTAGGTGAGCTGACCACCTGGCGTCGGAGAGTTTCGCACTACCATTTGCCCGTCGCGAGTGCGGTCGTGACGGTCGAAGTCACCGATAGTGTAATTCTCGGACGAGGCTCCGTTGTCGGAAGTAAAGATGATGAGGGTATTGTCGAAGATGCCTCTACGCTTCAACTCCGCGATGATGCGACCGATATTCTGGTCCACACAATCTATCATGGCTGCATGTACCTCCATGTTTGCCCTTTGTAATGCCTTGTTTGTCTCGTCATTCCATTTGCGACCGGAAGCATTCGTGGCAACAGGCATCTCGTCGGAATTGATGAGACCAAGTTCCAGCATACGCTGGTAGCGACGCTCGCGAAGCATATCCCACCCGTCATCGAACTTGCCTTTGTACTTCGCGATATCCTGAGGCTTTGCCTGCACGGGCCAATGTGGTTCCTGGAAAGCGACGTACATGAAGAAGGGCTTGCCGTCCGAGGTCATTTCATCCATCATATCTATCGCTTTGTCTGCCACGAAATCGGCATAGTAGAAGTCCTTCGGAATGCTGTCCGTGAAGATAGGCTCCTCGTTGTGGACAAGCGAGAAGGGGTCGAAGTGATCGGTCACGCCCCAAATAGTTCCCCAATGTTGGTCGAATCCTCGGTTGCAGGGATAGGTCTCGATGGGAGCAAAGGGACGGTTATTGAAAGTGCTTTGGTGGGAAAGCCACTTCATCTGGTCTGCGTTATTGCCGATGCCTTTAGTGAGCGAGAGGTGCCATTTGCCGCTCATTCCGGTGTGATAACCAGCTTCGCGAAGCACTTCGGGAATCGTCACGCAGTCGCGTGTCAGGCTCTGTCCCATGCCGGTAATGCCTACGGTTTGTGCGTAGCGACCCGTCATGAGCTGAGCTCGCGACGGACAACTGCGACCGGAATTGTAGAACTGGGTGAAACGCATACCCGAAGCGGCGAGCGCATCAAGGTTAGGACTCTCTACCTCGCCGCCAAAGCAGCCAAGGTCAGAGTAGCCCATATCATCAACTACGATGAGCATGATGTTAGGGCGCGTGGCCTGCTGCTGGGCAGAGGCAAGTGCCGGAAGCAATGCCGGCAGCGCTGTCAGAGCACGTTGGTATTTTTGAAACATAGTATATATATAACGTATAATGCGATTACTTCATGCTGACCTTCTTCCCGTCTGCGATATACAGCCCCGGCAGACTGAACGTATGCAGGGACCGTCCCTGCAAATCATACACGCCGCCAAGGGGATAGATGGCAGAGGTGGTGCCACTTCCAACTGGACTCAAACCATCGGCTGCATCAAGTTTGAAAACAGGATATTCACCCTCGTTAATCGTCCAGATATTGTCGAAGTCCCACTTCAGTGTACCGGTATAGAAACTTTTAGTGCGGAACACAGCATCGTCCATCTCGCGAATGGTACCTGCAGGAATCTGCCCGCCTACACCTTTATCAGCATAATATACCAGCTGGATTCCTTTCCTGACATACAGCCCGGACATATATTCGATGACGTTATTGGGCGCAGCAGGCAAGCGACGGGAATAATAATAGTTAGGCGTCGCTCCCGTAATGCTGTTTGCCAGGACAAGAACATCCTGCAAGCGGACATTCCGATTGTTGTCTGTGAAGCCTATCACGCCTGCAGCACAACCGGATTTGTGGCTGTTCTGACTGGTGGAGACATTGCCTGCGAAATAGGCTCGAGCGATATCCAGTTTAGCGACTGACGCGCCGTTGTTGGAATGTATGAATCCCACGATGCCTCCTGCACAAGATGGCGCATTCATGTCTGTGCTGAGTCTTGTGGCTTTTATGTCAGCCACGACATAGCAGTCGCGGATAGTATTGTATTCGGTATTCGTGCCATCTCGCGCTACTCGACCTGCCAAACCGCCCACTTCGCTGTCGCTTGTAATCTTGCCTGCCACAGCTACGCGTTCCATGGTGCAGGCTCCTATCATAGCTCCGGTGATGCCTCCTGTTGGAGCTTTGCCGGTGATGTCCACATCTTCGAGAATCAAATTCTTTATCGTCGCATGTTCCATTCGTCCGAACAACCCCTTGAAGGCTGTGCCGTTCTTTATCTTGAGACCTCTTATGGTGTGTCCTCTGCCGTCCAAGATACCGGCGAAACGTGCCGGATCGCCATCGTCTTTGTCCGACGCTCCGATTGGCACCCATTCTTCTCCTTCGGGTATTTCAATGTCGCAGGCAAGGTAATAGTTATTTGTCAAATCCTCTCGAATGGCATTCAACTCTTCGAAAGAGCTGACGGGCTGCGGCGTCTTTAGCGACGCGTCTTCGGGATTCTTCGTGTCCATCAGCACTCCCCTATCGCCTTGCTCTTCCATCCAGCAATGCAACTCCCGATGCATCATCTCTATCCGCTCCTTGTGTTCGGGTGCTTCTGCCAGATTGTTGAGTTCCCAAGGGTCAGTCTCGTGGTCGTAGAACTCGATAGCCGGACGATGGACGAACCTGCCGACAAGGAAGTTTGCCCATTCGTTCGTCTGTGCCGTCTGCAACCAGGACGTCCACATGTTGTCGACCTCCTTCATCATGTGCTTTTCGTAATAGGAACTATCCGGCAAGAGGTTCTCGATGAGCTTGTAACGCTTGTCTTGTATGCTGCGGATAGGATACGATGGCCCCTCGGGATTGTTGTTGTGCATGCCATACACCCATTCGCGTTTGTCGGTCTGCTTTCCCAAGAACACATCAAGCTGGCTGATGCCATCAAGACCTTGCACAGGTTCTCCTCCTGCCGCTTCGATAAGGGTTGGCAGGATGTCTTCGTATTGAACAAGTGCGTCGCTCGTGCTTCCGGCTGCCACTTTTCCCGGATAACGGACAATCATGGCGCTCGACTGCCCGTAGCGATAGCACGTCCATTTGCCGAAAGGCATCTGCGGACCTTGCTCGCTAAGCACAATCACAAGTGTGTTCTCGTCTGCTCCGGCTTCTTTCAAAGCAGACATTGTCATGCCTACCTCGTCGTCGAAAAGTCGTATCTCGGCCAGGTAGTTGCAGAAGTCTTCGCGTGTCTTAGCGTTATCCACGCAATTAGGCGGCAGCTTGAGGTCGGAAGGATTGAACTCCGACGGGTCGCCAGCATCCCAAGGCATGTGGCTGTTGATGCTGCAAACGAAGAGGCAGAAAGGCTGACTGCTGTCGCGCTGCATAAACTCGAGAATGCCTTCGGGAGTGGATTTCTTAGGATGCGAGACTGTGCATCCTACCACAAAGCCAGGTATCTTCTCGAAGCCATACACCTTGGGCTGGTTCACCGGGTGGTCTTTTCCCGCTCTGCCCACACGATAACCAAGGTCGGAGAGGTAATGTGTCACACTCTTCACTCTGGAATATGTGGCTTTATGATTCAAGAAAGAACCATGATGGGCGGGATAAAGGCCCGTGTACATCGAAGCACGAATCGGCACACTTATTGCCATCGAAGCAAAGTTGTTGGTCATAAGCATACCTTCACTGGCAACTCGATCGATGTTGGGCGTAGCAAGGTTCTGTCCTCCATAACAACCCAATTCACATCGTCCCATGTCGTCGGCAATGATGACAAGGATGTTAGGCTTCTGCTGAGCCATAGCTGAGGTCAACCCAAGCGGCAACAAAGTCAATGCATACTTCTTCATAGTCTTTTTACCTTAAAACTGCTTATCTCCTTAATGTATTTAATGTCTTCTTGTTGTTCTCAATAATGATTCCTTTATAGGATTGGCTGTCATGCACTCTTTGTCCTGCAAGATTATAGCTTTCACCTTTTAATCTTTTCACCTCTTCACCTTTTCCAATGCCTGTTGCGTCTTCATCAAACTCGAAGGCTCCAATGTCAACATGAGTACCGAAGACTCTCTTCTTACCAGCAAGGTCGAAGCTACTGATAGCGGCAAAGTTGTCGTTACCAGCATCGATGCATGGTGACTCTTCCTGCAATTCGTAACACGCTTCTTCTATTTCGCTGAGACTTGTATAGCCATCAACAGAAGGAACGTTCACAAACATTGGTGTGTTCTCTTGAGACAGAAAGATGTGTCCGTCATCGTTGCCATCCGTAAACTTCGTGCTTGTGCTTTCTATAGCGGAAGATATAGAGACGACCGTTCCACCTCCATTGATGTCGGCATTCTGGCCATAACTGCTGAAGCCGTTCTTGCCTGTATTGTGCCAAGCAATACAGTTATAGACATTCAGATTGGAGCCATTTGTACCAAGACCGAAAGCGCCACCAGGACCTGTTGCAAGATTGTTGCAAAGGGTGCAATTGATGATGGTTGCTGTAGTGCCACCACCTACTTGAATTGCTCCCCCATTGCCTGAAGAAGTGTTATTGACGAAGAGACTGTTCTCGATGCTAACTTGTCCCAGATGGCAATGGATGGCTGCGCCGTTCTTGCCATTCTGCGTCCTGTTGTTGCGAAAGATGCAATTCCTTACTATTGCGCCATTGGTGAGGATTGCTCCACCGCCATTCCCATTACCGTTCGCTCCTGCTTGGTTGATACCATTCTGCACGATAAGTCCGTCGAGAACAGTTGTTACTGTACCGTCAAGGTTGCTGTTGCGAAAGGGACAAATCGTTCCTCCACCATCTATAATGGTTTGATGAATGGTAATTTTACGTTCATCAGGTGTCAACTCGCTGCCTTCGAAACCTCCATAGATTTCAAGTTTGTCAGGATGAATGGGTGTGGCGACAGGATATGTTCCTTCTTTCAGCCAGAGCATAGCATTGCCTACATAAGTGTCGGCAAGTGCCAGAGCATGACTGAGGCTTGTTGCTTGTTGCCATGATGTGCCGTCGCTTGAGTCGTCACCATCGGGAGAAACGTAAATGACAGAGTTCCCTACCGCAGGTTCCCCATTGTCGAACTCATAAGCACCCATATCAATTTGCGCTCCCGACAATCGGCGATTCATGCCCAAGTCATAATCAAGCCCGGAAGTCAGATTGGCATTACCAGCATCAATACAAGGTGAACCTTCCGCCAGTTCATAGCTATCTTCCATGAACAAAGGAGTCATCTCTTCAGATAGTGTCATATGGTTGGTATCGTCACCATCCGTGAATTTCGTGCTGGTACTCTCAATGGCAGAGTATTTGGAGACAACTGTTCCGCCGCCATTGATGTCGGTGTTCTGTCCCAAACTGCTATAAATGCCCTTGCCTGTGTTGTGCCATGCTATACAATTATACACATTCAGATTGGAACCATTTGTGCCCAAACCGAAAGCTCCACCTGGTCCTGAGGCCTGATTATTAACTAATGTGCAATTGACAATTGTTGCCGTTACTCCACCACCGACTTGTATGGCGCCGCCATTACCTGCCGAAACATTATCAACGAAGAGACTATTCTCGATGCGCAACTGTCCTGTATGGCAATGGATGGCTGCACCATTCTTGTTGTTCTGGGTGCGATTGCCACGGAAGATGCAGTTCCTGACGACAGCTCCATCGTTGAGAATTGCTCCGCCACCATTGCCGTTACCATTCGCTCCAGCCTGATTGATGCCGTTCTGCACGATGAGGCCATCAAGGACTGTGCTAACTGAAGTCGCCAGACTGTTGCGGAAAGGACTAACGGTTCCGCCTCCATCGATGATGGTCGGGTTGCTCTTCCAGTCACGTTCTGCCAGTTTCTTCTCTGTTCCATTAAAGCCTCCATAGAATGCCACATTGTCGGAGATGACAGACGAAGTGACATTATATTGTCCTTGCTTCAGCCAGACTTGCGTACCAGAAGCACCTTCGGCAAGCACGACAGAGTGGCTCAAGGTCGTTGCCTTTTCCCAAGATGTACCGTCAGCACTCTCGTCACCATCAGAAAACACATATATTATATTGTCGGCATACTCGCGGTAGGCTTCGTTGAACCAATCGATGGCTGCTTTCTTCAGTCGTTCTGCTATTGCTGGATAAACAGATGCAACGTTGTGCTTCTCGTTGAAATCAGTGGTCATGTTGTAAAGCTCGGTCCTCGAACCGTCGGCATTGACCAGCAACTTCCATTCGCCTTCCCTAACGGCTATGTGCGGGCTGACTCTATCTGCCTTACACTTGCCGAACTCCCAAAAGAGAGGGGTGGTGCGTTCGCGTTCCGACTGACCTGTTATGACGTCGCTCATGTCGAGACCATCCAGGGGATAGTCCGTCGGCACCTCTGCTCCTGCTATCTGGCAGAGAGATGGGAAAAGGTCCACCATGCAGACAACCGAGCTCTCATTCTTTACTCCTGCGGGAACATGTCCAGGCCAACGAATGATGAAGGGCATGCGTATGCCGCCTTCATAAAGTGTACCTTTCTGTCCGCGGAAGTCGTTGGTGCGATGCCCATCGAAGGCTGGAGCAGGACCGTTATCGCCTGTGAAGATGACGATGGTGTTCTGGTCGATACCCAAGTCCTTCAAACCCTGCATGAAGCGGCCTATCTGCTTGTCAAGTTCTGCCAACACAATAGAGAAGTTATGAGAGGATTCCCGCTGAGATGCTTCGTCGCCCTCATAAACCCAAGGTGTGTGAACATCATCCGGCCAAAGACTAACAAAGCAAGGCTGGCCTTTGTGACGCGAGAGGAAGTCAAGCGTCTTGTCAACGAAATAAGCAGTACGATTCCAACGTTTAATGGGATCTGTTGCAGCCCAAATCCAGTTGGAAGATGTTATCATTGGGTCTGGGTCTGGACTTTCCCATGTAGAGACATATTCGTCGAAGCCATAGTTGTGGATGGACGGCGCATTCTTCACATCTCGACCCCCACCCATGTGCCACTTGCCGAAGTGTCCTGTCGCATATCCACTATTCTTCAACGCCCTTGCCATAGATGGAGCTTTGTCGCTGAGGAAGTCGTTCTGCTCGTTCTTGGCATTGTTGACACGCTCCTGCAGGAAGGTGTTGATGCCCCACCTGGTTGGATACATACCAGTAGTCAAACCTACTCTAGACGGAGAACTGATGGGACAAGACGTATAGAACTGCGTCAAGGAGAGTCCTTCACTAGCCAGTTGGTCGATATTGGCCGTGTTGACATAATCGCCGCCAAAGCACGAAGGGTCAGAGTAGCCCATATCATCAATGTTCAGGATGATGATGTTGGGCCTCTCTGTTTGTGCAGTACCTAATACGGGCAATAGCGCTGCCGAAGACAGCAGGAGTTTTCTGCTCTTCATATTATTCTTCCCAAATGTCCCAGGCTGCCTCCTTTGTGAGGGCGTTACCTCCATCAACGGTGCCATCATTAATGGGCATACTCTCTGCCAACATCTGAGCTGCTTGAGCCTCTTCAATGTTGAGTGCCGGACAAATATATGTTTTCTTCATAATACTCGATTCTTATGTTTATTAATAATGTGGTTTTCCCCAGATGCCCCTCCCCATAAGGGGGAAGGGGTAGGGGATAGAATCAACGTTATCCTTACTTAATGGCAATCTTTTTGCCTTCAACAATATTGATTCCTTTTTGGAGTTTTTGCATGCGCTGACCTGCGAGGTTGTAGATAGGACCATTAAGGTTAGCGTTAACGTTAAGGTTTTCTATGCCTGTTGCATCATCTTCATCGAAGCCATAGAAAGCCTTGACAGGAGAAGTGATTACGATATAGCCCTTTCCGGCTGAAATCGTTGTGCCTGTTTCAACTTTATAGAAACCAACGACATTATTATTCTTGGCCAGTACGAACTGAGTGCCATCGGCAACAACATCGGTAGTGGCAGGAATCAGGTCGTTAGCCTCGGTTAAAGAAGCGGTAGTTGCTGACTTGAACATAGGATATGTGCCCTCTGCGCCTTTCAGGATTACAGCCTCACCTGCTGGTATCTCAGTTACAGGAACAGTCTTAACGTAGGTGTCCTGAGTCTGTGCCACGTAAACCTCAACATTACTTGGGATGGAAGTAATATCATAAGGAGCAACGTAGGTAGCATAGCCAGCTTCTCCGATTTCAGCAATGTCAGCTGCACCAACACAATACAATTTAATACCACTGAAACCAACGTATGCCGTTGTGGGACAGCCTTCTATGCTCTTAACACCCAGCGTCAGCTTGCCATCAGTTACTGTTACAGTTAGGGGTTCGGTCTGGTAGTTGCCGATAGCCATTGTTCCATTCACCTGATTGGGGCCACCAGGGAAGAAGTAGTCGCCTACTTGCTTCTGATGTACGTTGGTGACACCAGATGTTCCTTCAACAGAATAGATGGAACGTGCCTTAATGGTCTCGCCATTTGCGTAGCCGACAACATAAACCGTCTCGTCGCCGTTTGTCTTATACGCATTATAATCGTCAATATTGATGTCACCTAATGCTGTTGGAGAGTACAACAGAGAGAAGCTAACCTTATAAGTGCCGTTGGGAACAGCGATTTCAGTCTGTGATACATCAAGGCTGTTAAATCCTGAAGCATAGAAGTTGCGGTTGTAGCGGATGTTATCGTTCCAGCCGTCGCTTCCACCGTCACGAGTTACCACCCAAGCTGTGCGCTCATTATTGTTTGCAAGGTCAGGGTTGGGAACCAAGAAAGTCATGTCGATTGGATTGCTTTCAGAAGCATTTAGCTGAGCATACTGCAAACGCTCTTCGAGAGTAACAACCTGCCAAGTGGTGGCTCCCAGATTTGCACCATGCAGATAGCCGTTGACGTCGGAACCCAGAGTGGCTTTCTCGGCTTCTATGGTATAGGCGTTGCTGACGCCTGCTACGTTTTTGGGTGTGAACTTCCATGAGGTAACGGGCTTGGTAGTATCCATATACAGATTGTAGTCATTGATAGAGTGATTGTTGATGAAGCCCGGGTCAATCTGGTAGCCGCCATCTCCCAGAGCTGTCAGATTCAAGTCGAGACCCCATTCGCCTAACTCTGCACGGGTGGTCCAGTACTGTGCTGTCAAGTCGGCATTGAACCTGTTGTTGTTCTGCAGCCACTTGCCGCTCTCTACATTATAGAGATAGACTTTGCCTTCCTGAACCTCTGTTCCTGTGAAAGGACTTGAGAGTGAGGCTTGTTGAACCATTTCCACCTCTCTGATGCACCAAACAGACCACTGGTTGGCACCTGTAACAGAAGCATAGCCTTGTACTTTGGCGTTGTCGCTAGCACGATTCAGGCCGATAGTACCTTCGCTGAAGTCGTGAGGTGAGCGGTTGGTGGAGGTCATGCGGAAAAAGTTCTCGCCAGCCTGACCGCCTACTGCATCGCCCTTGATGTGATACTCAACGGGAGTTGTTCCCATTGTGGCAGCAACTTCCGAATTCGGACAAGCCTGAATATAGTTGCCTGTCTTGACATTCTTCACATAATAGCAGTTCGCATTTTCTGTAGGTTCAAAACACCACAATGTGCCGGCAGACTCCGGGCCAAGGAGCAATCCGCCAGTCCCGTTGTCCTGCATGAATGTGTTGAAATCAGGCTTGCAGACAATAGTATAAATCTTGTCAGCGCTGAACACATGCCCTGTTTCGGGTTCCGTGCCAGGCCTTTCTTGCTCTACAATCTTCCAGAAGGAATTGGGGCGAGCGCCTAATGCAGCACTGAAACCCTGCACCCAGTTAGAGGTGTAGTTGGCACCCCACGTATTATCATCGGCGAAGTCATGGGGTTCACGGTCTGTAGATGCCAAGCCATAAACATTTGAGCCTTTAGCAGGGTCGTTCTTGATGAAGATTTCAACGGGCTCGTTACCAGTCTTAACAGAAACCTGATACTCGCTGGTCTTCTGCATGTAGCGATTTGTGGTAGCATTCTTTACATAATAACAACCCTCATTGCCCGTAGGAATGAGATACCAGTAGGAATTGTCATTGAAATCCTTGGGAACAATGTAACCATCGCCGTTGTCCTGCATGTACTTCCCAGCCATATTGTTACACTCAATCGTGTACGTCTTTTCAGCACTGAATGACTGTGCATTAACGACTGTCATCATGGAAGCAAGAAATACTTGCGCCAGAATAAATAGTTTTCTTTTCATAACTTAACTATATTTTATTAATAATAATGTGAAATTCTGCCGCAAAGTTATGAAGTTTTTATGAGACAGAAAAAGCCATAAAAAAATATATACGCAGAATATAACACGACATAACATGTATATTGTTGAATGAAAACAATATACATAATGAATAAGAGATATATTTTATGGGTGATATATATATGAAATATAGAAGCAAAAGCGACGCAGACATAGGCTTTATGTGCCTATTTTCTGAACATCTTGCTCAAAAGTGTCGGCGTTAATGGCCATTGCACGAGTGCGGACCCTATAGTTCAGAATGGTGTTGTATGAATAGTTCAACACGCGTGCTATTTGGTGATTGCTTGTTATTCCAAGCCGGACAAGGGCAAAAATACGCATGGAGGGAGTGAGAAGGGCATCGCCTTCATGTTTCCTATATTCAGGCATCAGCAGTGCATTAAAATCAGCACTGAAGGTTGGGAACATAGACATAAGCAGCTCGTCGAGCCTATCCAACTGCTCTTTCTTGCTGAAACTCTTTTGCAACTCCTTTATGGATTTCTGTACCTGCTCATATTGTGCTTTCTTCAGTTTCTGCTCTGCCTTGATGGCAAACTCCTCGAACATGTTCGTTAGCTCACTGTTCGACTCAAGGAGCTTACCCAGATACGCGTCTTTCAGCCGATTGGAGTCGCGCAACAATGTGTTGGCTCTGGACAGGCTTTCGTTCTCGCCATGAAGGAGCGTGTTCTCGCTATTCACCTTTTCAGTCAAATCAATATGATTCTTCAGCAGCTTCAGGTTCTTCTCGCTGCGAAACAGAATATACAGAATATACAAGAAGAAAAGGGAGACTGTGGCAATCAGGAAGACAAACAGGATGGCATTCTGCCTGGATTTCTCTTTCGTAATGTCTGGAATGATTTTGTCGATGCGGGTAATCTGCGAACGCATCCCATAGAACTCGCCGTTTTCTATGGCAATGTTTACGTATTTGCTCACATTGTGAGTCAGATGATACTGCTTGAAAAGATGCTCTGTAAGGTCGATGATAGCGATGGACGAGTTCTGGGCATTCAGGATGTCATTCTTGGTGGCCTCGATATAATAAAGTGTAGCCTGTTCGTGCTTGCCCTGATGCTTGAAGCACTTTCCCAAAGAGGCATTGGCGAGCGTGTAGAGGATGTTGTCATCCTTCCTGATATACTTCAAAGCCTCTTCGAAATACTTTTGTGCCACATCATACTTTTCTTGCCTGCCATACACTCTTCCCAAAACGAAATTGTTCATTCCTTGGTCTTTTGAATAGTCCAGACTTTTACGGAACATTTCTATGCCCAGATTGTTGTATCTTTTGGCATTGATGGAGTCATTCACATATACTGCAAGGCGCTGGTAGGTTATGCCATAATAAAAATAATACAGGCCCAGAATGCTGTCGTTCACATTGGGGAATTCCAAATCGACAGACTTCAGCATGTCGAGCGCTTCAACAAACAGGCAGGCCTGCGCCATGCTGAAACTGGAGAGGATTCGCGATTCTGCCATCAAGTTTCCATCTCCGATTTTTTCAGATAGTATACGCATCTTCCGAGAGAACTCGCTGGCATAGTCATACGAGAACATCTGCGCATCTTGCAGCATACGCCTGTTGGTATAATACCTGAATTCAATGCTGTAATCGGTATGTTTATGGAGCTGCATCATCACAGAATCCATCTGATACTTCAAGCTATCACGAAAGAAAAGTTTTTTTTCAATAAGGCCGTTCAGGATACTCAATTCGCGGCGATTATCGTCGCTCATTTCTTTTTGACTGTCTCTGAAGTTGTAGAAATAAACGCCAGCCAAGAAAAGAATGATTACGAACACAAGTATATGTCGAATATATCTGCCCATCATGACATCCTTTCAGGTAAAAAAACGCACTTTTTTGAAGTCTTTCTGCCGCAAAGTTAAGGCTTATTTAAGAAAAACACAAATGATTCTCCCAGAAAATGAATGGTGGAAGCAGAACTTATCTTATACATATCTCTATAATATCAAGAAAAGAGTTCTATAATATCAAGTAAAGACCTCCATTGGAACAACCAAACAACTAAGTAGTATCTCCTATACATGTCCGGTACTTGTCCGGTAGATGTCCGGTACTTGTTCGGTAGAAAAGCGGACGTGTACCGAACAAGTACCGAACATATAGCGGACAACGATAGGAGGGAAATAGGAGCTCCACATGAGCAGCTATATGGATAGAATTGAGGTCTGTATGAGAAGTACTATAGGTAACTATCACATCATAACGACAATCAGGGGATGCACCATTTTGTGCATCCCCTGATCTGTTTAATGTAAAGTCTTCGTGAAGAACGCGACGGCAAGTTTCACGGCCTCCTCGGGATGTGGACCGAAGCCGTGATCGTAGTGATCGAGCAGGTGCCATTCGCTCCTTTTCCATTGTTGATGGAAGCGAAGGCCGTAGGTGTAGGGCACGGTGCGGTCGGATGTGCCGTGAACGATGCAGGCAGGGCCTTTGTAACCGGCTGCGGTCTCGTAGATGGGGAGCCAGAAAGCCGTCGTGATGTAATCGCGACCAAGACGATGTCCCCACACTTCAACGTATTCTGGTGGATTTTGCGGGTCGTCGAGACTGCCTTGCTGCCCACCTGTCTGACCACGGATGGCATCGTCGCGGATAACACCTGCCGGAGCTAACAACACTACCCCACCCTTGAAGGCTTTCTTGCCAAGCTGACCTGCGAGCATGGCTGTCACGATGCCGCCTTGAGAATGGCCTGCTATGCCGATGTCGCCAAAGCGTCCGTCGGCCTTTACCCAATCATATACATGGCGGGCATCTTCTATCTCGTTGGGAACAGTCATCTGCTGGAAGTCACCTTCGCTATCGCCATGACCGTTGAAGTCGAAGCGGATGCTGGCAATTCCTCTCGCCTCCAGCTCATGGGCAATGCCAACCTCCAAGCCGCCGTTCCTGTTACCCGTAAAACCATGACATAAGATAACAATCGGGCACTTTTTAGGCATCACATCTGGCATCTGTAAATCGGCCACCAGTTTACCATGGTCGCCCTGAATGATGACTCGCTCCGTACGAGCAAAAGCGAGACCTGCCCATATCAGGCAGGTCAGAAATATAAGGCGTTTCATCATTTACAGGTTCTTTACCAGCTCCTGCACCTTTTGCTTCGTGGCTTCGGTCTTCTGCTCGTCGTTCTTAGCGGTGACGATGCCGGTGCTTTCCACGCCCCAATAGCCGCAGATGTCGTTGTACTCGCTGATGGCACCCGTATAGACGCCAGGCGAATAGGACGAGACGAGCAGCGCCATCTTCTTCACCTTGGCGGGATTGTTCGCGCCGTACATGCGCTGGATGGGAGCCTGAATCTGGGCGTTGAGCGTGAAGTAATAGATGGGAGCAGCCAGCACGAGCACCTCAGCCTCTGCCATCAGGGGATAGAGTTCCTGCATGTCGTCCTTCTGAATGCAAGCGCCGTTGCCCTTGCCATGACAGTACTCGCAAGCCAGACAGCCCGCAATCTTCTTCTTCGAGACGTTGACTAGCGTCACTTTGTGACCGGCAGCCTCAGCTGCGTTCTTATACTCTTCCGCCATCCAAGCAGTGTTGCCGTTCGCACGAGGCGAGGCTTGTAAAATCAAAATGTTCATTGTGTTAGTTAGTTATTTGTTGTTGAATTAGAGTTTCATCACGCGCTTCAGTTCCAAGTTCTCGTACCCCTCGGGACAATGGGTGGATAGGTAGACCGTAGGATTCTGCCCCACGAACTCACGGACGCGGTCGAGCGTCTGGCGGGCGGCTGCCTTGTCCTCGAAGACGATGCTCAGCTTGTTGGCTTTGAGGGCTGCGTCGCAATAGGTGACGTCGCCATGGAACATGTAGAAGAGGCCGTCGTCCTCGGTAATGACGATGCTATTGCCTTTGGTGTGACCTTTGGCCTCAATGAACCAGATGCCATCGGCCACTTGCTGGGCATTAGGGAAGTTCTTGTAGGCCTCTCCATACTGGGCACGGACGATGTTCTCTCCCTCCAGCTTCATGGCATCGGCATCCTCGGGTGCGATGTAGACCTTGGCATTAGGGAAGTTGCCAATGCAATCGGTGTGGTCGGGATGCTTGTGGGTGATGAGAATCTTCGTCACCTGCTCGGGCTTGTAGCCTGTCTGAGCGAAGGCTTCCATGTAGTCGGCAACCTTCTCGCCCATATAGAGCGGTGCGCCGAGCTTCTTGGCAGGAGCAGGGAAGCCGGCCTTGAAGCCTGTGTCAACGAGGATGACTTCCTTACCCGTGTCGATGAGGAAGTTCTGCAGCGAGCTGCGATAGATGATTTGTTCGTCGAAGGCATCTTTGCCTTCCTCTCCGCCAAAGGCGAACGATTGGTTCATGAACCCGCCGTCGAACATAAGGATAGCTTTGATTGTCATAATATCATTATTATATAAGGAGAATTTCTGTCGGAAGAAGTCTCCCTTTAAGGGAGATTTAGAGGGTCTTTATTGTTCCAGCATGGCTTCCACGTCCTTCTCGAAGTCCTTTGGCTCGGTGGTGGGAGCAAAGCGCTTTACGGTCTTGCCGTCCTTCGAGATAAGGAACTTGGTGAAGTTCCACTTGATGTCGCTGTCCTTCTCCACGCTCTTGCTGATGGCTTTGAAGAGCGTCTTGGCCGCCTTTGCCTTCAGGCCGTTGTAGTCCTCGGTAGGCGCCTGTGCTTTCAGATACTCGAAGATAGGCTCGGCATCGGGGCCGTTCACGTCACCCTTCTTCATGATCTGGAACGTCACACCGTAGTTCAGTTGGCAGAACTCCTCTATCTTGGCATCGCCCTCGGGGTCTTGTTCCTTGAACTGGTTGCAGGGGAAGCCGATGACGACCAGTCCCTTGTCTCTGTACTTCTGATTGAGTTCCTCCAGTCCGGCGAACTGAGGCGTGAAGCCGCACTTGCTTGCCGTGTTGACGATGAGTAGCACCTTGCCCCGAAACTGCGAGAAGTCCACCTCTTTGCCTTTGCTTGTCAGGGCCTTGAAATCATAGATTGTTTCCATATTTGTTATGTTATAGCATTAAAAATATTTCTGCGCGATTATGGTGTCATATAACAATCAGTAAGGCTCGATGGCCTTCTTGAGTCGCGTCTTGAGTTCATCGAGGAGACCTTGGCGGATGCTGACGCGCATCTGCACGTCCATGTCGTAGGTCTGCGAGAGGATGCGGGCTTCCATGTCACGGACAACTTTCATCACGGCATTCATCAAAGGATACTCGAAATTGAAGTCATATTCTGCCTCTACTTGCCGCTCCTCGATGGTAGCGTTGGCGATGGCTTCGGCGGCTGCCGTGCGATAGGCAACGATGAGTCCGCTTGTGCCAAGCTTCACGCCGCCAAAGTAACGCACGACAAGGATGATGATGTTGGTCAGTTCGTTGGAGTTGATTTGTCCAAGGATAGGCTTGCCTGCCGTGCCACTCGGCTCGCCGTTGTCGTTGGAGCGGAACGTCTCTCTGTCTGCCCCAATCATATAGGCCCAGCAGACGTGACGGGCATCGTAGTACTTCTTCTGGTACTGCTCCACGAGCCCCATCGCCTCCTCAACCGTGCTGACAGGATGCGCAAAAGCGAGGAACTTACTCCTGAGTTCAGTGTAAGTGCCCTCGCTTTTGGCTGCTATGGTTTTGTAAAGGTCTTTGAACATTGAACATTGAACATTGAACATTGAACATTGAACATTGACCATTCTTCTTGGCCGCTGCTTCTTCGGGCGTAGCCGAATGGTCAATGGTCAATGGTCAATGGCCAATGGTTATGAGAGTTTATGTATCACCAGCCCTGACCTCAGCTTTGGCTCGAACCATGTTGCCTTGGGCGGCATGATGTTGCCGCTGTCGGCGATGTTCATGATTTGCTTCATGCTGACGGGATAGAGGGCCAAGGCCATCTTCATCTCGCCGCTATCGACGCGACGCTTCAGTTCGCCCAAGCCACGCAAGCCGCCAACGAAGTCGATGCGCTTGTCACTACGCAAGTCCTTGATGCCAAGCAGTTCGTCCAAGATGAGGTTACTGCTGATGCTGACGTCGAGGCTGCCGATGGGGTCGCTCTCGTCGCAAAGGCCGTCTTTGAGTTTGAGGCTGTACCAAACGCCACCTAGATAGAGACTGAACTCATGCAATTGTGCAGGACGATAAGGCTCGGCACCTTTGGCTGTGACGACGAAGTTCTTAGTCAATGCGGAAAGGAACTGCTCGTCGCTCATGCCGTTGAGGTCCTTGACGACGCGATTGTAGTCGAGGATGGTGAGCTGGCTTGCGGGGAAGCAGACGGCCATGAAGTAGTTGTACTCCTCGTCGCCACGATGATTCGGGTTCTGCTTTGCCTTCTCAGCACCCACGAGCGCAGCCGCAGCACTGCGATGGTGTCCGTCTGCTATATATAAATATGGTATAGCGGCGAAGGTCTCGGTGATGGTGCGGATGTCTTCTGCGTCCTTGACCAGCCAGAGCTGATGGCGGAAGCCGTCGATGGGGGCGATGAAGTCGTACTCAGGCGTTGTTGCTGCGATGCGGCTCACAAGTGCATCGAGCACGGCATTGTCGGGATAAGCAAAGAAGACAGGCTCGAGGTTCGCGTTGTTGACGCGGACGTGCTTCATGCGGTCCTCTTCCTTGTCGCGACGCGTCAGCTCGTGCTTCTTGATGACGCCGTTCATGTAGTCCTCAACAGCCGCAGCCACAACAAGACCGAACTGCGTCTTGCCGTTCATCGTCTGCGCATAGATGTAATACATCTCCTCGCTGTCCTGCTTGAGCCAGCCCTTGTCCTGGAACTTCTGGAAGTTCTCGGCAGCCTTCTCATAGACGCGAGGGTCGTACTCGCTTGTGCCGATGGGGAAGTCAATCTCGGGCTTGATGATGTGA
>ODAI011559923.1_pt1 | contig 28590 bp, 27 predicted proteins | sample 1539321 | NCBI WGS metagenome assembly ODAI01 (sample SAMN02144231, study PRJEB22623) | gut metagenome | biome: sheep rumen | host: Ovis aries | place: New Zealand
CTTCCTCAAGTACCGGCGCGAGCATCTGGCACGGTCCGCACCATGTCGCCCAGAAGTCAACGACTACGGGAAGGGAAGACTTCAGTACTTCCTGCTCAAAATTCTCAGTTGTTAAAACGATTTCTGCCATTTTCTTTCTCCTTCTGTCTGTCCGCGCGGAAAATCCTTACGCGACAGCTTATCTGTCTGCTTTGGTAAAAGCACTGTTAAGCTTCTTTTCTCTTATAGTATAGCATGCAGTGGCAGAATCCTTCAAAGTCCGGATCGGCGATCTGGTCTCTGAACTCTTTGCACATGCACTTGGTGTCCTCGGTCTTCTCGAGACGGCAAGGGCAGTAGCCGCCTTTCTGCTTTAAGCCTTCCTTGATGGTGGCGACGACTTTCTCATCGGGGTTCAGTTCGATTTTCATAAATGTCCTCCTGTATAGTAAAAAAATGGGGATCGTTGCTTTTTGCAGCGATCCCCACGCTTCTTAACTAATCGATACTTTTATACGACGTGAGTCCTCATCTTATCATAAGCTTCTCTTGCGACTGCGCGTACGCTCGGATCAGAATCTGCAAATGCGAGTTTCTTGAGATACTCTTCACAGTGCTTCGCATTAATCAAACCGGCAGACTCTGCTGCAGCTGCCCGAACCATCGGAGACGGATCACGGAACAAGGGAATCAGATGCATTCCTGATTCATATGTGCTAATCTGTCCCATCGCCTTAGCTATTGCTACACGAACTTCATCTTCTGGATCATCAGCCATCTTTAACAGAGCACCCAGATTCTGCTTTTTACCGAGTTTTTCGATCTTTTCAGTCAGTCTATCAATCTTTGCCATCCGGATCGCCCCTTTCCTTTCAAGTTTACAAGTAGTTTCTATAATGATTATGCACTTAAATCGTCAATTACGCTAGTAGTATTTACTAAAAAGTTTGAAAAAAATTGTTTCAAATTTGTGAATGACACCCTCGATATCTTAAAACTTATTTATATATTAACAGGATTTATGGATTAAAAAAGTGTTTCTTATTAAAGAAAGGTTTGGTAAACTTATAAAGTATTTCATTTGAGGTGATCGATTTTGGAGAGAAAGACCCGTTTTTTCGTGCTGTTCCTGGCGGTTTCGCTGTTCTGCCTTAGCTGTTCTTCGTGTAAGAAGCCGCAGAACGATGAGACCTCGCTTACGCCATCGCAGCAATCCTGGGCGACCGAGACTTCCGCAACACCGACGCCGACTCCGACACCGCTTCCTACGGAGACCCCGACACCGACGCCTTCTCCGGTCCCGACACCGACGGAGATCCTGATCAGTTTTATCGGGGACACGACCCTCGGCGAGCAGAGAGACCATGCGGGCATGCCGTACTGCTTCAGCTCGAAGGTGGGCGATAACTATTCCTATCCTTTTTCAAAAGCACTTCCTTACCTTGAAGCCGATGATATGACGCTCTGTAATCTCGAGGGCCCGATGACGACATCGACCTCGCTTCGTCCGGAGCGTGAGATCTACCTGAAGATGAACCCGAAGTACGTCGAGGTCCTGAAAGAAGGCAGCATCGAGTGCTGTAACCTCGCCAACAACCACATGCTCGACTATACGGAGGAAGGTCATCTTGAGACCCGGAAAGTACTCGAAGATGCCGGGATCGTCTGGAGCGATAACAGCTACTACAATGTATATGAAGTAAAGGGCGTGAAGATCGGCATGGCCGGCTTTAACTTCACCTATGAGAGATCCCTGTACTATAACGCGATCGATGTTCTGCGCAACAAGGGCTGCGATATCGTCATTATCTCCTGCCATATCGGCGTGGAGAGGATGTACGAACCGGAAGCATCGGCGATCGATCTGGCTCATGACATCATCGACTACGGCGCGGATATCTATGTCGGATCGCATCCGCACAGACTCCAGCCGGTCGAGTTCTATAACGGAAAATACATCATCTACAGTGAGTCAAACTTCTGCTTCGGCGGCCAGCCGTGGCTGTCGGACCCGGATACGGCGATCTTCCAGTGCACTTTCTCCGTCATGGACGGAAAAGTCGTCGGAAACCGTATGGAGTGCATCCCGTTCTCCATGAGATCCACTTCTGACGGGAACGATTACTGCCCGATGCCCTATGAAAAGGGGACCGAGGAGTATGACCGCGTCATGAAAAAGCTCCGCTGGTCGGACGAAAACGAGTAGCGCTGCGGGCAGAAGAGGAGCTGCAACTTCGGAATGCCAGGGCGGAAGATGCGCACCCCGGCTGCCGGGAAAAATGAAAAGAAAAAATACGGGTGCTTTTGCCGAAAAATCAAAAAATTCCATCTCCCATAGTAGGGTATTTTGTTTTATAATAGGTCTGTTGTTTTATTTTAGGAGGATGATATCATGGCAAAAGTTCTTGTCGTCATGGGGAGTGACTCGGATTTTCCGGTTATGGAGGGGTGTTTTAAGCTCCTGAAGAAGTTCGATATCGCCTTTGATGCGAAGGTGTGCTCGGCACACAGAACGCCGGATCTGGCAAGTAGAATCGCAAGCTCGGCGAAAGAAGACGGATATAGTGTAATTATTGCGGCAGCAGGACTGGCGGCTCATCTGGCCGGCGTGATCGCTGCCCATACTGTTTTACCGGTCATCGGTGTCCCGTGTAAGGGCGGTGCGCTTCACGGCGTGGATGCGCTCTATGCGGTCGTTCAGATGCCGACGGGTATTCCGGTCGCGACAGTGGCCATCGACGGCGGATCTAATGCCGCGATCCTGGCTGCGCAGATGCTGGCACTCTCTGACGAAGCGCTCAGCAAGAAATTAGTGGAATATAAGGCAGGCCTTGCAGCTTCGGTTGCCGAGCGCGATGCACGCCTTCAGGAAAAAATCGCAAATATAGGGGAGTAAAAGGTATGAGTAAGAAATGGCAGGAAGAATGCGGCGTTTTCGGTATTCTTGATACCAGGAAGACGAATTCCGACATCAGCAAACTCACGTACTACGGAATCTTCTCACTGCAACACCGCGGACAGGCTTCCGCCGGTATCGTAGTGAATCACGACGGACAGTTCCTCTGCCACAAGGCACACGGACTGGTAGCGGATGTCTTTGACGATCTGCACCTGGGAACCCTGACCGGACACGCGGCGATCGGCCACGTTAGAACACCTGCACCGAATGAGAGCGGCTACGATGTTGTTCAGCCGATGCAGATCAAGTCCCACAGCGGACAGATCGCGATCTCCATCAACGGATCGATCCTGAATGCGAACGAGCTTCGCGATTCTCTTAAGGAGATCGGTGCGATCTTCCAGACCACCGCAGACTTCGAAGTCCTGCTTTCCCTTATCGCAAGAAACCGCGTTTCCACCGACACGCTCGAGGGCGCGATCCAGAAGATGATGGGCGAGATCAAGGGTGCTTACGCACTTCTGGTCATGAGCGAAGACCGTATCATCGGTGTCCGTGATCCTCTCGGACTTCGTCCGCTGGTACTCGGAAAGAAAGACGATATGTATCTCCTGGCATCCGAGAACTGTGCATTTGACGCCATCGGCGCCGAGACCATCCGCGACGTTCTCCCGGGCGAGATCATCACCATCACAGAAGAAGGTTATTCTTCCATCTACACCGTTCCGGAGTGCGATGCCCATAAGAACGGAAAACTCTGCATCTTCGAGTTCGTTTATCTGGCAAGACCGGACAGCTTCATCGATGGAACGAGCGTATATGAGTCCCGTGTACAGACCGGCCGTGCGCTGGCCCGCGAGTGCCCCTGCGATGCAGACCTCGTCGTTGCCGCACCTGACTCCGGTATCGCAGCTGCGATCGGATATGCGCAGGAGAGCGGGATCACCTACGGACAGGCGCTTCTTAAGAACCGCTACGTAGGAAGAACCTTCATCGAGGGCACACAGGCTGCCCGTGAGATGGCGGTACGCCTCAAGTTCTCCGTCCTGAAGACAGCCGTAAAGGGCAAGAAGATCGTTATCGTCGATGACTCCGTCGTCCGCGGTACCACGACCAAACATATCATCTCCTTCCTGCGTGAGGAAGGCGCGAAAGAAGTACATCTCCGTGTTGCTTCTCCGCCGGTTAAGTATCCGTGCTACTACGGTGTATCCGCATCCGAGGCGGAAATGCTCCCGGCCCGCTCCATGAGCGTGGAGGAGATCCGCGATATGCTCGGAGCAGATTCTCTCGGCTATGTCAGCCTCGAGGGCCTGAAGGCATCCACAGAGGGTGCGCTCTGCGGACACTGCTCCGCCTGCTTCGACGGCATCTTCCCAGCAGGCGTTCCGGCAGAAGCGGGAGAAGCTTCACCGCATAAGATCTGAGAAAAGAACTTGTAAGGAGATTTATCAGTGAAGATCGCAGTATTTGTCAGCGGCGGCGGCACGAACCTGCAGGCGATTATCGATAAGATCGCAAGTGGAGAGATCACAAATGTGGAGATCTCTGAAGTCATTGCAAGTAATGAGAATGCTTTTGCCATAGAAAGAGCAAAGAAGGCGGGGATCCCTGCTAAGGTCATCTCTAAGAAGGTCCTCGGCGCGGAGGCTTACGATGACGCGACACTTGCCGAGCTCAACAGTCTCGGCGTGGAGCTGGTCGTTCTGGCCGGATTCCTCTCGATGCTCGGACCGAAGACGGTCGCCGCGTATGCAAACCGCATCATCAACATCCATCCGGCCCTGATCCCGGCTTTCTGCGGACAGGGCATGTACGGCATAAGACCGCATGAGGCGGTCCTCGCAAAGGGCGTCAAGGTGTCCGGCGCGACGGTGCACTTCGTCAACGAACACTACGACGAAGGCCCGATCATCCTTCAGAAAGCGGTCGATGTACTCCCGGACGACACGCCGGAGACGCTTCAGAAGCGCATCATGAAGGAATGTGAACAAGTGATCCTCCCGCAGGCGATCCAGCTCATCGCAGACGGAAGAATAGAAGTAGTCAACAATTTGGTTAGAGTCAAGCCTTAAGACTCGGAAAGGAAAACATTATGATTAAAAGAGCGATTATCAGTGTATCCGACAAAACAGGCATCGCCGATTTTGCCAGAAAACTCGTGGAACTGAACGTGGAGATCCTCTCTACCGGCGGAACTGCAAAACTTCTGGAGAAGGAAGGCATCCCCTGTAAGGAAGTTTCCGAGATCACCGGTTTCCCGGAGTGCCTCGACGGACGTGTAAAGACACTTCATCCTCTTATCCACGGCGGTATCCTCGCTATGCGCGATAACCCGGAGCACATGAAGAGAGTAGAAGAACTGGGAATTGGCCTGATCGACATGATCGTCGTTAACCTCTATCCTTTCAAAGCAACTATCCAGAAGCCGGGCGTGGCTTTTGAAGAGTGCGTCGAGAATATCGACATCGGCGGTCCGTCCATGCTGCGTGCTGCTGCGAAGAACCATAAGGACGTAACTGTCATCACCGATCCGGACGACTACGAGCAGGTACTCTCCGAGATGAAGGCAACCGGCGATACGACATACGAGACACGTTTCAAGCTCGCAAAGAAGGTATTCGAGCACACCGCTGCTTACGATGCCCTGATCGCGAACTACTTCCTGTCTGTTTCTGAAGATAAGACACTGCCGAAGCAGTACACCGTTACATTTGATAAGGTCGCAGAGATGCGCTACGGCGAGAACCCGCACCAGAAGGCGACATTCTTCCAGAATGCACTGCCGGTCAAGGGTTCCCTTGCAGAAGCCAAGCAGCTCAACGGTAAGGAACTGTCCTACAACAACATCTCCGATACAGATGCTACCATCAACTGTCTCAAGGAATTCGACGAGCCGACAGTTGTTGCAGTTAAGCACGCAAATCCGTGCGGCGTAGGTTCTGCAGACAATATCTACGATGCATGGGTCAAGGCTTACGAGGCTGACTCCGTTTCCATCTTCGGCGGTATCGTTGCTGCGAACCGTGAGATCGATGGAAAGACAGCTGCTGAAATGGCGAAGATCTTCCTCGAGGTCATCGTTGCTCCTTCCTATACACAGGAAGCTCTCGATATCCTCTGCGCAAAGAAGAATCTCCGTGTTCTCGTTCTGCCGGATATCTCCGCACCGATCCCGGATGGCGAATTTAACTACAAGCGCGTAAACGGCGGCCTTCTGGTTCAGGATCACGACCGTGGAATCTACAACGAAGCAGAGCTCAAGACCGTTACAAAGACAGAGATCGATCCGGCGCTCAAGGACGACATGCTCTTTGCAATGAAGGTCGTAAAGCACGTGAAGTCTAACGGTATCGTCGTTGTTAAGAATAAGCAGACACTCGGTGTCGGCCCCGGTCAGACAAACCGTATCGGCGCTGCGAAGATCGCTCTGGATTTTGCAGGTGAGAAGGCAAAGGGCGCCGTTCTCGGTTCCGATGCATTCTTCCCGTTCTCTGACTGCGTAGAGACCGCTCACGAGTACGGCATCACCGCAATCGTTCAGCCGGGCGGATCCATCCGTGACCAGGAGTCTATCGACGCTTGTGATAAGTACGGCATCGCAATGCTCTTTACCGGTGTACGTCACTTCAGACATTGATCTGAATATAATCGGAGGTCGATTCATGAAAGTTTTAGTCGTAGGCGGCGGTGGCCGTGAACATGCAATTTGCTGGAAGCTGAAGCAGAGCCCGAGAGTTACGGAGCTCTTCTGCGCGCCGGGTAATGGAGGTATCTCCGAGATCGCGACCTGCGTACCGATCAAGGCGACCGATGTTCCTGCGATGGTGGAATTTGCGAAGAAAGAAAAGTTCGATCTCGTATTTGTCGCACCGGATGACCCGCTCGCACTGGGAATGGTTGATAAGATGGAAGAAGCGGGACTCCGTGCTTTCGGACCGCACGCCAATGCGGCGATCGTCGAGGCATCGAAGGCTTTCTCCAAAGAACTGATGAAGAAATACAATATCCCGACGGCGAAGTACCAGACATTTACATCGCAGGATGAGGCGCTCGCGTACCTCGAGACACAGGAGATGCCGATCGTTATCAAGGCGGACGGACTCGCACTCGGTAAGGGCGTTATCATCGCACAGACACTCGAAGACGCAAAGAAGGCCGTCGTCTCCATGATGAGTGATGGTGCTTTTGGAGCGGCGGGAAATACCGTCGTAATCGAAGAATGTATGGTTGGACCGGAGATGACGCTTCTGGCTTTTGCCGACGGAAAGACCGTCATCCCGATGATCTCCTCCCGTGACCACAAGCGTGCATATGACCATGACGAAGGTCTCAACACCGGCGGCATGGGCGCGGTCACACCGGGCGCGGATCTGACAGCAGATGATGAGAAGAAGATCTACGACACGATCGTCGAGCCGACCATCAAGGCGCTGGCCGCAGAGGGCCGCCCGTTCAAGGGTGTTATCTACTTTGGCCTGATGCTGACCAAGGACGGCGCGAAGGTCGTCGAGTACAATGCCCGTTTCGGTGATCCGGAGTGCCAGGCGATCCTTCCGCGTATGGAAAATGACCTCATGGAGCTCGTGGATGCCTGCATCGACGGAACTCTTGATCAGGTCGATCTGAAGTGGAAGCCGGGCTGCTCCTGCGTCGTTGTTATGGCGTCTGGCGGATATCCGGAAAAGTACGACAAGGGCTATGAGATCACGGGTATCGCGGACTGCGGGCACCTCGTGTTCCAGGCCGGCACCGCGCTGAAGGACGGAAAACTCGTGACATCCGGCGGCCGCGTGCTCTGCGTGTATGCTGACGGCGCGACGATGGATGAAGCGATCGACTCCGCATATGAAGGCGTCAAGAAGATCTCCTTCGAAAAAGCACACTACAGAACCGATATCGGAAGAACGCTGGGCTGAGGGCCATTGGCTGCGGCTGCATGCTGAGGGCTGCGGGCTAGCCTCCGCGGAATGGCTGCTGTAGGCTGACCTCCGCGGAATGACCGCCGTAGGCTGACCTCCGCGGAATGACCGCCGTAGGCTGACCTCCGCGGAATGACTGCCGTAGGCTGACCTCCGCGGAATGACCGCCGTAGGCTGACCGCATTTCCGTTATGATAATTGAAAGAAATCAAAGCTGCCTCTGGAAACGGAGGCAGTTTTTTTGTTGCTGCTTGTTTCGCATGAAGAGCAGGCGAAGGATTTCCAGTAGATTTCTCATTTTGCAGCTGATTTTGGAACAATATTGGAAAAATCGCGAGAAAACTGGTATTTGAATGTGGTTTTCCAGTATTTTTCCAAGAAGAGAGAGTATTTGAGAAAAAATTGAGAAAAAAGAACGGAATTGACTTGAATGATGAAGAATTTCCAGAATTTTTCTCAGTGACAGTGCTTTTTTGGAAAAAATATGGAAAAGCGGCTGGAGGGGGACTGCATGGTGCATGACTGGAGGGGACTGCATGGTGCATGGCTGGAGGGGGACTGCATGGTGCGTGGAAAGAAGGGGCTACCGGACGCGCGGAGAGAGCGCGAGGAAGAGGAGCGGCGGCAAGTGCTTTTGCGGCGGAAATTTGTAGTATAATATTGGAGTAGGTTTAAAGAATGACCCGATGAAGGGAGAAAAGAACTTGAAGATAGGCATTTACGGCGGGGCGTTTGACCCGTTCCACAACGGACATCTGTCTATGATCCGCGGCTCGATCAAGAGCAAGAAGGTCGATCGCGTGATCGTGATACCGACGGGGATGCCGTGTTTTAAGCCGGCGCGCAAGGTGACGCTGTCTCCCTATCGTTTCTACATGGTCAAGGCGGCGCTCAAGGACGAGCCGAAGTGCGAGGTGTGCGACATCGAGCAGGTGTTCGGCGAGCCGAGTTATACGGTCACGACGCTGAAGAACCTCAGAAAGCAGAAGGTCGTGTCCGAAAAGGACGAGCTTTTCTTTATGTGCGGGTCGGATATCCTTTTTGAATTTGAGTCATGGCATAAGCCGGAAGAAATCCTGAAACAGGCGTCGCTGCTGTGCGCGCTCCGTCCGGGGATCGATGAGGGGCAGGCCAGAAATGAAGCGGCGCACCTCGAGGAAAAGTTCGGGACGAAGATCCGCTTTTTCAAGATCGACGGCGTGGAGGTCGCGTCTTCGAAACTGCGTGCGGATGGTGATATGGAGGAATCTGACGATGTTTCCGACGTGGTGAAGACGTTTATCGCGGACCACGATCTGTACTCGGAGGATTCGCCGCTGATGAACGTGTCCGACGAGATGTACAAGACCCTCATGAAGCACTGTTTTACGCTGTTTCACGAGATGAGCGGGAAGCGGCTTCTTCACAGCATGAATGTCTGCGTGACGGCGACACGTTATGCGATGCGCTTTGGCGCGGATCCGGATAAGTGCGCGCTTGCCGGTCTTCTTCATGACTGTGCAAAAGAACTCCCCGAGAAGCAGCAGATCGACCTTGCGGCGAAGATCATCCACGGGTACATCCCGGGAAAGCAGATCCTGCATTCGCCGGCCGGCGCGGTCTATGCGAAGGAACACTATGGTGTCGAGGATCAGGAGGTCCTCGATGCGATCCAGTTCCATACCATCGGGCGCGAGATCATGACGATCACGGATAAGATCGTGTATCTGGCGGGTAAGATCGAGCCCGCGCGCCATTACGACGATCTTTCTGAGATCCGCCGCCTGGCGGAGAGCGACCTTGATGGCGCGCTGATCGAGTGCTACCTGGCGATCCAGGAGAGCTTCGCTGCCAAGGGTCAGGTGATCCACGATGATACGAAGAAGTCGCTGGCATATCTGCTGGCGCAGCGGGAAAAGTGAGCCGCGAATGGTCAATGGCGGAAACGCTGAGCTGTGAATGTTCAATGACGGAAGCGATGAGCCGCGAATGGTCACAAAATGTATACAGAAAAGTGCTTTTCGCGCGAAAGAATAATTGTGTATAATTGAATTAAGATATTTCACTTTGGAGGGTGCAAATGGAGATTAAAGAGCTTGCCGAGAAGATCGTTTCGATCTTGGATAATAAGAAGGCTGTTGATATTGAACTGATTCCTGTCGCGGAGAAGACGGTGCTGGCGGACTATTTTGTGGTCTGCTCGGGTACGTCGTCCACGCACATCAAGGCACTCGCCGACGAGGTCGAGTATATGCTGAAGCGTGATTATGATATTACGCCGGATCACATCGAGGGCAGGGAGTCCGGCCGCTGGATCCTTCTGGATTATAAGGATGTCGTTGTGCATGTGTTCCATCCGGAAGACCGCGCGAACTACAACCTCGAGAAACTCTGGGAGATGAAGAAGACAGAGGGCTGAGGGCCTGCGGTTTGAGGTCCGATGAGCGAGGGCCCGCGGAAAAGAAGTCTGACTGGCGGGAAGCCGATAAGCAGAAGTCTGGTCGGCGGGAAATCGCGGAAAAGGCGTAAGACGATAAAACAAAAAAGAAAGCACCGGGCGGGAAGGCTCGGTGCTTTTTGATTGTTCAGATATGGGGACAGCGCGAATGTGGCTGCGAGAACGTGGCTGCGAGAACGTGGCTACGAGAACGTGGTTGCGCGGTGAAGCATTATTGCGGTGATGGATCAGATGGCTTCGCTTGTGGAGGTGGCCGATTCTGTGGCGGCTGCGTCTATGGCGGCTATGTCTGTGTCGGCTTCGTCTGTGGCGGCGGACTCTCCGGACGGGGCTTTGTCGACAATGTTCTTGACCCAGATGCCGGAGCGGACGAGGATGAAGCCGATCAGACACTTAAAGACTTCCATGCCGCGTACGATCGCGACCATCCAGGTGATGGGAACCAAGGTGAAGTGACTCAGGCAGAATGCCATCGGCACGACGAGCGCCCACGTGTATACACTGTCGAAAAGCACTGTTATGAAGGCATTTCCGCCGGACCGGATGATGAAGTACGATGCGTGCGAGTAGGCGCAGAAAGGCATCGTGACCGCGGCGATCAGGATGAATCTCGACGCGAGGTGGCGGATGTAGGATGTCGTGTTATAAAGCAGCGGGAAGACAGGTGCGATGCCGACCATGATCACTGCAAATACAAGACCGCAGAGAACGGTGACCAGGCGCATTTTGTTCGCTGTCTTTTTCGCTTCTTTCAGCTCGCCGGCGCCGAGAATGTGCCCCATCATGATGCCGACTGCTTCGCCCATCGCGATAAATGCAACGCCCATGAGGTTCCAAAGCGTGGACTCGATGTTCATGGCGGCGACGGAATCGAGGCTTCTGTAGGAATAACTCTGGTTGATCGTCGTCATACCAAGAGACCAGAAAGTCTCATTTGACATGAGCGGGAGAGCCTTAAGGAAGAACTTCATGGCCATGCCCTTCGGGAGGCGGAAGTTCTTGAAGGCGCCGCGGATGAACGGGAAGAGGTGCGGGTGCTTGCCGGTATAGACGATCAGGATGCCGAGCTCGACGAATCTCGAGATGACGGTCGCGATCGCGGCGCCGACTGCACCGAGCTCCGGAAGACCGAAGTATCCGTAGATCAGAAGGAAGTTGCCGACGAGGTTGACGAAGATCGCGCAGATGGATGCGACCATCGGGACTTTCGTGCGGCCAAGGTCCTTAAGCGTTCCGGCGTAGGCCTGCGTCAATCCGATCGGAATCAGGCTGATGAGGATGATCTTCATGTAATCGACACCGATCTCTAAAGTTTCGGCGGCGTCGGCAGGATTGCCCTCGCCTTTAAGGAACAGCTCGATCAGAAATGGCGCACAGAAGGCGAAGACCAGAACGCTGATCGAAGCGAGGATCGTGTTGAAGACGATCTTGAAACGGAAGGTGTTACGGATGCCTTCTGTGTCGCCTTTGCCGTGATACTGTGCGGTGAAGATGCCGACGCCGGCGGTCGCGCCGAAGATCAGCAGGTAGAAGATGAAGATCAGCTGGTTTGCGATGGCAACGCCGGAAAGTGCATTTGTGCCGACCTGGCCGATCATGAGGTTGTCGAGCAGGTTGACGAAATTAGAGATGCCATTTTGCACCATCATCGGGATGGCGATCAACATCAGTCTCTTAATATATTGTCTTTCAGCAGACTTTTTTTCTTTCATTAAAGATGTCATGTTTATATGTCCTATATATACAAGAAGAATATATATGTAATTTAGGGTACGTTCGAGAATTGTAACAGAAATGCGTGAAGGCGACAATACACTAAAAGGCTAAATCTGTGGGGATGCCTCGTGAGAGGAGAATCGAGCTTTATCGGGGAGAGTGCTTTTCGAGGAGAAGGAGGATCACGGGGCGCAGAAGGTATCGAGAAGGGCGCTGATCTGGGCCCGGAAGTAGTTCAGGGGCGGCGGACAGTCGTTCCTCTCGTAGGTGTATAAGATGTTGACTCCGGGGAGAAAGCCGAGGCTGTTGTAGTCTCGGAAGGTGCGGATCGTTTTGTCGACGTAGGCGGGAGAGTCCATCATGCCGCAGTGTTCGATGATGAAGCCGAAGCCGAGCTCGCGGATGAAGCAGACGAAATCGCCGTAGATCTCATAGTTGTTTACGGGGATGCTGGGCTCGTATTTATATTCGATGCCGAGTTCGTCTAAGATCTCGGCGATTTCGCGCTCGGACTTGGAACGGAAGACGATGCCCTTGTATGGGTTCGGGCGGACGATCGGTTTCGGGTTCTGGCAGGGGATGAGGCTGTCGTAGAACTCTTTGGTGATGATGGAGCGGCTGATGCGGCGCATCGCAGGGAGGTCGAGGGCGGGGACGGGAGCGTCAGACAAAGAATTCCAAAGGGATTGGAAATGGTCAAGATGCGCAGAGACGACCCCGCGACGAAGAAAAGACTGTTCGAGTGCTTTTCCGGCGGAAGAAGTGGAGATGTGTTCGTGGCGCTTGCCGGTGGTGCGGTCGGTGAAATAGTAACTCTTATATATATGATTATGGACGTGATGTAAGCGGCAGCCGATGCGGTCAGTCGATTGGAGATATTCTTTCAGAGCGTTGATTTTGACGGCGAGGTAATTCTTTGAAATGGTCATATGTCATCCTCTCTTTCTGATGTGGTGAGAAGAGAATACACGGTTGAGGGGGCGTCTGTCTGTATGATATATGAGTAGTTGGGGAGTAATTGTGGCAATTTCCATTATTTTTCCAAGAAGGGGAGGGAGAATGGAAATCTGCTGGAAAAAGATACGGTTGTGGTCGAATATGATGCAGATTTCCAATACTTTTCCAAAAAGACGGAAGGATTTGGAAAAATATGAGAAAAACATCTGGATTCCGATGTGAGGGCGCTAGTTTTCCAATAGATTTCCAAAAGCAATGCCGGATTTGGAAATCTGCGAGAAAAAACAGAAATATGGAGCGGGAGGAAGAGTTATTTCCAAAATTTTTCTCATAATGAATCGAAATTTGGAAATCTGGTGGAAAAGAGGGCAGCGCATCGCTTGATGATCGGAGCTGAGGGGAGGAGAGACAATTGATGGTGATTGGAATCGGAGCTGAGGGAGAGAGGGGGCTTGATGATTGGATCTTAGCGGAAGAGCGCTGCGTGTTGATGATTGGGTCGGAGGGGGATTGGTGATGGTTTTATTTAAGAAAGAATTAAGGATTACATAAGGGATAATTCAAGAATTTTTTGCGCGAAAAAGATAGAATGGGATCATGGATAAAGACGGAAAGCCAGTGATGCGAGGCGTTGCGAGTGCTTTTCGAGAAAAAAAAAAAAAGAACGCAAACAGTGTTGACAGAACAATATTATACGACGTATAATATAGCCAACGATACAATATGAAAGGAGAAATAGTATGGTCTTCCAATTAGGTTCCACATTATTGGACGCTTGCGTACTTGCGGTTTTGTCCCAGGGTGACGCGTACGGGTATACACTTACGCAGCAGGTCAAAACGGTACTGGATATTTCTGAGTCGACGCTTTATCCGGTCCTGCGCAGACTCCAGAAAGACTTTGCACTTGAAACTTACGACGAACCGTATCAGGGTCGTAACCGAAGATATTACAGAATTACAGATCGAGGGCGTGAGCTCTACAAATACTACTTAGAAGAATGGAATAAATACAAAGAGTCAGTTGATTCATTACTGGGAGGGGATAAGAAATGAATAAGGAAACATATCTGCAGGAGCTGAGAAAAGGACTTAAGATCCTGCCGCAGTATGATCGTGAAGAAGCGATCGAGTTTTATGAAGAGTACTTCGACGAGGCCGGAGTGGAGAACGAGGCAAAAGTGATCGAGGAGTTAGGTGAACCGAAGATCCTTGCCAAGAAGATCCTGGTCGATGTCGTTGATCGTAAGTATGAAGAGACGATGGCCGCTTCCTCTGGAAATGCACTTGCCGTTGTTCCTTCGCCGATCGTCTCCGGTGCCGGCACCTCTGCAGCTCCGCAGTTCCAGCAGGTACAGGGAACAGAGATCCCACAGGCTCAGGGAGCACCGGTATTCGGCGCACAGAGCGGACAGTACACACAGGCACAGGGCGCCGCTGGGTATGGCGCACAGGCAAATCCGAATTACGAGCAGGCTTTCAATGGACAGCCTGCTGAGGATAAAAAGTCGAAGAAAGGTGATCAGCCTTCTGCACTGAAGACACTCTGGATCGTACTTGCAGCAATCTTCGCACTGCCGCTTTCTCCGGTGATCTTCGCACTCCTGATCGTCGCATGTGTCATGATCTTCGTTGCTTTCATCGTCCTGATCAGCTTCCTTATCGCAGGAATTTCGATCCTCGTAGCCGGCATCGGAACGAGCATTTTCGGAATCGTAGCATTCTTTATGAACCCGGCCGCCGCGATGGTGGTCCTCGGAGGCGGACTGGTCTGCTTCGGATTAGGAATCTTCTTTATCCTCGGATCGCTTGCACTGATCAGACTGGTTGCACATGGTCTGGCTAAGGGATTCGGACGCATCGTTCATAAGAGAAACAGAAAGAATAAGGCTGCCCAGGCAGTAGCATAATAGTGAGGAGAATAAGAAAATGAAGACAATTACTAAAGTAGCACTGATTACTGCAGGCATCTCAATGTCCGTCGGAATTGCTCTGTCGGTTGCCGGCGTGATTGCCACCAAGGGCAATCCGATCCATATGTATTATGACCACGGATTCCACATCGATTCCGAAGGAAAAGTTCTCGAAATGCCGAAGACCGTTGTGGATGATTTTTCCGACATCAATATCGATATCAACGCAGCAGATGTCAAGTTTATCGAGAGTGATGAGTACGCCATCGAATATAAGCTCCAGGCAACATCTGTTACCGCAGAATCAAAGGATGATACGCTGACGATCTCCACTCACAAGAAGAAATTCGAGATCAGCTTCAACTGGTTCGACTTCGACAGCCACGACTATCACGTCTATGTCTATTATCCGAAGGGCACTGACTTCAAGGATGTTATGATCGACACCTCCGCCGGTGACGTCGATATCGAAAAAGGCTTTAACTGCAATAAGATCTCCTTCGATCTTTCCGCAGGTGATGTCAAGATCAACAACGTAAACGGCGAGCTTGATGTAGATATGTCCGCAGGTGATTTTGAAGCGACAAACTGCAAGTTCGGAAGATCGGTATTCGACCTTTCCGCCGGTGATGTAGAACTCACAAACTGCACCGTTGCAGGTGGCGAACTGGATATGTCCGCAGGTGATTTTGATGCAAAAGCACTTACCCTGACAGCCAGCTTTGATATCGACATGTCGGCAGGCTCGGCAACGATCGAGTTTGTCGATGGACAGAAGATCGGATACGACCTGGATCTCTCCGCAGGATCTGCCAAGATCAATGGAGAAAAGCGCGGTGACGAATTCACGATGAAGGATGGATATGACATCGTCCTTTCCGCTGATTTGTCCGCCGGATCCATCGATATCACGAACAGATAATTTCGCATGACCCACTTTTCATAATACCCCCTCTTTAACCCTTCTTTTTAGTCGGGGATCCGCCGCTTGAATAAGCGGTGATCCCGACCGAAAAGAGGCGGTGAACCACTGGTGCGCCCTGAAAACAGTATGAGCTGCCGTCGCGAAACAGATCCGTACTGAACCACTGGTGCGCTCAAAATCCGGGTGAAAGAGAAAAAGAAAAGAAACTGATAAACACATCTAAAAACACAACCAAAAACACATCTCAATTCCAAAGAAAAACACATCAATAAACACACTGAAACACAGCAAAACAAGAAGGAGAAAAAATGGGAGTCATTTTTAAACACACACTTAAAAATATGTTCTCAAAGCCGTTTCGGACGATCATGCTGGTGCTCTGCATCCTGATCTGTTCCTTCGCCGCGATGATGACGTTTGATATGAGCAACTCCGTGAGAAATGTTCTCGAATCCGCATTCCTCACGATGTTCGGAGACAGTAATGTAATGGTCACCGGAAACGGCGGCCTGAAGGATGCGGATTTCGAAGGCCTTCCGGAACACGATAAGGCGCTGATGACCGCAGACATGACAACATTCAATATTCCCGGAAACACAGAATATGCATACTTCCACGAGAAGAGCATCCTGATCTACACGACGGATATTGAAGATGCCAATACGCTGCATCTTCTGGCAGAAGAGACCGAACTGGCGAGAAATGAGATCGCGATCCCGAAGACGCTTTCCGAAGACTTGAAGCTGAAGAAAGGCGATAAGATCGAGTTCTTCGACGAGAATGATCAGCCGCACGAATACACCGTAAAGGCAGTGCTCTCCTATAAGGGACTGCTCTCGGAAAAGTATAACGTCGTGATGCCGCTGGACGGCTTCCGGGATCTTTTCGGCGAAGAGATCACTTTCAAGGGCGCATATGTCCGCGTTCACGACAGAAGCAAGGTCGGTGAGTTCTGTGACCTCATGCAGGAGAAGACCCAGGGCGTCGAGCCCGAGGATCTGATCAACGGCGAGCTTGTACAGCAGAATGTAAACGGTGTCACCAGTGTTTTCGCGATTCTTTTCCTGATCTGCCTGATGCTCGTCATCTTCGTCACGATCTCGCTCTCGGAGCGCATCATGGTCGAGAGAATGGGCACGGTCGGCACCCTGAGAAGCCTCGGTGTCACACCGAACACGACCGCAAAGATAGTGCTTTTCGAGAATGCGCTGTATGGCCTGATCGGCGGCGCGATCGGCTCGACACTGTATGTGCTGACCAGAGACGCGATCTTCAACAATGTATTCTCCCTGAATTCCGGATCGGACATCGAGCTGGAGATGAATCTCGGAAAAGTATCCGTCGCGGCCTGGATCGGCGTCATCATCGGGGCCATCGTGATCGAGTGCCTCTGCCCGATCAAGGAACTCCTGAAGGCGACCAGAACATCGATCAGAGACCTGATCTTCGATAACAAGGATGCAGATTATAAATATGCTCGAAAAACACTCGTCGCAGCGATCCTTTTCACCATTGCCGGCGGCGTGTGCCTCAGCCTCGTGCTCACAAAGACCATGGAAAACCTCGGCTTTATCTTCCTGACGATCGTCCTTCTGGTGGCGGGACTCTTCTTGGGATATCCCTTTATCCTTCGAGTGTTCAGCAAGATCTTCGAGAAGATCTTCACTAAAGCCAACTGCCCGGTAGCTGCTTTTTCCTGCGTACAGGCAAGAACAAAGAAAGCATCCGTCGGTATCTCCAGACTCTTCGTCATGGCAGTTACCATGGGCCTGACACTCTTCGTAATGTCCTACTCCTATATCTCCTTCGTGAATTCGAAGCCGGCCGATGCGGACGTTGTTGTCAACGGACTGACCGAGCAGGGAAGCAAGTACAGCTACTTTAACGATATCGACGGAGTCACGGAAGTCGAGTTCTTCAACTTCAACTGGGGCGTGGACTGTGTCATCGGCGAAGATGATGTGAAAGAGTATGCGAGCGCTAACAGCAAGCGCATGAAAGAGATGTATCACAACGTTGTTCTGATGGGTACACCCGGCAGCTTCAAGATCAATACCGCAATCACGGATCTTCCGGAAACGATCGCAGACGATGAGATCTACATGGACAAGTCAGTTGCGGAAAAACTCGGCTACAAAGTCGGCGATGAGATCCCGATGCTGATCGCGCCGAACCGCACAAAGTCTGTCAGCAGAACGATGAAACTTGGCGGTTACTGCGACACTATCCGTTTCTCCGGCGGCTCGGCAGTATATGTAGTCAGCCTGAATACTTATAACGAGATCTTCGAGGATCATCCGGTACGTGCATATATCCGCACAACGGATCCGGAAGGAACGATCGCGACGATCAAGAAACAATCTTTCAGCATGTTCGATACCTGCCAGACGATGGACGAGTATATGGAAGATATGAAGAACAGTAACGCCGGCATGAACACGATCCTTTACATGCTGATCGGCATGGGCGTACTGCTGACCTTCATCGCAGTTGTCAGCAACCAGATCATCGGCTTCTCCGGAAGAAGAAGAGAGTGCGCGGTGCTGGCCTCCACAGCGATGAACAGAGGCAAACTCAAGAAAGCATTCCTTGCAGAGAATTTCTTCTCCTGTATCCTGGCGATGGCAGTCGCGGTTCCTTTCTCCGCAGTGATCGCAGGACTCTTCAACAAAGCCATGGTCATGATCGAGATGAACTTTGGTCTGTCGATCGATGTCCCGTCCACCATGATCTTCCTCGGAGCACTCTTCCTGCTGTTCCTGTCCACGGTCCTCATGCCGGTCAAGAACATCCGCAAGATGAAGATCGCCGAGCAGCTCAAGTACGAATAATAGATTAAGAAAAGATCCGCGAGGCGGGGGAGCGAGAAGGGCCCCCGCCGGGGCGGAGTAAGATGCGATGCGGGTGATCGATTGCCCGAAATAAAGTGAGCGGGCGCCCTGCCCGAGAAAGAAAAGAGGTAACAACTATGGAAAACATGATCGAAGTAAGAAGCGTAAATAAGACATTTGGTAAGAAGGGCGGCGTAAAGACACAGGTCCTGAACGGCGCGGAACTGACAGTGCAGAAGGGTGAATTTGTCTCCCTGATGGGAGCTTCCGGCTCCGGCAAAAGCACTCTCCTTTATCTCATAGGCGGTCTGGACCGTGATTTCAGCGGTGACATCCGTCTCTGCGGTAAGAGCATCAGCAAGATGAAGGAAAAAGAACTCAGCAAGATCCGCCTCGGTAAGATCGGCTTCATCTTCCAGTTCTATAATCTGGTGCAGAACCTGAACGTCGAGGATAACATCCTCCTGCCGTCCCTGGTAGCCGGCCGTTCCCGCGCTTCTTTGAAAAAAGAACTTGACGAGATCCTTGAGATCACCGGTCTTACCGAGAAGAGAAAGTTCATGCCCAGTAAGCTCTCCGGCGGCCAGCAGCAGCGTGTCGCGATCGCAAGAGCGATCATCAGCAATCCGGAGATCATTCTCGCAGACGAGGCGACAGGTAACCTCGACAGCAAGTCCGGCGCAGAGATCATGGAACTCTTCCGCCGCATCAATCAGGAGAAGGGCATCACGATCCTTCAGGTCACCCACTCCCAGAAATGCGCGATGTACGGCACACGTACAGTCGTTCTCGAGAACGGCCGCACCGTCAATATGGATATGGATATGCACGTCAGCGGCGGAAATTCCGGCTCCGGTTATGGTTCCGGCTCCGGCGACGCAGCATCTTCCATCAAGTCCATGCGCGAAAAGATCATGAACATGAATCTCGCCAGCGCCGGCGCCCGCAGCTGATCAGTCGCACAGAACTTCGCGAGCTCAGCTTTGTTCACTACAGGCGCATCGCGTGTGTGCTGCTCAGCTTTGCTCACTACAGGCGCACCGCGTGTGTGCTGCTCAGCTTTGTTCACTACAGGCGCATCGCGTGAACCGCTTCGTTTATCAAGAAGTTGATCGCCCCATAATTTGCCGTTTCCTTGCGCCGCCCCCTCCGTAAAACGAATGGCGCGGGTAACGATATAAGAAGACTTCCCCATCGGAATGGTGTTCTCACCCGACACCCAAAGCCCGGTGGGGAAGCTGTTTTCTACGCGAAAAGCACTTGCATCCTGTAGTTTTCCAGCAGATTTCTCGCAAAGACATCCTTTTTGGAAATCTATTGGAAAACTACTGCATAAAGATAGAAACCAGCATGGATTTCCAATATTTTTCTCGGAATGGCATGCAATTTGGAAATCTATTGGAAAACTACTGCATAAAGATAGAAACCGGCATGGATTTCCAATATTTTTCTCGGAATGGCATGCAATTTGGAAATCTATTGGAAAACTACGTGAAAAGCACTTCTTTCTTGTGTTTTTTCCAAAAGATTTCTCGCAAAGGCATCCTTTTTGGAAAAATACTGGAAATCCCTCACGGAAAGATGACTGTAGCTGTCAAATAGAAGTTTTAAAGCGAAGATGCAGTGGCGTCAACGGAACCAGCGGCATCAACAACTGGCGCGCCGGAGTTGCCGAGCTTTTTCTTCACGTGGATGTAGTACCAGAAAAGTACGATGAAGGTCAGCGCCCAGGAAACAGGGTAGGAGACCAGCAGGATCTTATAGGCGCTGATCGGCGCGGCAATTGTCTTGTAGTGGTTAAATGCGGTATACACCCAGATGAGACGCAGGCCGCAGCTGCCGACGACAGTCGCAACCATCGGGAAGACGGAGCGCTTGATGCCGCGGAGCATACCGGAGCCGCAGTCCATAAGACCGCAAAGAAAGTCCGGCACTACAACGCAGAGCATGCGTGCGAGGCCGAAAGTTACGCCTTCGGGAGACTTCGGAAGATAGAGAAGCAGCAGCGGCTCGCCGAAAATATAAGCGAGTGCGCCGAGCGACAAGCCGATGAAAGTGATCGAAAGAAGCGCTGACCGGTAGATCGCATTCAGACGGTCGTACCTTTTTGCGCCGTAGTTCTGGCCGGCGAAAGTCATGCAGCCCTGCGTGAAGGAATTCATGCCGGCGTAGATGAAAGAATCAATATTCATGCACGCGGAATTACCCGCCATACAGGCCGTACCAAGTGAATTGACGCTCGACTGGATGATGACGTTTGAAAATGAGAAGAGCGTATTCTGAAAACCTACCGGCAGGCCGAGTTTCAGGATCTTTGCCAGCGGTTTCTTATGAATGCGGAGCTCGAAGATGAAGATGCGGCACTCGCCATCGAGATGGAAAAGTGCATTGCTCATAAGAACCGCAGAGAGAACTTGTGACGCGACTGTTGCTATGGCGACGCCCGCGACGCCGAGCCCGAAGCCGGCGACGAAAATGAGATTCAGTATGACATTCAGCACGCCGGAGATCGTGAGATATACCAGCGGACGGCGTGTGTCGCCTCTGGCCACGATGATCGCGCGGCCGAAGGTATAGATCATGAAGGCAGGCGAGCCGATGAAGTAGATCCGAAGATACAGGGTCGCCTGATCGATCGAGTCAGAGGTCGTGCCCATCCACTCGAGAAAAGTTCTCGCGAACACGCAGCCGATGATGCCTGTTATGACCCCGAAGATGATGCCTAATGAGAAGATCGTGTGGGTCAGGTCGTGGACTTTGTCCATCTTCTTCGCGCCGAGAGTCGATGCGAGAACGACGGTCGCGCCAAGGGAAATACCGATAAACAGGTTGATAATGAGATTGATCAATGGCGCACAGGAACCGACCGCCGCGACCGCAGTGTCGTCGACGAACTGCCCGACAACGACGATGTCTGCTGCATTGAAGAGAAGCTGGAGGACCTGTGTCAGTACGATCGGAACACTATAAAGGATCAGAGGCACGAGAACGCCGCCATTGATCATATCGACTTCATGGCTTTTTCTGCCCAGCCGGGAAGACTTCCCGCCAAGTGCGGCGTGAAGTTTCTGTGTTCCGATTTTTCTTTCCGAATTTAAGCGCATAAAAGTATTTCCCATCCTGTCATAGCAGAAATACTACCATAACGGATGGGAAACCTGGTTAGATTCTTCGTTGTGCATTTAAGAGAAATCCGCGCTGTGCCACGCGACCTTTGTCATGCGTTTTCGATGGACAGATGCGAAATCAATACCCTGGAAGTGTAATCGCGATACCGTCAGTATACCCGTGCGATAGGAAAAGCACTCGCGATACCGTCAGTATATCCCGGGAAATCCTCAGTGCATGATGATCTGTCTTGTTCCGCAGTACGGGCAGAAGGTCTCCGTGTGGCTGGTGTTGATCTGAAGATCGGCGCCGCATCCGGAGCACTTCAGGGAAACGATGCGGGCTGCACCGGCAAACTGGCCATTCATATTGCCGCCCGGGAATCCCTGCTTTCCATAGACGTAGTTCTGGAATACCGACATGGCTTTCCGCTCGTTCTCGGTGACCCCGTCCGTAAGCTCCGCGATGCGCTGGGCATCAGCCTGAAGCGTGGACAGCGTATTGGCATCGAGGCGGTTTAAGTATTTCTCGACATTCATGAAGTTCGACGTGCGGTCGGTCACGATCTGCTGCAGTTCATTTCGGAAAGAAGCAGAAGCATTCGGATTATTCATCAGGCTCGAGCACATATAATCGAGGTCCATCTGCTCTTCGGGCGAGATGACGCCGTCGGCCTTTGCGATGTAGTAGCAGAGGGCGATACGTGCGAGCGCGATGTTAGCGACAGTGGTGCCGGAGCTGCTAGGGTTCGGTACGCTCTGCGGTATGTAGTTTCCGGCCGGGGCGGGTTGGCTTCCGCAGAGAAGGTTATCGATGAGCGCCGAGCCTGCGCCAAAAGCGAGTCCGCCGACGATTCCGCCGGTGACATCTCTTGCCAGTGAACGTAATAATGATCTGCCTAACATATTAAAACTCCTCCATGCAGTATCTCTTCTCAGGATACATACCGAAGATTGCGCCTTCTTTATTCTTGCCGATGTAGTAGTTTCCTGCGTCTTCCACCTCATCGTACACATATTTTACAACAGAAAGTGTTCTGCCGTCAGCAAGATAGATGTTGTACTCCTTGTGACTGGTTTTGTGTCTTCCTCTTCCTGTTCTGACCGTCTTAGTGTCCTTACGGGTGACCTGCGCATATTCGAGGGAGATCGTCGCGCTTTCGGGATCATCGGGCTGTTTGTTCAGTGACGAAAGCGTACCGTTATAGAATAAAATGCCCAATATGACTATAAATACCAGCGCCAAGGCGAGAGACGTTATCTCCATAATGTTGGCGGGATCTCCCCGCATCCGGCCGCGGACGAAATTGACCAGTGTAACGATAAACCAGCCGACCAGTGAGAGAAACAGAGCTACCGCGACGATGGTCATGATCATGAGGTTCCTGTTTGAGGTCTTGACATAGACATTATAGTCAGAGCGTAGAAGGTCGTCAGTCAGCACGGTTCGTCCGCTTTCATCCTGGACCAGCTCGATCTTGGATCGCCCGTCTTCGATATCTGCCTTCGCTTTTCTTGCCTGAATTGAGCCATAGAGGATGGCGATACCAATTGCGAGAAACGCGATAATAAAGATGATGAGGATCGGTTTTTTTCCTGAGGCATTCGAAACCCTTACAAAGCGCATGTGTTTACTCCATTGTTTAGACCGTTCCGCGCGAAAAGCACTTGTCCGGCCGTTTATTTTCTTGAATCATTATAGCAATAATGTTGCATCCGGAGTAGTTTCACAGTGCAAAAATGGAGAGAGCTAATTATTCCTCCCGCGCGAAATAGCGGATGCGAAAATAGGGAAGGGTGCAGATCTTCAGTCTGGCTGATAACCGTGGCAGGCACGCACCTGAGCGCGGCCTCTTATCCTTTCTTTTTCTTTCCGACCAGGAAGCGGCGCGCGAGCTTCGCGACGACGCGGTAAGGCGCGGGCTGGAGTGCTTTTCGGGCTTCCTTCAGCTTCTCTCTGATCGGGATGCTCTGCGGACAGTGCTGCTCGCATTTGCCGCAGCCGACACAGCGGGAAGCATCCGCGGGTTCAAGCCTCAGCGCGATGGTCTGGAAGTATTCTTTTCTGCCGGTGCCTTTTTTCTCGGAGTACATATGGTTGTAGCAGGAAAAGATTCCCGGGATATCGACCCCGCGAGGGCAGGGGAGACAGTACTTACAGCCGGTGCAGCCGACCTTCGTGTTCTCGTTGATGTAGCCCTTGATTCTCTCGATCATGGAGAATTCTTCCTGGCCCCAGGCGCCTGCCTTCGCGTCGCTTGCGATGCGGGCATTCTCCTCGAGCATCTCCAGAGAATTCATGCCGGATAGGACGCACGTGATCTCCCTCTGGTTCCAGAGCCACCGGAATGCCCACTAGGCCGGGCTCCAGCCGTGCGGATCTTTCGCGATCTCTTTCTTCGCCTTTTCGGGAAGGAGATCGACGAGCTTTCCGCCGCGCAAAGGCTCCATGATGAATACCGGCACACCTTTTTCGTACGCGGCGGCGATGCCTTCGCGCCCGGCCTGCGAGGTCTCATCCATATAGTTGTACTGCACGAGACTGAGCTCCCAGTCAAATGCAGCGAGGATCTTCTTATACATCTCCGTATTTCCGTGAAAAGAGAAGCCGAAGTGCAGGACGCGGCCCGATTTCTTCTGCTCGGCGATCCAGTCGCGGACACCGAGAGCTTCGAGCTTTTGCCACTGCGCGATATCCGTCATGTGATGGAAAAGATAGTAGTCGAGGTGGTCCGTGCGGAGGCGCTTAAGCTCCTCATCGAGATATTTGTCCAGGTCGGATCTCTTCTTGACGAGATACTGCGGAAGCTTCGTGGTAAGAGTGATTTTGGAGCGGAGGTCATTCTTCTCGATGATCTTTCCGAGGGCGTCCTCCGAGCCCGGATAAATGTATGCCGTGTCGAAGTAGTTGACTCCGAGCTCGATGGCGCGCAGGAGCTGCGCTTCCGTCTTCTCCATATCGATCGATCTGCCCTTCGTGGCAAAACGCATACATCCGAAACCTAATACCGGTAACCCATTCCGCTGCTGCATACTATCACTCCTTAAACAAATATGTCTGTCCGTTTTGTGCTTGTCTGTAATCCCCAGGAATTGCTTCTGCTTTGATATCTGTCAATGTCTGCTGCTGTCTGCTACTGCCCAAGAAACTTCCGGATCTCCGGAAGTCTCCTCGTTGCCTCCGTGCGTCCGATCTGATAGACTCTCTCGAGCTCTTCCGGCTTTTTACAGGCACGTCCGATCCGAAGAGGTTCTGGCGGGCGGATCACGATTGCTTCTTTCGCATCTTCCTTCGCCTGGATCTCCTGAAGCTGCCGGTTATACATCAGATGCCGGTCTCGCATTGCCTTCACGACGGCCGGATATTTCCGAAGAAAGATCTTAAAGAGAAGAGCGGATGCTTTTTTCTTCACATAGCCCTTCGGCTGCGTTAGTACGATGACATTCCGGTTATATCCGAGCTCCTCCATTTTCGAGTAGGGGATGGCATCGGCCATACCGCCGTCGAGAAGCTTATATCCATCGATGCGCACGACTTTTGAAAGGATCGGCATCGAGGCGGAGGCACGCATCCACTCGATGTCCTTCATGCCGCCGTCCGTGCAGCGGTGATATACGATTTTTCCCGTGTTTACGTCAGTTGCACCGATGTAAAACTCCATCGGGTCCTTCGCAAATGTTTCCCGGTCGAAGAGGTCCAGCTCGTCCGGGATCGCGCGGTAGCAGAAGTCGGCGCCGTAGTAATCGCCGGTCTTTAGAAGCGACCGGAAACTGCAGTAGCGCGGGTCCTTGCAGTATTTTTTGTTGTAGCGGATCGGCCGCCCGATCTGGCGCGACTTGTAATTGCAGCCGAAGACGGCGCCGGCCGAGATCCCGGAAGCCCCGTCGAAGCGGATGCCGTTTTCCATCAGGACGTCCATCACGCCGCAGGTAAACATCCCACGCATCGCACCGCCCTCCATCACCAGCGCCGACCGGCGAGACGTGCTATCTGCCTGGCCCGAAGCCGCCGCGCTTTCCGTTGTTTCTGTAGTATTCATAATCACATTTCCATCAGTTTCAATTTCCATACTCCCATTATATTTCCAAACCCCCTCGTTTGGGAATGGCTTGCGCCCACGAACAAAGAAAAGTTAAAGAAAAAGAATTTCGTTCGCAAAATGCTCACCTGAAACGCATTTTAGGTGAGCGCTCAGGTGAATGGAGAAGGGTTTTCGATACATTTGCATGGTTGTTCGCAAAATGCTCACCTGAAACGTAATTTAGGTGAGCGCTCAGGTGAATGGAGAAGGGTTTTCGATACATTTGCATGGTTGTTCGCAAAATGCTCACCTGAAACGTAATTTAGGTGAGCGCTCAGGTGAGTGCTCAGGTGAGCGCTCAGGTGAGTGCCGCCCGATCCTCATTTTTTGATTCCGCGCGAAAAGCACTCTTCCCACATTTTGATTATCAAACTATCGAAACATGACAAAATCTGGAGAAAAACTGGTCAACATATGAGAAGTAATGACAAATATTGAATGATATTATGACGTTGGATGAACATGAACGGGTTGGTTTCTTCGGCTGCGGATTCTTGAAAAATGAAGCGGGCCGCAGACAGAAAGGATGACAAATAATGCAAAACTTCGACTTTTATTCTCCCACGTATTTTGTTTTCGGAAAAGACACCGAGAACCGCGCCGGCGAGCTGGTGAAGCGCTTCGGCGGAAGTAAGGTTCTGATCCATTATGGCGGCGGAAGCGTCGTCCGCTCCGGACTTCTTGACCGCGTGAAGGCATCCCTTGAGAAGGAGGGTCTCGCATTTGTCGAGCTCAGCGGCGTCAAGCCGAACCCGAGATCCGGCCTCGTATATGAAGGCATCGACCTCTGCAAGAAGGAAAACGTGGACTTTATACTCGCTGTTGGCGGCGGAAGCACGATCGACTCCAGTAAGGCGATCGCGGCAGGTACAGTCTATGACGGCGATTTCTGGGATTTTTACCAGGGTAAGCGTATTGAAGAAGCACTTCCGGTCGGAACTATCCTGACAATTGCAGCCGCAGGTTCCGAGGGCAGCCCGGACTCCGTTATCACGAAAGAAGACGGCATGTTTAAGCGTGGTGCGAGCGGCGATGCGATCCGCCCGAAGTTCAGTATCCTGAATCCGGCGCTGACACAGACACTGCCGCCATACCAGACCGCTTGCGGTATCACGGATATCATGGCGCATCTATATGAGCGTTATCTGACAAATTCGGAGGAAGTAGAGGTTACCGACCGTCTCCTCGAAGCACTTCTTCTTACCATGATCCACGAAGGTCCCCGCGTTATCGCGGATCCGAATAACTATGAAGCAAGAGCGAATATCATGTGGGCGGGCATGATGGGCCACAATAACTCCTGCGGCGTCGGAAGATCCCAGGACTGGCTGTCACACATGATCGAGCATGAACTTTCCGCGCTTTATGACTGCGCTCATGGCGCCGGCCTGGCAGTAACGATGCCGGCGGTATTTACCTACGAGATGAAGCATAACGTGATGCGTTTTGCGCAGGCGGCGGTCCGCATCTGGGGCTGCCAGATGGATTTTGCGCACCCGGAAGTTACCGCGAAAGCAGGTATCGAGGCTTTCCGTAATTTCCTGATCTCGATCGGTATGCCGAAAAATTTTGAAGAACTCGGAGCAAAAGAGGAAGATATTCCGAAGCTTGTCCAGGTTCTTCTTTACGGGGATGGAGGATCCGGAAAGATCTCCGGCTTCATCACCCTTGACGAAGATAGCTGCACTAAGATCTATAAGATGATGGTGTAAGTTATATGGATTATAGCCAATACGAAACCTTCGATTTCGACAGCATAAGTGCCTTTAATCTTTCTACGGGATATAAGGGGAGATCATTTAGGATGCACTGGCATTCCTATGGTGAGATCCTCCTCGTGGGTGAAGGCGAGAAGAACATCTACAAGGTTAATCAGAATACATATCAACTCAGTGAAGGTGATTTCGTGTTGGTGTGGCCGATGGAAATGCATGCGATCATCGATGCGGACAGGGAGCAAGCTCTAGTCATCCAGTTCAGCAATTCGTTCATGAATTCCCTGCTCGATCTTCAGAGGATCATGCATTTCTATCGGAATCTCCACGTCATTGAGAGAAAGAAACATCCTCAGCTCTGTGCGAGACTGACGACGATCTCGTACAGGATGAAGGATATTTTCCTCTCTGAAGATAGAAACCGGGAGCTTTCCTGCTGCATGCTCCTGATGGAGTTCATCCTCGCGCTCGACGAGCACAGAGCCGAGTTCGCCGAGGAGCTGAATTCGGAAAACCAGAAGAATGTCTGCACCGACGATGTCATGCGACGGATGATCATGGTGACCGACTACATCAAGAACAACCTCACGGCGGAAGACCTCTCGCAGCAGACGATGGCGGACAAAGCCGGGATCAGCAAGGACTATTTTTCCCGTATCTTTAAGAGCGTGACCGGCACGAACTACAGCAAGTGGCTGAACATGATCCGCATGGAAAAGGCGATTGAGCTTTTGTCACAGGAGGGGATGTCCCTTACCGAGGTGGCGATGCTGTCGGGATTCCGGAGCATCTCGAGCTTCAACCGCGTATTCTTTGACGAGAAGGGCATGGCGCCCGGCGAGTATAGAAATCTCTTCCTGAAGTCGAATGATAATTCCTGAAAAGCACTTGCCCGCAGCATCTGCAGATCATCGAGCTCCTGAAGGAAGCTGCCGGCATCCTGGGACAGTAAGAACCGCCGCGACGCCCGCCCGCGCGCCGGCGAAAGACAACTTAGGACAACTTAGGAAATGACATAATCCCCTTGCAAAGGAGAAGAGAAAAATGAAAAAGAGAGCATTATTCATCGGCGGCACCGGCACGATCAGTACCGCTATCGTGAAAAGAC
>ODAI012252142.1_pt1 | contig 28585 bp, 18 predicted proteins | sample 1539321 | NCBI WGS metagenome assembly ODAI01 (sample SAMN02144231, study PRJEB22623) | gut metagenome | biome: sheep rumen | host: Ovis aries | place: New Zealand
AACGATGCTCGACGTCAGCTTCGATGTCTCTTGGTTCCATCCGACAGAAGAATTCGACCGCTTGCCCATCATGCGAGAGCGTTTCAAGACCCTCTCTAACTCCCCCTTAAAGGGGGAGGACAAAAAGTCTCCCTTTAAGGGAGATTTAGAGGGTCTCTACAAGGGCACCACCCTCATCGCTCACGATGTCTTGTTGCGCTACCTTCAGGAACTCATAAATTATGATGTGCGGCACACACCCTTCCGCATCATTGGTGCAGAGGAAGAACGTTCTTCAATCTTCAATCTTCAATCTTCAATCTTAGTTAAGGTTGGTGGCCGCATTGACCGCATCGACGAGATGGACGGCAGGCTTCGTGTTGTTGATTACAAGACCGGTACCCACGAACCCGAGAAGGTAAAGATGGAGAATGTTGTGGGGCTGACAGCAAAACACGAAAGATACTATCTGCAGACCTTCCTCTATGCTTTGGCCGAGATGGAGAGAAAGGAATCCTCTTTGCCCATCCAACCCGTCCTCTTCTTCCCTATTAAGGCTACCAAACCGGATTACGACCCCTCGCTCAAGATAGATGGAGTTGTGGTTGATGACTTTGGAGCCCAACATGCCGAAGCCTTTAAGGCAGGTCTGCAAGAGATACTTGCCGACATCTTCAACCCCGACAAGCCCTTTACTTGTACTACAGACACAAGGGTCTGCGAGTACTGCAAGCTCGGACAAATATGTGGAAAGAAACTTTAAACTATCAATTATCAACTATCAATTATCAACTATCAACTATCAACTATCAACCCTAAAACCAACAACGATGAACATCAAAACTAAACTCTTCTCGCTCCTCTTCGTCCTTGGTATTGGCGGGGCAGTAGCGCAACCTCTTTGCATTCCAACTGCTCAGGAGGTGAAACAAGCAGAGGGCACCATCGAGGTGTCGAGCATCACGAATATCACCTACAACGATGCCTCGCTGCAAACGGCAGCAGAGTATCTAGGCAAAGCCTGGGGTATCAAAGCTGCCCTGCAGAAGGAAAGCACAAGCTCTTCCATCTTCCTCTCCCTTCTCCCCCAAAAGGAAGCCAAGAAGCTCCCCCTAAAGGGGGTCGGGGGGTCTCTTGGTAACGAAGGCTATCGTTTGACAATCAGTCCGAAGGGCATCACCGTCCAAGCCACCACGTCTAAAGGAGCTTTGTGGGGAGCGCAGACGTTGCTCCAGATGAAGGACACGCACTTCGCGAAGAACAATGCTGGCGTGATTACAAAGGGAACGCTTCCTTGCCTCACCATCACCGACAAGCCCGACTACGCCATTCGCGGCTTCATGATTGATGTGGCACGCAAGTTCTACCCGTTGAGCTACCTCTATTCGCTCGTAAATGTGATGTCGTACTACAAGATGAACACGCTCCAGCTGCACCTCAACGACAATGGATTCAATGACCAATTCGAGGGCAGTTGGGACGACACCTACGCTGCCTTCCGCATGGAGAGCGACTTCTTCCCTGGCCTTACCGCTATCGATGGAAGTTACTCGAAGCAGGAGATGCGCGACCTCATCCGCTATGCCGAGAAGATGGGTGTGGAGATTATCCCTGAGTTCGACGTGCCTGCCCACAGCCTCGCCTTTACGCACTACCGTCCTTCGCTGGCAGCCAAGAAGTACGACGACGCGCATCTCGACCTCGAGAACCATGAACTCATTCCTTTCCTCGACAGCCTTTATGCCGAGTATCTTGGTGGACCAGACCCTGTCTTCTGCTGCCCCCGCTTCCATATCGGAACGGACGAGTACAGCAACAAGGACTCTGCCATCTGCGAGCGCTTCCGTGAACTCATTGTGCACCTCTGCAATGAGGTCAAGAAGTACGGCAAGCAACCTGTCTTCTGGGGAAGCCTGACCCATGCAAAGGGCGTGACGCCCGTGCCTTCCGACGGTGTGCTGATGAGCCTTTGGTACAACGGCTACGCTGATCCTACGGAGATGCACAAGCAGGGCTTCCACATGATTTCCATCCCCGATGCCTTCATCTACATCGTGCCCGCAGCGGGTTACTACAATGACTACCTCAACACCAAATGGCTCTTCCAGCATTGGAACCCATCGCTCATTCGCAACAAGCGCTTTCCGCATCAAGACCCGCTCATCGACGGCGGCATGTTTGCACTGTGGAACGACTTCATCAAGAACGGCATATCCGTTGGCGACTGCCACGATCGCATCCTGCCCGCCATGCAAATCGTCAGCGAGAAGTGCTGGCACGCCCTTCGCGACACCACAGATGCAGCCTATGCCGAATGGACAAGTTTTGCCAGCCTGCTCAGCGATGGCCCTCTCGCAGACGAGATAGGGCGCAAGAGCATGGTCAGCCATATCGACTTGAAGCCAAACACAACCATCTTCAAAGACCCACCCCTCCCCTCCCTTAAAGGGAGGGAGTCCTCCCCCTTTAAGGGGGAGTTAGAGAGGGTCTTTCAGATTGGCTATCCCTACACCGTCGAGTTCACCATCGAATGGGCTGACGAGAAGCCCGGCACAGTGCTGTGCACGAGCGAGCGCAGCACATTCTACCTCTCCGACCCCATCAAGGGAATGCTCGGCTTCAGTCGCGACGGCTACCTCTTCCAGTTCAAGTACAAGGGCAAACCTGGCAAGCGCGAGACCATCCAACTGAAGGGCGACAACAAAGGCATCAGCCTTTATGCTGACGGACGACTTGTGGAGAACCTCAAGCCCGATACAGGCCATCGCACCGACAGCAAGAAGAGCACCTACAAGATCATGCGCACCCTCGTCTTCCCCCTGCAGGAGACAGGCGACTTCCGCAGCAAGATAACGAACTTCAGCGCTTGGAGATAGAGAAACCTTAGGAGAGAACTGAAACGCCCCCAAGAGGGACACGTCCCTATCGCCAACGGGACACGTCCCTATTGCCAACGCGACGCGTCCCTGTTTTTTACTCGACACGTCGATGTTGTAAAATCCTCCAGTCAAGTTCCCAAACTTCTCTACAGAAGTTCCCAAACTTCTCTGCAGAAGTTGGCTAACTTCTCTGCAGAAGTTGGCTAACTTGACTGGCGTCGAGCTAAAGCTTCTTTAGACAAGTTTTTTAGCTTCCCAAAAGCTGTTGTTGATTAGAAAAGTGAGATTTCTCCCTCTTCTCTTTGCAGAAAAGAGATATTTTTCTTAATTTTGCACAGAAAACGTATAATATATTGATTATGGCAACAGCAACATCCATAGCTAAGCCTGCCCAGATGATTATCACTCTGGATGACAATGCGCTTGTGGCAGACATAAAACGTGCTCTGAAGATGATACGTGGTATAGCATCTGTGCGAATGACCACTATCAGCGATGATAAGACAATTACTCCCGCCATGCAGCGTTCCATCAATAAGGCACGTCGCGAATATGCTAATGGTGAGACAATATCATGTCGCACTCCAGAAGAGATGCAGCGTTATTTTGATAGCCTATGATATTCGTGTAACAGTGCTTGTTGTACAGGCAGAAGAGCATTATAATGATAAATAATTTTTAGCAAGAAAACCAATATTAAAATCCGAAAAGATAGAAACATCCTTTCGGATTTTTTTAACTCTCAACTCTACACGCTAAAAGTGACTCTAAACTCTCCTCCGCCTGCGCCTGAGCACCAACGGAGCGCAAGAACTCTCAACTCTCAACAAAAAAAAACAAATGTTTTTTGTGATATGGGATATTTTTTGTAATTTTGTAGAGCAAAAATTGTTTTGTTATCATAATGAAGTAAATTTGGTTCTTTGCACCAGAACAGAATCAGTTCGATGCAAAAGTAAATCTACCCTCGCTGTTCGTGAGAATAGCGAGGTTTTTGTTGAAATCCCTTGCATTTTATTCGAAATTTCGTAAATTTGCGCAGGAAATAATCGAAAAACTATGAAGAAACTAGTTTATTTGGCACTTATAGCCATCTCGTTAGCTGCTTGCAGTTCCCCAGAGAAAAAAGCGGAATCATTGATAAAGGATTGTTTGAAAATGTCTCTTCTCAAACCTGAAACGTATAAACCAGTTAAGACAATTTTACGCGAAGCCAATTCTCCCTATGATGACATAGAATTGTTGAAAGAGGTTAAAGAATTAAAGGAAGTAACTGAGAAGCTAGAAATGTCGGAATGGTGGATACCAAGTGAAGAAAGCGGAGAGAAGTATGAAAAGGCAATTGCTAAATTCGAAAGAATGAAGACAAAGAAAACCAAACTTCTTGATGATATAACAAGCAAATTGAAAAAGACTCCTGAGCTAGTAGGTTACATGGCATTTCATAACTTCCGCGTAGACGACAATGCCGGTAATACTTCAATCGTGAATATTATTGCTTTTTTTGATAAGGATATGAAGCGACTTACGTATTTCCTTGAAGAGAGTGAATATGAGGCACTTCAAGAATACATAAAGGAAGAAATTCTACTGGAAGAATAACCCTTTGTTAGCCAAACAGAAAAGTTTGAATATATAACTATGAAGAAACTAGTTTCATTAATGGTATTGGTGCTGTGTACTTTGAGCATTTCAGCACAAGAAACAGATGTTACAAAATTCCTTGGCATTCCTGTAGATGGTTATAAAGCAGAAATGAAGAAGAAACTCATCGAAAAAGGATTCACTTATAATGCTCAGGGAGATTATTTAGAGGGTGAATTTAACGGATATGATGTGCGTGTTCATATCGTCACGAACAACAACAAGGTTTGGCGTATAGTTATCCATGACAAAATCCATCAAAATGAGGCAAGTATAAGAAATCGTTTCAATAATCTCTGTCGTCAGTTCGAGAAAAATGAAAGATATCTTACGCCAGAGGATTTCACCATATCAGAAGATGATGACATTTCCTATGAAATGAATGTCCATAATAAACTTTATGCTGCTTCATACTTCCAAAAACCAAATTCTGAAAGCATTAACGCTCTTCTTAATAAAATTGAGCAAGAGTTGTTAAACAAATATACAGAAGAACAATTACAGAATCCGACAAAGGAAATAGAAGAAGAACGTGAAAGAATCCAAGAAAAAAGAGGGATAGAATTATATTTCAAGAAGACGGTATGGTTCTGCATTCACGAATTCGAAGGTGAATATTATATTTCCATGTATTATGATAATGAATACAATCACGCTGATGGTGAGGATTTGTAAGTAGAAAGAATAGGCCTCTCCATATTTTTTGCAAAATATTTCTCTCTTCTTTTGCGGAAGAGGATGGAGCCCACTACAAATTGATGGAATCCCCCGTATTCGGACTGTTCAACGCTTGTTTCTTGGTTGATGAACACTTTGGATGTAGCGGCGAGCCTAAATCAGCACTGTTTGTCTATTGCTTTAATAACACACCCTACCTGTATTATACGGAGCTAATGAGGTTCTTTGATTTGATTAAAAGTTTTTTGCCAGAAAGGATGAAGAATGTGTTCCAAAATGAATACGTTGATGAGATATGCAGTCGAGATAAGAGAAGGGCAATGGATGCAAGATTCTATTTTGAATGCCCTTATTTAAACTTGTCATTCGCATTTTATGGTGACCCCATCTCACCTGTTCCATGTCCCATTATGCAGGTGAAGTTTGCTTAGTGATAATGATAGAGAGTGCCATAAGGACAGCTGACTGACATATTGAAGTGCGACAGACTCACGGATTCATGGACCTGAGAAATAAGGCCGGAATAAAATTATTATTGAGTAAGGAGGGAGCGCTGCATTAAGTGCACCGAACAGGACAAAGACAATCTTGTCCCTATAATTAGTGTGTCACTACATGTGGTTTCTGCCACATTATTACACTTTTTCTCCTTTTGCGTCAAGCTGGCACACACTTTTTTTGCTTTTGTCTGCACTTCTTCGTATCTTTGCAGCCGGAATCATACATTATTATATATGAAGAGATGCTACCTTTTGCTGGCAGCGCTGGCACTTTGCCTCAGCAGCCGAGCTGAGTTTGTTTTTCAGGAAGGACTCATTGCAGACATCACCCCTAAAGGCTGGCTCCTCGAGTTCCTGCAGCGACAGAAGACAGGACTGACGGGACATCCCGAAGCCCTCTCCTATCCCTACAACACTTGCCTTTGGGCTGGCGAGATACCGCGCAATGGCGACTATGGACAGGACTGGTGGCGATACGAGCAGACCGCCTACTATACCGACGGCTTGCTGCGACTGGGCTACCTGCTCGACGACGAGGAACTCATCACGAAGGGCGAGGCAGGCATCAAATACACACTTTCGCATCCACAATCAAACGGCAGGCTGGGCTCCTCTGTCATCAGCAGTCTCTGGCCGCAAGCCGTCTTCTGGAGAGCCATAAAAGCCTATGCCGATACACGCGGAATAACGGCAACGTTCAAGAACCAGATGCGCAGGAACTACAACTCGATGACCAACGACGACCTCGCTAAAGGCCGTCGCCACATCCTCAACCTCGAAGGCTTGCTCTGGCTTTATGGCGAGACTGGTACAAAAGCTCTGCTTACCAAAGCCGAGACAGCTTACAACACAGGCGGCTTCGAGTTCGACAAGACCGATGCCGGCAGCGATGAGTTCATCCACCTGCATGGTGTCACCTATTGCGAGATGCTCAAGATTCCCCTGCTGCTCTACGCTTACACGGGCAAGCAAGCGTATCTCGACATCGCGATGAATGCAGAAAGGAAGTTGGAACGCGACCATCTCCTGCCCGACGGTGTGCCCACCAGTGCAGAGTACACGCAAGGGAACAACATCGAAGTGGCTCACGAGACTTGCGACATCACCGACTACACCTGGTCGCTCGGCTATTTCCTCGCCGCAACAGGTCAGGCTGAATGGGCCGACCGCATAGAGCGCGCCATCTTCAACGCCGCCCCGGGTGCCGTCACCTCGAACTTCGATGCAGTACAGTACTTCTCGTCCGTCAACCAAGTCATCTGCACAGGCAACTCCGACAACAACAAGTTCAAGCGCGGCTCGACATGGATGGCCTACCGACCCACCCACGAGACCGAGTGCTGTGCCGGTAACATGCATCGCATGATGCCCAACTTCGCCTCACGACTCTGGATGCGAGGCCAGAACGAAGCCATCGTCGCAGCAATGTACGCTCCCAGCGAAATAGACTTCAAGGTAGGCGAGACTCAATGTCACATTGCAGAAGAGACGTATTATCCCTTCAGCGGCGACATCACCTTCCGCTTTTCCCTGCCGGAGCAGACGCACTTCCCTTTCGTCTTCCGCATACCAGGATGGTGCAAACAATATGAGGTCAAAGTAAACGGAAGCCCTGTCGATGGAGGATTCAGAGTTGGGACTTTCGCGACTTTGGAACGCGACTGGCAGAATGGCGACGTAGTAACGCTCTCCTTCACCTTGACCCCAACCGTCGTAGAGGCTGCAGGTGGACAAGGCAAATATGTGGAGTGCGGGCCGCTTCTCATGGCTTATCCCGTCCCTGCAACTGTCACCGAAGACACGAACACCTACAGCAACATGAACGGCAAGGTGCCTGGCGACGGCTTCAAGTGCTGGAGCATGAAGCCAAACGGCTCATTCAACTATGCCCTCTACACCGATGCCGAAACACTCACCCTCAATGTCAATCAAGAGAAGCTGCAGAATGCTTATCCCTTCGACCTCGACGGCACACCGCTTTCTGTCAGCTTGCCCGTCCGCCCCATCACTTGGTCTGTGGAGAGCAACCGCTACAATCCCTTCCAGCCTGCATCCGAATACATTGTACTGACAGGCAATCAGCGCAACATCGACCTCGTTCCCTATGGCGCAGCAAAGCTTCGCGTCACCGTCTTCCCCGATGCTCTTCGCAAACAGAAGAAGACTCTGACGGACTCCCTGCTCGTCAATCCCGACTTCGAACTTGCATCTGCCACTCAGGTCAATCACGGCGGCATAGAGAAGAAAAGCTACAAGCCTTACGGTTGGAGCATTCAGGGAACCCTAAACGGCAGCAGCTACGGCATCAACCACGATGCCGCCAATCATTATGGCGAAAATGTCCTTTGGTTTAACACAAGGCCTTTCCCGCTCGACTTCCAGCTCTATCAGACCATTCCCGCCTCGAAGCTCACGCCAGGCAACTATCGTGTCCGCTGCCTGCTTTGGTGCCAGACAGGAGCATTCGGAACTTGCCGGCTCTTCGCCAACAACAATGTCCAATACTTTGGCAAAGAGAGCGACTACAATCTGAACCTGACAGAAGGCGAGAATGCCACCTTCGCAGGATACAGAGGAACATCCGGCGCAACATTCATCCTGCAGGAAATGGAAGTGACGGTCAGCATAGAGGAAGGTGAGAGCCTCAGCCTCGGCATCCGAACAAGCTGCCTGAAGCCCGATGGCACACAAGCCTCGAGCAGCGAATCGACTGGCTGGTTCAAGGCAGATCACTTCCGAATCGAACGCGTCACAGACGACGAAACATCTGTCCGGACAATAGACGGCAGACTGAAGACAACAGATAATAAATTCTACAACCTGCTTGGCCAGCAAATAAGCAACGTCCCAAACGGGCTATACATCCAGAACGGCAAGATAATCCTGAACCCCTAAGAATAGGAAAAAGACTTCATATGAAACACATTCAGTATCAAACACAAGGAACTTGTTCACAACTCATAGATGTGACTGTAGATGACAATGATGTCATCCAGCAAGTATATTTCGTCGGTGGTTGCAATGGCAACCTGCAAGGCATCTGCCGGCTGGTAACAGGTCAGAAGGTTGACGACGTCATCAATCGCCTCGACGGGATTCGTTGCGGCACTAAGAGGACTTCGTGCCCCGACCAATTGTGCAGGGCATTGGAAGAACTAAAGAGCAAAGGCTAACGCTTCAAGACTTTTGTCCCCTTTTGGACATATACACCAGGCTGACTGGTATTGCTTACGCGCTGACCTGAGAGATTAAACCAAGCCCCATGCTCGCTCTCTTCTTGAGGAAGAGCATCTATGCCTGTCGGGTCTTCACCTTTAAGGTAACCATAGACGGCAAACTCGTAGATGCGAGTGGTGTATTCATTCTGTTCGCCCTGAATTATCTGCAAGCGAACACGTGACGTGGTGATAGGTTGCGAAAGGGTGCGCACTACTTTGTTCATCTGATTACCCTCTACCACATCAGCATCAACCCACGTCCCGTCCTCTGCCTGATATTGCAGCTTGAAGGACTTGGCGACATAGCCCCCACTCTCACGAGCTGCGCCAAGCACCATCCATCGATTCACGACTGCAGTATCCTTCAGTATGTATTGCAGCCAGGGAGTCTGACTCTGAGAGCCTCCAACGCACCACTTGGTAGTGGGGTCCTGGTCGTTGGCATAGCGAGCAGCCTCGTTGGTGTTGATCTGATGCGAAGCACTGACAGAACTCGGCACAAGGCGATCGTCTGCATATTGAGCATTAGGCATCGAAGACTCTATCTCGGTGGTGAGGGGAGTGAAGACTACTACGTCGTCGGCCTGATTAGCAGCAGTAGTTGCAGCAAAGAGGAAGGTCTTGTGGTCGGAAGAACTGATTGTGACCTCGTTGATATCATCGGGAAGCTCTATACCATATTTATATATATATAACATCTGCATCGTCTGGTTGGTCTTATCCGACACCTTATGGGCATGCGATGATGCAAAGACGATGTTCTGCTTGCGGTAGTTCTCTGTAATGGTGGTGCAGGAAGGCGGCTCTGCAGCTCGACCCGTGAAGTATGGAACATCGAGCACAGTCTCTTCCTCGCCTGCCGTGATTGTCACTTTGGAGCCAGCTTCCGTAGGGCTGGCAAGGAGCAGATACAATTTATTCTCTCCGGACTTCCTGTTTAAAGCTATCGTTTGAGTTGAACTTAGGCGCACCGCATTCTTGGCTGAGCCATCGCGAGGTCCCATCAAGAAGTCAACGCCATCGCATGTAAGTGTGTCGGGAATGAGTTCTGCTGGATAAGCATAGGTATAAGTGGAAGCGGCGCTACCTCGAGCCTTGTCGTAGCTCATCATATCAATATTATATGTAAGTGCGACGGGTGAACCAGCGTCTCCTGCCTCTTCGCCCGACAGAGAAGAATTGGTTTGCAAGCGGACTGCAAAGGTCTTGGGCCCGTAGTGTCCGATGTTAAAAAGGATATCATTCCCATCGGTTGTTGCTGAGCCTATCTCTTCCTCTATACCATTGACCTCACGAGCCGACACGATGGGAACGGGGAAAGAGAGGCGCACATTCTGCTGGTCTTCGCCTACCCATTCATAGACACGGACAATGAGTTCGTCTGTATCTTCGGCCTTCTTCAGGACTTTGATGGCAACCTTGTCCGTGCTGAGCGAAGCAAAGGCAACACGACGGCCTAAGGCTCCTGCATGTTTGGGAGCGACAAAGGCTATGAGCGGCTGATTAAGTTGTCCTGCCTGCATCTGGGTCTGCTCGCTCCATCCTCCGTCGTGAGGGAACAAAGCATAGGTAAACTTGTTGGGGCCGAGGTCCATGTTTGCCTGATGGTCATAGTTCTTGCAGGAAGGCGTACGCAGCAGGGTGAGTCGCAGCGATGTGTCGTTAGGCTTATCCCAGCCATACTTGCAGTCGCTAAGGATAGATACGCCATAGCTGTTGGACGTGTTACTTTGGTCGGCCCATTGATTGCCACACACCTCGTACTCATCGCTTGTACGGATGCCGCGACTAATGGTACCAAGAGAGATGTCGTAGGTGGTACGGGCATTCTTGAGAGTAGAAGCATAGAAGGGGAAGTTGACCTTCAGCATGCGCTCGTATGTTTGCCAGTCCACCTCGTTAACACACTCTATGCGGTCGTTGACGGCATTCATGCGGATGTACTGAATGAAGGTAGAGCCTTCCTGTTGACGCTTAACCTTCAACGATTTGCGCAACGGGCCATCCTCTACGAGTTCTATCTCGACGTTCTTCGATACATACGACGAAGGCGTACGACACACGTCAGTATAGCTTACCTCCCATGCTGGCCAGGTATCCTCGTGGTCATAGATGAGCTGCTGCCGAATAGCTGAATTGATTAAGGTTCGACGGTTCTGCAAGTCATAAAGATTTGAGATGTCTCCGTTGCTGTTCACGGAAATACGATACTTGCCATTTGCCATCCGCTTCTGGCTGTTACCCATCTCTATGGAGAGGTCGGAGGTTAGAAACGACTCCTCTCCTATCCTTGCCTCATAGACTGCATAGCCAAGCGAGGGGACAGTGGCAGCAAAGATGAAGTGCAGACTGCGTGTCGCGAAGTCGTAGCCTGTAACTTGCGAGAGCACCTCGTTGCCTTCGGGGTCGAGGACACGAACCTTCGTCTGCATACGGCCTGTATAGACAGACCCCTCGACAATGTCTGTCCGTTCGTGCGAAAGCGGGTTATAGACCACGATTGGAGTGCCTTCCGTCTGGGTATCCATCAATTGGATGGCAGCTCCTGCACTCGTGGAGAGTTCCTGAGCAAAGGCACGATTGGCAAGGTAGTACTCGTTGTAGGAATATTCATTGGCCGAGAGAATGCTCGTGCCAGTGATGCCGTCGTGATGCTGCTGCCAAAGGGTACGCACCCAGGCATCTTGAAGTTGCTGAGAGGGATATTTCCTGACGCCAAGCCACATGGCAACCGAGGAGGCTTTCTCGGCAGCATCGGCAAGCAACTCGTTCTTCCTGTTCCAAAGCTTCAAGGCGCCCCAACTGGTATAGGAGCCTACGCCATGAGTCTTCATAGGCAGTTCGCTGTTCCACACCTTATATTGTCCGTTGTCATGGTCTGCCATATATTGGAAGAACTCGTCGGGCGAAGCGAGACGCACCTTAACGGCTCCGTCCTGTTTCTCTGCGTTGTAGCAAAGCCAATAAGGAGTATTCTCGCCTTCCTTCTCGGGGTTGTCCTGAAGGGCACCGCCTCTGTCGCCACGCGGACCGACATATTTCACAGCGACAGGCACACCGCTTTCGCTGATGTTGGTGTTTATCTTGCTGAGGATATCTGCATCGTTCGTCAGATCTTTGTTCCAATCCTCGTGAACGTCGTAAGCTCCTGGCTTATAGATGGCATAGACCTTGCTGCCGTCCACACCTTGCCAGACACCGAAATGCGGCAGGGAGTTGTAAGCCGCAGAGCCCCACCCGAGCTTGGCCGTATGGAAGCCTCGCTGTCCGGCATGACGCATGAGGGATGGCAGAGCGTAGGAGAAGCCGAAACAGTCCGGCAACATCACATCGTAGCCGCCGCGTACACCAAACTCTTTCTGGTAGAAACGGTTGGCATAGAGCATGCTGTGCAGGATGCTTTCGGCCGACGACATCATCACGTCGCTGGCGTCGATGGACATACCGCTCACGTGCCACTGCCCGTTCTGGATGTACTGCTTCATCTGCTCGAACTCCTGGGGATAGTATTCCTTCATCCACATGTACTTGATGGCCCCCTCGTAGTTGAGTCGGAAGCTTGGGTACTTGGCCATGAGCGCCATATTATCCACCAAAGTGTTCTTGACATACTGGGAAATTGTAGTCTTGACGTCCCAGTTCCACTGTGTGTCGAGATGGGTGTCGGAGATGAGGAAGAAAGTCTTTTCATCCTGGGCCTGAGAAAGCGCCCAGCTGGTGCAAAGCAGGATAGTGGCTAGTATGTTATTCTTTTTCATTTGCTGATTATTTTTCTAAGGCCTTTCGAAAGAGTTCGATTGTCTTGCCGGTTGGGAAGAAGTTCCAGTAATTGTCGGCACGATAGGTATCGACGACGAGTCGTCCCAACTGGCTCGGCTGGCTGCAGAGTTGTTCCATCTGAGCCTTGGATATCTGGAAATGCGGATAGGCAAAGAACTTAACTTCGTCATCGTTGCCGCCCGGGATGCGGTCGGTGCCTGTGTATGTCTGTGCCAGACAAGTCTGGCTCACGTCGTCGGGGTCGCCTGCTATGGGATAGACATCCACCACATTCTCCAGTTGCATCACCTGATGCCCCATCTCGTCCAAGACGATGGCTTGCCTTCCGGCTGGGTACTCATCTACTGGCCGCTCCATTTCGACGGGCACGATGATGGCATAGAGTGTGTCGCACATCCTCTCTATCCAGCCTTGCCGTCTGACAACCTCACCCAGATAGTGCCCACAGAAGAGGTGTTCGCTCTTGAGGATGACTTTGGCTGTCGAGACATAAGGCGAAGTGCGACGCTTTTCCATCGTCACCTTGAACGACTTGGCGCCCAGCATCTTGTGCGTGAACGTGCGATAGCCGGGTGCATAGAACTGCAGGGAGTGCTGCAGGTCGCGAACGCGGAACGAGAAGAGGCCGTTGCCGTCGGCTCTTGTATGGCTGAAGATACGGTGCTCCGAATCTATTTCGCGTACGGAAACCTTGGCGACGGCTCCGTCGGGACCAGTCACCACACCACTGACATTGACGTTCGTCGGACTTTGCTGCTGGTGCTGTGCCCATACAGGTGCCAGGCAGAAAAGTGCTGCGATAAAAAGGAAATGCCTCATAGTTCTACATTGTTTTTGAGGGACATCAGTCATCCCCCATAGGGGAGTGATTAACGCCCTATAGGGGAGTGATAAACGCCCTATAGGGGAATGACAAACGCCCTATAGGGGAGTTGCGATTCCTCTATAGGGCGTTAACCAATCCCCTATTTTAAGATTATCTTCTTGCCGTTTACGATGTTGATGCCACGCTGCATCTTCTGCATTCGCTGGCCGGAGAGATTGTAGATATAAGCCTCCTCCCCGCTTCCCCTTTGGGGGAGTGCCATGATGCCCGTCGGGTCGTCGGCGGGATCGAAACCGCAGATCTGGCGATAGTCGCCGCGCTCGTACTGCCACTGCAGGATGGGATAGCCGTTGCCAGCCACTGGGTTCTGATGCCAAGGACTGCCCCATCGCTGTGCTATACCGCAAAGTTCCATGTGGCTCTTGCCTTCCTCGACAGGCTCGCCATTCAGCAACATGTCGGCAAATATATAGGTTCCCGTAAGCACGTCAAGGTTAATGGTAGTGCCGAAGGGAAGTGCCGTTTTGCCATCCACTGTAGGATTCCATGCAATGACATTCGTATAGGTGCTGGCAGGAGTGGAGGAATTCTGGCCGCCTGCCACTATGCCACCTGCAACGGTCGAATTGACGGGAGCTGCCGCATAGCAGTTCTCCATCGTCAGGTTCGTACGAACTCTGCCCACCAAGCCACCGGAGTAGTTGGCACTCGTGCCGTCGCCGGTAACGCTTGCTGCACTGTAGCAGTTGCGGATGATGACGGGAGAGTTGCCCAAAGTGCCGCCGATAGCTCCGACATAGCCTTTGCTCGTCACACTTCCTGTCACATAGCAGTTCTCGATAATCACAGGAAGCATATTCCCCTCTGCATCCTTGAAGGTGCTGTGACCTAAGGTGCCGCCAATGATAGCAGCGCCCGATGCGGTGCCGGTGCCCTCTACTTTCGCATCGACAAACCCCGTGTTGCGAATCTCGCCACAAAGTGTGCCGAAGAAGCTGGGATAGTACTGCGTACCGTTTGGCGTAAGGTTGCGGATGATGTGACCCTGACCATCGAAGTTAATTCTATAGCGGTAGCTATTGCTGCCAGAATTGAGCTGCTTCCAGTCATAGCCCTGCATATCCACATCGGCACCAAGCACGAAATAGACCATCTGATCCTGAATGAGGACATCGTGCATGTGGTCGAGTTGCTCTGGGCGAAGGATGACGTATGGATTCCCCTGTGTGCCGTCGCCAGTCTGATAGGCATACATCATGTTTCTGCCTGCATTCTGCAGAAGTGTGACAAGCGTCTTCACATCCCTGTCTTTGAGGTTGCCGTCGGCGAGGACTTGCTGACCCTCTGCCAAAGCATCTGCAGCCTCCTGAGTGCTGAAACCGCCAGCCTCGGCAATGGCAAGGTTCTCCTGTAAATCGCTGACAGCGACGGCAAGGGTTGCATAGACATCAATGCTGGTCTGTATGCTGTCCAGGGTTCGGCTAATCTTCTGGAGTTGAGTGTAGCGGGTGGCAACATCCTCAGTCCCTTCGGCCGTTTCCTTATAGAAAGCAATCGTGTTGTTGTAGCCAGCGTAGTATGGTGCGTCGCCATTCGCATACTCGTCTGCCTTCGCATAGAGATTGTTCAAGACGGCAGCCAGCGTGGTCGGATCGGAATTCGCGCCCTTGCCACGATAGATGACTTTAATGTTGCCCACACCAAATCGCTCTGTGGAAGAGAGTGGCTGCTTGCTGCGCATGCCAATGGTCAGGCTTGCATTCGTGGTAAAGCCATACACCGTCTGGCTGTACTTATTGCTGTTGATGATGTTGTTTGATACAGTAGATGCTATGTTGGAAACGGTCGAACCATTGTCGGCAGGACAGAGAACCGGTGTAGCAACCTTCCCCACATAGTATTCGACGCTGTGTTCTGTGTCAAAGCCATTCAGTGTCATCTCGTAGAGACCATCGGAGACGTTTGTGGAGACGGTCTGTGAGATGTCAAACGTACCGCCCTTGACAATGCCGAGCGGCATGAAAGCCGTGCCGTTGCCGGATGTACAATTACAATCCTCACTTGCAACAACATTCCATCCTCTCCAGCCGCTCTTCATCAAATCGGCGTTGATGAACTTATAGGTTATATTGGCTCCGTTGCCGGTATAGAAGACGGGAGCATCCATTTCGCCACTGCTGGGATAACCATCATTAATGACAGGCCAGTCGTTTCTGTCCCACGTAATCTTATCCAAAAGCATAAGGCGGCCGTTGAAATTATTGTTGCGGTCGTAGCTGTGATAGAGGAGCCAGTCCTGTCCTTCGTCGTCGGTAATGATTTCACTGTTGTGGCCCGGACCTTTCCAGCGACCTTCGCTGCCTTCGTTGCCCTTGATGATCGTGGTGTAATTGTCGCTAACCATCTGTCCGCCCTGTTTATTGGTGTATGGGCCAGTGAGTTTCGTGGAGCGTCCCACGACGGTCTTGTAGGTACTGTTCTCGCCGTTGCAGCATGAGCCGACGCTGCAGAAGAGGTAGTAATACTTGCCGCGCTTGTAGATCATTGCGCCCTCGAAGGCACCGCCAGCCAGTTTCGTCACGCCCGCATGACGTTTCCATGAGCCATTGGGCTGAGGGTTGTTGATGGGCGAAAAGTTCTTTATGGCAAGACCATCGTCGGTAAGTTCGGCGATGCAGATGTCGTTGAAGCTGCCCCAAACGATGTACTTCTTGTCGAACTCCTCGACATAACACGGGTCGATGCTGTTCTTGACGCCAATCTCGGTACTGCGGAAGAGTTTACCCTTGTCGGTGAACTTGGTGGGAGTATTGCCCACAGCCACACCGATACCTGTCCTGGAGCCGTTGCCCCAAAGGGCGGATGCGTAGTAGCAGATGTATTTGCCGTCCACATAATTCACGTCGGCTGCCCAGAGGCTATAGTAATCTCTCGAGCCGTCGGCCTTTGTGCTGTCGTTCCAGGTAGGGCGGTCTATGACGCCTGACACGTTGGTCCATGTGACGAGGTCGGTGCTCTTCTTGCACTTGCAACCCGTTGCGTAGGCATAGAAGGTGCCGTCGGGTGCACGCTGCACTGTCGGATCGGGAAAGTCAGCACCGTAAACGGGGTTAGAATACTTCTTCTGTGCGTTAACCTGAAATGCCACAAAAGTGAGGAGAAAAGCAGTTATAAATATTTTCTTCTTCATACCTTTTTTTGCTAATATACATTATAATATACACTATTCTGCATGCAAAGATAATAAATAATAATGATGTATGCGCATTTTGCCGGAGAAAAAGCACAATTATGATGCAAAAAGTTTTGTTCCTTCATAGTTTTTATGTAATTTTGCACGCAGAAAACTAAAGGAATGAAACTTATTCTGCTCACTTGCCCAGAGTTCTTCGTGGAGGAAGACAAGATTTTGACGACTCTCTTCGAAGAAGGCTTGGACATTCTTCACCTTCGTAAGCCCAACTCGGAACCTGTATTCTGCGAGCGTTTGCTGAGCCTCATTCCAGAGCAATACCGCAGTAAAATCGTCGTTCACGACCATTTCTATCTTCGCGACGAGTTCGGTCTGATGGGCATTCACCTTAGCAAACGACATCCGGAGGCTCCTGCATCCTACAGAGGCCCCATCACCCGCACCTGCTACGACCTGGAGAGCGTCGTCGAGCAAAAGCCTACGTGCGAGTATGTCCTGCTCCGAAACATCTTCGACAGCATATCGGAAAACGAGAACAAGGCTTCCTTCACGACCGACGAACTGCACGCTGCAGCCCGAAGCGGCATCATAGACCGCAAGGTTATCGCTGAGGGAGGCGTCTGCCTCGACAACATCGAGCAGGTCAGAGAATGGGGATTCGGAGGCGTTGCCATCAGGGGCGACCTCTGGAACCGCTTCAATGTCCACTCCGGGCAAGACTATAAGGAACTTATCGCACACTTCCGCCGGCTCAGGAAAGCCGTAGGATAACAACCGAAACCAAGTAAATTCTTATATATCAGACTATGGAAGGAACGAAGTCATTCAAGGTGTTCTCAGGCACCAAGTCACGTTATCTTGCAGAGAAGATATGCCAGCAACTGGGCTGCGAGCTGGGCAATCTCTCTATCACCCACTTCTCCGACGGCGAATTCGAAGTCTGCTTCGAGGAATCCATCCGCGGTGTCGATGTCTTTCTGGTGCAGAGCACATTCCCCAATGCCGACAATCTGATGGAACTGCTCCTGATGATTGATGCTGCGAAACGTGCCTCAGCACGCACCATCAACGCCGTTGTCCCCTACTTCGGCTGGGCGCGTCAGGACCGCAAGAGCAAGCCGCGCGTTAGCATTGCCGCAAAACTTGTGGCAGACATGCTGAGTGTGGCTGGCATCACACGTCTCATCACGATGGACCTCCATGCCGATCAGGAGCAAGGCTTCTTCAATGTGCCTGTCGATCACCTCTTCGCTTCCAGCGTCCTCATGCCATACATCCAGGGCCTCAACCTGGAGAACCTGGTCATCGCGACACCCGACGTGGGCGGCTCAAAGCGTGCAAGCACCTACAGCAAGTACCTGAACTGTCCCCTCGTCCTCTGCAACAAGACCCGCAAGAAAGCCAATGAAGTGGCCACGATGGACATCATCGGCGACGTCTTCGATGCCGACGTCATCCTCATCGACGATATGGTCGATACCGCAGGCACCATCACGAAGGCTGCCGACCTGATGAAGAAGAACGGAGCCCGCAGCGTGCGTGCCATCGCCAGTCACGGCATCATGAGCGGACCTGCCAACGAGCGCGTCGAAGCCTCTGCGATAGAAGAAATGGTCTTCACAGACAGCATCCCCTACGCAGGCGGGTGCAGCAAAGTGAAACAACTGTCAATCGCCCCGCTCCTGGCGCAGACGATTCAGTGCGTAGAGAATAACGAAAGCATCTCCAAGCAGTATCTCTGCTGATTTTTCCAGTCCGTTCTAAGTCAAGAATAACGCCGGACTCCAGTCCTCTTTATGTCACATTTATTGGAGGACTGCAGTCTGAAAAAATCTCACTATGGGAGGACTCCAGTACCACCGTGGAGAAACTCCAGTACCACCACGGGGAAACTCCAGTTTCACCACGGTGGTACTGGAATCCCGACTGAGAGGCCTGAAAACCGAACTGCACAGAAAGACCATAACGCGCATGAAGAAACTCCTCTTTTCCCTGCTGCTATTCTCCTTGGCGACTGCCGTCAAGGGCCAGGATTCGCTGGTGTACAGCATCATAAAGGAAGCCATCCTGGAAGACAGCCTGGCCCGTGAGGAGATGCGCTTCAACCGTGACGGCATACTGATGCCTGTTCGAGGCCTCATCCAGACGTTCACCCATCGCGACTTCAACAACCTGCCCGGACCGTTTCGCGAGAGCGGCAGCGCCACTCGATGGGGCGACTACGGGCTGGCACTCTCGCCGCTCGCCGCAACATGGATAATGAAAGCCTGCGGCGTAAAGTCCCGAAGCACCACCCGACGCATGCTGACCTCCAACGCAATGGCTGTCGGACTGACGGTCGGAGTGACACAACTGCTGAAAAACACCGTGTCGGAAACCCGTCCCGACGGAACAAGCACCAGCAGTTTCCCATCCATGCACGCCTCGCTCGCCTTCATGGGAGCAACAATTCTCAGTCGGGAATACGGCCACATCAGTCCCTGGATAACCATCGGAGGCTACACAGCCGCCACAGGAACGCAGATGCTTCGCATCGGACACAACGCCCACTGGATGAACGACATCGCAATGGGAGCAGGTATCGGCGTGGTCAGCACACATCTGGCCTACTTCCTGACAGACAGACTCATAGGCGACAAAGGCATCCGACGCATGCCCTTCAGCCCGTCCGAACTGGCTCAACTGCAAGCCTGGAACCATCGCCCGTCAGGATTCCGACTGATATCCGGCACAGAAACAAACGGCCGCTCGCTCGACGTCACAGACTTTGCCGAAGCCGAAGCAGGCTTCGACATGACAGGCGTCACACTGCGTAGCAGCGCCTCAATCACCGCAGGCTTCGAGGCAGAATGGTTCCTGACCGACAACATCTACCTCTCTGCCATCGGCCGCAGCACAATGTCGCAAGCGAAACTGCAGATTCCCGACAACAACATCACAGCCTGGGGCGAACAGATACACATCTATCACGGCAACATCTCTGCCGGCTGGATACTCCCACTGACAAAGGAGGTACACATCGGCGCGCGTACCCTTTGGGGCGTACGCTACAACGAAGGCGTCACATTCCGTCGAGTCGCAGAAGGAATGCAACTGGGCGAGCCGCTGCTCAACATCAAGTCACAACTCCGGCCAGAAGGCGGCGTCGGCATCATCATAGACATGCTCCAAAGCCACAACCAGGCGGTTGGCTTCACAATAGATTATCTGCACACATTCAACACACGTTTCATGGCAAACCGATGGGTCATCGCATCCTCATGGAAAGCAATGTTCTAAGACAACAAAAAGCCTAAAAAAACTACTTTTTGCAAGAGCCACATTACAAAAGCACACATATCTCACCACTTTTGCACATTATTTCTTGTTTGTTTGAAAGTAAAACACTAACTTTGCCCCAAATGCATTAAAAATACTTATGAATATCTTCTCACGCCTATCCAATTGGTATTTCACTCGCAGCGCACTTCCCTATTGGTGCATCTTGCTCATCGATTACCTCACAATCATATTCTGTGGATATCTTGCCTACTACCTCTTCAACGGAGGAGAGCAGGTAACAAACCATTTCTGGGACATCATGAGGGATATGTGCCTGCTGCTCATTCCCTACACCATCGCCTTCCGCATCTTCCACACCTATAGCGGCTTCTTCCGCTACAGCAGTTTCGTGGATCTGGGACGCCTTGCGCTTGCAATGCTCTTGGGCTCCGTATTAGCATACGCCTGTTATCTGCCCATCAACCACTTCTTCCCAAACATCGAGAACCACTTCCTGGAGCACTACCCCAGGCTCATACTCCTGCTGATGTTTGCCACATCGGCCATGTGTGCCAGCCGTGTCATCGTCAAGATGATATACGACCTCTTCCGTGTGGACAGTTACAGCAAACGCATCTTCATATATGGCGCACAAGACGGTGGCATCAGCCTCGCAAAGAGCATACGCAACGAAACTCCCAATCGCTACACCATAAAAGGCTTCATCAGCCCAGACGCAAGCATGAAGGGGAAATGGCTGATGGGATTGCCCGTATATATCGAAGATGATGACTTCGTGGACATCATGCGCAGACAAAACGCAGGCATGCTGATGGTCAGCCCGCTGCAAACCGTTCACTTCCGCGAACAGGAAGCACTCGTCAACAGCCTCATCGCAGCAGGCATCAAGATTATGATGCTGCCTTCAGCAAAAGAATGGGACGGAAAGAGCGAACTGAGATACAGCCAACTGCATGAGGTGGACATCGAAGACCTCTTGCCACGCGACAAGATAGACGTGGACATGCACGCCATCGGACGCCAACTTAATGCCAACCGCATCCTCATCACAGGCGCAGCAGGCAGTATCGGCAGCGAGATTGTGCAGCAAGTGGCACGCTTCGAGCCTAAAGAGATGATTCTCATAGACCAGGCAGAAACACCAATGCACGACATCCGTCGCATGATGGCCGACAAGTTCCCAAACATTCCCTGTCAAACCATAGTGGCAAGCATCACCAATCAGGCATTCATGGAGAACATCTTCCAACGCTACCATCCGGAATACGTCTTCCATGCCGCAGCATACAAACACGTTCCTATGATGGAAGATAATCCCGTGATGGCCGTCCAGAACAACATCTATGGCACACGCGTCATAGCAGACCTCGCCGTAAAGTATGGGGCAAAGAAGTTCGTCATGATTTCTACAGACAAGGCCGTCAACCCGACAAACGTGATGGGATGCTCCAAGCGTATCTGCGAGATATACTGTCAGTCACTGAATCAAGCCGTAGCCAGCGGCCAATGTACTATGGCAAATGGTCAGCCAGCCAAGACGCAATTCGTCACAACACGCTTCGGCAACGTGCTTGGCAGCAATGGCAGCGTCATACCCATCTTCAAGGAACAGATTGCAAAAGGCGGCCCCGTAACAGTCACACACCCCGACATCATTCGCTACTTCATGCTCATTCCCGAAGCATGTAAACTTGTCCTCGAGGCAGGCACTATGGGCAAAGGCGGCGAAATCTTTGTCTTCGACATGGGCAAGCCCGTCCGCATTGCCGACCTTGCGCAACGCATGATAACATTAAGCGGAGCCAAGGACGTTGAGATTCAATACACTGGCTTACGCGACGGAGAGAAACTCTACGAAGAAGTGCTCAACGATGCTGAACTAACTCTGCCCACAAAACATCCCAAGATCATGGTCGCCAAAGTGCGTGAGTATGACTACGAGCAAGCACTTCGCGATGAACAACGCTTGTACGAGACAAGCAAGACCAACGACGACATGGCCATCGTGAAGATAATGAAGGAAATTGTACCTGAGTTCAAGAGTCGGCATTCCAAGTATGAGGTCCTGGATTGACCACAATCACAACAAGAAAGCTCCTCAATTATCCGACTTGCCGACAAGCATCAGGACTCCCAGGACAAGGCCATAGATGGCGACATCCATTGCAACGATAAGCGGCATGAGGAAGTGGCACTGCCACAACGCATAATTGATGCCGCAAATAAGGAGGAATAAAGATAGTATGCAAGCTAAGGCTGCATGCATGGACAGACCCGCATTCATCAATATATGGTGGATGTGGGTTTTGTCTGGCTCGAATATACCGTGCCCTGTTATGCGGCGCTGCAAAGCAACACGGATAACGTCAAGGACTGGAATGAGCAAGAGCGTAATGGAGATCAGCATTTGCTTCTCGCCACAATTCTCAGGAGCAATAGGACGCATCAGGCTCTTGATACTCATATAGGCACAGACATAGCCAAGGAAGAGGCTCCCTGCATCGCCCATAAAAATCTTCAGTCCTCCAACCTTTCCGAAGACATTGAAGCACCAGAATACGACCAACGAACCGACTATCGCAGCATCCAACGAAGCAATGGCTAGGTTTCCGCGTAACAACACTGTATAAGCCGTCAGTATAAGAATGCATAACCCTGATGACAGACCATCGATGCCATCTATCAGATTAATGGCATTCACAATGGTAAGTATGGTTATCACAGTCAGCGCATAACCTACCAAGAAAGGAATCTGGTGCAAGCCCAAGATACCATTCAAGTCTCTAACAACCAGATTACACAACGGCAGAATGAATGCTGCTATAGTCTGAATAATGAATTTGTGGGAAGCCTTCATCCCGTAACGGTCATCTATAAAGCCTATCACATAGATTATCAATCCGCCAAATGTCATGGCAATCGTCGATATTCCGAATACGAACGCCTCACCTCCCATCAAAGTTCGCAACCATGACGCAACAAACAGTCCCACCACAGCAGCCGGCATAAAAATCAAGCCTCCCAGACGTGGCACAGGTTTGCTGTGCACCTTCCTCTCATTAGGAAGATCAAAGTATTTGAATTGCCGACAAGCCTTTATTATGAAAGGCAGACCTATAATCGTAACGATTACAGACGACAAGAATGATGCTGCCAGGGTATATACGACGTTGCTCATAACACAACCTTTACTCGGACGCTATTAGTACTTACGGAAGACGAGAATATCTTCTGCATTAGTCTTTAATTCCATTTTACTGCCCGTCAGCACTTGTATCTTAAAGATACCGTCTTCTGGCACACCATAAATAGAAAGTATTGACATTTCTTTTATTTCATCGTGCCCGTCACCACGATATGTTGCAGGATTGTAGATGCGTATCTGCTCGGGTTTAACTTCCAACATCGAGCTAATATAGAACTCTCCTCCACTCTGCTTGCGAAAGCTTGCCATCTGCAGCTGGAAGCTATAGAATATCATGTCTTCCTTTGTCGCCTTGACATTATTGTCCTTGTCCCTCCATTCCATCAACTGCCACATGCCGTCCAGGTCGCCATTGCAGTCCCACTTGTCGCAACTTGCCATTGTCAACATTGCTGCAACAAGGATAAATAATATATGTACTCTTCTTTTCACTTCTTTACACTAATTATATTTACGTATCCATCCGTCAAAGGAAATCGTCAGCATACCGCTATTGGCTTTCCCCAACAGACTTCCATGATTATGTCCATAAGCTGCAGCAAAGCCCCAGCCTTTCAGTTTCTTGGGTTTATAAGTTGCTTCGAGAAGCAGGAAATGTCCCGTCAAAGGATCCATTACAGGTTTGTCATAGGAGCCCCAGTTCTTCTCGTATGTATATAATGCTCTCCATGACAGCCAAGGGCTTGGATTGCCTTTAAGGCCAACATGGTGTGCATTAATACGATTGAAGAAGTTGTTCAGCGACCCTGTCTGTCCCAAATAAGAGTTATACATTGGCGACATGATGAGTGGGTTACCCATGACGAAGCCTCCATGTTGCCAAGAACCATAGATATGGTTATTATAATAAGAATCGCTGGCACTTATCTGCTGAGGGTTCTCGGGTGTAGCATCATGGAATATGGGGCCGCTTTGGTTCTTAGTTCCGTTGTGCTCATATACAATGTCACTTACATAGCGATTCTCGGGAAGGTTTATCTCGACGCCAAGAAGCATATCCTTCCAGAATCCATACTGCATACCTATCTGACTATGGTCTTCGAAGACATGATCCACATAGGCTCCGACGCTCCAACTCTTTGCTTTCCAATCTAAACGGACGTGCCATGAGCCAATGTGATTGCCGGCTGCATTGGAGAAAGCATCATCGTTCACATCGCCTCCACTTGGGATAAATGCCTTCAGGATGTTTCCTCCCAGTTTGATGCCATCCTCGAATTGCTGACCTGTATAGCCAACTTCATTGTATCCTCTGCCTCCAAACTGACAAGCCATCTCAAGTCCCCAGGTCAGGGTCAAAGGGAATTTCTTGACATTGCCTATCTTCATAAGCAGAGCTTTGGAATGGAAGAGGCTGTTTTTTGTGTAAAGATTATTAGTGCCAGCGTTCCAGTTACGCTGCCATCTATTATCTGTATACATGCCATAAGCAATGTGTGCTTTGACGGCAAACCATCCTTTCGTTCCTGGAATAGCCCAGAACTCGGGAAGCTCCAGTCTTACTTGTGGCAGGGGACGGGCATTGATGCCAAGGGTCATGCCTCCTGTCGAGAGTTCTTCGTTCTTCAGCTCTGATGCTCTTTCCTTCTGACCGAGTGAGAGTCGAAGCATCTTCCACTGCACATCAAAATAGAGTTGCTGGATATTGAACTCGCTTTGGTTGCCATAGCCTGCCACCAAGTCTGCGCCATAGCCTATACGCCAGAAGCGAAGCGAGTCGGCTTCAGCATCTCGTTTGATATAGGCACGAGCCTGTACCGTATGATTATCGATAGGCCCCAAGCCGTATCTGTTGTTGCTGAACCAAAACGGAGCATTATCTCCGCCACCGCTCGTGCCACGCATGCTAAAGCCGTACTGCACATCTTCGCCCAGACGTTCCACCTGCGCCATCATGACAAGAGGCATGAGCAGCAGACATGCAATCATGAGTATCGAGTTTCTTATCTTCATTCTTCGTTATACGTTTTTAGTTCTTTTAGGAGTTTCTTGTTGAAACGTCTTCTTCCCTTGTCATACACCCAGCCCCACTTGTTGAAGTACTTCACTACGCTTATCATATGTGCAAGCGACAATTGCCAGTTGTGATAGGACAGGCGGCTGAACCTATGATATATGCTGACGGAGGGGTAAAACAGTGTCTTGTACTTGGAATGGAGTCGTCGGGTGATGTCCACGTCCTCCATATACATAAAGAATCGCTCGTCGAAGATGCCTTCGCTCTTGAGGGCGCTTACCCTTAGGAACATAAAGCAACCCGACAGGAAAGGCACATTCATCTCCTTGTCATAGCCGGAATGCCTTAACTCGAAGCGGTCGTTCCTCTTGGTGAACAGTTCCCCAGGAAGGAAGAACCGGCAAAAGAGGTCCATGGGTGTAGGGAGCAACTTGGCGAGGCGTTGCACTGAACCGTTCAGGAAGAGCACCTTGGGCATCACCTGAGCTACCGACTCATCTTCCTCCATCAGCCTCCATAGAGCAGGAATCACGTCGGCGCCGAACCACACATCAGGGTTGACGACCAGATGATACTGACTGCCTCCATCTATTGCTTTGCGAAGAGCCACATTATGACCACTGCCATAACCCTTATTCTCTTCCTTGATGTATTCCAAAGTAAAGCCTCTACCCTCGTGTTTAAGGTATTCATCATCCCTGCGCATATACTCTTGGAGCTCACCTTCCAGACATGTGGACACATCACTGTGGTCTATAATCCACACCTTTTGGACGGGCGATATGAGCAGGCTTCGCAGAATGCCTTCCAGATCCAGCAAGTTATTGTTGTATGTTACTATCGAGGCTGTTATCATCCGTTAATTATCGTATTCGATAATATAACGGATACGACTAACATATTATTGCGTAAATATCAAAAAATGTTAAGAAAAGCCTGTCATTTCTTGTCATAAATCATTTTCCCACGCTATCGCAAGCAGACAGAAGGGGATAGCGGCGGACAGATAAGTGATGTCGTAGGCTGACGAGAAGAGATGCCAATTCTCACCAATATACATATTATGAATGAATGTGACGGCCACAAACATCACTATCATCAGACCAGAATTTCGGTAGTACCGAATGCCTATGCCATTATGACTCATCGCAAGAAGGAGAGCCAACGGCACGAAGAGGATGAAATCCGAGAGGTGTCCCTGACTGGCCTGCAATGCCCAAGGACTATACGGGGAACAGAAGAACGACTGACTGTCCCATACAGCAAACGGCACAAAGGTCAACGCGAAGACCGACATCGCCAGCAGCGCCGAAGCGGCCTGACTGCGCCAGTTCATCCTGAGGAAGTATGGCAATAGCAATATGGCAATAGGAATCAGCGTCAGAAACCTGGTGCTTGCCAGTAAGCCTGTTGCACAAGCTATCCACCACTTCTGCCTCTCTACCCAACCCTGGCTGAGCCTTGGAATGATAAGGTTGATGAGTCCTGCTACGAGAAGCATGTTCGTGATGAGGTCGCTCCTGACCGCCACCTCATACCATACAGCTACGGAAGAGCACAGAAGCAGCCAGACAATGAGTGCCTTCTTCTGCCCAAGCGACTTATGGCAGCTCCACAGGAACAGACCGGCTGCAACGAAGAACGACAGCCCTACATTACCCAAAAGATAGAAGGGAATGTGGAGCACCTGCCAGACAGGAAACGGCGACGCACTGCCGCCCAGATGTGTGCTGGCACCATATGGATAGATGCCGTCTAATAGATTCTGTATAGGAAAGTGCAGGGCCGACCATCTGTCCACCTGAATACTGTAGGGATCAATAGCATACTGCACTGCCACCATGCCGACGAAGGCAAGCACACAAACGCACCATCCTGCCCGCATGCGCCAAACGTCCAAGCCTTTCTCCCTTATATATATATAATAATGTATAGCACCACGCAACAGCGCATAATAGAACACGATGGCCGCGAGCGTAGCACACAGCCCGACGGCCTCGCTCACCCTTGCCGAGTACTTCGCCACAAATAGCACATTCACGATGATGAACAACGCCTCGGCAACAGATAGTTTACCCCCAACAAAATATCTATATATCAATAGGATAGCAAGGCTCAATACAAGGCATGCAAAGAAGATTGCGATGCTCCTAACATCTGTTATCAAGCCAATAAAAGGCATGTGTGCAATATAAATCTCGAAACTGTAGTTTCCAGCCAATCTCACAAACCAGTTCTTGCCTGGACGTAGCATTGTAAACAGAGGAATGTAAGCCAGTCCCAGAGAAAGCCTCGAAGGACATAGCAAATAATTATACGCAACAGTACCCCTCAACTCATGCAATTGCGGAATAGCTTTTAAGCAGGAAAGAGCAGCAGCAACAAGCAAAAACAGAAACGTCAATCTACCAATCTCCTTCTTCGAAAGGGCTTCTACCTTATCCTTATACATAGAAAGAAGAACGCCTGTTAGGAAACTGAACGACTGTTCCGCCTCGAGATGGCCAGACGAAGTCTGCATATTCAGGCATATAAAAGCACAGGCAAAAAAGAAAAGAAGGCGCCATCTGCCACTCATGAAGCGCGTACCAATCCAATATACAGCATAGCACTTCAAGATGAGAAACACGAACCAGAACACCGGACTGATATAGAGCAACTCGTCCAGGCATCTATGCATCGCCTCTCCAGCAAGGAAATAATCCCCTAAAGGCAAGAAAGGGAACAGATAATTATAGGCACCAACGAAGAAGACAAAAGGCAAGACAACCTTCGTCAAACGCTTTTGCCAAAAACCATTGAGTCCGTTTCGGTGGAAAGACTCTTCCAAACCATAACCACTCAAAACCAGAAAGACTGTCACAAAAGGAGCGCCCCACAAATTGAGAAGCGGAGAAATGTCGAACCTCCACAATATGTGGAACAAGACAATCGCAATGATTGCAACGCCCTTCAGAGCCTGAGTATTGGTTCGAGAAAGCATATCCATCGTCACATATAGCCTTACAACCTGCAAAGATACAACATTTAATGCAGACAGCAAAGAAGAATAACAAAATAAATAATACCCTATTCACTATGTACCTCCACAATGACTGCCATTCACCACACAAGGAATGATACTTTTACTAGAGAGCCATCGCAAACGCCCTATGGAGGAATGAACAATGCCCTATAGGGGAGTAAGCAACGCCCTATAGAGGAGTAAGCAACGCCCTATAGAGGAATAACCCATCCTGCCCATTAGACCCATTAAACCCATCAAACCCATTACTCCTCCCCTTTGGGGGAGGTCAGGAGAGGGGACGAAAAAACCCTCCGAGATTGCTCTCGAAGGGCTTCCTACTAAAAACGGCGGCTACCTACTCTCCCACGGGTGTGCAGTACCATCGGCGCGGGCGGGCTTAACTTCTCTGTTCGGAATGGGAAGAGGTGGAACCCCGC
>ODAI013484278.1_pt1 | contig 28572 bp, 34 predicted proteins | sample 1539321 | NCBI WGS metagenome assembly ODAI01 (sample SAMN02144231, study PRJEB22623) | gut metagenome | biome: sheep rumen | host: Ovis aries | place: New Zealand
GACGGATTTTTTACGTCTTAACTCAAAGAGTTGTTCTTTAAGCGAGTAGAGCTTTTCTTTGAGCTCGCTTGTTGACATTTCACGGACTTCACTAATTTTCATAGCTCTTGCTCTCCTTTCGAGACAACTTTACATTTGATTGGGAGTTTATAAGCTGCAAGTCTGAGTGCTTCTCTAGCGACTTCAGGAGCAACTCCTCCGATTTCAAACATAACTCTGCCTTCTTGTACGACTGCGACCCAATCCTCTGGGGAACCTTTACCAGATCCCATACGGACTTCAGCAGGTTTCTTTGTTTTTGCTAAGTGAGGGAAAATTCTAATCCAAATTTGTCCACCACGTTTTGTGTATCTACTTAAGACAACACGAGCAGCCTCGATTTGTCTGGTTGTAATCCAAGCACCTTCAAGAGCTTGTAAGCCAAATTCACCAAAGCTAACTTCTGTTCCGCCTTTTGAGTGTCCTTCATACTTTAAGATATGTGGACGGCGATATTTAACACGGTTAGGTTGTAACATATGGCTTATTCTCCTTTCTCTTTCTTTTCGAGTTCTGGGCGGATTTCTCCACGACAGATCCAGACCTTAACGCCTAAGCGACCATATTGAGTGGCAGCTTCTGCGTGAGCGTAGTCGATATCACTACGTAAGGTATGTAGAGGAATAATTCCTTCTTTATAGCCTTCAGCACGAGCGATATCAGCGCCACCAAGACGGCCACCGACAACGGTACGGCATCCTTTAGCGCCAGCTTTTCTAACTCTTTGAATAGCTTTCTTTTGAACGGTTCTAAAGCTTGCTCTTTCTTCGAGTTGTTTGGCGATAGAAGCAGCAACGATGTTAGCATCTAAGTCAGGATTCTTAACTTCGATAACGTCAACTCTTAAGTTAGCGTTGCCTGTTAATTTGACTAAGGCTTCTTTGACGACGAGGATGTTTTTGCCATCTGTACCGATAACAACACCTGGACGTGCAACGAATAATTTAACAACTAATGTGTTGCCTTTATCGCTTTTGGTTCTTTCAATTTCAACGTGAGATAATAAAGCTTCTTTTAATGAACCTTCGAGATATTTACGAATTTTGATGTCTTCGTTTAAGTAAACAGGGAATTCTTTGTCTGTAGCGTACCAACGAGAATTCCATTCTCTGTTGACACCGACACGCATTCCTACTGGATTAACCTTGTGACCCATTGTATCAATCTCCTTATCTCATCTTAACAACCACGGTGATGTGGCAGTTTCTTTTAACTAAGCCAGAAGCGGAACCTTTCGCTCTTGGTAAGTATCTTCTCATTTTTAAGCCGTCGTTAGCATAGATTTCAGCGACATATAATCTATCTTCATCAAAACCGAAGTTGTTGATAGCGTTAGCAGCAGCGGACTTAATTACTTTACTAACTGGTTCGCTTGCAGCGCGATTAATGTTTCTTAATAAACCTAATGCGACTTTGACGTCTTTACCCCTGACTTGATCAATAACAAGTCTTGCTTTTCTAGGAGTAACTCTCACGTTATAAGCAATTGCTCTAGCTTCTGTTGGGGTTGGTTTTTCTTTTTTAGGTGCTTCGACTTTCTTTTCTTCTTTTTTCGCAGCAACCTTTTTAGTAGTTGTTTTCTTAGGAGCTTCAGCTTTTGGGGCTTCTTCTTTAACTTCTGCTACAGGAGCTTCAGCTTTGACTGCCTTCTTGGTAGTTTTCTTTGTTTCTGCCATTGTTAGCTATCCTCCTATTATTTACCAGCCGCGGCTGCTTTATCTTCAGCAGTGTGGCCTGTGTGACCGGTGTATTTTCTTGTTGGAGCAAATTCACCGAGTTTATGTCCGACCATATCGTCTGTGACGTACACAGAGATGTGTTCTCTTCCGTTATAGACCGCGAATGTGTGGCCAACGAAAGATGGATAAATTGTTGAACGGCGGGACCAAGTCTTAATGACTTCTTTTTTGCCAGAAGCGTTTAAAGCTTCGACTTTTTTCATTAAATGGTCATCAACGAATGCGCCTTTTTTCAAACTTCTTGCCATTGTTCGTTCCTCCTATTTCGCGTTACGTCTACGGATGATTAATTTGGTAGACTTTTTCTTGTTGTTTCTGGTCTTAACACCCATTGCACGTTTACCCCAAGGAGTTCTTGGTGCATCACGTCCAACTGGACATTTACCTTCACCACCACCATGTGGGTGGTCATTTGGGTTCATGACAGAACCTCTAACTGTTGGTCTAACACCGTACCAACGGTTCTTACCAGCTTTACCGAAATTGATTAAGTTCCAATCTTCATTACCGACTGTACCAATTGTGGCACGGCATTCAGCGAGAACTTTTCTCATTTCGCCACTTGCTAAACGAAGCATAACGTATTTACCTTCGCTACCAAGTACTTGTGCAGCAGCACCTGCTGCTCTACATAATTGTCCGCCCTTACCTGGAACTAATTCCACGTTATGGACGAATGTACCTTCAGGAATACTCTTGAGGGCCATCGCGTTACCTACTTTAATATCGCACGCAACGCCTGATATGATTTTATCCCCAACTTTGAGATCTTTTGGTGCGAGAATGTATCTCTTTTCACCATCTGCGTAAGCGACTAAGCAAATGTTAGCGTTACGGTTTGGATCGTACTCAACAGTCTTTACAACAGCAGGGATATTGTCCTTATTACGTTTGAAGTCAACTAAACGGTATTTTCTCTTGTGACCTCCACCAATGTGACGGCAGGTGATAACACCTTGGTTATTTCTTCCGCCGGACTTTGATAAAGTGACTAATAAACTTTTTTCAGGAGTGCTGGTTGTAATTTCTTCGAATGTCGAGTTTGTCATGTTACGTCTACTTGCAGAAGTAGGCTTGTAAGTTCTGATTGACATTACTTTTTCCTCCTATAATTTAAGAATAACGAACTAAATTATTCTTTGAATAAGTCGATTGCTTCGCCTTCTTTAATGGTGACAATCGCTTTCTTGTAACCTTGGATCTTGCCTTGATAACGAGTTCCACGGGTTGTTGCTTTTTCGTGAACGTTCACGATTCTGACATCAACAACTTTCACTTGGAAGATTCTTTCAAATGCAAGTTTGATTTCAGTTTTGTTACTTGTTGCAGCAACTTTGACTGTGACTTTGTTTTCGTTTTGCATTTTAGCCATGGACTTTTCAGTGATGACTGGCTTAACGATAACGGAGAAGTCTTTTTCAGTAGCTTTTGGGAAGCCTGCTTTTGCTGGTGCTTCGACTTTTTTCTTGGCTGCCATATTACTTCAATGCCTCCTCAACTTCTTTAACAGCGGCTTCACTCATGACGAGTTTGTCAGCGTTTAATAAGTCATAAACGGAGACATTGTCAGTTGTGACCACTTTTGCGTAAGCGACGTTACGGACGCTTGCGAATAAGTTTTCATCAATTTCGTTAACGACAACGAGTGTCTTAACTTCGCATTTGATAGCCTTTAACATCTTGACGAATTCCTTAGTTTTCTTATCGGCGAATTTGATTTCATCGATGACCACTAAGTCTTTTGGAGTCTTGAGTGATAAAGCGCTTTTAACTGCTAATTGATGTTCTTTCTTGTTTTGGCTAATGGTGAAGTTTTGGTTTCCAACTGGTCCAAAGACTGTTCCACCACCAACCCAGATTGGGGATCTGGAGCTACCTGCACGGGCTCTACCAGTTCCTTTTTGTCTCCATGGTTTCTTACCGCCACCGGAGACTTCATGTCTAACCTTAGTTTTAGCTGTGGCTTGACGTGAATTTGCTTGTTCTACTTGGACAGCGTTGAACATTGCTTGTTTGTGTGGTTCAACGGCGAAGACAGAACCGGCGAGTTTTAAATCTTTGACTTGTTCGCCAGCCATGTTAAGAACTTTAACGCTGACGGATTTCTTTTCTGCCATTATTTTCTATCTCCTTTCGAACTTATTCAGCTTTCGCTTCTTCAGCGACAACTGGTGTTTCTTCAACTACTGGAGCTGGCGCTCTATTAATTAAAGATTTAACACTTTCTTTGTTTTTAACAGTCTTAATTGCGGATCTGATTGTCACGATGCTCTTTTTAGCACCTGGTAATCCACCCTTAACTAAGATGTAACCTTTTTCGGCATCAACCTTGACCACTAATAAGTTTAATAATGTAGCGGATTTGTTGCCGTGATGTCCGGACATGTGTTTTCCTGGCATAACACCATGGTTATAACGACCATTGTTAGCGAAGGAGCCTTGTCCTCTGTGGTAACCTGAACCATGTCCTTTTGGACCGATGTGCATATGCCATCTCTTAATGGTTCCGGAATAACCGTGACCTTTGCTTGTTCCGATAACGTCAACGATGTCACCATCTTTGAATAAATCGGCTTTGATTGTGTCACCTAATTGGTAAGCACCCATTTCATCACCACGTAATTCTTTTGAAACATAATGTGGGACGGTGTTTGCTTTCTTGGCAATTCCCTTTTCTGCTTTGTTAGCACGAGATTCTTTCTTTTCTTCGTAACCAACTTGGACAGCGACGTAACCATCTTTTTCAAGGGTTTTGACTTGAGTGACAACGTTTGGTAAGACTTCAACGACTGTGACTGGGTATAATGTACCATCTTCAGCGAAGACAGAAGTCATGCCCATTTTACGACCTAAAATTGCTTTCATCTTGTCTTACCTCCTTAAAGTTTGATTTCGATATCTACTCCTGATGGAAGGTCGAGGTTCTTAAGAGCATCGAGTGTTTCCTTCTTTGGATTTGTAATATCGATAATACGTTTGTGTGTTCTGATTTCGAATTGTTCACGGGAATCTTTGTACTTGTGAACAGCTCTTAAAATCGTGAATACTTGTTTTTCTGTTGGTAGTGGAATTGGGCCCACAACAGTAGCCCCAGAGTTCTTCGCTACTTGAACGATTCTCTCAGCGCTTTGATCAAGGTTGACATGATCGTAAGCTTTGAGGCGAACTCTAATCTTAGTAGTTTTTGCCATGAAATTTCCTCCTATATCACTTTCAGGCTTTGACTCATATCTCACTCAATGCGAATTACCGGAAACACCTTCATGACAACGCCTGTGGGTGTGTCCGCAACCTCGCACATCATCGCGAGCAGTCAACGTTCAAATACTACTCTTATACGTGTATATGTGTCAATAATAAAATAAAAAAAATTTTATATAGAGAAACGCATACAGCAAAATGTCTCAAAAAAAGTTATAAATTTTACTCATTTTTTCGTCTTTTTAGTGTTTTTAGTGCCTCATTTTTCACTTTTTGGGCATTAAAAAAGACCGGTTTCCCGGCCTCAAAAATATAGTTTGATTAAGAAATGATGAGAAGAATACCTTGAAGGAATAAGGCTGCAAAGACCATTACCATGCCAAAACCCATAAATAATCCTGGCACATTCTCTTTAAATCCTTTTGGTTGTGCAGTACCAATGGTTTTCTTACCAAGTGGAAGAGCAAATCCAAACATTAAGATTCCAAAGGCTAAGGCACCTGCCATAAGTAGAGGTAGTCCAACCGCTATCTCTGTTCCACCCATATCAACAAATCTCATTAAAAGCGAACCAAGTAAAGAAATAGCAGCTCCTACAAAACCTATGCCACTAAAAAGGATGGCACGATTAATATTTTTGTTAAATTCAGGTGTACCTCTTTCGATTGGTGTAGTTTGTTGAGCAGCACTACCACTAGCTCCACCAACCGTTGCTGTATTACGTAGTTCGTGAGCTGGATCAACTGGTGCTTCTTCTAATGGTTTATCAGACAAATAATAGCCGCATTGACTACAAAACTTTGCGCCCTCAGGTATTTCGGCGCCACAATTAGGACATTTCATAAAATTAGTTCTCCGTATCAACATAATAACGAGAACTTAATTGAAATTAAACATATTTCGATTTTACCCTAAAGAAAAAGTGACTTTTAGGCCACTACTTTTCTTCGTTTTGGTGCTTTTTTTGATAGGCTTCATATGAGTATTTGCACCCGCAATACTCTTGAAAATACATCTCGTGTTCTTTAATTATTATGAGACTTTTTTCATAGCCATCATTCTTCTTAAAATCAGCGTATAACCACTTAACAGTAGGATAATCTTTTTGAAGAGTTTCACCAATTTTATTAATATCTTGAGCGTTCTTATATCTGGAGATTGTCATCACTGTTCCAAAGTAATCAAAACCATTTTTAGAAGCGTATTCAAAACCTTCTTTTAAACGCTTTCTAAAACAGATTCTGCAACGCTCATGACCTTCTTTATCAGAAGCTCTTGGTTCTAAATCTAAGTTATATTTTTCGTTATCATATTTTGTAGGAATGACAACGATATTTGCCCCAATATCCTTAAGGTATTTTTTGAGTTCATTAAAACGTCTATCGTGTTCTTCTTTTGGATAGATGTTCGAGTTGTTGTAGAGAATCGTAATATCAAAATAATCTTTAAGAATTTCATGCGGAATAGTAAAGCAAGGACCGCAACAAGCGTGAATCAATAATTTTGGTTTTTTACCAGAAATTTTGATGTTTTGCAGTTCTTTTTCGAGTATTCGCTGGTAATTCTTATTATTTTCCATGGATAAACATTGAGTCTCCAAATGAGAAGAAATGATACTTGTTATCAACCGCATGTTTATAGACTTCTAAGGTGAATTCTCGACCCATAAAAGCACTCACTAACATGATGAGTGTGCTCTTAGGGAGGTGGAAGTTTGTAATCACACAATCAATAGCTTTAAACTCGTATCCTGGAGTGATAAAAATATTGGTTTCTTTCTTTACTGGAGTGAAGGTTCCAAACTCTTGCATATTGGCCTCTAATGTTCTAATTGAAGTTGTTCCAATAGCGATGATTCTCCTACCTTCTTTTTTAGCCTTATTTAAAGCGTCACACGCCTCTTTAGTAATCTCATATTCTTCAGAGTGCATAACGTGATCTTTAGTGTCTTCGACCTTAACTGGTCTAAATGTTCCTAGACCAATGTGTAGTGTAACATCCACTACTTCAATTCCTTTTGCTTTTATCTTTTCAAAAAGCTCTTCTGTGAAGTGAAATCCTGCAGTAGGAGCGGCAGCACTACCAGTATATTTGGCGTACACTGTTTGATAACGGTCATTAGCGCATAATTGTTTTTTAATATATGGAGGGAGTGGCATCTTTCCAAGAGAATCAAGAACTTCTAAAAAGATTCCTTCATAATGGAACTTAATATCTCTAAGTCCTTCATCTTTGACTTTTACTACTTCTCCAATAAGTTTGCCTTCTCCATAACTAATACGAGCCCCAATCTTAAGTGATTTAGCGGGTTTGGTTAAGCATTCCCAGGTATCGTCTCCAACTTGTTTTAATAATAAAGTTTCACAATGTGCTCCTGTGACTTCTTTTATTCCAATAAGTCGAGCAGGAATAACTTTTGTATTGTTTCTAACCAAAACATCACCTGGTCTAAGGTAATCAATGATGTTATAAAACATCTTATCTTCATAAGTGTGATTTTCTTTATCAATCACTAATAAACGAGAATGGTCTCTTTTATCAGATGGTTGTTGAGCAATTAATTCTTCAGGGAGTTCAAAATCAAACAAATTTATATTCATAAATTTAAAAACCTCTACTATCTCCAAAGGCTGCTAAAGTGATCTTCATATATTCTTCAAAGCGATCTTCTTTAATCGCTTCTCTAGCTCCTTCCATCATATGGATTAAGAAGCGAATATTATGGATAGAGAGTAATCTCTTTCCGAATATTTCATCACAAACATATAAGTGTCTTAAATACGCTTTTGTGTAATTCTTACAGCAATAGCAATCGCACTCAGGATCTAAAGGAGTGAAATCTTCCTTATATTTAGCGTCTCTAATATTAACTCTACCTGTATGAGTCATTAAGGCACCATGTCTAGCAAGTCGAGTTGGTAAAACACAGTCAAACATATCAATTCCACGTGCAATACCTCCAAGGAGGTAATCTAAAGAACCAACGCCCATTAAGTAACGTGGTTTATCTTGTGGAAGATATTTAACTGCATAGTCAATCATTCTAAAACATACTTCTTTTGGTTCGCCAATAGAGGTTCCGCCAATTGAGTATCCTGGGAAATCCAGTTTAGAAAGCTCTTCAGCACACATCCTACGCAAATCTTCGTAATCTCCACCTTGGACAATGCCAAAGAGCGCTTGGTCTTCTCTTTTATGAGCGTCCTTACCTCTTTTTGCCCATCTTAAAGTTCTTTCTGTGGATCTTTTTGTGTATTCATAACTTGATGGATATGGAATACATTCATCAAAAGACATAATAATGTCTGCGCCTAATTTCTCTTGAATATCGATTGCGACTTCAGGAGAAAAGAAGAGTTTATCACCATTAAGGTGATTCTTAAAATGAACACCCTCTTCGGTGATTTTACGGTTTTCCGCAAGTGAAAAGACTTGGAATCCACCAGAGTCAGTAAGAATTGGTCCATCCCAATTCATAAACTTGTGTAATCCGCCTGCTTTAGCAACTAAGTCTGCGCCTGGTCTAATTGATAAGTGATAAGTATTAGCTAAAATCACTCCTGCTCCCATTTGATGGAGTTCTTCAGGAGAAAGAGATTTAACGGTTGCTAAAGTACCAACAGGCATAAACATTGGAACTTCACAATCTCCATGTGGAGTATGCAAGATTCCATATCTAGCGCCTGTCTTCTTGTCTATATGTTTGATTTCTAGGTAGAAATCCTTCATATTATTCGTTTTCGTCTCCAACTAATAATAAGATGCCAGAAACCATGCTAACAAAGATTAAGTTACAGACTTTAAATCCAACTGAAATTGGCTCGTTATTCTTAATCTTGTCATTTAATGACACGGTCATTGGAATCATCCACGCGAGTGGAATAATTGCAGAAGCACAAACAACACAAGCGATAATGTTAAATACAAAAGCAACAGTCATAAGTGTGCTGTCACGTTTTTTAGTTTTTGTTTCTGAGTAAACTGGTTCGACTTCCACTTTTGGTTCGTCATAATCCACTTTTGCACCACATTTTGGGCAAAATGCATCATTATCACGGAGTTCAGCTCCGCATGTAGAACAATATTTCATATTTGTTCCTCCTATAAATTTATTAATTCAGAGATATCAATTACATGTACCTCGTTTTGAAATCTTCTCTCAATTGTATTAGTAACAACAATATCGTCTAGAGGAGATTCAATTAGCTTTTTAACACTGTTATGAGAGAATACACCATGAGATGCTCCTGCCATAACAGATTTAGCTCCGCTCTTAATTAAGAGGTCGACAGCGGAAACTATTGTACCACCAGTATCGATAATATCATCGATAATTATGCAAATTTTATTTTTGACTTCTTCAACGTTAACTTGTAAATGTTCTGCTAAATTAGGTTTTGGACGGTACTTGATTAAGATAACTTTCTTACTTCCTTTAAGTTCATTAACTAATAAGTCAGCGCGAGTGTTGCTACCATGATCTGGAGAAACAACAACGACATCTTTTAAATCAATGTTATGCTTTTGGAAATAATCGAGATAATAGTCTTTAAATAACTTTGTAGTTGGTAAACTTTCAAATGGAGTTTTGAAAAAGTTTAGGATATCACTATGATGGATATCGAAGGTTAATATTTTGTCTACTTCTGCAGTGTCCAATATTTTGGCCACAACTTCGCAAGATACAGGTTCATTAACCCAAGAAACTCTTTCTTGCCTTGAATATCCAAAATATGGAATATAGAGTTTGATCGACTTTGCCCCGCCTCTTTTTATTGAGTCAATGAGGAGTAATAATTCAAACAAAACTTCATGTGCGTTTTTCGCAGTAGATTCAATAATCACAACATCCTTATTTTTCACATCACTTAATGATTTAACAAGGACTTCTCCATCCGCAAATCTATCAACAGAAATAGAACCTAGTTCCGCCCCATATTTTGCTGCGACTTTTTTAGCGACTTCTTGATTAGATTGTAAAGAAAAAATAATGTAGTTACTCATTGCTTATTTGTAGTATTTGCAAGTCATTAAGACAATTGCTTTATTTGTCGAAAAATCATCTTTTACACGAGATTTATCATAAAAAATGCCTTTTTCGCTTAAGAATTTTGCTAATTCCTTAGTATTGAACCAAAGTCTAAGATAACGATCTACAAGGTCCTTTTCTTTCTTATAAAGGATGACCATTGGATAGATATAAATGAGTTTACCATTTCTAATCATCCATTTATCTGGTTCATAGTTTAAAGTCATATGATTGACCTTAGCAAAATAGGCGTTACGGAAAAGGTCTTCATAAAGAGATTCTTCAAGATCATTTTTAGAAAGATAATCACTCACAAGTTCGCCTTCAACACACTCACTAACAACGTATCCATTTTTTTCATCAATATAGAATAGTTTTGGAACACTAACCCCTGAAGTTGAAAGTTTTCTCATCGCGTACGTAAGCTCTTCTCCTTCTTGTGATTTAGGAGTGAATTTTCTCACAAAATACTTCTTGCCTTTTCTTTCTAATAAGAAAGAATCTTCTGATAAAGTATCAGTTATAACAAACTCTCTATGTTTAATTTTTATCGTTTCCATCGTTAATTATTATACTTTAATTTTTAAATTAAGTATATAAGATTGGGTTTTAGACATAATTATTAGTGTACGAAATATGATAAATGTAGGTTGCTTTAATCAACTATAATATATTTTGAGATACATTTTGAAAATGTATTTGTGTTATACTTTTTTTATGAAACTTTACGAGAGCTCTGAAGACTACTTAGAAACCATTTTAATTCTCAAAGAAAGAAGCGGAAATGTCCACGCGATTGACATTGCTAGAGAGATGGGTTTTTCTAAACCAAGCGTGTCTATTGCTATCCACAAATTAGAAGATAATGGCTACCTCACAATTACAGAAGACGGCAATATTCTTTTAACTGAATCTGGAAGCGAGATTGCAAATAAGATTTATGATCGTCACCTCACTATTTCTAAGGCCCTTACTATGTTAGGAGTCAATGAAGAACAATCTTTAGTGGATGCATGTAAAATCGAACACGATATTTCAGAAGAGACTTTCGCAAAATTAAAAGAATTTGTAAAGAAACATGAACAATAACTTACTTAGATTTATTAACTACGTCAAAATTGACACTCAATCAAACGATACAACTGGCACTACACCAAGTACTGAAAAGCAAAAAGACCTTGGTCTTTTACTTGTTCACGAATTATTAGAACTTGGTTTAAATGACGCTCATATGGATGAGTTTGGTAATGTTTACGGTCATTTACCGGGCAAAGGTTCAAGAATTGGACTTAACGCCCACATGGACACTGCACTCGAAGTCACAGGCGCAGGCGTAAGACCACATTTAATTAAGGAATACGCAGGCGGAAAGATTAAACTCGCTAACGGATTATCAATGGATCCAAAAGAGTTCCCAATCTTAAATAAACATATTGGACACGATTTAGTGGTTACTGATGGTAACACCTTATTAGGTGCTGATGATAAATCAGGTATCGCCATCATTATGAATGTCTTGCAATACTATCATGATCATCCAGAGGAAAAGCATAGCACTATCTGTGTGTGCTTTACTGTTGATGAAGAAATTGGTGAAGGACCACTACATTTCAATTATCGCAAGATGAACGCTAAATATGCTTATACAATCGATGGATCAGATATCGATAAAATCGAATGTGAAAACTTTAATGCCTATGGAGCAACTGTCACATTTAAAGGTGTATCCATTCACCCAGGAGAAGGAAAAGGCAAACTTATTAATGCTTTAAATCTTGCAAGCGAATTCGTTGCCCTTCTTCCAAAAGAAACGCCATATGATTCAGAAGGCAAACAAGGTTTCTATCATTTAACTGGTATTGAAGGAAATTCTGAAGTTGCAACCTTAACAATGATTCTTAGAGACTTCAAAGATAAGGGTATTGAGAAGAGAATTGAAACAGTAAAAGAAGCAGTTAATAAGGTTAATAAACTCTATCCAACCGCTGAAGTGACCGTTTCATTCAAAAAACAATACGAAAATATGAAGAAGTTTGTTGATAAAAAGCCTATGGCTATTAGAAGAGCAAAAGAGGCTTTAAAAAAGAACGGAATCGAGCCATCTCTTGGTGCAATTAGAGGCGGAACTGACGGAGCGACGTTTTCTAAATTTGGCTTGATTACGCCTAATCTTGGTACCGGAAGTTACAACCATCACGGCCGATTTGAGTTCCTTGATGTACAAGAATTCGAAAAGATGATTTGTGTGGTAATTGACTTAGTCAAGTAATTCAAATTTTTGTCTCGATAAACATATATTTAAAACAAAATAAAGTATAAATATTAATAATTTGGACAGTGTCTAAACTTATGCAAATATTTATATTTTTTTGTTGCCAAAGGTTCAATATTAAATTAGTATTTATCCACTCTCATTTTTACAGAGAATAACGACATTATAATATTTTCAAATACATTTAGATGAACGCTACAGCATTAAGGGGGATTTTTTATGCTCAGCATCAGAAAAAGAGACGGTGCTCTTGAAGAGTTCGATCTCACAAAAGTATCAAAAGCCATTGAAAAGGCTTTTATGGCGGAACACAAATTCTATAACGATGACATCATCAACATGTTATCTCTTAGAGTTACCGCAACAATGAATTCAAAAATTCGTAACGATATTATTGATATTGAAGATGTTCAAGATTCAGTAGAAGTTACTTTAATCCAAGCAGGATATGTTGATGTTGCTAGAAGCTACATGCTCTATCGTAAAGCTAGAGCTAATTTAAGAGAGCAAAAAGCAACAGATTTAGACTATAAGAAAACAGTCGATAACTACCTCAAGATTAATGACTGGAGAGTTAAAGAAAACTCCACAGTTACTTACTCTGTTGGTGGACTTATTTTATCAAACAGCGGAGCTGTTACTGCTAACTATTGGTTAAGTGAAGTCTATGATCAAGAAATCAGCGCAGCGCACAAAAACGCTGATATCCATATTCACGACTTATCCATGTTAACCGGTTACTGTGCTGGTTGGTCACTCAAACAATTAATCCAAGAAGGTTTAGGTGGTGTCGTTGGTAAGATTACATCTGCTCCAGCAAATCACTTATCTACCTTATGTAACCAAATGGTCAACTTCTTAGGCATTATGCAAAACGAGTGGGCAGGTGCGCAGGCGTTCTCCTCTTTTGATACATATTTAGCACCATTCGTTAAGAAAGATAACCTTTCCTATAAAGAAGTTAAACAATGTATCCAATCCTTCATTTATGGTGTTAATACACCATCTAGATGGGGAACACAAGCACCATTCACTAACGTTACTTTAGACTGGGTCGTTCCAAACGATATGGCGGAACTTAACGCCATCGTCGGTGGAAAAGAATGCGACTTCAAATACAAAGACTGTGTTAAAGAAATGGCCATGGTCAACAAAGCCTTCATCGAAGTCATGATTGAAGGTGACGCTAACGGTAGAGGATTCCAATATCCAATCCCAACTTATTCCATTACTAGAACATTTGACTGGTCTGAAACAGAAAACAATAAACTCTTATTTGAAATGACCGCTAAATATGGCACACCATATTTCTCTAACTACATTAACTCCGATATGGAACCAAGTGATGTTAGAAGTATGTGCTGCCGTTTAAGACTCGACTTAAGAGAATTAAGAAAGAAATCTGGTGGTTTCTTCGGTTCTGGTGAATCTACTGGTTCCGTCGGTGTTGTCACTATCAATATGCCAAGAATCGCATACTTAGCAACTGATAAAGAAGACTTTTATCAAAGATTAGACAAGATTATGGATATCTCTGCTAGATCCTTAAAGGTCAAAAGAAACACCATTACCAAACTCTTAGAAGCTGGATTGTATCCATACACCAAGAGATACCTTGGAACATTCAATAACCACTTCTCCACAATTGGTTTAGTCGGTATGAATGAAGCTTGCTTAAATGCTAGATGGATTAAGAAAGACTTAACAAACAAAGAAGCTCAAGAATTCACTAAAGAAGTTCTTAACCACATGAGAAATAAACTCTCTGATTATCAAGAACTCTATGGTGACCTCTATAACTTAGAAGCTACTCCAGCAGAATCAACTGCATATCGTTTAGCAAAACACGACAAAGAAAAATATCCAGATATCATTACTGCTAGTGAAGAAGGAAGAACTCCATATTACACTAACTCTTCCCACTTACCAGTTGGCTTCACCGATGACATCTTTGCCGCTCTTGATATTCAAGATGAATTACAAACTCTTTATACTTCCGGTACAGTTTTCCACGCCTTCTTAGGTGAAAAACTTCCAAACTGGAAATCTTGTATGAATCTTGTTAGAAAGATTGCTGAAAACTATCACTTACCATATTACACAATGTCCCCAACATACTCTGTATGTAAGGAACACGGTTATATCACAGGTGAACAATACATCTGTCCAAAATGTGGTGCTAGAACAGAAGTTTATTCTCGTATTACTGGCTACTATCGTCCAATTCAAAACTGGAATGATGGCAAGAGCGAAGAATTCCTCAACCGTAAAACATATAACTTAAAGAATTCCAAACTCACACATGGTATCGATAGAGCAGAAGAAGCATGTGATGAAGCTGTTAAAACATTAAATGAAACATTACTCTTTGGAACAAAGACATGTCCAAACTGTAAGATGGCTAAAATGTTGCTCGAAAAAGCTGGTGTCCCATATAAATGGGTTGACGCTGAAGAGAATGTCGAACTCACAAATTCTTACAACGTAAGAAAAGCACCAACATTATTAGTCCCAAACGGCGATCAAATCTTAACATTTGAAAACGCCTCCAACATTAAAGGTTATATCGAAAGCTTAAAATAATATGAACTACGATGTAATTGTCATTGGTGGCGGACCAGCCGGAATGACAGCCGCTCTTTATACATTAAGAGCTGGTAAGAGTGTTCTCGTGTTAGAAAAAGAAGGGTTTGGCGGTCAAATCGCCACCTCTCCTCGCCTAGAGAATTTCCCTACTATCGAATCTATTTCTGGTAGCGAATGGAGTGATAAGTTATTTGAACAAATCACAAACTTAGGCGCTGCATTTGAACTCGAAGATGTTCAAAGTGTTAGAAAAGAAAATAATACATTCTTCGTTAAAACCGATTATAACGAATATGAAGCAAAAGCTGTCATTATCGCTAACGGAGTTAAACCTCGTAAAATGGGTTTACCAAACGAAGATGAATTAGTAGGAAAAGGCATCTCTTATTGTGCTGTCTGTGACGGACCTTTCTATAAAGGAAAAGAAATCTACTTAGTAGGCGACGCTAATACCGCCCTTCAATACGCCTTATTATTAGCGAACTACTGTCCAAAAATTCATATGCTTACTCTATTTGACAAACTCTTTGGAGATAAGATTCTTATCGATAGAGTTCTTCAAACAGAGAATATAGATATTCGTCATAATTTGTCTATGACAAAGATTAACGGAACTACTCAACTCGAATCTGTCGAATTCGAAGACACAATTAGTCATGAAAAAGTTGTTTATGAAACCAATAACTTATTCATCGCTATTGGACAAGTTCCACAAAACGAATTCTTAAAAGATCTTGTAACCCTAGACCACGGCTTCATTGTTACTAACGAAGTAATGGAAACCGCAATCCCTGGTCTATACGCTGCAGGAGATACAAGACTTAAGGAAAATAAGCAAGTCATTACAGCATGTAATGATGGCGCGGTTGCCGCGATGAGTGCTGTTAAATATATCAACAGCAACTTCTGATTTTCCTGTCACAGCCCCTTTCTTAAAGGAAGGGGTTTTCTTTTTTTATATTTTGCATGACAATTAATTATAGAAAGGCGGTATTACTTATGGTTGTTTCAATAAGAATGACACAAGAAGAAAAAGAATTAGCAAATGCCTACGCCAAATTAAGCGGGGTCTCTTTAAGCGAAGCAATCAAACGCGCTTTCTTCGATAAAATTGAAGAAGAATATGATATCGCTTTGGCTAATGATGCCACTAAAGAAATTGAAAGAGATCCAACAACTCATTCCATCGATGAAGTCAAAAAGATGCTTGATTTGTAAAAACTTAACTAATCTTTGTACGCAAAGCTAATTCAAAGAAACTCCCTTGAAATGGGAGTTTTCTTCATAAGAAAAGAGGCTTAATAGCCTCTTAGATCTACATCCTTAACATATTGAGATAAGATATCCATATATTTTTTTGCAGTCTCTTCTTTAACTTCGTGTAGTTCTTTATTTGGCACTCCATCAGAGACTTTGAATTGTTGAAGGAATAATCGTTTAGATCCTTCTAATAATTTTCCAATTTCATATATCGAATCAATATCGTGATATTCTTCAATCAAAGTAGTTCTAAATTCATAATCCACTTTGTCTTCTTTAAGAATCTCAATTGACTGTCTTAATAAATTAATATCAATTGATCTGTTGATAATGATGTCATAAATCTTATTGAAGGAATGTTTGATATCCATAGAAACATAGTCAATTAGTTTCTCATCGATTAGTAATTTAAGCATCTCAGGATTTGATCCGTTCGTGTCTAATTTCACTAAATAGCCAAGTTCTTTAATCTTTTTGATCTTTTCTGGGAGGTCTTTCATAAGAGTTGGTTCTCCTCCAGAGATGACCACTCCATCAAGAATTCCCACTCTCTTTTTGAGGAAAGAAAGTATTTCATCAAACGGGATTTGAGGAACATTTCCTTTTACTAATGTTTCATAGTTATGGCAATAAGGACATTGAAAATTACACGCTTGAGTATATAAAACACAAGCGACCTTTTCAGGATAGTCTAATAAAGTAAATTTATTAACACTGACAAATTCCATATAACAAATTATACCTATTGATAAATATTTTTGCTACAATAGAGAACATGAAAAAGTACGATAATATTTCTTGGGACGAATATTTTATGGGTATGGCGGTTCTTTCCGCTTTAAGAAGTAAGGACCCTAACACCAAAGTTGGTGCAGTTATCGTTAGTCCAGATAACAAAGTTATTTCTATTGGCTATAATGGCATGCCACGTCAAATTGATGAAGATAAACTCTCCTGGAATAGAGGTGAAGGCTTAGATTCTAAATATTTATATGTTTGCCACGCCGAATTTAACGCCATCTTAAATACCCAAATGGGAGGAACTCTTAAAGGAGCAACTCTTTATGTGACTTTATTCCCATGCAATGAATGCGCTAAAGCAGTCATTCAAACCGGTATCAAAGAAATCGTTTATCTTAATGATAAATACGCTGACCAAACTATTTTCATCGCAAGTAGAAAAATGTTAGAACTTGCCGGCGTCAAACTCCGTCATTTCGAAGGACAAAACGTCGATATCAAGGTTGTTAAGAAAGATGACAATTAAGGAATATATTGCATCTCGCAAAATAGAAATAAAAAACTATGTCGAAGGTTTAAAAATTAAACCTCATTTAGTGATTGTCCAAATCAATGAAGATCAAGCCAGTAACGCTTATGTTAAAGGTAAGCTCAAAGACTGTGCAGAGCTTGGAATTAACGGAGAATTAATTAAGCTCCCAATCGACACTACTGAAGAGACTTTATTAAGTCTCATCGATGATTTAAATAACGATGATGAAGTTGATGCTTTTATCGTTCAAATGCCACTTCCAAAGCAAATTAACGAAGAAAAGATTAAACTTGCAGTTTCTCCTAAAAAAGATGTTGATGGATTTCATCCATTAAGCGAACTTAATCCATGTACCCCACAAGGTATCATCGATTATTTACACGCTGAAAATATTGCTATGCAAGGTCTTAATGCTTTAGTGATTGGAAGAAGCAATATCGTTGGTAAACCAATGGCGAAACTTCTTTTAAAAGAAAACTGCAATGTCACTGTTGTGCATTCTAAAACATCTAAAGATGATATGGCCTTCTACATTGCTCACGCTGACATCATTGTTATTGCTATTGGAAGGCAATTCTTCCTCAACGAAAATTATAAATATAAAGAAAGCGCCATCATTGTTGATGTTGGCATTTCTCGAGATGAAACAGGCCTCCACGGAGACGCTGTTCCTAATTTACCAGTGAAACTTCAAACTCCAGTCCCTGGAGGAGTTGGTTTACTAACTAGACTCTCTCTTATTGAGAATTTGTTAAAAATCTATAACAAAAAATATAAAATATAGCTGATGGCTAAATTTAATATCATTTTTGATTGTGATCCAGGACATGACGATGCGATTGCCCTATTACTTTCATGTTATTCAGAAGACATTAATCTTCTTGCAGTCACTACTGCTGCAGGAAATCAAACTATCGATAAAACCAGCAAGAACGCTCTTAATTTATTAAATTTCTTCAATAAAAAAGACATTCCTTTAGCAAGAGGTAGTTCTACTCCTCTTAAAAGAAAGATAGTCACTTGCCCAGAAATACATGGAGAAAGTGGACTTGATGGATATATTTTCCCAACTTATGAAGAAAAATATGATTCTAGAGAAGGATATCAATTAATAATTGACACTCTACTTAATAACAAAGATGTCACAATGGTCACAACTGGACCAATGACTAATCTTGCTTTAGCGATACAAAAATGTCCAGAAATCACTAAACACATTAAAGAAATCGTCATAATGGGTGGAAGTATTACTGATGGCAATATCACTAAGCACGCCGAATTTAATATTCTTGTTGATCCAGAAGCAGCGGATATTTGTTTTAACTGTGGAGTACCTTTAAGAATGCTTGGACTTAATGTCACTCGCCAAATATTAGTTACTGATAAAGTTGTTGAAGAAGCAGAAAAAATTCACACTCGTGGAAGTGATTTATTCGTTAAGTTAATGAAAGTCTTTAACGATAACCAAAAAAACTTCTTTGGTCTAGAGGCTGGGCCATTACACGATCCTGCCACCATTATCAGTCTCATTGATGAAGATACATTTACTTTTGAAGATATGAATGTCACTATCGATACATCAAATGCCGAACTCGCAGGTAAAACAGTGTGCAGCAAAAGGAAACCATATAATGTCAAAGTCGCTACTAAAGTAGATGTTGATAGATATTGGAAAAACATTTATGAATATTTAAGGAGATGCAACTAGTGAATAATAAAAAAATCGTCGTTGTCGGAAGCATCGCAATTGATAACACTATCTTTACTAAAGAGTTACCTCACGCTGGAACAACCACTATTGCTGATAGCTATTTCCAAAATATCGGTGGTAAAGGGGCAAATCAGGCCTGTGCAGCGTTGTTTTTGGGTTCTGAAGTCTCTCTTATTGGAGCGGTCGGAAAAGACGCTAATGGGGACGCTGTAAAGAGATTCCTAAAAGAGAATGGATTAAACTATCGCATCAAAGATAGTGAAAAGCCAACTGGAGTGGCCTTTATCATTCTAGAAGAAAGTAACGCTGAAAATAGAATTCTCATCATCCAAGGATCAAATAATGACTTATTAATTGAAGATATTGAGAAGAATGAAGATCTCTTTAGAAAAGGAGATATTTTACTCACTCAATTTGAGTCTCCAATTCCTACTATCGAATATACGATTAAAAAGGCAAAAGAAAAGGGAATGCTAGTTGTTGTTAATCCAGCCCCAATTAAAAAGGTTGATGACTCTATTTATCAATATATTGATTATCTAGTTCCTAACGAACATGAACTTGAAGCATTAAGCGGAGAAACTGATGTTATTAAAGGGGCAAATATCATGTTAGATAAAGGGGCAAAGAATATCATTGCTACTTTAGGAGAAAAAGGTTCTATTCTTGTTAATAAACAAGAGACAATTAAAGTTGCTCCTCATAAAGTCGAGGCTATTGACACTGTTGCAGCTGGAGATTCATATCTAGGAGCCTTAGTAAATAAGATGACGATTGGCGCTAATATCAAAGAAGCGATGGAATTCGCCTCTAAATGTAGCTCTATTACTGTCACTAGAAAAGGCGCAATTATCGCATTGCCACACAAGGAAGATTTGTTGTAGTCACCTACCTTGATTTTTATACCTAGTTGTGGTTTACTATAAGTAGAAGAAGTTATCCCTATCTATCTTTGTTAGATGGGGTATTTTTTATTACGTACACTAGTATACATAGCATCACTAGAATCATGAATATATCATTCATATCTAGACCTCCTTTCACTTTTCGGTAACACTTTTCAGTGCAATTAAAATGAAAGAAACCACGAAAAGAACAATTTAATTACACCTACTTGGTAAGTGCAACCGAGTGTAGAGAATTAAAAAACTCCCTACATATATATAAAGAGGGAGGTTTTGTGATTTTTTTAAAAAATTTCTTAAAAAAGTTAAACAATAAGACTCCCGAAGGAGCCTTATTGTTTTTCAACTTGGTTGATTATTCGTAGAATAAGAATGTGTCTTTAACGATGAAGTAAATCAAATCGATTAAAGTTGGAATCCATAATCCACCGAGAACGATGAATAAGATAAGACCAAGAAGATTTGTTGTGCTTGATTTTCTTAAGACTGCAGAAATTCTAACGAGGATTTCAACAAGCCATCCAACGAATGGGATGATCAAGAGAATGATCTTAACAATTCTGTCTTGCTTTTCAAACCACTTATCAAATGTCATTATGATTTTCTCCTTTTTTGATACAAAAATTATAAAGTTATTTTTAATAAAAGTTAAATATTTTTTTATAGGCTACCTTTTCGTAGAAATAAATAGGCTGTTTTATATAATAAAAAACTACATAGCATCTACCCTAGTTAATAAAGAAATAGACGGCCACTAAAACACCGACATGTAGCAAGATAGCTATTACATTGATAAAGGTAAAATACCAGTGTTCTCCCTTTGTCTTGTGTCTAAAGATGAGCATTGCAGGATATCCCCCAAACGCTCCACCAAAAAACGATAAGAGTAAAAGTGTCTTTTCTTCAGTGCGATAAGCACCATTCTTTGCCTTTTGTTTATCTATGTAATATGCGATAAACGTCACGAGCGATAATAATATTAAGTATGCACCATACGATATTAATACAATCTCTTTGGTGGTAAGATTAAACATCGGAAATTCCTCACTTACTTTACATATTTTTGTTTTTCATTATAATTTCCATATACCAACCATAAGGGTTGGGAGAAATTAAAGGGTATTAAAAACTATATTTTTATAGTAATATAAATTCTTGAAGTTATCAAAAAAGGAACTCCAAAACAAACATGAACATTATCATAGAGCCAACATTTGAAGTGGTTTACGCTCTTATTGGCCTATTCTTATCTATATTTGTCTTAATTAAAGGAAGAAAGAAAATCCCGTACATCATTTTAGCGAGTATTGGTTTTTCTATTGTCGTTACAGACGCTATGACTATCATTCCTAAATATTTAGGATTATCTTTTGTTAAACTAGAAAACTTCTATGAGATTTTAGGAATTGGTAAGGCTGCTATTTCTATTACCTTAACTCTTTTATATTTATCGATTTATATTTTATATAAAATTATTAAACGTAAAGAGACACCTATCCTCATCGATATTACTTTATATGTTTTAGCAGCGTCTAAAATCATCATCTCTTTAATTCCAATCACTACTTTTGAAATCGTTAATAACTACATCCTAATTAGCTTTATAGGAAATATCCCATTTATCTTCTTAGGATTACTCGTTGCTCTATACACATTTAAATGGACAAGTATCGCCGACGACGAATTATTTGAAAAGCTCTCCATCCTTTTTGCAGAAGCTTTACTCTCATTTACATTCGTTATCGTTTTTAATAACTACTATATTCCACTTATTATCACCGTTTTTACCGGTGCTATTTTATTATTCCCAACCAACTTCATTGGTTATCAAACAATTAAGAAAATTGAATAGAACTCTATAAATATATGGTGTAAATGTTACTTTGTAGCATTACTCCCTTTTAATTGCGGGTTTTTTCCGTTTCGTATATATTTATTGAGTTTGTGTGAACCATAGACTATGTTCCACACTCAGAGGAGACTCTATTAAATGAATTTAAAAAAGATTAATGGATCCACTTTCTATGCCATGCTAGAAAATGGATATAAAAACTTATTAGCACACTTACAAATTATTAATGACTTAAATGTTTTCCCAGTTCCTGATGGTGACACTGGCACAAACATGAAGTTAACATATCAAAATGGATTAAAGACTATTACTGACGATGATGCCCCAATCGATATCATTACTGATGAATTCGCTCGCGGCATGCTTTTTGGTGCTAGAGGAAACTCTGGCGTTTTAACTAGCCAATACTTCAGAGGCTTTGCTGATGCCTGTAAAGGTAAGAAAGAATTAACAGTTGATGATTTCGCTAAAGCGATGATTAGCGCCTATAAGAACGCTTATAACGCTTGTGCGGATGTCGCTGAAGGAACAATTCTTACAGTCGCTAGAGAATCTATTGAAAACACCATTCCTTCTATTAGAGAAGAAGATACCTTTGATAGTTTCTTAACTAAAGTCGTGTCCATGATGAGAATCTCATTAGACAACACCCCAAATCTACTTTCTGTTTTAAAAGAAAACGGAGTGGTTGATTCTGGAGGAAAAGGATTATTAACAATCTATGAAGGGTATCTTGCTTTCTTTACTGGAAAAGATATCACTGTTGATGATGAAGATCTCAAAAAAGATAAAGAAGAAAAAACACCATCCATTGATTTCTCTGCCTTTAATGAAAATTCAACCTTAGATTATGGATATTGCACTGAATTCTTACTCCAACTCTTACATAGTAAGATTGATATTTCTAAGTTCAATATCGATGAATTTATTGCCTTTATGCAAGAACACGGAAACTCTTTAGTCTGTTTCCAAACCGGCACCATTGTTAAGGTCCATGTTCACACCAAAAAACCATATGAAGTAATTGAATATGCTCAAAGATTTGGTGAATTCATTACCTTCAAAATGGAAAATATGGCTCTTCAACACAATTCCTTAATCAAAGAGGAAGAGAAACGACAACAAGAGAGAAAGAAAATCGCAGTTATTACTATTGCCCAAGGCGATGGCATTATCGATTTATTCCAAAATCAATTAAGAGCAGACTTAGTCATTAATGGTGGCACCACTATGAATACTTCTGTTTCTGAAATGATCGATGCCTTTAAATATGTAAACGCTGATGAAATCATTCTCTTACCAAACGAAACCAATATGCTTAAAGCTGCTCAACAAGCCGCTGAGTTATATAAAGATAGCAAAGTCTATGTTGTGAATACTCATAACATCCAAGAAGGCTTTGCAGCCTTAAATATGTATATGGGAACAGAAGCTACTGGCCAAGAAGTCTATGAAGCTCTTAAGGCTGGAGCAGAATCCGTTACCCCATATATCGTCTTTAAATCTGGAAAAGACGCAAAGGTTGGTTCAGTAACCGCTCCTAAAGGAAGCTATGTTGGCTCTAAAGGAAAGAAGTTAATTACCTTTGCGCCAAGAAGAACAGCAGCAACCTTACGTCTATTTGAAAAGATTGAAGGCATTAAAGAAAAAGAAGTTTGCTTCATCATCTATGGACAAACTGTCTTAGAAGACGCCGCAGAAGAACTCATCTCCGCGTTAAATGAAATGTATCCAAATCTTGAAGTCGCTTTAATTAACGGCAAACAAGATGTTTACGATTTATTAATTGGTATTTACTAGGAGAAAATCGCATATGGAAAAAAACTACACGATTGTCATCGACACATTAGGAAGCGATAAAGGCCCTGAAGCTATTATTGAAGGCGCTAAACTCGTTCTTAATGAATTCAATAACGTCAATATCACTTTAGTGGGTGATGAAGAACTCATCAAATCTAAAGGTCTTCCAACTGATCGAGTAAAAATCATTCACGCTCCTGAAACTGTCACTAACTACGATAGTCCAATTGAAGCATTCTATAAGAAAGCTAATGTTTCAGTCTTTAAAGCAGTTGAAGAATGTTCTAAAGATGAAAACGCCATCGGAATTATCTCCTCTGGTAATACTGGTGCCTTATTAGTGGGAACATTAAGATATCTCTTAGATGAAAAGAGAACTAGACCTGCATTAGCAGCTATCCTTCCAAATATGGCAAAAGGATTCACTTGTTTAGTGGATACAGGTGCCTCAATTGACTGTGGACCTGCTCAACTTGTGGAATTCGCTCATTTAGGAACTGACTTTATGAGAAAACTCTATAAGATTGAAAACCCAAGAGTCGGTCTCTTATCAAATGGTTCTGAACCTACTAAAGGAAATCACTTAGTCAAAGAAACTCATCCACTACTCGCTAAAGAAGAAGGCATTAACTTCATCGGTAATGTTGAAGGATCTAAAGCCTTAAGCGGAATGTGTGATGTTCTTGTTTCTGAAGGTTTCGCTGGTAACCAAGTATTAAAGAATACCGAAGGTACTGCGATTGCCTTAATTACTGAAATCATGAAATTCGGTAAGAAAACAGGACAAGAAGAAGTCGCTCAACAAATCGCTGGCTACTTAATGAAAACATATGATTTTGAATCATTAGGAGCAGGTATTATGCTAGGCGCAAGAAAACTCGTTTTAAAGTGCCGCGGTTCTAGTGGCCCAGCCGCTATTAGAAGCGCAGCAAAAATATTAATTAACGTCATTGAAGACAAAACATTCTACGAATAAAGAGGAAAAATTAATTATGTACGAAAGATTATTAAAACTCATTCAAGAAAATCTCCCAGACAAAGATTTAGCAAACGCTACTAAAGAAAGTAGACTTATCGAAGATTTAGGTATGGATAGTATCGGTATGATGATGCTCTCTATGTCTATTGAAGATGAATTTGGAGTGACATTTGACGCTCCAGTCACATTTAAGACTGTTCAAGATGTCTTAGATTATTTAGATAAGAACGCTACTAAATAAATTTAATAAATAAGGAAAAAGAAAAATGTACAAACTATTTTTTGATAGTGACTCAGATGTCACTTTAGAAGTTGCTAAAAAATATAACGCAACCTTAATTAGCATGCCTTATGCTCTTAATGGTGAAGAAGTCTCTCCATATAAAGATTGGAAAGTCTTTGACGCTCATACATTCTATGATGCATTAAGAAAAGGCGATGCCAATCCAACCACTAGCGCACTTAACGAAAGAGAATATATCGAATATTTCGAACCAGTTCTTAAAGAAGGCAAAGATATCCTTTATGTTCACTTCTCAAGACAAATGTCCGCGACATTTAATAGCTGCGACGCCGCTATTAAAACTCTTTTAGCAGAGTACCCAGAAAGAAGAATCCAATTAATTGATACCAAAGCTATCTCTGTCAGCGCTCTTCTCACATGTATCAGGATTGGTGAACTCGTTAATGAGGGTAAATCAATTGATGAAATCGTCGCTGTTAGCGAAAGTATCGCTATGACTAGCTCCGTCTATTTCTACGCTGATAACTTAAAGTTCTTTGCTAGAAGTGGCCGAGTTAGTGGCTTCTCTGCCTTTATGGGTGGAATGATTGGTGTCAAGCCAATTATCTATATGTCTAGCGAAGGCAAGATGGTTTCCATTGATAGCGCGATCGGAAGAAGAAAGGCTTTGGATAAGATCTTAGGCTATGTTGAAAAGAAACAAGATGACTTTAAGAAATATCCTATTTTAATCGCTCATGCTGACTCTTTGGCATTAGTCGATGAATTCGTTGCAAAACTCAAAGAGAAATTTGGCGAATTCGAATACACCGTTGTGGATGTTAATCCTACTGCTGGATGCCACTGCGGACCAGATGTTATTGGAATCGCATTCCATGGTAAGGAACGTTAAACCATGGCCAAAAAAGAAAAAAACTTACAAGACGAACTCTTACATAGAAAATATAAAATCCCTAATCTATTTCTTTCTTGGATTTACTATATCGTTGGAAGAACTCACTTATTAGGGGCTAAATATCATCCAATCTTTGATATCAAAGATTCCACCGCGGATTGTAAAGGCCCATGTTTCTTAATTTGGAATCACCAAAGTAGAAGAGACCACACCTTCTTAACAACTGCGAACTGGCCAAGAAGACTCTCCATTGTTTGTGAATATAACTCATTCTTTAGAAGCCACTTACATTGGGCGTTTAAAATGGGAAGAATCATTCCTAAAAAAGTCTTCTGTAATGATATGGCAGGTGTTAGAGCCATGAGAGATATCATTAAACAAGGTGGATGTGTTGCTTTCTCTCCAGAAGGAACATCTTCTATCTGGGGTGATCAACAACCAATCGTTCCAGGAACAGGAAGATTCTTAAAAGCATTTAATATTCCAGTTTACTGTGGATATATGCAAGGAAGTTATCTCACTAATAACAAGATTTGTTCTGATGATAGACTTGGAAAAGTCTACTATCAACAAAAGCTCTTATTTACTAAAGAGGATTTGCAAAGATTATCTCCAGAAGAAATTGAAAATATCATCAATAAAGAATTCTGGCATGATGACTATGAGTGGAATAAAGAACACCACATCGAATATAAGTCAAATGGTACGATTTGCACTAACTTATCAGATATGCTTTATAGATGCCCAAAATGCGGTCATGAATTTGAAATGGATGCTCAAGGCAACTATATCAAATGCACCAACTGCGGTAATGGAGCCACTATGGATGACTATTACGACTTCCATCCATTTAATAAAGAATGTGTCATTCCAGAAACCCCAACTAAATGGGTAAGAGAAGAACGCCAAGCAATCATTGATGAGATTAGAAAAGATCCAAATTATTCTTTCTCAGTTAAATGTAAAGTTGGTATCCTTCCTAAAGACCACTGGGTTGATAAAAGTGTCACTTCTGAAATCGTTGGAGAAGGTATTTATACGATTGACCATAAAGGTGTCCATTTTATAGGAACCAAAGAAGGTAAGGAATTCAAATTTGATCTCGATTATAAGGCTGTTTGGACTTACCCTATGACCGTTGATTTAACCATCTTTTCCCTCTATATTAACGAGGAATATCACGATTTCTACCCAGATAAGAGGGTGGTTGGCAAAATCATCATGTTAACCGAAGAAATGCATAGATTACATGTGAACAAATTCAAAAATTTCCCTTGGTTTGATTACATGTATGAAAATAAGGAACTCGGTATTGACGAATAATAAATACTGAATTAAGACTCGAAAGGGTCTTTTTTCTTTTTCTCCAAATATTTATCCTAAAGACCGTAAAATTTTTTGCATTTTTTTGTTCTTCTTTAAAAAATATATTTTTTATTTTTATTATTCTTTTTCACGCGCAATTTTTTTCTTGATTTGCCTACTTTTTTTGAAATATGATAAACCCAAATTTTATTTGACAAAGAAAGGAAAACAATTGTTATGAAAAAGTCGATTAAAACTTTGACATTTGGTCTCTTAACAGTTGGTATGCTCGCTGGATGTAATAAACCAGCACCAGTAGCTGATTGGACCGCTGAACAGAAATCAATTATGTCTGAACATCTCCACGATGTTGTTTTACCATTTTTCAAAAGTGACGCTACTGTAAAATATGATTCACAATATGATGAAGTAGTTATCACTGCTGATGTCGCCGGTACAGAAACAAAAGATTATGGTGCAAAATTCACCGCCGCTGATGGTTGGGAAAATATCTCAGATCAATATGATGTCCCAGCAGCAGCTATGGGAGAAACATTCTTTGCGTTCCAAAAAGCAGTTACTGTTACAGAAGGAACAAGATATATTTCTCTTCAATTTGCTTCTATGTCTGGACAAGAATTCTCCGCTGAAGGAAAATTCACCCTTTATGCTAGCGATCCATTTACCTATGATTGGCCAGCTGATGAATGGGCAGAAGTCATTGCGTATTACTTCGAGGGTGCTACAGATGTAGTTCCACCAATCCAAGCTGATCGTTATGAACCATATGCTCCACAATCTGGTGGATTCGCAACATTCTGTTACATGGAATCAACAACTCAAGATGCTGGTTACTCCGCTATCCTTACCCAAGCTGGTTGGGATGTTAAAGAGGAAAAAGATGAAGACGGATACTTTGTTGCCGTCGCTCCAAGTGGCTTATTTGCAGTTGCATATTTATATGTCAGTAGCATGGGCTCACTCAATATTTGGTTAGCACCAGCCCCAGCCAAAACATATGATGCATTCCCAGCAGAAGCATTAGCAGCTTCTATCGCTGCTTATGCAGAAGATGGTGCTGTCGCATTTGAATTCCCAGTGTTTGCAAAAGAAGGCGCTAAATTCACATACGAAGAAGATGAATATAACGCACTATATATTGCATATGGTATGGCGGATTATGCTAGCGCAACCGTTACTGCCTCTCCAGTCGTTGAAGCAGACTACACAGCCTATAAAGGTGAGTTCTCCACCGCTGGTTGGGACGTCGTAGATGCAAGTAGCGGTACAGGATTTGCAGCTACTAAAGATGTTGAAAACGTTGGAACAGCTTCTGTTAGTGTTAGTTTTTCTAGCGGAACACTCAACATCATTATTTATATCATTCCAAAACCATTCCCAGCAGAAGAATGGCCAGCAGCAGATATCGCTGCATTATTACCAGCTAGAGTTACTGATGTTGTCCTCCCATTCAATGGAGAA
>ODAI013584550.1_pt1 | contig 28571 bp, 18 predicted proteins | sample 1539321 | NCBI WGS metagenome assembly ODAI01 (sample SAMN02144231, study PRJEB22623) | gut metagenome | biome: sheep rumen | host: Ovis aries | place: New Zealand
ACCTGACTGTTTCTTGTATACCTCACGGAGGTTGACTTCTGCCGAGATGGCCTCTTTGTAGTTCACCTGCGGCTTGCCTTGGTTACATTCCACCTTGAATTCGCGCTTCAGACGGTCGATGATGATGTCGAGGTGCAACTCGCCCATACCCGAAATGATGGTCTGGCCGCTCTGCTCGTCGGTGCGGACGGTGAATGTCGGGTCTTCCTCGGCCAATTTTGCCAATCCGTTGTCCAATTTAGCGATGTCGGCCTGGCTTTTCGGCTCCACGGCGATGGAAATCACCGTGTCGGGGAAGCTCATTGACTCCAGCACGATAGGATGTCCTTCGTCACAAAGGGTGTCACCCGTGCGGATGTCCTTGAAGCCCACGCCTGCGCCAATGTCGCCAGCGTCGATGGACTCCATCGGAATTTCCTTGTTAGAGTTCATCTGGAACAGGCGGCTGATGCGTTCTTTCTTGCCAGAACGTGGATTGTAGACGTAGCTTCCCGCAGTCACCTTACCTGAATAGACACGGAAGAATACCAGACGTCCCATGAACGGGTCGGTCGCAATCTTGAACGCCAACGCTGAAGTTGGTGCAGACTCGTCCGGCTTCCGGCTCTCCTCTTCGTCCGTATCAGGATTCATGCCAATGACCGCCTCCGTGTCAATAGGAGAAGGCAAGAATGCACAAGTATAGTCCAAAAGCGGCTGTACACCCTTATTCTTGTATGAAGAGCCACAAACCATCGGCGTTATGTCCATCGAGATGGTTCCCTTGCGGATGGCTGCGATGATTTCCTCTTCGCCCACCTCTTGTCCTTCAAGGTATTTCTCCATGATGGCATCGTCGAAGTTTGCAGCGGTCTCAATCAATTTGTCACGCCATTCATTAGCCTCGTCGACAAGGTCTGCTGGAATTTCCTCAATGCTGTATTCCGCACCCATTGTCTCATCATGCCAAAGGATGGCCTTCATCTTGATGAGGTCGATTACACCCTTGAAATGCTCCTCTGCACCGATTGGGATCTGTACCGGACAAGGGTTTGCGCCCAAGATGTCCTTCATCTGCTGCACGGTCTCATAAAAGTCAGCGCCAGAACGGTCCATCTTGTTTACATATCCGATACGAGGTACGTTATACTTGTCTGCCTGACGCCATTCGGTCTCTGACTGAGGCTGTACGCCATCGGCTGCCGAGTAAGTCGCGATAGCACCGTCCAACACGCGCAGCGAGCGCTCTACTTCTGCCGTAAAGTCAACGTGCCCCGGAGTGTCGATCAAGTTAATCTTATACTGCTTGCCGTTATAGTTCCAATTACAAGTCGTAGCCGCAGAGGTAATGGTAATACCACGCTCCTGCTCCTGCGCCATCCAGTCCATCGTCGCCGCACCGTCATGCACTTCACCAATCTTATGAGTTTTTCCCGTGTAAAAAAGGATGCGCTCAGATGTAGTCGTCTTTCCCGCGTCAATATGGGCCATAATGCCGATATTGCGCGTCAAATTTAAATCACGATTTGCCATTTCTTTATTTCCTTACCTTAAATGTTACGTTGGTTAGAATCTGAAATGAGCGAAAGCACGGTTTGCCTCTGCCATGCGGTGCATGTCTTCCTTGCGCTTGAATGCCCCACCCTGGTTGTTGTATGCATCCATGATCTCAGCAGAAAGCTTCTCCGCCATCGACTTGCCGCCACGTTTGCGGGCAAAGCCAATCATGTTCTTCATTGACACACTCTCCTTGCGGTCAGGACGGATTTCCGTGGGCACTTGGAAGGTTGCACCACCGATGCGGCGGCTCTTCACCTCAACTTGCGGAGTAATGTTGTCAAGCGCTTGCTTCCAAATCTCCAAAGCTGACTTTCCTTCGCTTTCCATTTTCTTGCTTACGATGTCAAGGGCATTGTAGAAAATCTCGTACGAAAGACTTTTCTTGCCATCATACATCAAGTGATTCACAAACTTTGACACCTTTGTGTCGTTGAACTTCGGATCCGGCAGGATCACTCGTTTCTTTGGTTTTGCTTTTCTCATTTTTATAAAATTCTTTGTGTCTGCATGGGGCTGTTTACTTGTCCTTCAATTGTCCGCGCCCGGAAATTTACTCAACCTGTCTACAATTCTCCAGCAAAACGATTTCTTAATTGTATTTTCACCTAAAAGAAGCTCATCGCCCCAGCCATCCAACCTTTCTGGATCTCTGTTCCGAAGTTATGTGTCCGCCACATGCTTACCAACAAATGCAACCAGAACGAATGCTTACACTTAGGTATTCTTCTTGTTATTTCTTCGCCTTAGGACGTTTTGCACCGTACTTTGAACGGCGCTGAGTACGACCCTCAACACCCGCAGTATCCAATGTTCCACGAACAATGTGATAGCGAACGCCAGGAAGGTCTTTCACACGACCGCCACGAACCAGCACGATGCTGTGCTCCTGAAGGTTGTGACCCTCTCCCGGGATGTAAGAGTTCACCTCTTTCTGATTTGTCAAACGAACACGGGCAACTTTACGCATTGCCGAATTAGGCTTCTTAGGGGTGGTTGTGTAAACACGAACACATACACCACGGCGCTGAGGACATGAATCCAAAGCCGGTGATTTACTCTTGTCTTCTGCCACCTTTCTGCCTTTTCTAACTAATTGTGAAATTGTTGGCATAATAATTTGTTTTTAATTTATATTTGTATATTATATTTGTCAATAAAATAGGTACGGACACAATTATCCGATTTGGGGTGCAAAAGTACATTTTTTTATCAAAACTACCTAGAAAAAAAGAGAACAAATATCAAAACAAGCCGTTTTTTAACTTTTTTACATCAGATTTAAGTTTTATTATATAATTTTCGGGCATGGAAAGCAATGGTTTGACGGTTGGGAAAATGGCTTCAAAACAAGCAAAAAACAGCAAAAAACGAATGTATTCTCAATAAATATTCATCTCAAGTCGGTATCATAGATCAATAATCAATGCCGTAAGTCAATAATATTGTAAGACAACAAATCTATCTCACGGGACGATTGGTATGGTCATTCGCCGATTTGTTTTATCCCAAGGACAGACCAAGGTGAAAGAAAAACGCATCCATCACATTCGTAGTAAAAGACATAGGCGCACGGCGGAAGCCCGCCGCAAGCCGCAACAGCTGAACTGTAAGACGAAAGCACGACCGCCAAACCATAAATGAAAACCACGAAAGCCGATCCATAAGATGAAAGACACAACAACTGAGCCGTAAAATGAAAAGACAAAGAGGCTCTTTCCATTAATTCATTAAAAGTCCATTAATCAGAAGTCGCCATTTTCACTCCTTCATTCATGCGAAAGCCCATCCATGCAAAAGCCGGTGCTGGCGAGCTTGCCGTTTTTCGTCAAAAAGCACAACGTCCCTACCATAAGACTTGACCATTTAGCCCAACGCTACGCGCCCCCGCTCCCAAATGGTGGCATCCGAAAATGAAAAGTCCGCGAAATGCCCAAGGACTAAAAACCAAACTCGAATATTTTTATGCCTCTCCGTGCGCATCCATCTCAAAAGGCGCATTGCCACCCGGCATATTGGGCAATTCGATTACGCCGAAAGTTTGTTCGTAGCGCATGATATTTTCCTGCAAAGCGCCCAACAGCCGCTTGGCATGCTCCGGGACGAGGATGATGCGCGAGCGCACCTGCGCCTTGGGAACACCTGGCAACATGCGCGCAAAGTCGACGATAAATTCTGAACTGGAATGTGTTATTAACGCAAAATTCGCATATTCACCTTGTGCGACCTCTGGCAACAATTCCAACTGCAAGCCTTCTGGCTGTTTTTTATGATTTTCCATGATATTTTTGTCTTTTTGAGTGAGCAAATATAGTAAAATTTCACGATATCTGAAAACAATTGGCAAGAAATCTCAAAAAACATGCCCCCCATGCTTCTTTTCCACTCTCCCAAGATTGCACTTCCGCCTCAAAAGTCTGCTCTCACGTCCCAAAAGCGACTCACAAGCATGTTGTTCAAAATCATACCGCCTTGCCTTACAAATTTTGAAAACACAAAAGCTCCGCCTTCACTTCCGTCTTGAGGATGGGATGCCATGACAAAAAGGCGCAGCACCCCCTCTTATGATTACTTGAAGAGGGATACCATCAACATTGTCCAAAACACTACCGTCGTCAAAGACAACACGCTTTTCCTATGACAATCAGCCCAAAGACGAAGTTTGCCCAAGGAAAGCCGCGAAATATGCCCAGGGGCTGGGCTTGCTCAAAAAAATAGCGGGGAAGCATCGTTTTGCCTCCCTCGCCAAAATGAACAATGAACAAACTCTAAAACTATCGTTATCTAACAACGATTTTCTTTCCATCATGAATGTAGATTCCTTTCTCTGTCGGCTTTTGCGACAATTTCACACCCGAGATCGTGTACCATCCTTCCGCCGTCTCGACATCTGCCTCCACGTCCTTTACGCCAGAGGCCACGAACCTGCCTTCAGCCAGCCACTTGAATTGTTTAGGTAGCGAGGTCAAGAAACTGGTGAAGAATGAAACGCCCGCATCGGTGTGGTCGGCCGTTGAATGCTCCACTATCCTGATTTCTGCAAATGGATGTTGCTTCTGGAAAGCAAGACAGTTGCCGTAAGGTACGACCAAGTCGCTGCGAGAATGCAGGAAGACAATACGGTGGCGGGGCTCCCAATCATGAATCAAGGAGTTCTCCACCAGGGCACGGTGCAAGTCTTTCATGGCATCCCCTCTTTCGGTTGGCACATTGTCGAAGTTTCTAGGATTCGAGAAATATTCATAAAATGCCGGCGTGGTCATTTCCTTCAAGTCTACCGTAACGTGATATTTTTTACCTGTAATCAAGTTAGATGACATGCTATGGCTGGTGAAGAGCTTTTGCATCTCCTCCGGTGAATAAAGATAGCTGAATCCCTTTATCAATCCGTATTCGCACTGCTCGTAAAACATCTGGTTGATGTCGCCATTGGACAGGGCTTTGCTGTCGATCCATTCCATTATTCCCGTTTTGAGGAATTTCTCTGAGAAGTAGTCCGTCACCTTATGCTTTCTCATATCCTCATTTGCCTCCAACATCCCCCTGCAGATAAGCGGCATCACCACCGGCATGGTCAATTTGTTGCGCCGATGCTCGGTTTGCACGCCATAAGAAGTGCCGTCGTCCTCCAAGTAATAGCGGAGGGTGGTAATCAAGTCGTACGGGCCGTCGCCACAGACGGAACCGGCGAAATGGAGCTTCTCTGAAAGGTTATTTTGCTCGATGTAGCGCTGGGTGGCCAATGCCACTGCACCTCCCTGAGAATAACCATAGCTAAATGACAGCCAGTCTTTGGCAAGCGGGAGACAGATGCCGGCATCCACCTCTTTCTGGTAGAGCTTCAGTCCGTATTCCACCGCATCCACCACTTGGCGGCTGGTCAATTCTTGCGAGAGATAAGGATGCGGACGGTCGCTCGTAATACCATATCCCTCATAGTCAGGAATGATGATGACACACTTGCCCAAAGGCATGTAGCCTAGCGGCTTGAGGCCCAAAAGCGAATAGTAGAGCACACCAAGTTCATCAAGGCCCTTGTTCTCAGGGAACGATGTCGGGCACTCCATATTGCTGGTAATGGTCAAGTGACAGCCAATGAGTACAGAGCTGATTTCTTTGCCCAAGGCAAAGCCACGCCATGCCATCAATGCCGAGGACAGCACAATGGGATTGCCCTTGGCGTCAATCGTAGGATAATTAAACGTATAGAACGCCCGATTAGCATCCAACTTCAATTCCAGCCGGTCAGACGGTACTGCTTTCAACTGTGCTGACGCATGAATTGCGCCACTAATTATCAGGATGAATGCAAACATCCGATAAACAAAAGTATTTTTCTTCATTTTTGATTATTTTTAGTAATATTTATTTTTTATACGAGCTCTCGAGCCTATTCCAAACTTGATTTTACAAAAATACACATATTTTTCTTAATTTCTCCAATTACATGCGAAATGTTGTATTTTTTTTGTTTTTTTTAGAGTATTTATGCAAGAAAAACTCTTTTACGCATCAAAAAAGATGATATTCACACCCAATTTTTCTGTCTTCCCGTGTGTTTACCCATGTGTTCTCCAATGACTTGGAACCAGTGACGACAAACAGGATTTTTAGAGCGTTGAGCTGCATCCTTTCATTAAAGGCTAAATCCTTTGCTATTACAGAGCAAGGAACATTTTATCTGAAAAGGAAATATTAATCCCCAAGCTTTATTGTTCATCTTTGCCGTCAGCCTCAATGGCAAAAATCAACAAGCCGTGTCTAAAGGCAGCTCCCCCAACAAGCTTGCAATATCGCTAAGCTACGAAAACGCAGGATGAGTAAATCGACTATATGTATCAGGACATACAACAAACCTCGACAAGATCATGCTGAATTCAATTTCAATGTCCCCACCATCAAGACCAAAGCAGCGTTCTCACAACATAAAGATATGAGCAGGCGCAAAGGCTGGAAGCAATAAAGGTGTCTAAGGGGCATACACCCTTGAAGAAATATTTTTTGCTGTCCGCTACAAGTGAAAGTACTCTATCATGTGTCCGCTATGACGATAAACAGGCATTACAGACTTGTTTTTGAGAAAGTCCCCCTTTGGGCGTTTCTCCCTCTGCTGTCGGCTAAAAACTGCCACAAAAAGAGAAAATCTACGGCAGCAATTATTTTTATAGACGATCTTGCCCATCGTTAATGTGGAACATTCATGCCAAAACAGCCTCTATTTGAGGCACTTCAGCGGCTGCCCGATAAAATCGGACAATATAGCGGCATACTTTGGAGTAGTGCAAGTTGGACTATGTCAAGGCCATTATTCTTATTATTTTTATATTAACCGTAGATGGAGGACACGATTTTTAATCGGGACATGGCAAATGTATTCATCCATTCATAGGGAGCATTGTGGAGTTGCATGACGCGCTCAAACTTTTAGCCAACAGCAATAGAATAGAATCGAATAGAATAAACATTAAGACACTTCAAAACAAATTCCGTATAAGCCATTGAAAATCAGCGAAATCACTATAATCATACAAATTTTATGCACAATTTATGCCAAAAAGATTTGCAGTTCCCATATTTTTTCAATATTTTTGCACATATCATCATATTACTAACCTTGATACTCAAAAAGTATTGAAAATAACAATCAAACGCCTTAAATTAAAGCCAATGCCTACAATTAAAAATAGAATTCAAGTCTCCGATGCTTCGCAAGGACATCACATTCATGAAAGCCAAAGTGCAAAAGTCTACCCTTCGCGCACCATCGTCCACGCCAAGTTGGAGATGACCGAGCCCGGCGACCACAACGAGCAGGAAGCCGATGCTGTGGCCAACACGATTGCCGCAGGAGGCAAGATCAGTCGGAAAATCTCGGGTGGCGGTGGCGCCTCTGGCATTACTGTTTCCAATCAGATGGAAAGCCAGTTAAATCACCTGCAAGGAGGCGGACAAGCCATGCCAATTGGCTTGCGCAACATGATGGAGAGTGGTTTCAGACAGAACTTCTCACATGTACGTCTTCACACCGACAGCGAAGCTGCCACTCTAAGCAGTAGCATCCATGCCAAGGCTTTCACGCATGGTAATGACATTTATTTCAATCGTGGGCAATTCAATCCTAAGACCGTCGAAGGGCAACGCCTAGTGGCTCATGAATTGACACATGTTGTGCAAGGAAGGGGAAAGGTGGGAAGATGGTTCACTTTCAATCAATCTCAAGAAAATTCTATAGCATCGACTGATACTATGTACTCGGTTTCAGATAAAAGACGACAAATTACAGACGAAAAAATACAAAAATTACTATTAAACGACCAATGGCGTGCTGTGAATATGTTAAAAAAATGCATAAAAATAACCACTAGTGATAACGCATTGGGAGAATACAAATCAATATATAATAAATATTTTCCAATAAATCAATTATCCATTGTACATGAAAATTACAATAAAATCCTCAATGTAATCCGTACAAAAAAAGTAAACATATCACAATCAGAATCACCTAAGTGGTGGGCATATGTTATGGCATATGATATGCGAGAAAAAATGGATGAAAACGGGAATCCCAAGGAAACCGACGGTTATAGCATTGTTATTGATAAAGATTTCTATAATGTTGAAAAAACTGATGGACCTATGAGATCAAGAATTTTGATTCACGAATTAGCTCATGAAGAATTATTGGCTAACTCAAAAGCTGAACTTACGCAATATGACACTGAGTATTATTCGGGTAGTTATGATCAACCTGCTTGTGTTGTAAAAAGTAATGACAATGAATGTGTTAGTGATGGGAATGTGGTAAACATCATTGAGAACCCAGAAAAAGCAATGAGTTGTGTATCTGAAAATGTCGAAGGTTGCAGTATTACAGAAATTAAGACCAATATTGAAGATGTCAAAAAACTAATGTGTTGCGGAGAATTTGAATATGCAATGAATAATGCAGAAAATTATGCACGTTTTGCGTATGATATATGTAAATTCGATTTTGATATATTTTGAATCATGACTACATACTTAACACAACAAAATAGCACTCAGGATTTTCAATGCAACCCAAACAAGCCATGCGGCATAACGAAATCCTTTCCTTCCCGTACCCTCATCCACCCCAAGTTGGAGCTAACCGAGCTCGGCGATAGTGACGAGCAGGAAGCCGATGCAGCAGCCAATGAAGTGATGAGTGGCAAGGTCTGCCGAAAAATCTCGGGAGGTGGTGCAGGAGGGGGCATGGCGGTCTCCTCGCAGATGGAGAGTCAACTGAATCATTTACAGGGTGGTGGACAGACACTGCCCGCAGGCTTGCGGGACATGATGGAGCGTGGTTTCGACCGTGATTTCTCCCAAGTGCGCCTGCATACGGACAGTGAGGCGGCAGGCTTAAGCAGTAGCATAAATGCCAAGGCTTTCACGCATGGCAATGACATTTATTTCAATCGAGGACAATTCTCTCCCGAAACTTTGGAAGGCCAAAGATTGGTGGCGCATGAGTTGGCGCATGTGGCACAAGGTGAAGGAAAGGTGGGAAGGAAAGATGGGTATGAAGATGAATTTAAAAAATTTGAGGATCGTATTGTAGAATTGCTAAGTACCGTAGAAGGACATAAGCGTTACAATAGTTTTCCTTATGAGTTGAAAATAAGAATATACCAAACCTTAATTAAAGGAAATTCAAGACTATTAAATTATAGAGAATTTAAAAAAGACATCTATAAGCCTTTTTCTGGATATATTGTGTCTGGGTATGATTTTTCAAATCGTTTTTTTCGTAGATTAGATGATTTAGGAGCAACAATAGAATCGAATGCGAAGAATTTACCTAGAACAGCATGGAAGGCAGTTCCGATAACTACCCTTTCTAAACAATCGGCAGATACTAATGAAAAAGTCTATGAATCATTTTCTAATTCTAACATGATTGTTTTCTCTGGTCATCACTATGGTCGGTATACTGATTCCCGTCATTTCGGTTTGTTTACAAATTCAAACTCTTCGAAAACATTCAGTTTGGCCTCCTTTCAAAGTTATATGGAAATAGATGGGAAAAATTTGGATAATGTTGAAATTGTAATTAGTACAAGCTGTGTGACATTATGTAATAATAAATACAGTAATATGCGGGGTTATAGTAGATTGTTCCCAAATGCAAAAATTCTAGGTTTTAGACGACCTGCCCCAGATAATCCAATTGATAAAAAAGGATACTTGAAGATGATTTTTGATGAAATAGAAAAGAAAAGAGAATTTGTTAATTCTGCTTACATAATTACTTTGTGGAAGGAACAGGTAGTTTCGTCTAATGGAAAGAATAGCCAGCCTGGTATTTGGGATGTTAAGTCTGATACGTTAGAATATTATGATAATAAAAAAAAGGAGTGGATTGTAATAAATAATGCTTCAAAATTGGAAAATAATGAATGTGCCTACCATTATTGATGTGTAGAGTTTTAGTTCTCTTTTTTAGAAAAATTTTAATATTTTTATGTATACCACATTATACCTCATAAAAGAATATCTCAAAAACTGTTTTCAGTATAAGGAAACGGGAAAGTCTAGTTTAGGCTACGTCAACGTCACCCTTGCCCCCATCGAAAAAGAGGGTCAAAAGGAAGGGGAGGACATCGTCATCACCCTCCTCCGTGTCGAAGAGGAGACTTCGCGCAAGCCGCAGAGTGTTTTCCAGTATGGCATTGACGAGAAGGATGGAAGGCGAAAGGCGCTTTCTAAGAAACGGAATCCCGATGTCTGCCTCAACCTCTATGTGCTGATCTCCTCCCATGCGCAGATCTACGAGACGGCTTTGGCGCAAATCTCCGATGTGGTCTATTGGATGAACAGCATCGACTATGAGATGGGCAGCGACGAAATCAGCGGAAAGCACCTTCGGGTAGAACTCCAGTCGCTCACCGCCGAGCAACACAACAGCATGTGGCAGACCTTGGGGGGCAAGATGGTGCCTTCGGTGGTCTATAAGGTGCGGATGGTGACCATCTCTTCAGAGTCGAGCTCGCAACCTGTCTATCCTGTGTCGAGTCTCTCCCTCACGGGAAGTTCAGGTCCTTGGTCGAGTCTCCTCGTCAAACTCCACGCTGGGGAGGGGCTGTCGGAAGAAGAACAGGACGACCTGCGTCAGGAGATGGTCGTTCGCTATGCCTACCCGAGGATGGACATGGAAATCGTCGATGAAGAGGACGATTCTGAGGAGTTGAAACGACGGAAATCCGTGTTGCGCCAGTGGATGAATGAAGAGACTTGGCATGAGAGCGAAATAGATCGGAAGGACCAGTCTGGAGAATTTGTCTTCCCTGCGCGAATCCGTGACGTGAAACACCAACAATTGGATAGCTTGATAGCGGCGTTGGCGGAGATTTATAAAAAATCGCCGGAGGAGCGTACCCCGACGGAGACGAAAGCCCTCAACCGAGCCTTGGAAGATTCGGAAATCAAAGAAGGTATACAAAATAAATTAACTTATTAACTAATAGAAAATTAAACAAAATTTTATGGCAGATTACAAAACCCCGGGAGTCTATGTGGAGGAAATCTCCAAATTCCCACCTTCAGTGGCCGGCGTGGCAACCGCGGTACCGGCATTAATCGGCTTCCCTGAAAATCCTGAGTTCAAAACGGACAGCAAGCCGCAAGCCGTGAAAATCAAGAGCCTACTCGACTATGAAAACCTCTTTGGAGTTGGTCCCAAGTTGGAACTCAACGACAAAGGAGAGCTACAGAAACACAAATTTGTCATGTACGACAGCATCCGCCTTTTCTTCGACAATGGCGGCAGCACATGCTATGTGGTCTCCATCGGCAACTACAACGCCACTACCTTTGATGCAGATACATATACGAGAGGCCTTGAGCCTTTGAAGAAAGTGGACGAAGTGACCCTTCTCGTCGCACCCGACGCGGCCATGCTCATGACAAAAGAACAATTAGGAACCTTGCACAAAGACATGCTGACCCAATGCGCCGAGCTGGGCGACCGCTTTGCCATCCTTGATCCGAAGTTGGACAGTTCCTTGGATACAGCCTTAGAGGAATTCAGGAATAATGTCGGCAACAACAACCTCTCCTACGGTGCAGCTTATTATCCCTACCTCAAGACCACCTACACCAAGGGGATTTGCTTTGATGAGATGCTGAAAATCGGCGCCATCAAGGAAAAAGCCCAAAAAATCGCACTGTTCAACGATTACTACGACAAGGAAACTATTAAACTCGTCATTTCAACTTTTGATGCCAAAACAAAAAAAAGCGAGATTGCAGAACTTCAGAAATTCTCAATCAATGATAAAGGCATCCTTCAATACGACCAAAACGGCATTACAGAAAACACTTTCGATGAGAATTCCCGCGGAAAGGAAATGCATGAAGTCGTCCTCGCCGCAATTCCTGAAATCAAAAGCAAGAAAGCCTTGATGGCCAAGGCTTTTGCCACCCAGATTGACGGCTATGCAGAGAAGTTGGCTGAGTTACAAGACGAGGCCTCCATTATCACGCCTAGTGGCGCTATGGCAGGCATCTATGCCGCCATCGACGGCAACAAAGGCGTTTGGCAGGCTCCCGCCAATGTGAGCGTTTCGGCAGTTTCCAATGTAACAGAAATGATTTCAGATTATGAGCAAGAGAGCATGAACGTGGATGCCAATGCGGGAAAATCCATCAATGCTATCCGTTACTTCTCGGGCAAGGGCATTCTTGTCTGGGGTGCCCGCACATTGGACGGCAACAGCAACGAGTGGCGTTACGTGCCTGTTCGTCGTCTCTTCAACTACATCGAGGAGAGCGTACAGAAGTCGACCAACTGGGCTGTCTTCCAACCGAACGACGCAAATACCTGGGTGAAGGTGCGCTGCCAAATCGAGAACTTCCTCTCCAACTTGTGGCGCGACGGTGCGTTGGCTGGCTCTACGCCTGACAAGGCCTTCTACGTGCGCGTGGGCTTGGACGAGACCATGACGGCTCAAGACATCTTGGAAGGCAAGATGATCGTAGAAATCGGCCTAGCGGCCGTTCGTCCTGCCGAGTTCATCGTATTGAAGTTCTCCCACAAATTGCAAGAGGCTTAATATGTCTTTCTTAATTTACTAATACAATAAACAGAATAATCAAATGGCAACAAATAATTATCCATTGACAGGCTTCCATTTCACGGTGAAATGGAGCGACGACGACGAAAACGTAAGTTTCTCAGAGGTTTCGGGCTTGAGTGTCTCCACCACCCCTATCGAGTATCGCGAGGGCTCCAACAAAGAGTACACCACCTTCAAGATGCCGGGCTTGAAGAAGTTCAACAACGTGACGTTGAAGCGAGGTACGATGGCTACCGACAACGGATTCTTCGACTGGTTCAACTCCATCGCCAACAATACGGTGGAGCGCAGGGACATCACCATCTCTTTGCTCAACGAGGCGCACGATCCGGCGGTGACATGGAGTTTGAAGAATGCTTTTCCTGTCAAATACGATGCAGGAGACCTGAACGCTGCTGACGGGAAAGTGATGATTGAGTCTGTGGAATTGGCTTATGAGAGCTTTACCGTGACCAGAGGATAATGTCTCAAAGGGTGTGTCATCGTCTATGGGCGATGGCCTCCCTTTTATGTTCAACCAACAACTTTTTGACCATGAGCCACAAAGCGGACAAATATGTTCCCGCCTTTCATTTCGAAGTGACCTTTCTCAGTGTTGCACTGGGGCTAGGAGGCATGTTGGAGCATGCTGCCAATGAGGATGGCAGCATCGGGATGGCCTTCTCGGAGGTTTCCGGCATATCAGCAGAGTTGCAGACGGAAGAGGTTGTCGAGGGCGGAAACAACTCGTTCACATATCGATTGCCCAAACCAGCAAAATACAACAATCTGGTGCTCAAAAGAGCCCTCTCTTCCACCCCGTCGGTTTTGGTAAGATGGGCAAATGAGGCCATCAACAACTTCAACTTCCACCCTTGCACTGCGGTAGTCAGTTTGTTAAACGAGAGACACGCCCCTGTCAAGGTTTGGACATTCAACAACGCCTATCCCGTAAGAATCGAGGTTAGTCCGCTTGATGCCAACAAGAACGAGTTGGTGATAGAGACACTTGAATTGGCGTATAACTATTCAAAACGGATATTATGACCATCAAAATAAAAGAGCTAGTCATCAAGGCAAGTATCATAGACAAAGCAGCTGAACACGACGAGCACAGTCTGCCAAAGACAGACACGGCCCCAAAAGCCCCTGTGAGTTCACTGGTACGGGATTTCTACGACAATGATGCCTCAAAAAGGAGGGAGAGATGAGTTTTAGGAGCGAAAAAAAAGAATTCATGACGTTTCAGGCGTATGAAAAAATCGACTTTAAGCAGCCGATAAAAGACAAAGAGTTCACGGTAATGGTAAATCCGGAGAGCTTTTCCAAGAGCATCAACGTCCATTACAAGAAAGAGGAGTGCATGGCCAACAGCATTTCCGCGGGGCGATTCTCCGGGATGGATGCCGTTGACTACAGCTTTTCCCTCCTGCTGGACGGCACCGGGATTATCAGCCAAAAGCCCGAGTACAAAGATGTCAAAGCACAATTGAATGCCCTGACCGAAGTGCTTTTTGCCAAGACCGGCGAGTCCACGGGCTATCGTCCCAATTATGTATCCATCACTTATTGCGACGAGAGCCTACACTGTGTTGTCTCATCCCTCAAGACCGAATACTCGCTCTTCCGGTCTGACGGGACGCCGCTTAGGGCCAAGGTGACCTGCTCTTTCAAGTCGGTCTGTCAAATAGAGACAGGGGAAATTGACGGAGAAGCCCTCAACAAAAGGCGGGAGAGGGAGAAAGGAGCATTTGATTCTTTCAAAGACACCATAAGCCAAGCCATGGACGAAGAGGCCGACTCTTTATTTAACCTTTTTGGAAGATAATCGAAGATGAAGAACGACGACATCACCTATGCCGACCTCAATGGCAACATTTGCCATAAAATCCTGGTCAACGGGCAGCAAACCGCATACGCCCAACACATCATTTCAATCTCCACCAGCGCTGCATTCGACAGAATTTCTGTCCTTGAAATCATTTTGAACAACTGGCTGCCGGGCGAGGAGGAGTACATCTCGGACACGGCGAACTTCCCGATGAATGCAGAAATAGAAGTCTGGGTCGGCTATGACGAACCTTCCCACAAGATATTCAAAGGCTACATCAACGAAATGACCGTCTCCGATTTATGCGCCATACTAACCATCAAGGCCAGGCACGCAGCCGACAGGATGGATGACGTAAGGAAGTTGAGGAGTTTTGAGAACATGTCGGACGATGAAATCGTCAACGACATTTGCGATGAATACGGAATTGAGTATGACAATACTGGAAATCCTGCGGCAAACAAACACCTTGGGTTAATGCAATACAACTGTACAGACTGGGATTTCATCAACATGAGGGCAGAGGCCAGCGGCAGAATGGTGCTCACGACACCAGAAGGCATCACCGTCAAAAAAATATGCACCCGTAAAGACCTTGAGTCGAAAGCCGCCCTCGACATCATCAACGGCTACAACGTCCATGGGATCAACGCCGAGGTCAACACCAAATATGCCCACAGGACATATCAAGGAGAAGCCTACAACACCTCGGAGCAAGACACCGAAAACAGCACGTCGTCTGAGGGACAAGCAAGCCAAAGTGAAGAAAACAAGGCTGCTGATGAGCAAAGAACCCTCCTTTCGATGAGCAGCCAGGAAGATGCATACGATTTGGAGGCGTATGTAGACGCATACTCCCTGCGCAATGACCTCGCTTTCCTTAAAGGGAAACTGGAAATCATTGGCTATGCGCCACTGGCACCCGGCGACATCGTACGACTATGTAAAATGTCCAAAGGATTCAACGGAAAGGTCATGGTATCGTCCGTTGTGCATGCCATCAGCGCAGGAAAATGGTCTACCCATCTGGACATCGGATATGAAATCACTTCTTACATTGAGAGACATCCCGATGTCGTCGCCCCTTCGTCCATGGGTTCGCTGCCCGGTGTGAACGGCCTGCAAATAGCCAAAGTCGAAGCCTTGAAGGGAGAAAATGGCGACCCTTCTGGCGAAGAGAAGATTTGCGTAAGGCTGATGAATGCAAGCCGGGCGAAGATTTGGGCGCGAGTTGCGACCTTAGATGCAGGAGACATGCGCGGCAGCTTCTTCTTACCAGAAATAAACGACGAAGTCATCGTGGGTTTTGTCGACAACAACCCCACACAAGCCGTTATTCTGGGGATGATGCACAGCAGCAAGGCCAGACCGCCCCTGGAAATAACCGATGAGAACCATGTCAAGGGATTTTTCAGCCGTGAAAACATTCAACTGTTGTTTGATGACGAGAAAAAGGCATTGTCCATCATAACGCCAGGGAACAACAGGCTGATAATGAGCGATGAAGAGAAGGGCATTGTGTTAGAGGACCAACACGGCAATACCGTTGTGATGAACGACCAAGGCATCACTGTCGAAAGTCAAAAAGCCCTGACCATCAAAACAGCTCAGGACATCAATATGGAAGCAAATAACATTAACATCAAGGCTAAAGCTGAATTAAAAGCACAAGGGACAAGTGCCGCGGAATTCTCTTCCGCCGGAAATACCGTGCTGAAAGGAGGAATAGTCCAAATCAATTAACAAGTATGGCAGCAACAAGAATTGGAGATATAACAACTCATGGAGGAGTTGTCGTCGGTCCAGGTGTCCCGACTGTTTTAATCGGCGGGATGCCGGCCGCGACCATGGGCGACGTGCACACATGCCCCGTCTCGCCACCGCACCTTCCCTCCTCCCCGTTTATCAAGGGAAGTGCAACAGTATTCATTGGGGGGAAACCTGCATTGCGAACTACCGACGCATGTGCTTGCGGCGCGATGGCAGCAGTGGGGTGTCCAACCGTAATCATAGGAGGTTAAGTATGGCAGAAGATTTTATCGGAAAAGGCTGGAGCTTCCCGCCGCATTTCAACAAAGGGCTCGGCGAAGTTGAAATGGTGTCAGGAAAAGAGGAAATTGAACAAAGTTTGAAGATTTTGTTTTCCACCAACCTGCATGAACGGCTGTTTCATCCCACATTTGGGTGTTCACTGAGGGATTTTCTGTTTGCAGCCAATAGCAGGGCAACCGTCCTGCGCATTCAAAACATGATTTCGGCAACCATACGAGACTTTGAACCAAGAATTATCCTCAATAAGACCGAAGTCGACACTGAAAACATGATGGACGGCTACTTCTCAATACACATTGACTACACCATCCGTGCAACAAACATGCGACACAACATGATTCATCCCCATTATTTTGAATAAAAAACACCTGAAAATGGCAATACCCAAAACATACGAATGGAACAACAACGGCACCAAGCAGGGCGACCGCCTGCCCAAGGCCTTGTCGGGCGACTATGTGAAGATTGACGAGCGCAGCTTCGACGACCTGCTGTCCCAGATGGCGGAATACGCGAAGCGCTTGGTTTACTTCAACGACAACATGAATCAGAGCGGCGACTGGACTGAGTTTTTCAAAGACGTGTACGACTACGACAAGCACGAGTTGAAAAAAGACCGCATCGAAGCCTTGTCGGAAGCAGGCGACATGCCCCCTCACATGGCGCTGATGATGGCTTTCCTGAAAATGTTTGAGGTGCAGCAACACAACCTCAACACACTAACCGAAAGGCACTTGCAGTTCTACTACAAGGACATCTTGGGCTTCAAGCCACGCGAAGGCGAGAATGGCAAGGCCACGGTGTTTTTCGAGCCAGTGAAAAACGCACCCGAGGCCTTTATCCCCCAAGGCACCCTCTTCGATGCTGGCAAAGATGCCAACGGCAAACCCATTACCTATAGGTCAGTAAGAGATGTGACAGTGAATCAGATGAAGGTGACTGAAACGAAACGGTTGCCAATTGAAAGCGCCGAAAAAGCAGATTTCGGTCTCATTATCACCCACCCTTCACTCCCCTTCCTCGAAAACGAAGAAAAACAATTAGTCTCAACTTCTTCAGACAAACTCAACATAACATTTGGAAAAGACAACATCGTCATCACCGTCAATGATTCTAAAGACTTGTCGATATTGTCCGAATTGATGACGGGCTCTCTTTCCATCAAAGTGACCAACAGCAAGAACTTCGTCATGGAAAACGCCCAAGGCGCATTGGCCAACCAAACCGGCACCATGCCCTTCGGGCCTAAGCCCAAGAATGACGACTATTTCACCATTAAGGTTCCTCTTGCCAATAACTGTAGTATTGATGACGTTCATGACAATTGGAACGATATTGCATCAACGGATATTATCAAAAAAGAAAAGAATACCAAACTGGTTTTGGACAAAGACATAGACTGGACGACATACACCTCTGAACTAAAGAGTTACATAGATTATTTGAAGGGTTCGTCTTCCAAGACCGCCACAATGCCACACCCCCCGCAAGCGCCTTCGTTGAAGGAGCCCATCACAATCGACTACACCATACCTATCAGCGACCATCAAAAGCAGTACTTCTCTCCTTTTGGAGCCAGGGTTGTCGATGGCGAAACCACCACAGAAATAACACAAATGCTAGAAAAGCAAGCCTTGTGCCTTAAGTTGGAAGGCTTGCAAGAAACTTGTGTATTGACGCTACATTTCGAAATGAATCCTTTCAAGTTTAAACTTGACGGAAAATACGGCGAGAACGTCCCCGTATGGCACTATTATACCACAAACGGTTGGACCGCTTTGGCCGACACCGACATCATTAGTGACACCACCAACCGATTCCGCCGTAGCGGCATCGTGCAACTGCAAATCAGCGATGCCCTGGTCAAGGCTGCTAAAAAGGGAACAGCATCATATTTGTGGCTGATGGTTGAAGCCAACACTTCCAGCAATCCCTTTGAAGCCTTTGAGGCCGTACGTGCACAAGCCGTCGAAGTGGAGCTTGACCCACAGTCGGAAGGGCAGATGGAAACAGGGGGCGCCTTGCCCGCCAATACCATTGTCAAGACAAAAACGAGCATCAAAGGCATCAAGAAAATCGAACAATCCTACATTGGCGAGGAAGGACGCAAAACCGAAACCGACGCATCGTTCTATGCCCGTGTGAGCGAAGAGCTGCGCCATAAAGGAAGAGCCTGGAACCGTTGGGACTATGAACGGTTGGTTTTGGAGCGTTTCCCACAAATCGCCAGCGTAAAGTGCCTTTCCTGCTACAATTGTGAGGCAGAAGGAGGCAGGATGGAGCCTGGCCATGTCACTCTCCTCGCCGTGCCCGACCTCCAAAGCATTCCGCAAGATGACGAACTCCGCCCTACTATCGGCAAGAACTTGGAACACGAAATCACAGGTTATATCAGCCAAAGAGCTCCAAGTTTCGTCAAACCACATGTGACCAGCCCCACTTACAAAGAAGCCAAAGTCCATTGTGAAATCATACTCCGCGAGGGACTGACTGACATCAACTATTATACCAACCTCATCAACAGCCAACTCATCAGGTTCTTCGCACCTTGGACATCGCTAGAAACTCCCGAAATCGAATTTAGGACCAACCAAAATGAATCACATGTTCAAGCATTTATCGAAAACCTTGATTGCGTTGACCATTTCCATGAATTCAAACTCACGATTGGCGGCCAGGACATCGATTGCGGGATGCCGCTTCAGCCCGACGACATCACGAGCATTATCACCTCTGCCAAGCAACACGAAATAAAGGTCCTCAAATCATTTTAGAAATGAATAGCAACGACACATCACCCAACAACCTGCCCAATCCATTGGATTACGAGCAGCTAAAAGCCTACGGTTTAGAATATATCCGCAGCATCGCCAACAAGCAATGGACCGACTTCAACCTGCATGACCCCGGCGTGACCATTCTCGAGGCGCTCTGCTTTGCACTGACCGACTTGGCATACCGTACGCAGTTCAGCATGGCCGACTTACTAACGAAAAAAGGCGAGGAGTTCCCACGACCAACCGGCACGCTATTCCCCGCCCATGAAATTCTCTCACACGAACCTGTCACAGCCAACGATTATCGGAAACTCATCCTTGAAAACGTTCCTGGCATCAGGAATATTTGGATTGACTGCCCTGAAACCGGAGAAAAACAAGGCTCCATGAAAGCCGCAGGACGCTACCGTTTCAATGTCGAGCTAGAAGATGAGACTTTTATCCAGCATGACAGCAGGCTGAGAAGCATCATCGGGCGCGATGAGAGATGGAGGTTCCTGGAGTCATTTGGCCACAATTACAAGGAGGCTTATAAGAACTATATCCGCAACTTCTACCTCAAACACCGCAATCTCTGCGAAGACTTGGAAGAAGTGAAAATTCTTGAGCCAATATACATCGGCATACATGCGGAAATAGAAATCGAGCGACATGCCCATTACCAACGAATCATAGAGGAGATGACCCTGCAAATCGGCGAACACCTCTCTCCCGCCTTGAAGCTTCAGACGCTTCCCGAACTCATCAAAAAAGGAAAAACGCCCGAAGAAATCTATCAAGGCACCTTGCCACATATCGGTTTTATTGATTCAGAAGAATTGAGAAGACACAAAAGAAAAAAAATCATTTTTATTTCCGACATTCTCAACATCCTAATGAAAATCAAAGGTGTGGTCAGCGTCAAGCGGCTTTACTTCCTGGTCAACGAGGATGATCTGGACAAGTCGAACATTGAAGTCGACAGTTCGTACGGCAATTGCAACAAAGTACGTTTAACCAGTGAGAACTGTGTGTTCCGCTTAAGTGCTTTCAATGAGGGATGCCCACCCCAAAACGAGATTTATTTCATCAGCAACGGAATCACCTTTGCGCCCAAAGGCATGAATCGCTGTAATTTCCGCCAAAAGGAAACGGTCTTGCCCAACAAGGAACAACGACACGATTTCCCCCTGCCCAAAGGCCGTCATCGCAATCTTTCAACCTACAATTCGTTCCAAAATCTCTTTCCCAAAACCTATCGGATGGGCATCGAGCGTATTCCGGGAAGTGCAAGCCACCTGCTCAAGGCCGAGCGACTGCAACTTAAAGCCTATCTCACCTTCTTCGACCAGCTCATCGCCGATTACCTAGAACAACTTGCATCAATAGAACAATATTTTGCTGTCTGCCCCATTGTTGATAGAGCGCAAGACGACCGTACCTACTTCTTCCATGAGCTCAACGACAAGGAAATCACAGACGTTAGCCAAGTTTTAAAGCCTTTTGATGAAAGAGAGCTAAGAACTGAACAACAAACCACTGCCGACATCGACCGCCGCAGCCGAGTAATGGACCACCTCCTTGCCCGTTTCAATACTGCTTTTGTCGACTATAGCCTCCTCGCCTACCTCATCGATCCAAATAACACCAATGATGCCTATCAACTATTACAATTTGAGCGGGAAGAGATAGAAGACAAAAAGCAATTACTGCGGAACTACCCTGTTTTGAGCCGCCACCGCTCACAAGCCATCGACTACACCGAAGAAGTTAAACTCACTGGCGTGGAACGGATGATTTTAGCCCAATTGGGTGTCAACAAGCCAAGATATGACTGTGTCCCTCCTATCGTACGCACTAGAAAAAAGGAGACTTTTGACGAAAAGGGGAACAAGACAGTTACCATCAAACACTACTTCCACGACAACCGCAAAGAAAACTACAACGACAGCTTCGGCATCCACATCATCGAGCACCCGCTTTTATTGCCACACGGAGAGATTACGGAAAACCGTTTCCTTAAACTAAACAGAGAAGACTGTCCTGGCACCTTGCTAGACAACCCTTACTCGTTCCGCGCCACGGTTCTCGTCACAGGATGGTTGGACATTTGCCAGAACATGGAATTCAGGGCTTTCGTTGAAAGCACTATTCGCGAGGCTTTCCCCACCCATGTCGCCGCGAAAATTTGTTGGGTAGACCCGTTCATCATGTGGAAAGCCGAAAAGACCTATCGTGAGTACATCAAAATTTTGAAGCGGCAGCCCGTCGTCAATGTCAAAAAGAGGGATTGGATGAATTGGACGGTTGAAAAGGACAAGGGCATTGAAGCCATGTTGAAAGTGTTCGACGAACTCAGAAACATTTACCCCAGTATCATCTTACCAAATGTCGACGGATCTGGGCACGAATTGCGGCCTCGCCTCGACTTCATGCACATCGACGCATGGCCCCAAGACATTTGGCGTGAAGAAAGGAAGGACGAGGCAGGCAAAGCTGTTACTATAATCGAAAATTGGGCCTTCTCAAAACAAAAAGCAAACAAATAAAAACAACATACAATGGAACAAACAAACAACTCTTATCCCAAATTTGTATCGGGTCAGGTCTTGACCAGTGATTCCCTAAATCAGGCTTTCGGTTATCTTGACCAACAAACGCGGCTCACCCGGGCCAACCTATTGGGCAACGGCATACTTCAAGGACTTGAATACACTTTCAGCAACGGCATACTGACTATTCGAGAAGGAGTTGCAAGTACTCCTGACGGATACCATATCATTATCAATGACGACATGAGCTATAGCGTTGCCGTCAAAGACAGCGCCCTCAAACGGCATCCAATTGACGGAAACGAAAAAAACGACCTCCCGCCTATAGCCTACTCCCTTTTCAAAGACACTGAAGATGCCAAGCTACATGGCTATTTAAAAAGCCAAACCATAAACATCACAAACTTGAACAATTATATTGTGGCCATTGCCGTTGATTTTTGTGCAGCAAACAGAAAGATTAAATGCAGCGAGGTTTCATGCGACATTGTGCAAACCGACCATAAGGTAGAGTTTCGACCGGTTTTGATTGAAGACTCTTGCCTTAATGTGCCTTTAGTCACCAAGTTGCTACCCATTGAAGGGCATGTCAGGTTGGAGCGTTTTGTGAACATCGCCAATGCCATCAATGTCAACGTACTCATGAGAAAAACAGGAGCGCTTTTTGAAGCCAACAAAGAGAAAGTCGTTGAAGGCATCAAAAAGATCGATGAGTTTTTGTCAAATCAAGCATTGCAGGGATTGTTGGAGAACAACAATAATGCCATAAAACGACTGGGCGAGACCTATAAGAGAATATCGGACATTAATACGCTCAATGAAGAAAGACCAGATTATTTTTTCTGCCATTTACATGACCTGGCCGATGCCATCAATGAATTTGTGGATTATTATAACGAATTCTGCGAGAAATATCCCTATTATTCCATCAATAAAAACACTTACAAGCAAATCATTCTTTTAGGAAAGGGGGCACGTTCGTCAGACAGTGACTACAGGCAAAACTATACACCCGCGATAATTGACAACGACTACCTATGGTCCTGCAAAATTCTAAAACGGTTGTATTTCAGGATAATTCTGATGTCAGAATGCTTCATCAATGGGAACATCGCCAAGATGAAATCGCTGCCCTTGAAGCTATCATGGCAAAACCCCGGCACGCCTATTGACAAAAGACCCATCCCATTTTACTACAATGTCAGCCAAGACCTTCTCAACAATTGGGCTGCCCATCGGCTTTCAAGAAGAGACGCGAGCTGCGATTACCAGAATATCACCAGCGACGGCACCTCCCATCCTGAAATTGGCTTAAACGACATGCTTGTCATTCAAGGCTATTATGGTAAAAATGTCAACATTGTCAAATCGGAATTGGAAAAATACATAAAAGACCAAGATTTGAACATCAAAGTTCTAGACTATCCGCTGAACAAGACCGCCGTCAAGAAAAAACATTTGGAAACCCTGCAAAAAGACATTTTCCATCATAGTGGCATCTCGAAAATCACAAAATACATTACCGACAACAATAATGTACGACCTGTCAGTAAAGACCTCACCATACGAGTTCCTGTCATCGCAAAAAATCGAATCGTCAACATTGAGGAGAAAAAAATCTCAGATTACAATATACATGAACTGTCGATGATGTCCAAAAAACCAAAGCAAAGCCTGAGAAGCCGCATTTTGGTCTATGATTCAGAGGCTAAGGCTTTCAGGTCCAGGACAATACTCAAAAGAAAATCACTGCCAAGCAGCCAGAGGCCGAAGAATTTGCGCGTAGAGCAGATGCGTATTATCAAGGATTACAAGACTAGGATTCAAGTCCATACTTTCCTGAAAATTGCAAAAGCTTTAAAAACTGCCAACGAAAAAGACGTCCTGACACGCATCAAGAATTGGAAAGAGCTTTCAGTAGACTACATCAAAAGTATAATCCAGTTGTTCAATGGAATCACCGAGGAGCAATTCCTCAACTTTTATTGCCACGTTTTCAACGAAAGTGCCCATAAATACCAATTGGCACCGTATTCCGAGAAACATGTAGCCGCTTTCTTTGCCATGAAGTCATTCTTGGAAAGACAATTTGACGAAAAACTTCATCATGCCGAGTCCATAGAGGGCTGCCGTCGCAATTCAACTGTCGTTTTACTTCACTTCAAAGGCCGATTAATAAAATTAATTAGTCTCCCATCATAAAAAAATGATTTTTTTTGCAAGATGAATGAAATTTTTATGTATCTTTGTAGTGCTTGATTAGTAAGGGTTCCGACTTGGATGCGGATAAGTAGGAAAATCGGAGGCGACACCTGGTGGGAAACCACGCTGAGGCTTTGTCAACAAACAAAGAAACAGGCTAAATGGCGACGCTGTTGAAGGAGACCGAATAATCTGTAAGGTGCGGGATACCCAGAAGTCAAAAGAAAGGGGAGGGCGATAGACCTCCCCTTTCGCTTATGCCTCCATCATCTTCCCTTCCTTTTGGAGCTCGCGGCGGATGCCTTCTATGACATCGGATTTGCGTATGAGTTTCTCACTACGGCTCATGGCCATCAACGAGGCATACTGCACCACGTTGAGGATGGAGCCGCCGGCCATCTCATACTTGCCGGCAAGCGCCTTCAAGTCGAGGCCATCCTCAAAGCTGCAACTGGGCGAGAAGGTCTCTCGCCACAGACGCTCACGCTGCTCAGCATCGGGCATCGGGAAACGAATGACACTCTGGAAACGTCGCGCAAAGGCATCATCAATGTTCGACTTCAGGTTGGTAGACAGCACCACAAGCCCTTGGAAATCCTCTATGCGCTGCAAAAGGTAGGCCACTTCCTGGTTGGCATAGCGGTCGTGGGCATCCTTCAAGCCCGTACGCTTGCCGAAGAGGGCATCGGCCTCGTCGAAAAACAAAATCCAATTGCGCCCTTCCGCCAACTCAAACACCTTGGAGAGGTTTTTCTCCGTCTCGCCTACATACTTCGAAACCACCATGGAAAGGTCGATGCGGTACACTTCCTTCCCTGTTGCCTTGCCCAACAAGGTGGCCGTGAAGGTCTTGCCACTACCCGAAGGCCCGTAGAACAACGCCCTAAAGCCAGGCTTCACCTTATGTTCGAGGTTCCACTCCTTGCGCACACGGTCGCCATACTCCACCCAAAGTTTAATCTCTTCCACCAGCCGCATGGTCGTCTCGTCAAGCACCAAATCGTCCCAAATGCGAGTGGTAGAAATATGAACCGCAGGAAAATTGCTCGAAAAATCAGGGACAAACGAGCGCCCGAAGACAATCTCATCAAGCAGGTCTTCCGAGGGACAGATTGTCCAATTAGAAAATGTAGACGAGTCGGCATTCTCTTTCCTAAAAAATGAAGCAGTGGCAAAGAAAGGATGCCGCGTGAAATAGTCGGCCAATTCCAACCGACGGCTTACCTCATCGCCCGCCAACAAGAAAAGCGCCGTTCCCAACGTCGGTTTTATGGCACCATCCATGCCTCTTTCAACACAGCCAAACTCAACAAACCGTTGTCCTGTGTCAGAATTTTTGACCTGGAAACAGTCCAGCAATTGAGGTTTCAAATACGGCACCCATGCCAACATCAGCAAGACCCGGTCATTAAACCCCATGCCATGGGACTGCACAAAACGGGCATATACACTGTCTTGCACTTCATCCAAAGGCGGTGGCACTAGCTGCCTGACGTCATCAACACTGCATTCTTGGTTAAAATACAATTTCAGTCTGGCCACCACGATGTCAGTGAGCCACTGCAATTCCTTCTCTATAAACATGTCTTTCATTTTTTTACGTTCATCTGTAATTTTGCCACTCCACCCAAACAGGGAATTCACACCAAGGCAATACCAACATCGACAATTCCCAAGGAATCTCATCCATCAGGATGTCTACTGCCGACTCCTCCACTCTCAAGACCCAATATGGTTCTTCAAAACATGCCATCCCCTGACGATGTATAAAAGAACGTTGAATGCCAGGTGTTGAGGTCTCGCTCACAGCGCGCCAATATTGCCTTACAGCGCCAAATAGGTCGGAAATCTCCATCTTTTCGTCATCGCCGACCTCATATTCAGATGGAATAGGAAAATCAGGGGGCAGCCCGCAGACTATTTTCTCCAAGACCAACTGATAGCTTTGATGCGGCTGGTCCTTGCCCGCGAGATAACGCAGCAAATGCACCGCATGCAATTGCTTTTCTAGGCTGAGAAATCGGTTCTGAGCATCCAGGAGTCCCACCCGCTGAAAAAAAATGGGCAAAAAAGGATGCAGGAGTACGATTCCTGCCACATCGGTTTCATAATGTCGTCCATCGGACATAAATGTCCTGATACCCTCCGGCTGGTCTTCATCTTCACGAATTGACAATGTCGTTTCAGTCAATTGAGCACCACAACTAGAAGCCTTTGTCTTGCCAAAATCCCTGACTTCTTCCAGCAGATGCTTCTTCCACGACGCAGTCATTTGTTCCGCTGCCGGCAAAAACGGCTTAAAAATCGCTTGCATATCATCTTCAATAGACTTGAGACCCTCCGACAGGTCTTCATCTTCACGAACCGACAATGTCATTTCAGTCAATAGAAGACCCTTTTCCATATAGAGCTCGTGAAAAGCTTTGGTCAACAACTCCATCGAAGAATCATTCAGTTGAACATCTGTTGGACAGCCCTCACGAACCAGGACCAATAACAAGAGCCTTAATAAAGCTGAAGGCAAAGCGCTTATCAGCGGCAACGCCTGCCGTTCCGCAGCCATGATGCCATGATGAAACAACAACTCTCTCAATTGATATGTGTGCAAAGTGTCGTCATTAAGCCATTGGCCGGCCACCTGCACCAGAAATTCATCATTGCCATACATCAACAATCGGCAGAGGGCGGCAGGCTGCTGGCACTGTTTGTAAATTGAGCGCGAAAAATTCAAGTCAGAAAGCAAGGAGAATATCTCATCACCGCACCAATTGTCCGCATCAAAGTGCGACGGTTCCTCTGTCCACGGCAATTGTTCATCACCCAAGAAAAGCAGGAACTGATGAGCCAAAGCCAGAGAGCCCCCCTCTTCTGCAAAGACATGCCCTTCTTCCCCTGGTAGATGATGATGCCTTGCAACAACAGAGCTTGTCCCTTCAACTTGCCACCCATAAGGCTCGGAGAACTGTTCATGACTACCTTGAGAAGAATTCGAGGCTTTCCCAACAACCTGTTTTGAAGGAGCAAAAGCCGTTTTATCATTATGAAATGGGGTTATATGCTGCTCCAGTGCCTTTTTAAGCGATTTTTCCAATTGAAAAGGCACCTCTTCCATCGTCAGCTCCCCCAAATCAATTTCCAACTCCTCAATCTTGACGTCAGCTGCCTCATATTCATCCGCTACCCGCTGTATCACAGGAAACATACAATCATAAAAATCATCTTCTGCCACCTTCAATACTGCGGCAGGCTCATCAATTGCAGCCTCGCCATATCGCATTTGCAACAATACTCTCTTTATGAAACTCATAGGTTCTGTCTTCATCTGTCGTCAAACTCAATCAAGAGACAAAGATACACATTTTTTTAGCTGTCGACAGATATTTCCCTACTTAAAATGCAAATTAAAAGAATAAAAAAAGAATTCCCAAAATCACTGTTTGATTTTGGGAATTCAATTCTATGTCATGCTTAATTTTAAATGTCCAACCATTCTGCGTGCTGTTCCAGATTCGCATTTACCTTAAGCTCGCGAGCCGGGATAGGCCATATCCAGAATTTAGCTCTGTGGTCAACAACTTTATTGCAATAATTGTCGTTAGTATTGATTACTACATCTTCAGCACCCTCCTGGCATGGACGACCTTTATAGCCATCCCTCCAACGTTTCAGGCAAATCATGCGCATTCCCTCGCCTACGGTCTCTTTAAACCATTCATTTTTGATGTTTTCGGGAGTTGCCTCTGTTGCTGTTGCACCGCGCTTTTGTTGCAATTCATTCAATTTTGCTTTCGATTCATCTTTCTTACTGTCATTCCAATAAGCTTCTGCCGCAATGAGATACATCTCAGAAATCAGGAATGGTTTCACCTTTTGTCTTGCATTCGGAATGTTGTTGCTGCGAAGATCCGGATTGCCAAGATATTTGGCGAAGATGTAGATTTTATCGACATAATTAACACCTTGAATTCTTACCTTCACATTCTTCACAAACCATTGTTTGAATCGCAGGTCATTTGCTTCGTAAAGATTGAGCAATTTCTGTGATGGAATGTAGTAGGGGGCATAATAGAGTCCCTCAGCAGTCGATGAGGTGGCGTAGGTGTAAGAAACGTTTCTGATTTCGTTAGCCACGTTGTCAAACGGTTCTGCTGATCCGCTTTCAGCCAATGTCGCAGCCAGCTGCATAATGGGTTCCTTGCCCTTGTCGTTGGTATATTCTGCCTTCATCTCATCAGCGGTACTCGACAGTGCATATTTTGCATCAGAGTTAATCACTTTTTCGGCATAGGCTGCAGCATTCGACCAGTCACGCGTATCCAAATAATAACGTGCATAGAGTGCGTTGACTGCATCGATGGTCGGCGTGACCGAACCCACTTTTCCTGCGACACCAGCCAGTCCAGAGGCTGCTGCATCGAGGTCGGATTTGATTTGCGCATAAACCTCGGCGACGGTGGCGCGAGCCGGCTTGGCCTCTTGGTCATAGACCGTAACGATAGGCACGGCGAGGTCGGTCGATGCCGTTGCTGGGCTGTAGAGCTTGGCGAAGTGGCGGACCAAT
>ODAI014527771.1_pt1 | contig 28565 bp, 23 predicted proteins | sample 1539321 | NCBI WGS metagenome assembly ODAI01 (sample SAMN02144231, study PRJEB22623) | gut metagenome | biome: sheep rumen | host: Ovis aries | place: New Zealand
AAAGGCAAAAGAGAGTATTCCATGCAGTATGATTATTTCTGGGTTTTAAATCTTTTATAATAAAAGAAAGAAAGGTTGTACTGTTTATTGTTTACTTGTTTTAAGGTGAAAAAATGGTTGTATTATAAAATATATGTTTATGGAAGTTTTTTTTTCTTCTTGACTTATATGAGTAATACTTTTTTTGTTTTAAAATACTTTTGGCCAAGTCTCAGTGTGTTGCTTATGCTTGATGAATACTTTCAAAGATAGTTTAATACTTATTTTATAATGTGTGTTGTATTATGACTATAAAAATAGAAAAAAATTGTATAGGGGGAGTTTAGTGGGAGTTTAATAATATTCGTTTTTTGATTTTTCTAGTTAATTCTTCTTCTGTTGGTGCTCCGATAAATTCCACTTTGCCGTCAATTACTAATGTTGGAACGGACATTATTCCATATTCTCCAACTTTATCCATATTTTCAGCTACATCTAAGTGTTCATATTCTAATTCGTCACCAAATTCTTCTTTGACTTTTTGTGCTACTGCCAATGCACCAGGACAGTGTGGGCATGTTTGTGATGTAAATACTTCTAATTTTACGCTCATTTTATTTATCTCCGTAATTATCTAATTAATATAATTAACATTTATATTTAATTGTCTTATTTTATTTCATTTATAATAATATTATTATTGATTACATTATATATAATATATTATGGAATAATTATTTTATGTGATTTTATGGTAAAGGTACGTTCTCCTGCATCAGCAACCGTGATAAATGCCATAAGTATGGGTAAGGGTTCAGCTTTTGCAATTGGATTATACATCACCGCTGATGTAAATATACTGGATGAAAAAACAGACAAAGACCTGAAGGTCATCTCGGAAAGTTTGGATAATCCTGATATGGATACCTCCTTGATGGATTTATGTGCTGAAATGGTCTATGAAAAGCTTTCTGAACATGATAAGTTCAATCTGAAAAATATAGTTTTAAGCATAAAGACAAAATCCGACATACCTCCGGGTTCAGGTTTATCAAGCAGCAGCGCTGCATCCAATTCGGTGGTATATGCAACACTGCTTACACTGCTTGATGAGGCCGGACTTAGCAGGGAAGATGTGGAATTTTCCGATGAGGATATAGTAAATATGGCTATTGACGCATCTTTAAAGGTTGGTGTTACTGCCACAGGTGCCTATGATGATGCATCTGCTTCATTTTATGGTTCTTGGAAGATAACTGATAATTATGAACGAAAAATTTTAAAGGATTACACAGTCGATTATCAGAAAGTATTAATATATATACCAAACAAATCTTTATATACTGCACAGTCTGATGTTGAGGCTATGAAAACCTTGGCATCACTTGTGGAAATTGCATTTGAAAATGCATTAAAAAAGAATATTGAAAAAGCTCTAACCTTAAATGGCTTCTTATACTGTGCTGCATTGGGTGTAAGTCCTAAAATTGCAATAGATGCACTTAAATTGGGAGCTAAGGCTGCAGGGTTATCAGGTACTGGTTCTGCATTTACTATTTTATTGGATGATGATAGTGACGTTGATAAGTTTAAATCTGCATTGTCAGAGTATCCTGGTAGATTAATTGAAACAAGTCCTGATATGCAAGGATCTGTGGTTTTAAGGTAATGTGTGATAATATGGATAAAATTGAAGCTGAGAAATTATTAAATGATTCAAGGGAAAAATTGGATATTATAGATGAAAAATTAATAAATCTGATAATAGAAAGAACATCACTGGCAGGTGATATTGCCTGTTCCAAAAAGGTTCTAAATAAGGATTTAACAGACCCTCAGCGAGAAAGTATTATTCACGACAAAATCTCTAAATTAATAGAGGATAAAAATATAAATAATGACTATGTATTTGAAATATTCAATATCTTATTTAAAATGAGCAAAGAAGAGCAAAAGAAATATTTATAATGATAACATAATTTATTTAAAAAAATCGGAGGATTGATTATGGGAAATATAAGAACAACATTTGTAAAAAGAACAGCAAAAGAATTAATTGAATTACACGGAGATAAATTTAACAACGACTTTGAAAACAACAAACAAGTTGTTGCTGAATACTCATCTGTATCAACAAAACACTTAAGAAATCAAATTGCAGGTTATGCAACTCATTTATTAGATCAACAGATTTAATATTTTTCTTATTTTATTTTTAACACTTTTTGAATTATTTTTTCACTATATATCTCTACCATGGCTAATTTTAAACTGTTATCTAGCGTTATCACGTATTATCTATTTTTTTCTTTAATTCAATATGTTTCGTGCTTAGATTTCTATTTAGTTTAAATGTTATTTTTCACATGGCTTTTTTTTCAATGGGATGATTTACTACGGATTTACATTTTCATATCTTCATATTTTTCTTTGGTTAAAATATTCAAACTATAAATTTTAATAGTATATTAATCATATAGTTAATTATGAATAACTATATTTCTATATTGTTATACTTATAAATAATTAAAAGGTGAAGTTATGGGAATAGTCGTGGCTAAATTCGGAGGTACCTCAGTAGGTATGGGCGAAAGAATTCATAAAGCAGCTAACTCAGTTGTCAATGAATACATGAAAGGAAATAAAGTGGTTGTGGTTGTTTCAGCTATAAACAAAACCACTGATGAATCAATAAAACTAGTTAAAGAATCTATAGGGGATAGTGTTACTGAAAAACAATTGGCTGGCATTTTATCAATGGGTGAAATGCAAAGTGTAAGAATACTATCTGCTACAATAGAATCACTTGGCGTTAAATCAGAGTATATTGACCCATTCAGTGAAAAATGGCCTGTAATTACCGACAGTAATTACCTGGAAGCAAAAATCGATAAGGAAGAAACCAAAAAACGAGTACAGGAACATATAAAGCCATTATTGGATCAGGGAGTCATACCTGTAGTTTGTGGATTCTTAGGAAGAGACTCAAATGACTGCGTAACCACTCTCGGAAGAGGAGGAAGTGACGTTTCAGCATTTTTATTAGGACATTGTCTAAATGCGGATGAAGTGGTAATTGTCACTGATGTTAAAGGGGTAATGTCAACAGACCCTAGAAAGTTAAACACCGCTCGTAAATTAGATAAAATTACCGTTGAAGAAATGATAGACTTGGCAAATTATGGGGCACAGGTATTGCATCCAAATGCCTTAAGATACAAAGACCCTGATATCAAGGCCAAAATCATAAGTTTTGAATATGGGGATTTACGTGTAAAGGGTACTGACATAATCGGACCTGCAAATCCTGATGATAATGTAGTAACCATCAGCATGTTGCCTGATAAGTTATCCGTAATTGCTGTTGTCGGAGAAAACTTAATGTCCAAACAAGGAATAATCGCGGACATCACCTCCAAAGTAGCTGATAATGACATCAGTGTATACGGTATATCTACTGGTGAAAGTTCAATAACGTTATTCTTTAAAAAACAAGATGCAGATAAGGCCCATGAATTATTACATGATTTGGTAATTCAGGGGGATGAATTAAGCTCATTATCTTTAGGTCAAGAAATTGCAATGATTTCAGTTGTCAGCCACGAATTTATAGATACACCTGGCATTATTGCAAATATTACCAAGCCATTACATGATAATAATATAAATATAGTTGAAGTCTCATCAAGCCAAACTGCTGTTGTGGTATTTGTAGAATGGGATGACGGTGAAAAAGCATACGAATTAATTAAGGAGACATTAGAATGAATTTGAATGGAACACATGTTGCAATGATAACACCATTTGATAAAGATGGAAATATTGATGAAGAAAAATATCGAAATTTAATTGACTTTTTAATTGAAAACAATGTTGATGGAGTCGTAGCAGCAGGTACAACTGGTGAATCAGCAACAATAACACATGATGAACAGCAAAATATTATTGATATAATGATTGACCAGGTAAATGGTCGTGTAACAACAATAGCAGGAGCTGGAAGCAACGCAACCGCCGAAGCACAAAATCTGGTAAAATACGCTCAAGATGCAGGTGCTGATGCAGCATTGGTTATCACACCATACTACAATAAGCCTCAGCAGAGCGGATTATATGATCATTTCAAGTTATTAAACGATAACCATGACATGCCTATAATTGCATATAATGTGCCTTCAAGAACTGGTGTGGACTTGGCAGTAGATACAATAGTGGATATAGCTAAATTGGATAATATAGTAGCAATCAAAGAAGCTAATCCTGATTTAAACAAATTAGCTTCACTTTTCAATCAACTAAACAACAATGACTTAAACGATTTTGTCGTATTATCCGGTAATGATTCATTAACATTACCTATGATAGCTCAAGGAGCAAAAGGGGTAATAAGTGTAGTGGCAAACGTACTTCCTGATAAAATGTCTCAAATGGTTAATCTTGCTTTGGAAGGTAACTATGAAGAATCAAGGGAATTGTCCAACTATCTGTTTGAACTGATGGATGTATTATTTATCGAGGCAAGTCCCGCACCTACAAAGAGGGCATTGAATCTGATGGGTATGGAAGTTGGTGGATTAAGAATGCCAATCAATCCTATAAGTGATAAAAACGATGAAATTCTACAAAAAGTTCTTAAAAAATATGATTTAATATAAGGATGTGAAAAAATGATTAAAGTAGCAGTAACCGGCTGTGTCGGAAATATGGGTTCAAGAATAGTAAGAACAGTAACCGAACAGGAAAATATGAAAGTAGTACTTGGAATAGAAATGCCTAACAGTCCATTAGCAGGCAAAGATTTAGGTGAACAAATAGGTATTGGAACAATGAACGTTCCAATCATAGCTTCAAATGACTTGAAAGAAACACTTCAGGAAATCAAACCAGACGTATTAGTGGATTTTACAATTGCAAGTGCAGCTGTAGAAACAGTTAAAATATGTGCAGAATGCGGAGTAAATGTAGTGGTAGGAACTACAGGTATCAGTGATGAACAATTGGAAGAACTTCATAAAACTATCAAGGAACACGATATAAAGGCAGTAATATCCCCTAATATGGCTACAGGTGTAAACGTATTCTTTGAAATAGTTGGTCAAGTAGCTAAAATATTAGGACAGGATTATGATGTGGAAATTATTGAAGCACACCATCACAACAAAAAAGATGCACCATCCGGAACAGCGGTAAAGGCAGCTCAAATAGTAGCAGATAATCTTGGATTGGATCTTAATGAAAAAGCATGCTACGGCAGAGAAGGTATGGTTGGTGCAAGACCTGAAAATGAGATAGGTATTCATGCCGTTCGTGGTGGAGAAATCGTAGGAGATCATACTGTAATGTTCTGTGGTGACGGTGAAAGAATAGAAGTTATCCATAGGGCATCCACCAGACAGGCATTTGCAAATGGGGTAATAAGAGCAATCAATTATCAACATGATAAGCAAGACAAAAATGTTGCTGACATGTTCGATGTATTAGGTTTATAGATGGGTGATATAATGGTCAGAAACGTATGTGTACTAGGCGCTACCGGAATGGTAGGACAGAGATTTATTCAATTACTGTCACAAATTCCAGATTTTAATATTGTGGATATAGCCGCAAGTGAAAGATCTGCAGGGAAAAAATATGCAGATGCTGTAAATTGGCATCAAACAACACCAATTCCTGATGAAATAAAAGATATGAAACTTGTAAATACTGATCCTAATGAGGTTAGCGATGATGTGGACTTTGTATTTGCTTCTTTACCTGCAGGACTTGCCGAACCTGTAGAAGCAGCATTTGCCGAAAAATTCATTGTAGCAAGTAACGCTAGCGTTAACCGTATGAAAGAAAACATTCCTCTTGTCATACCGGAAGTAAACCCTGAACATTTGGAAATGATGGAAACACAAAAGGACGTTAACGGATGGGAAGGATGTATCGTAACCAATCCTAACTGTTCAACAATAGCCTTAACATTAACACTTAAACCATTGTTTGACAAGTATACCTTTAAAAGAGTGTCTGTAACAACAATGCAGGCAGTTAGTGGTGCAGGATATAACGGTGTTCCATCCATGGGAATATTAGATAACATTATACCATATATTGGCGGCGAAGAAGAAAAAATGCAATCAGAAACACTTCATTTACTTGGAAAGGTAAATGGTGGACTAGTAGATAAGGCAAATTTCCCATTAAGTGCTTCATGTAACCGTGTAGGGGTAGTTGATGGACATACGGAAAGTGTATCCATAGAATTTGAAGAGGATGACATAACGGTAGATGACCTTAAATCCACAATGAATGATTTTGTAGGACTTCCACAGAAAGAAAAATTGTCATTTGCACCGGAAAAACCGGTTATTGTTCGTGATGAAGAAGACAGACCACAACCTCGTATGGATCGTGATTCTGGTCATGGTATGAGTGTAACGGTAGGACGTGTCCGTGAAGACGTATTTGAAAACAGCTTCAAATATACTTTGGTTGGACATAACACTATCAGGGGAGCTGCAGGAGCTTCAATATTAAATGCTCAGTTAATCTCAAAATTATACTTATAACCTTCTTTTTTTCCTTTTTAAAAGGGTGATTTGGTGAATTCAGTTTTATTATCATTGGATAATCAAATTTTTCAATTAATCAATTTATCTTATCATAATCCTCTTTTAAATAATTTATCTTTGTTGATTAGTTATTTAGGAGTTATAGTCACAATTCTTGTTATAGCAGTATTGCTAGCATTATTTGATAAAAAAAAGGGAAAAAAGGTAGCATTACTATTGTGTATGGGTGTAGTATTGTCAATTGTCTTAACTTTACTGTTTAAATATACAATACTCAGGCCCAGACCTTATACGGTTATAGATAATGTGGTACTGTTGGCCGTGGAACTGGACCCATCGTTTCCATCAGGGCATACAGTAAACTCTACTGTATTGGCATATACCTTAAGTAGACAATATGATAAAAAAATTTTCATGTTGATTCCATTGTTTGTGGGATTGTCAAGAATTTATATAGGAGTACATTATCCATCAGATGTAATATGTGGATTTATATTAGGAATTTTTATAACGATGTTGTCCGAAAAAATATTCGATAAAATATTATATGAAAAAATTCGAAAAACTTTAAAAGATTAAATTTTATATATATAAATAGTGATCACTATGGCGTTTTTAAAGGATGTTGAATCAGAAGATTTAAGAGAACTAGTAAAATCTTGTTTTAAGGAAATAAACAGTCTTAAAGAACAACTTGAAGAAGAAAATAAAGACATTAGGTCCGATAAAGCTGTCAAAAATGTTCTTATACAAAATGAAAATCAAAATACTAATTTACATGCAAAAATTGATGAACTAAATGACAAACTAACTAAACAAGAGACTAAACTTAGAGAAAAAGATTTACAATTACAAGAAAAAGATACGAAAATCAAAGAAAAAGATTTGGAAATTAAGGAAATTAAAACACTGGCAAATGCCAGTAACGTTAACTCTGAAGAAACACAAAAACTAATCAATGATTACAAGCAAGAGCTTATTCAATTAAGAACCAAAGTCAAAACTCAAAACAATGAAATTAATGAACTAAAAAATACCAATGAAGAGTTCAAATCCTCCTTAAAAGATAGTATCAATGAAGAAAACAAGGAGTTAAGATTAGAAATTGATAGATTAAAAGAAGAAAACAATGCTTTTAGGGCAGATTCTTCAGATACTCAAGTAAATCAATTGAAAAATGTCATTGATAGACAGACCGAAGAGTTAAAACAGATACCTGAATTGAAAAATCAATTGACAAGGGAACTCGGTGAAAAAGACCAGGAGATTAAAAAATATACGGATGAAATAGCTTCATTAAAAGAACAGATTACCGATGAAAAATCCGTAGAAGAATATAAACAAAAACTTCAGGATGTTGAAGGTCAATTGGAAGAAGCTAACGGTAAAATATCCGAACTCAATACTAACAATTCTCATCTAAAAGAAGAGTTAGACATCGTATCTCAGAAATTGCTATCTGAAAGTGATGAAGATGAGATTAAAGAGCTCGCCAAAAATGTTGCAGAACTAAAAGAAGAAAACGATTCCCTAAATGAAAAAGTTTCACAACTTGAAGAAGAAAACAAAGGATTAAAAATCAAAGATGAAATAGTAGTCCCATCTGATGATGTAACCTTCAATTCCCTATTGGAAGATTTCACTAAAAAATCCGAAGAGTTAGTTAAAGTTAAATCCGAATATCAATTGTTACTGGATTCTTCTAAAATTAATGAATATAAATTAAAAGAATTAGAAAATGAAAACGCCAAATTAAAAGATTCTGCAGTAGTAGAAGAAGGATTTACCGATAACAATGAAGATTTAATCAATGAAAACGAAACTCTCAAACAAGATTTATTAGCTAAAGATGAAGAATTGAATGATATCAGAAGTCAATTGGAATCATTACAGGAAAACATTTCAAATAATGAAGAAAACATTGATGATTCATTACAGCAAGAATTAGATACGGTTAAAGAGGATTATACTTCATTGAAAGAACAATATGATGCTCTTCTCCAAACAAATAATGATATTTCAGAAGAATTGTCCTTACAAAAAGAAGAAAACAATAAGCAAAAGGTATCCTTAAACACGTTAACTTCTGATAAAAGCATAATTGAAGATAGAATTTCCGAATTGGAAAACTTGATTAATTCAAAAGATGAAGAAATTGCTGATCTAAAAGTAAAATTAGATTCCGTTGACTTCGAATCATCTGATAGTGATATTGATGCCGATGATTTAAAAGAAGAACTTAAAGAAACTAAAAAACAGTTATATGATAAGGATGCTGAGTTTGACAAATTAAAACTTGACTTTAATCAGCTTAAAAAATCAACAAAACTTCAAATATCCGATTTAAACGATGGAATATTGGAATTTACAAATAATAATGAGAAACTTTCTAAGGAAAACGAGTATCTCAACAAAACATTAAGTGAAAACAACACTAAACTAATCAAATTAGAACAAGAAAATGATTCACTTAAAAATGAAATTAAAGAAAAAGATTCCGATTATGAAAAATTAAAACAAGACTGTTTAACAATTAAACAGGATAGTGACGAAAAGATAATCAATCTTAAAAAAGATGTCCAGGAAAAAACCGATAAGTTGTCTTCATTACCACAAAAACTTGAATTAAAAGACATTGAAATCTCTCAACTAAACAAGTTGCTAAAATCTCGTGAAGAAGAATCCCTATCAAAAACAGATGAGATTACCGATTTAAGAAACAACTTACAAGTATCACAGGAAAAAATAAAACAATTGGAAGACCAGTTATCAGAAAATTCCTCCCTTGTTGATGACAAAATCAAATCAAAAGATGATGAAATATTCAAACTCAAGGAAAATGCCAACAATATTCAAAAGGTTAATGAACAGGAAATAGAAAGATTGACCTCTCTGCTCAACCAGAGAAAATTCAAGATTGATGAATTGACTGAGAATATAGAATCATTGAATAGTGAAATGGATAACCTCAGGGCAGATTATAAAACCCAGATGGATCAATATGATCAATTGGAGGAAATTGTCCAGTCCAAAGAGGATACCTTAGCTAAAAAAGATGAACTAATCGACAATGTAAATACTCAAGTCGAAAGATATGAGAATAAACTTAAATTAAAAGATGATGATATCGAAGAGTTAAACGCTTCAATAATCGAGAAAGATGAATTGATAACTTCCTTAAAGGCAGAATTATCCGAATCCAACTCTAAAATTAAAGATATGGATGAATATAAAAATAAGTTAAGTAAAAAGGATACATTACTCAACGAAGCAACAGTTCAACTTGAAACTAAAGAAAAAGAATTGGAAGAAAAATCAAGGGCTGCTAATTTAAGTAAAGTACGTGTAGAAGAACTTAAAGAGATTATTGAACGTAAAAACCAGGACATCGACAATCATAAGAAATTACTTGAAGATAAAAATGAGCAGCTGGACCAACTTAAAAATCTTCAACCACGTATACGTGACTTGGAACTAGAAAAAGCCGATCAAAAAACAGCTTATGAAAAAGAGATAAACTCCCTTAAAGCTGATATTCAAAAAGTTGAAGAAGATCGTGAAAAAACCAACCAAGAAATCGTACACTTAAATGAAATAATTGAGGATAAGGATATTCAGTTTGAAAATGCATTGAGATATAAGGATTTATTCCTGGCTATGCTCAATAAACCTAAACCAGGATTAACCAGTTTCCAATCTCAAATATTTGAATTATTGCCTGATGCTAAAACTGCAAGCGAGTTATATGATTATCTGATTGAATTGGGATTCACCGAACTGGAAAAAGAGAATTTCGCAAAAACTCTTAAGGCTCTTGAAAAACGTGGATATTACCAACGTGCAAGAGAAGGAGATCGTATTATTTGGGTAAAAATTAAAGAATAATCTTTTATTTTTCCATTAACTCTTTTTACATTATCTTTTTTTTTCAAATACTATTTTTAAATCATTTTTAAAATTAATTTAATGCTTTTCATCTTTTTCTGTATTTAATACACTAAAATAACCACAAAGTATTTATATAAGATTAAACCCATTAATGAATATAGACTGATTATAAAATGATATTAATGAAATAATTCAAACTAAAAATATTTATGAAAAGATAAAGATCTTTTCTATTATTAAAATACGATAAAATTATAGAGGTAATATTTATGGCACAACAACAACAACCATTAATCATCTTACCTGAAGGAACAACAAGAGCTTTAGGAAGAGATGCACAAAGAAATAACATCTTAGCTGGTAAAGTATTAGCAGAAACCGTAAGAACAACACTCGGTCCAAAAGGTATGGATAAAATGCTTGTAGACGGACTCGGAGATGTAGTTGTAACAAACGATGGTGTAACAATATTAAAAGAAATGGATATTGAACACCCAGCAGCTAAAATGTTAGTTGAAGTAGCAAAAACACAAGAAGATGAAGTTGGAGACGGAACAACAACCGCAGTAATCATCGCAGGAGAATTACTCAAAAGATCAGAAGAATTATTAGATCAAGACATCCACCCAACAATCATCGCATTAGGTTACAGACAAGCTGCAGAAAAAGCACAAGAAATCTTAGAAGGATTATCCTTAGATATCTCCGATAAAGATACATTAATGAAAGTAGCAATGACTGCTATGACAGGTAAAGGTTCAGAAAAAGCAAGAGAACCATTAGCAGAACTCATCGTTGGAGCTGTACAACAAGTTGTAGAAGATGGAAAAGTTGACACAGAACAAATAAAAATCGAATCCAAAGACGGAGCTTCAATCGAAGAATCAGCTTTAGTATCCGGTGTAATCATCGATAAAGAAAAAGTACACCCAGGTATGCCTAACAAAATCGAAAACGCTAAAATCGCATTAGTAAACAGTGCAATAGAAGTTAAAGAAACAGAAGTAGATGCTGAAATCAGAATCACCGACCCAGCACAAATGCAAGCATTCATCGAACAAGAAGAAAAAATGATTAAAGAAATGATCGACAAACTCGTAGATGCAGGAGCAAACGTATTATTCTGTCAGAAAGGTATCGATGACTTAGCACAACACTACCTATCCAAAGCTGGAATCATCGCTGCAAGAAGAGTTAAAAAATCAGACATGGAAAAATTAGCAAAAGCAACCGATGGTAAAATCGTTACAAACATCGAAGATTTAACAATTGAAGACCTTGGAGATGCTGGATGCGTAACACAAGAAAAAGTATCCGGTGACGACATGATTTTCGTACAAGAATGTAAAGACCCTAAAGCAGTAACCTTATTACTCAGAGGTTCAACAAGTCACGTAGTAGATGAAATTGAAAGAGCAGTAGAAGATGCAATAGGAGTAGTAGCTTCAACAGTAGAAGATGGAAAAGTTGTTGTTGGTGGAGGAGCACCTGAAATAGCTATCGCAAAAGGATTAAAAGAATATGCTGAAACCATCAGCGGAAGAGAACAATTAGCTGTATCCGCATTTGCACAAGCATTAGAAATTGTTCCAAAAACATTAGCAGAAAACGCTGGTCTCGACAGTATCGATTCATTAGTAGACCTCAGAGCTGCACACGAAGATTCAATATACATGGGATTAAACGTATTTGAAGGTGGAGTAGCTGACATGAAAGAAGCTGGAGTAATCGAACCACAAAGAGTTAAAAAACAAGCTATTCAATCTGCAGCTGAAGCAGCTGAAATGATTTTAAGAATCGACGATGTAATCTCATCATCCAGTCAAGGTGATGTAGCAGCAGCAGCTGGCGCAGATATGGGCGGAATGCCTCCAATGTAAGTATGAGTTAAACTCATCTACATTATCTTTTTTATACATTAAATTACTTATAATAAATTTTAAGTTATTTTCAATAGGAAATCCATTCGATATGGATTATTTTTTACTTTTTTTAATGAATTTTTAAAATATTTTTTCATAACCTATTATCATAATCATTATATCCTATTTATTATAGATAATAATATACTATTTAATTATTACAGGGATTACTATGGATAGGGTATTGGATTTTAACGAATTGTTTTTCGGTAATTTGGATGAATATAAAAATTTAATAATCAGTTTACTTGAATCTTTAAAAATTGTTTCACCTACCACATTATGGAGTATCACGGAAGACACTCCTAAAGGACTTTCCACAATTGTAACGATGGATATAATGGAAATCATATTGGATTCAATGGATAAGATAGCTGATAATTTGTATGTAAATCCATTAATTGCTCATGAATATCCGATATTTGTCGAAACAAAAGAAATGATTGAAATATTGCTTACGGATCCTATATTTGATTCGGATGAATATCTTAATTTCGCAATCACTTTATTTTCGGATTTCTTCACATTATTGGAGGTTAAACTACTTCTATTTGATGGATGTAATTTGGAAATAGAAGCTCCTCAACATGTGCTTGATGAATATGATAAGGAATTGGATAATTATTTCATAAAGTTTGATGCTTATAAGGATGAATTTGTCAGATTACATGAATAATCTATTTTTAAAATATTTTTTTGGATTGTTAAAAAAAGTTTTAAGGGTGGTGACAAGTAAGATTTAATTATAAATCTCTGGATAATACGTGAACTGCTACTGTTCCTCCAGTTCCACCTACATTGTGGGTTAAACCTATTTCAGCACCGGATACTTGTCTTTTGTCTGCATCTCCTCTGAGTTGTAGGGTAATTTCGGTAGCTTGTGCTATACCTGTTGCTCCAAGTGGGTGACCTCTTGCTTTAAGACCACCTGATGGGTTTACTGAAATTGTTGAGTTTAAATCTATTTCTCCATCCTCGATAGCTTGACCACCTTTTCCTTTTTCAAAGAAGCCTAAGTCTTCAATTGCAAGCAGTCCATTTATACTGAAACAGTCATGTACTTCTGCTACTTGAACATCTTTTGCTGTTATGCCTGCTATATCATATGCTTTACGTGAAGCAAGCACAGTGGATTCAAGTGTTGTTAAGCTTTTTCTGTTGTGTAAAGCTATTGTATCGGATGCTTGGGTTGAAGCTTTAACGTATACGGGTGTGTCTGTATATTTTTTAGCTTCTTCTGCAGGACATACGATAACTGCTGATGCACCATCTGATACAGGTGAACAATCAAGTATGTTTAATGGTGAAGCCACTTTGGTAGAGTTTAATACTGCATCTACAGTTATTGGTCTTTGGAATTGTGCTTTTGGATTTAATGCTCCATTTGCATGTCCAACAACTGCGAAACCTGCTATCTGCTCACGGGTAGTTCCGTATTCATACATGTGTCTTCTTGCCATCATAGCGTATAATGAGGGGAATGTAACTCCTTGTTGTGCTTCCCATTCCTGGTCTGAAGCTGCTGCGATTGCTGGGGTTGCATCTACTACGTCGGTCATCTTTTCTACTCCGGCTGCCATTACGTTGTCGTAGTAACCGGATGCTACTGCCATTATTGCTTGTCTTAGGGCTAGTCCACCTGAAGCACATGCTGCTTCAACTCTTGTTGATGGTATTGGTGCAAGTCCTGAGTGTTCTGCAATTAATGATCCGATGTGTTCTTGTCCTACGAATAGACCACCGGACATGTTTCCGATGTACATTGCATCTAAGTCTTCACCGGCCATGTTGGCATCATGTATCGCACCTACTCCTGCTTCAACTACTAAATCTCTGAATGATTTATCCCATAGTTCTCCAAATTTGGTTTGGAATGCTCCTACTATTGCAACGTCTCTCATTATTAATCCTCCTATGTTTTTTATTTAATCCATTTTAATTTTACCTTTGAATTTTGCATAAGTTGCATAATCTACATATGTAAGGTTTTGTTGTATTTCTTCGAGTGTTTTGGCTTTGTGTTGTACTTCTTTGATTCTTTTGTTTACTTTGATTGTAAATGCATCACTACCTGCACCTGAACCGTATGATACTACAAATATTTTATCGTCAGGTTCTGCTACATCCAATACTGAGGATAATCCTAATGGTGTTGCTCCGGAGTATGTGTTTCCAATGTATGGGGTTAATAAACCTTGTTTATATTGTTCTTCGGTGAAACCTAATTTTTTTGCTGCTCTTATGTAGAATTTACCGTTTGGTTGGTGGAATACTGCATAATCATAGTCTTTTGCTGTGGTTTCTGTTTTATCCAGCATTCTTTGAGCTGCACCAAGTACGTGTTTAAAGTATGCTGGTTCTCCTGTAAATCTTCCTCCGTGTGATGGGTATGATTGTCCTTCTCTTCTGTAGAAATCAGGAGTATCTGTTGTGAAACTGCATGTTTCTTCAATATCGGCGACCGTATTTTTTTCTCCAATGATGTATGCGGCTCCTCCTGCTGATGCAGTGTATTCGAGTGCATCTCCTGGTGCTCCTTGAGATGTATCGGCTCCTATTGCCAATCCATATTCTATTGTTCCTGATTTTACTAATCCATATGCTGCTTGTATACCCGCAGTTCCTGCTTTACATGCAAATTCTAAATCTGCAGCTGTTAAGTTAGGTGTAGCTCTGATTGCATCTGCTACTATTGTAGCTGTAGGTTTTACTGCATATGGGTGTGATTCTGATCCGACATATATCGCTCCGATTTTTTGTGGATCAATTTCTGCTCTTTTAAGTGCTCGTCTTGCAGCTTCTACTGATATTGTTACAGTGTCTTCATCTGGACCTGGCACTGATTTTTCATTAACTACTAATCCTTTTGAAATAGAATTAGGGTCATCTCCCCAAACTTTAGCTATTTCTTCTACTTTTATTCTGTAAGACGGAACATGAGCTCCATATCCAACAATTCCTGTCATTTTATCACCCTTATGTATTTAAAATGATTATTTTATCTGTTATTACAGATATTGTCATGTTACTAATGTTTAATTTTAACTTGTTGAAATTTTTTTTTAAACATTCTATATTATTTAATTCTTAGTCTATTCAAATTAATATATTTAGCTATTATTTTTCATGGATTTGAATTTCGCATACTGTTTTTTATTAAATAATTATTTTTTTAGTTATTGTAGAGGGGATTTTTATAGTATAGATTAAATATTTCTAAGAATATATTATTAATTAATAAAAAGAATAATTAATATTATTTGGATTTTAGTCGGATAATATTAAATTAAATATTAGAACAAACTAGTTGACGGTGATATAATGTATGATGATACGGGGGGTTCTAATCCTAAAAGGCTATTAATTATATTATTGGTTGCATTGATAGTTGTAATCGGTGGTACTATCTTGTTGAATGGACAAACTTCTACTGAATTTGAGGATAATACTACTGATGAGAATGTAACGAATGAGACACCTGAGGTCAACCCCATAAATTCCACAGTACTGGGCAATACTACTTGGGGTACTGTAACTAAGATGGGGCCTTATGGTAATGCATCATCTGATACTAAAATTGCATATGTGTTGGGAGTAAACCAGAACTCAGTATCTAATAATTCAATTGTCCCATCACTTGAAAGTCAAAATGAATTAAAATATGCATATTACATATACCTGATTGATGTTTCAAATAGTCAAAATAACAATGATAACACTAATTCATCAAGTAACATGTCAGTAAATGATAAGAGTCAATTGTTAGCTAAAGAATTTGCAACCCCAGATATAATTAACAATAAGTATGATTGTTGTGTAGATATTCATAGTACTAATGATTCAAATTCATATGTATTTGTTGCATCTGATAATACGGTAACATCTAAAAACTTAATTGACCATATATCAAATACAACCGGTATTGGAAGTTATACTCCTGAAGGAGTTACATATACTGAATCGGTATCAATGCCTATACTTGAAAACAATATACCTTCAATAGTATATGTAACAAGGGAATTCTATTCTAATGGAATATCAAATGAAGTGACTGGAATAATATCTGCTATTGATAATTTCGTATTTGATGTTTCATCAAATAGTAATAATACTAACTCTCAATCATCTAATGTGGTGGATGATTCATCTACATCAACTTCAAACGATACTAATGAAACAAACATTACCAATCCAACAATGTCTGGAAGTAATGTTAACAGTGAAGTGGATTAAATCTGCTTCTTCATATTTTTTTTGTGCGACAAGTAATTATCTTCGTTCTGTTTTCACTTGAAACTCTGTTTTAAGTGTGTGTTAGTATTGTATCTATTTAACGGATACTTTTAATCCTGTTGTATTGGTTATTCTCCCTTGAAACTGTGTTACTGCTAACGGTGGGTAGGTTGCATGATAAGTAAAGCCTAATCTAACTTCTAGCATCCATGAAGTGGAGGGCGAGAGAAAGACCAATATCTGGCTATTGTTAAATGAACTTTTATAAGCATCGTGAAATTTTTTCTCAACTTGTTTTTTTCAATTATTTTTTAACATATTAACATAAACTTTATATGTACATATGAACAAATTATCATATATCGAAGTGATTAAAATGAATAATCAAAAAGATATTTTCAATGTTGGAGAAGATGTATGTTCAATAAATTTAATACATGAAAAATCGGTAAAAAATGCTAAAAAACAGTTGCTTACCGAAGATGTATACACAGATTTGGCGGATACATTCAGAATATTCGGAAATCCAACAAGACTAAAAATAATGTCCTTATTGGCTGCAGAAGATTTATGTGTATGTGACATATCAGAAGCATTATCAATGAGTCAATCTGCAGTATCCCATCAATTAAGAACATTAAGAGGTCAAAATTTAGTAAAATTTAAAAAAGAAGGAAAACAAGCTAGATATTCCTTATCCGATAGACACGTTGTTGAAATTCTAAAAATAGGAATTGAACACGTATTGGAATAACAAAACAGTATATTAGTGATAATATGGCAGAAGATAATAACTTGAACCAATGTTACGATTCGGAATGTGACATGAAAAAATGTTTCAATCCTGATCATTATAACTTCATATGTCTTGATCCTTCATGTGAAGATAAACATTGTGAAAATCATAAACATTACAATAAAGAATTACTTAAAGAATACCAAGAACACACGGATTTTTCACAGTTTGATCATACAGAACACATAGATTACAATGAAGATGTAGATATCAAAATATGCAGCTGTGATGACTGTAATGATGAAGATGAATCATGTGATGATGAATCATGTGATTGCCACACTCATGAACATCACCATTCTCATGAGGAGGACTCTTGTAGCTGTCATGAGGATCATCACCATTCTCATGAGGAGGATTCCTGTAGCTGTCATGAGGATCATCACCATTCTCATGAAGAGGATTCCTGTGGTTGTCATGATGAAAAATGCACACATTCCGATGATGATGTAGATATTAAATTATGCAATTGTGGGGACTGTGAAGATGACGACGATGATGACGAAGAAGATGTAATAGCTGAAGGAAAACCATTACTGGCAAACAGATCCATTCAAATAATAGTAAGCAGTGGAATTCTATTTGTTTTAGGACATATCCTTGAATACTTAGGAGTATTCAACGGATTAGCAGCAGAGATAGTATTTGTTATAGGTGCATTAATAGCAGGTTATGAAATAGCAATAATGGCTTATAAGTCCTTATTCAAAAGACATACAATAAGTCCAGCATTATTAATGTGTATTGCATGTATAGCTTCCTTTTTAATAGGACATCCCGAAGAAGGGGCAGCAGTAACATTTTTATATTACATAGCTGAATTTTTAGAAGATTATGCCGAACAAAGAGCAAAACGTTCAATCAAATCATTAGTGGAAATTACACCTGAAACAGCAAATATAAAAGTTGGAGACAATGTGGAAACATTCAAAGTAGACGATGTTGAAGTTGGACAAATTGCAGTAGTTAAACCTGGAGATAAAATACCACTGGATGGTAAGGTTATAAAAGGTTCCTCATCAGTTGATCAAGCATCAATTACCGGAGAAAGTGTTCCAGTATTAAAGAATATCGGTGATAAGGTATTTTCAGGTACAGTAAATAAGGAAGGATATCTTGAAGTGGAAGTAACACAGAACTCTAAAAACAGTGTCATTTCAAAGATAGTTACCTTGGTAAAACATTCCCAGTTAAATCGTTCCCACACGGAAACATATGTGGAAAAAATTGCAAAATATTACACTCCTATAATAATAGTGGTGACAGCTTGTGTAGCATTCATACCACCATTGTTAGGTCAAAACTTAATAGAATGGGTGTATAGGGCATTATCCATCATGGTAATCTCATGTCCATGTGCATTTTTAATATCCACTCCTATAGGAATGGTATCTTCAATTACCTCAGCAACAAGACAAGGTGTACTCATCAAGGGAAGTACACACATCGAAGAAATGCGTAATATCAAAGCAGTAATATTTGATAAGACCGGTACTCTCACTGAAGGAAAACTTGAATTATCTGATTTGAAAGTATTGGATGATAAATATACCAGTGAGGATATTTTAAAAATAGCAGCATCATTGGAATCAAAATCCAGCCATCCGATATCTGATGCTATAGTAAATAAGGCAAACTCATCAAATATTGATTTGTTCGAAATTAATAATTTCAAAAACGTTCCAGGTAAAGGAGTAGTTGGTTTGGTAGATGATACCGAGTACTATGCAGCAAATGAATCTTTAATAGATGGAGGGGTATTCGATATCAACTATGATGATGTAAAACGATACTCTGAAGATGGAAAAACAGTAATATTTGTAGGAAAGAAGGATGGAGTCATCGGTTTAATAACAGTTTTTGATAAGTTAAGGGATGAATCCGCTGAAGTAATACAAAGTTTAAACAATCATGGCGTAACCACAATAATGTTGACTGGTGATAACAAGATATCTGCACATGCAGTAGCACAAAAAGTTGGAGTGCAATATGTATTTTCAGATCTGTTACCTGAAGATAAACTTAACATACTGGATACCATCAGAAATAAATTCGGTGATACTGCTATGGTAGGAGACGGTATAAACGATGCACCAGCACTTGCAAGGGCAAATGTGGGAATAGCAATGGGTGCTGTAGGTTCTGATGTAGCCATAGAAACGGCAGACATTGCACTTATGCAGGATGACTTGACCAAATTGCCATATCTATTTAGGCTCAGTAACAAAACTATGGGAATTATTAAGCAAAACATCGTAACTGCAATAACCGTTAAAATACTCTTTGTCGTATTAGCAATATTAGGTTTAATCACTTTAATGATGTCAGTAGGTATAGGAGATATGGGATTAACACTAGCAGTAATTTTAAATTCATTTAGAATAGGAATGGTTAAGGATTCAATATTCTAATTCACCATTTCCTTTCACAAGCTACTTTTTTTTTAAAACTTTTTTTTCAATTATATATTTTAATGACTTGATATTTTGTTTTGCTAAAGAATCGTATTATATTTTAATTATGGGGCAAGAATGTATTATCAATTTTTCAATAAAAATAGAATATTTTCTACAATAGCTTTAAATACTATTAAAATCATTATATTATATAGTGGAGGTGAAAATATGGCTGAGTTACCACTTGCTCCTGTAGGTAGATTATTAAAAAATGCAGGTGCTAATAGAATAAGTGATGATGCTAAAGAAGAATTAGCAAATGTACTTGAAGAAATCGGTACAGAAATCGCAGCTGATGCAGTAAAATTAGCAAAACACGCTGGCAGAAAAACAGTTAAAGCATCAGACATTGAATTAGCTTACAGAAGTTAAACATATTTTTGTGTTTCATTTTTTTCTCAATTTATTTTTTTTGATTACGAATTTTAAATACATTTTAATCAAAATCTTTTTTAATCTAACCTCAAATCCATAAAGTATATATATTTTTTAATAGATATATTATATTACTGAATTAAAACTATTTCTATCAGATGCCAAGATGACCGAGAGGCGAGGTGTGTGGCTGCAGACCATATCACAGGGGTTCAAATCCCTTTCTTGGCTTATTTTTAATAATTATAACTTATAATATATTCTATTTATCGTTATTTAAGATTTCTTTTTTAAATAAAAAATAAATAATTTAAAAAACATAACAATAACCAGTACTTTTTAATAATCAGGAGTAAATTATATGATTAATGTTTATAATACAATGTCTAGAGAAAAAGAAGAATTAGTCATTGATAATAATGTAATAAAGCTATTCGTATGTGGGCCAACCGTATATGATTATTCACACATTGGACATGCACGTACATACATTTCCTTTGATGTAATCGTAAGATATCTGAAACATAAAGGATACTCAGTATTCTATCTGCAAAACATTACAGATATAGATGACAAGATTATCAACCGTGCAAAGGAAAAAAATGTAGATCCACTCGAGTTATCCCATAAATTCGAAGAAGAATACTTAAAAGACATGGAATTATTAAATGTTACGAACGTAAACTTCTATGCAAGGGCAACAGAACACATGCAGGCAATAATCAATCAGATACAAACCTTAATGGATAAAGGCTATGCATATGATACACCTACCGGAGTATACTTCGACGTATCCAAATTCGAAGGTTTTGCAAAGCTCTCCAACAGAAAATTAGATGACTTACAGAATGTCAGAATCGCTGTTGATTCAACCAAAAAAGATCCTAAAGACTTTGCATTATGGAAAAAACAAGATGAAGAACCATACTGGGATTCACCATGGGGAAAAGGAAGACCTGGATGGCACATCGAAGACACTGCAATCACCGAAACATACTTCGGACCACAATACAATATACATGGTGGAGGACTTGATCTTATATTCCCTCATCATGATGCAGAAATAGCACAGATGGAAGCAGCCAGCGGTAAGGAACCTCTTGTTGAATACTGGATGCATACCGGATTTTTAAACGTACGTGGAGAAAAGATGAGTAAATCATTAGGTAACTTCATAACAATCAAGGAATTACTAAAACAATACTCTCCGGAAACATACAGATTCTTCGTATTATCCACCCATTACAGAAGTCCTATAGATTTCAGTGATGAAATACTCAAACAAGCAGAAAACAGTTTAAACAGAATTAAAAACACGGGTAAATTATTACTGGAATACTATAATGGTGAAGATATTGCAAGTGCTGATGAAGAATCAGTAGAAGATGATTTAAATACATTTAAAGATGAATTCTTCTCTGCAATGGATAACGATTTCAACACTCCTATAGCATTAAGCAGTCTATTTGATTATACTCATAAACTTAATAAATCAATAGCAGCATCAGAGATTTCCAAGGATACCTCCCTTGAAATAATCAATACATTAAAAACAATAGAATCCATCTTGGGAATAGATATTCTGGTGGATGACTCAGTAAGCTCTGACTTATCAAAAGATATCCTGGACATACTAACAGATGTACGTGAAAAACTACGTGCTAAAAAGGATTGGGATTTAGCCGATAAGATACGTGATGATTTATCTGAATTAGATATTTCACTAGAAGATAAATAACCTCCAACTTTCACATTTTTTTCTTCAATCTATTTTTTATTAAAAATTTAAACTTCATTTCATACCTATTTATTAATAAGTTAAGAAATAATTATACTTATAAATTAATAGATACAAGTAATTATATTATCATATTCAAAATATATAGGATAATTTTAGTTATGTCATAAATTAATAAAGGTGTGTTTGTTTTGAAATCCAGTAAAGAACAAAAGATGGGTGACAATCAAAATGGTGATTTGGCTCATAGAGTTTTAAATGACATTAAGGCTTCATCAGATTTAGGATTGTTAAGATGCGTACAGTGTGGTTTATGCACATCGATGTGTCCTGCTTCCAAACATTCTGACTATGATGCAAGGGAAGTCATTAAAAGGGTACTTGATAATGATGAATCAATAATACAGGATGATATAATATGGAACTGTTTTTATTGTTACACGTGTCAAAGCGTTTGTCCGGTAGGAAACAGTGTATGTCAAGTAACTCAAATATTAAGGCAAATGGCTATAAATGAGGATTTTGGAAAGTTGAAGATAGAATCCTTCATGAGCTTTGCAGACAACTATCTTAAAGAGGGACTTGGAACAATCCCAAAGGAATATCATGGACAATTAAAAGTGGACTATGGTAAACATTGGGAAAATCTTCAAGAGAACCTGGAAGAGGTTAGAAAACAACTAGGATTGGATAGCATGTATTTGCTTCCAGAGGCAAAAGAATCTGTGGATAAGACATTGGATGCCATAGGATTTAAAAAACGTGTTAAAGAAATAAAAGATGTTAGAAATAGGTGATAATATGGCAGATATAGAAAAATTTATTCCTACAAGTAATATTACATTATTTAGAAGTTGTCTTGTATCATCAGAATATCCTGGAGTGGAATCTTCAACAAAGTACGTATTTGATAAACTGGGAGTGGAATATGTAATCGACAGAAATCAATCCTGCTGTACCGGTTTAGGTCATTATTATGACATCTTCGATGAATTGTCAACGGCAGCACTTGCGGCTAGAAACTTCAGTCTGGCCATAAAAAACAATCATAAACAATACGTACCAATGTGCGCCACATGTTATGCTATATTAAAAACTTCCGCAAAGCTATTGAATGAAAATGACGAAGTAAGGAATGAAGTCAACAGAGCCTTCGAGGAAAACGGATTGGAAGAATTTAAGTACAACAAGGATGATATAAATCCGAGGGATGACATAACGCATGTAGTGGACGTATTGTACTACCTGAAAGATGAGATTCCAAAACATAAAAAGAGGGACTTGTCAGGCATAACCATCGCAACCCATCATGGATGTCATTACTGTAAGGTACATTATAACGATACATTATGTGGCTATAGAAATCCCGAAGTAATCGATAAGATATGTGGGGCAATGGGACTTTCCGCATTAAAGTGGTATGATCAGAAGCCACGCCACTGTGGAAGTGGATTCAGACAAAGATATGCTAATAGGGAACTATCACTTGATGCTACGGTAGATAAATTCGAAAGCCTGCATAAAGAAAATGTGGATGTACTTCTTGTCATGTGTCCAAATTGTCAGGTACAGTTTGACCGATATGAACAGGTACTGGAGGATAAGACTGGAAATAAACATTACTTTGCAGTCATGAATATTGCACAACTGTTGGCTTTATACATGGGGGCGGATGTATATGATGTTTTGGGTATTCAAACACATACTGTTCGTGTAGAGCCTCTTCTAGATAAACTGAATGTTGAATATGATTCCGAGGGGGACAAGTTACATGTCTGATGAGAAGATTGGAGTATTCTTATGTCATTGTGGTGGAAACATATCCGATAATGTGGATTTGGACTATGTGGAACAGGAACTGTTGAAAGGGGATGATGTATGTGTAGTTAAACATCATGAAAACCTATGTTCACTAGAGGGAAAAAACATAATAAAAGATCAGATTCTCCGTGAAAAATTAGATAAGGTTGTAATCGCGGCTTGTTCAAAAATAACACATGGAAACACATTTCAAAATTATATCAAACCATTAAATCCATACTTATTTGAAATGCCAAATATCCGTGAGCAATGTTCATGGGTTACTGAAAATAAAGATGAATCCACAACCAAGGCATTATCTTTGATAAATTCAAGCGTTGAAGCCGTAAAACATAATGAACCTTTAAAGAAGATTCCTACAAAAGTTAAGGATAGTGTATTGGTAGTCGGTGCTGGAATTTCCGGAATAACTGTGGCAAATTCACTGGCAAAACAGGGTATGGACGTCACATTAATTGAAAAAAGACCGGCCGTTGGAGGGGCAATGATTCAGGTAGGAAAAGTGTTCACTCCCGGTAAGTTATCCGAAGACTGTGCGGCATGTCTTTTAAATCCTGTCATTGATGAGATGGTAAGAAATGAAAACATAGCGCTGCTTACCAATACGGTTCTTGAAAGTTCAACCAGAAACTCAGGAAACTTCGATGTAATATTACGTAAAAAGCCTAATTACATCAACCCAGAAAAATGTACCAGTTGTGGTAAATGTAGTGCTGTCTGTCCAACATACGCTCCTGATGAATGGAATGAAGGATTAACCGATAGAAAGGCAATATATAAACCATTTCCACAGGCAGTACCTAGCGAGTATACCTTGGATGATGAATCATGCATAAAATGTGGAAACTGTATTGATGTCTGTCCGACCAAGGCCATCAATTTGGATGCAATCGATGAGATAATCTCCCTTACTGTAGGTGCTGTTGTCGTTGCAACTGGTCATCAACGATATGACACGGCCAAACGACCTGAATATGGGCACCCATTCTATGAGGACGTATTGAGTCAGATGCAGCTTGCCCGTCTAATGGGTGTAAACGGTCCGACTAATGGACACTTGGTGGTACCATCCACGGGTAAGGTTCCAAGACGAGTCGTCATGATTCAATGTGTAGGATCCAGGGACCAGATGCCCGACGGTCATAAGTACTGTTCAAAGGTATGCTGTATGATTGCAACCAAGAACGCTAACTTGATTCATTCACATTACCCTGATACTGAGGTAATCATATGTTATACTGATATTCGGACTCCTGGTGAATATGAGAAGTATTACAAGTATGTTCAGGAAAATGGAGTCAAGTACATAAGGGGTAGACCTGGAGAGGTAGCAAAGGTGGATGATCACTTGGTAGTCCGTCTGGAGGATACCCTGACAAAGACCAAAAAGGAGATACACACAGATCTTGTGGTATTATCTGCCGCATTGGAAGCATCAAACGGTACAATCGAAGCGGCAAAGGTACTTGGAATACCTCTTACAGAAGATAACTTCATCAAGGAAAAACATCCTAAGATGCAGCCTGTAGCTACTGATATTGAGGGAATATTTGTATGTGGAACAGCTCAGGGACCAAAAGATATTACGGAAAGTATTATTCAGGCAAATACTGCTTCAACTAAGATATCTGAATTGGTAAATGGTGGATTGGAGGTAGAGCCATTTATTGCATCGGTCAATGTAAAAAAATGCATATTATGTGGTAACTGTATTGATAATTGTAGATATCAGGCTCTCAGTATGCATAATCAGTCAATACGTGTTGGTCCTATAGCATGTACAGGTTGTGGTGATTGTATAATAACATGTCCTCAAGAAGCAATAAGCATCCTAGGTCAAAGTGATGAAAAGCTGGAGTCAAGCATTAGGGGAATGTTGAAAAATAAGGTTGAAGGTGAACAGATTATCATAGCCTTCTTGGATGATATAGGTAACGTATCTGCAAACAACATGGGAATAAATCGTGTTGACTGTCCATCAAGCGTACGTATTATAAATGTGCCATTCATAAACAGGGTAAAATATCGTCATGTAAAGTATGCATTAACTCATGGAGCGGATGGCGTATTTTTAGGGGAATACCCGGATAACGCTAGACATAATGAAATAAGAGAAAACGTGATTGTAATGAAGAAGCATCTGGAGGAGGATGGAATCAATCCTGACAGATTATTGATTCACGGAGTATTCATCCCGTACTTCAGAGGTTTGGCAAGTCAATTTAAACAATTCGACGATAATTTAAGACTTTTGAATCAGACAGAATAGGTATTATTTTAGGGTAGTTATTCATGATTAGCCAAGAACAATTCAATGATTTGGTTGTAAATGTATTGGGTAGAGATATCGAGGATAATTTAAGTCAAAAAAAGGCTATTCTCGCACCGATTGATGAGAGTCAATATTTGGTTGCTGGACCTGGCAGTGGAAAAACGACGGTTATAGTTTTAAAGGTTTTGAAATATATCTTTGTTGATGGGATTGAACCTTCAAAAATAATGGTAACCACCTTTACCAATAAGGCGGCCAATGAATTAAAAAGTCGTACCGTTAAATGGGCCGAGTCAATCATATCTTATCTGGATATGGACTATGAATTCAATCTTAATGAACTTATAATAGGAACATTGGATAGTATTGCAGAGGAATACATATCAAGGCATATGGATGTTGAGGTTATTGATAACTTCACCTCCAGTGCCATCATGATGCAGACATTGCTTAAAGATGAACGAAACAATGATAAGAAGTTAAAGCAATTCTTCAAAAGGATGAAAAATCATCAGGGAGGTATTTCCACTTCCGAGTTGAATAATCAGATACAGAGTCTAAAGGAAAGACTTATGTATGACATGATTGACTTTAATGAAATAAGGGGACATGCTGATAAGGAAACAGTAATCTATGATATAATATCCGATTATTACTCTCAGTTATCAAATAGAAACTTGGTTGATTATTCATTATTGGAAAGAAACTTCTATAATCTGCTCTCTGAAGATAAACTAGAATCCTTGCATGGTATATGTGTCATTCTAATAGATGAATATCAGGATACCAACTACCTTCAGGAACAGATATACTTTAAGCTTGCCACTTTCGCAGTTCGAAATCAGGGTAATATCACTGTAGTTGGTGATGATGATCAGGCTTTATATAGGTTTCGCGGTGCAGATATAGAATTATTCACATCATATCTCGATAGAATCAAAAAGTCATTAAACATATCACCAACAACCATATTTCTACAAAGAAATTATAGGTCTACATCCAATATAGTTAACTTTGTAAATGATTTCATATCCCTTGATGACATATATCAGAAATCACGTACTACAAATAAACCGCCAATCACATGTGCAGACAATAAAAAGGACAGTCTACCAATATTTGGCATGTTCAGAAACAATATTGAAGAGCTATCTACAGACTTATCCGAACTGATATACAAACTCAAAACGGGTGAAAAAATAGAATTAAAAAGAAAAGGTGAAGAATATGTCATATCATTAGGTGAAAATCCATCACTAGCGCTACTGACAAATTCGCCCAAGGAAATCTCATCCTATAACAAGAAAAGATTGCCCTTTTTCATACGTGAAAGCATACAATATAAGGATGATGATTTGATAGTATTCAATCCGAGAGGTCAGAATATTGAATCCACGGAAATAGTTTCAATATTATGTGGTTTGATACTCATACACATAGACTCAAAATCCAAAGTTCAGGAATCAATTGACAACATTCCGCCACGCAGTAAAAAGACATTAAGAATGTGGAGAAAACATGCGGAAAACTATTTATCAGAGAATGAACTAACGATAACGGACATCAAAGAAGATAAAATTGATTTAATCTCATTATTAACAACAATTACGGATAGCATATCCTATTTAGCAAATGAATCAAATGAAAATAAAATCTATCATGATATCATAAAGGATACGATTATACAAACAAACAATGCAATAAATACGGACGGATATCTTACAGCAAATCAAATATTCTGGCATATTCTGGTTCCTATAGCTACAGGAGCTATTGAAATCGATGATGATTTGTTTGATTTTAGTTTGGAGGATAATGTAAATATCATGTCCATACATCAATCAAAGGGATTAGAATTTGATATAATTATAGTGGATGTCGGATCGGACATATACAACAATCAGGTAAGTTCCGCTTTTAAAAGATATCCAAAAGATGGTGGAATGTCATACAACATTGAAAAATACATCAATACCATGGTTAACTCAGGATATGTTGCAAGTTCAACTGGCAGGGATGAAGCATTCAATGATTTAATCCGAAGATATTTCGTAAGTTATACCCGTGCAAAAAAATTACTGATTCTTGTAGGATTAAGTAGCATGAAGGATGGATATAAAGGTGACTTCCAAAGCAATATCAAAATACAGAATGTAGCTACAGGATGGTCCCGTGATGGAAAATGGCACTGGGAAGGTTTGGAAAATTTAATTCAGTTATAACGGATTAAATGTTGTCATTATCGATATTTATGGTCAATTGTCCATCAAATTAACATGAACCATGTCAAGAGGTATTTTTTTTTAAAATGAAGAAATATTTTATGATATGATTCTTAAGCGATTATATGTATCACTTTGAAAATAGGTTAAATTTTGATAATTTGGTTGATAAAAGTTAAAAAAATAGTTTTTTTTATAATATAAAAAAGGGTTAAAGAGTTTAAAAGAGATTATCCTCTGTATCTTTTTTCTCTTACTCCTCTTCCTTTTTTATTTCCTTGTTTTTTGTATCCAGATTTAGGTCTG
>ODAI012114028.1_pt1 | contig 28550 bp, 28 predicted proteins | sample 1539321 | NCBI WGS metagenome assembly ODAI01 (sample SAMN02144231, study PRJEB22623) | gut metagenome | biome: sheep rumen | host: Ovis aries | place: New Zealand
ACCTTTTTGATTTTGCCGTTTTCGGTCTCAATTTCCATTTCGCGGGTGCAGACGCCTCTCGGCTTGTAAGAGGATTTCATAATTCCACCTACTTATGATATTTTCCGCCTTTGGCTATCGAAAAGGCGCGGTATATTTGTTCCAGAAGCATCACTCTCGCGAGCTGATGCGGAAAGGTCATTTTCGACATGGAAAGCTTCAGGCTTCCCATAGCCTTTATTTCGGGATCAAGCCCGAACGAGCTGCCGATAATGAACGTAACTGTGCTGTTCCCGGCAACTCCCGCGGCAGAGAGCTTCTCCGCAAGTTCAGGACTGCCGAGCTGCTTCCCCTCAATGCACATAGGCACGATATATCCCGAAGCATAGCGTTTTATCTGCTCTGCTTCCTTTCTCAGCGCCGCGGATATCTCCTTCTCCGACGGATTATCGCTGAGCCTGCACTCGTCAAGCTCATGCAGCTCGAAGGTGCAGTACCTCCCGAGCCGTTTTATATACTCTGCACAGGCACTCCGGAGGTAATCCTCCTTGAGCTTGCCGATAACGATGAGCTTTATGTTCATCAGAAGATCACCGCTCCTCCCTGAGTTTCAACAGGTGCAACGCCCATTATGTAGTCCCTTCCGCGCACAAAGCCTGAAAGCCCGCGCTCAACGGTGCTGTCTGCGAGCTGAGGACGGTTATTGTCCTGGCTGAGGTGTCCGAGCAGAAGGTGAGTAGTCCCGCGGCTGACGAGAGACCTCGCCTCTGCCGCACACATATCGTTGGAGAGATGCCCTATATCCGAGAGAATGCGCTCCTTCAGATAAAGCGGATAACCGCCTGTTCTCAGCATATTCTCGTCATAGTTCGCTTCAAGCAGGACCAGCCGGCAGCCGTCAAGAGCCTGTGAGACCTCCGGGGTAACGTGTCCCAGGTCGGTGCAGACGGCGCAGTATTTATCGTCAGACGTATGTATACGGTAGCCGCAGCTCTGTATCGCGTCATGCGGCGTATTGAAGCACTCTATTTCCATGTCCGCGCAGGCTATCGAGATGCCGCTGATGTCTATGGCAGGAGAATCGGGAGCTATCTTTCCTCCGTCGCACAATCTTTGCAGGGTGCGCTTCTGACCATAGACCGGCAGTGCGGTCTTTTTTGTGAACATTGCAAGACCTGAAACATGGTCGGAGTGTTCATGGGTGATGAACACCGCCCGTACTGCCGAAAGCGGTATATTATTCAGTTCAAGCGCGGCGCAGAGCCTTTTGCAGCTCACGCCGCAGTCTATGAGTATCCCGCCCTTTTCAGTTCCTATGAAGGTGGAATTGCCCTTGCTGGAGCTGAAAAGCGGATATATTCTTGCCATTCCGGTTCCCCGCAGTCTTTCTTATATCTTGTTTATCTCCGTCCCCTGACGGGTCTCCCTGACCTCATAGCCGAGAGCTGCTATCTTATCGCGGAGCTCGTCTGCAAGGGCGAAGTTCTTTTCCTTGCGGGCAGCCTTGCGCTGCCCGACCAGCTCCAGCACATCAGCCGGGATATCAGCGGAGGCATTTCCGGCAGAGTCTGTCTTTTCCTGAGCCTTCTTTATAAGGTCAAGGCCGAGGACCTTGTCAAATTCCCCGAGCAGGGCAAGCTTTGTAGCAGCATTCGCGCCGGATTTCAGAACATCGTAAAGTGCTGTTACCGCAAGTGAGGTATTGAGGTCATTGTCAAGAGCGTCCGTGAACACCTTGTAAAGCCTGTCATACTCAGCCTTGTCGATATCGCCGGAGCCTTCCTTAGTAAGGGGAGCTATCCTGTCGATGAGCTTGCTGAAGGATGTAACGGCATTGTCAAGATTCTCCCATGAGAATACCAGTGACTTGCGGTAGTGAGAGAGCAGGCAGAAATAGCGGTAAACTATCGGATCATAGCCCTTTTCCTCAAGCAGCGACACCGTGAGGAACTCGCCCTTTGACTTGCTCATCTTGCCGTTTGTGGTATTGAGATGGTGAACGTGGAACCAGTAATTGCACCACTTATGTCCGAGATAAGCCTCGGACTGCGCGATCTCGTTGGTATGGTGCGGGAAGGCATTGTCGATGCCGCCGCAGTGGAGGTCAAGGTACTCGCCGAGATTCTTCATGGAAATGCACGAGCACTCGATATGCCAGCCGGGATAGCCGACACCCCATGGGCTTTCCCATTTGAGCTCCTGATCGTCGAACTTTGACTTAGTGAACCAGAGGACGAAATCCGCCTTATTCCGCTTGTTGCCGTCCTCCTCGACGCCCTCGCGCACGCCTACCTCAAGGTCCTCCTCGCTAAGGTCGCCGAAAACGTAATACTTGCCCAGCTTTGAAGTATCGAAGTAGATATTTCCGCCGGCTTCATAGGCGTAGCCCTTCTCCATGAGAGAGCTTATAACGCGGATGAATTCGTCGATATAAGTTGTTGCAGGCACGACCACATCCGGGGTCTTGATATTGAGCTTCGCACAGTCTGAAAAGAAGGCGTCTGTATAGAACTTAGCTATCTCCATAACGGTCTTGTGCTCACGCTTAGCGCCCTTGAGCATCTTGTCGTCGCCGGTATCGCCGTCACTTGTGAGGTGACCTACATCGGTGATATTCATAACGCGCTTTACGTCAAGTCCTGTGAAGCGCAGGTACTTCTCCAGAACGTCCTCCATGATGTAGCTTCTGAGATTGCCGATATGGGCGAAATGATAGACAGTCGGACCGCAGGTGTACATACTCACCTTACCTGCCGTGTTCGGCACGAAGTCCTCTTTTTTATGTGAAAGCGAATTATATATCTGCATATTTATTCCTCCAATGTAAAAGTTGAGAGTTGAGAGTTGAAAGTTTAGAGTTAACTCTGCTTTCCGCTGCCAATCTTCTCTTTGCTTGTTTTTACGATCGAGATAAGGATCTTTCTTATCTCGTTAGCGTCTTTGTATATTGAATCAAACTGTTCAGGTGTGATATACTCAGTTTCCGCAAGCAGCCTAATCCAGTACATTGTTTCTGAACATTCTTTTAGCGCGATACTCATTTTAGCAACAAAATCCTTGTCACTCTGAGCATCCAGCGCTTCGCATACGTTAGCCCCTATGCTTGTTCCGCTTCTCAAAATCTGTTTTGAGAGAACAAACTCTTTTTTCTCTGACAAGAATTTAAACAGATTAACTATTCTCACAGCAAACCTGAAACTCTTTTCCTCAACAATACTTCTATTCATGATTTTAATTTCCGCATATTGACTTTCAACTCTCAACTCTAAACTCTCAACTCAGAAGTCCCAGAGCTCGCCGGTAATATTTTTTATACTCAGCTGCGGGAAGTAGCCCATTAGCGTGAGAAACTCCGGTATGATCCTGAGTCCGTCGCGGTAGAAGCTGCCGAGCGCTGCCTGACGGTCGCTCTCCCCCTGATAAGCCGCGGGACAGTCAAACTCCCACTCTGCAAAGCTGCTGTCAAAGCGCACGCGGAAGCACTCCCTTGCCTGTGTACCGAAGATGCCGCAGCTTGCAAGCAGCAGGCTATGGTCTGAGATCTCGTCTGCGGGACACACTGCCGCAGCCTCACCGCTGCACAAAACAGAAGCAATGAGTTTTCTGTCCTCCGCCACAGTCTCATTGACTGCTCCGGGATCGGGGAATCTGATAATATCCATGTTTTTCACCTCATAATTGCCTCCGGAGGACGGTAGAGTCGGAATAATGCTGCCGCTGCTCCGGTAGGCGCGTATCCTGTGCAGTCAATGCACATCGCTGCCCTTACTATTATATTGCCTGAGCGGAAATTTGTCAAGTCCCGGAAAGCTATGCCGGGGGGGAAGAAGCTTTTTCCGCAGATAAGACACATTGCCAGACAAAAAGCTCCCCGGAGACGGGGAGCTTTGCTTTACTTCAATTCAGAGATAAGTCCGAGCTTGAACTTTTGTATCATGAGGGCGTCCTTATTTGTGATGCCTTCGAGGCCGTCAACGTCTGCGTTGCGCTCGCCGGCTTCGGATATTCCGTCGGGCTTGCCCTTGCCGTATTTATCGGGATTTGAAACCGACTGCATTACGAATACCGCATCAGCCATATTTACCTGGTCGTCGCAGTTTGCGTCACCCGGCAAGCGCTCGGGAGCAGGAGGAGCAGTCGAGGTGGTGGAGGTTGTGGAAGTAGTTGTAGTTGTTGTTGTTGTGGTGGTAGTAGTAGTAGTTGTTGTTGTAATTGTTGTTGTTGTAGTTGTTGTCTCAGTTATAAGCTCCCAGTTCTGGCAAGCACTGTTGGTAGGAGCGTATTGCTGAACATTGGCACCTGCCGCAGTTGAAGCAGCATCGACCTCTACCAGACAAGCATCCTTAGAAGCATGGGTAATGATACTGTATGAGCCGTCAATGTTCCTGGTGAAGCGGAAGAGCTGTGCACTGTCCTTGTTTGAATAAGCCGCGATATCCACATTTGAACCGTTAGTGCTTCCCTCAGCCTTGAGGGCATAGCCGCTGTCCTGGAGAGAGCGCACCCAGTAGTAATTTCCGGAGCCAAATGGTGTGAGAGTCCACTTCTGGCAGTCAAAGCCGTTGCTTTCCCACTGCTGAACGTTGGTACTGTCAGCCATAGTGCCGTTGCTTATATCCATTACAAGACCTGAGTTCACATTCCTGAATGTGTAGATAAGGCTTGTATCCATAGTGCAGCCCGGATCAGCGACTGCTTCGAGGATCCAGTTCTGGCAGTCAGCGCCGTTTACCTCCCACTGCTGAACGTTGGCGCCTGAAGCAGAAGAAGCGTCAGCTACCTCGACAGCAGAAGCCTCACCGGTTATCCTTGTGAGGAGCTTATAGCTTCCGTCGCTGTTCTCTGTCAGCATGAACTGCTGATTTGTGCCGCCGTTGAAGGTGTAGAGGTCAGCATTGGTGCCGTTGTCAGTCTTTCTTCCGGCGATGTCGAGCACATAAGTACCGCCGTCGCCCACGCAGGAAGCGATATAGTAGTAACCGTCGCCGGCACTGTAGAGCTTCCATATATCATGAACGGAGGTACCATCGCTGCCCCACTGCTGAATATTGGCATTGTTTGCTGCCTCAGCACCGGCTACCTGCATATAAAGTCCCGAATTCACGTTCTTGAAGCGGTAAGCTGCACCTTCGCTGAAAGCGGCAGGAACAGGCTTCACAGGTCCGCTCGGAGCCTCGGTGAAGCCGGCGCTCGGAACGCCTGCCTTTGCAAAACGGAGGTACATTACATTTCCGCCGGATGTCTGGCAGCCTGAGTAGCTGTTGCAGTAGGACTTAGCGTTATCGGCTGAGATCGTGACATAGCTGTAGTTTGATGTTGCCTTCCATGTTCCCGTCTTAGCGTATGAGGGATTTGAGGCCGTTCCCTGACCGGCAGTAAGTCTGTTCACCTTTCCGGAGGACTTCGAGCCGGAGTCGAGGAAATATCCTAAATTCTGGTCAGTAGAGCTCGGAGCGTTCCAGTCACAGCATACGTTTCCGCTTGTTGAACTGTTCTCATAGTAGCAGTTTTCGGCGAAGATATTAGTATTTGCCTGAACTGTGTAAGCCATAGAGAACTCGCTGACGTAGTTGTCGAGGCTGTGGAAGTAGCCCCAGCGCATAAGTCCGGGAGCGCGGGTGAGCGTTTTGTAAAACTTGTTTGAAGCAAGCGTCATTCTCGGGTATCCGTTGTATTTTGAGTAATTGCTCGCGCTGCTGTCAGGATAGCCGAGGATGAGTCCGTACTCATGGAGACCGAACGAGCAGTCGGAAACTGTGCAGTAATCCGCATAGTAGCAGCAGGCAAGGAATTTATCCTTGTCGCTGACTGAATTATCCGTGCCGTAGGGATTATAGCCGCTGTGTCCGGTAAAGGTCACATGATCGACCCAGAGGTTCTGACCGCCTCTGAAATAGATCATGATATTGTCATTGCCGTTAGCCTCTGCGGAATGCTGGATATCGAAATTCTTGATAATAATGTTGCTGCCGTTGCCCTTGTCGGACTGTTCTGTTGTGAACGCAACGTTATTGAGCGTATGATTTCCATAGCTTCCGACAATGGTCTTGTTTGAGGCGACCTGTATTCTGCCGGGAGCGGTATATTTCTGTCCGTTGCCGTCTGTTGAAAAGCTGTTGATCGAAATGTTCTTATTAACAACGATCGTGTAGGGTGTTGTTGATTCAGCGTATTTTTTCAGGTCATCGAAGGTCGATACCTCAACGACTTCGCCGAAAACGCCGCCGATATCACAAGCCTTCACAGTATTTCCGCTTACATTGGGAGCATCATCGAAGCAGTAGCCTGCGAAGCCCTGCAAGCCGTCTGCGTTGAGCAGCCAGAGCTGATTGTCAGCGCCGGTATAACTCTCGAGGGTCATTCCCGAGCTGCCCTGAGTAAGAGCAAGTGAGGTATCTGAGTAGTTGACCACCTTATAGCAGAGGTCATTGCCGAGATGGTCCTTTGAGACCGGAACAACGTACCAGTGCTGTGACTGTGCAGACTCGCTGCCGTATACCACAACACTTGTGCCAGCCTTGACGCTGTAGCCGAGCGGGGTAAGTATGCGTCCTGACTGAGCATTGATGAGCTTGAAGAAGGTGCCCTTTGAATCGCTGCCCACTCTGTCGAAGCGCCATGAGGGTGAGAGGTCGCTGCCGAGAGTTTTCAGGGAAAGTGTTGAATTGTCAGCTGTGCCGTTTTCTGTGAGGACCTTTGAATTGTCCTTGCTGGCGAGGTTGTAAAGCGGTACCGGATAATCTACCGATATCGCTGAAGCCGTAAGTGTTGGCCTGAAAGCGTAGCCGTAGAGAGGAATGAGCCACGCGAGAGCCAGCACCAGCGCCAGTATCGCCGCCTGACGCATTTTTGATGTTTCGCCCATAAATATCAACTCCTTAAACTAATTTACCAAATGGTAAATAAACTTATTAACCATATTATATCACGTTTCGTGCAGAATGTCAACTGTGCCGCCAAAAAAATGCTGCTGTCATATGTGCCGCGAGGAATTTCCAAATTGGTATTGCAAAAATATGAACTATGTGATAAAATAATATGAGCATCCCCGAGCAGCTTCTTTCTCAGAAGCTGCCCGCATCGGGGATTCTACTATGATAAGGGAGATGATGTCTTGGACGCTGCGGAATATAAATGTCCCAACTGCAATGCTGACCTGAAATTCGACCCGCTTACTCAGAAGCTAAGCTGTGAATACTGTCTCAGCAGCTTCACTGTCGAGGAGATAAAGCGCATCTGCTCGGCTGCCGAAAGCAGCATTTCTCAGGCTGAACAGCAGCTCGCCCAGAATTTTGAGGAGCACACCAACCTCTTTCACTGCGCAAGCTGCGGCGCTGATATCATGTGCGACGACCAGCAGACTGCGCTGTTCTGCTATTACTGCCATAACCCGGTCATCCTCTCCGGCAAGCTTACCGGCGATTATAAGCCGAGCAAGGTCATCGGCTTCAAACTGACCAAGAAGATCGCTGAGGATAAGTTCAAGACATGGATAAGGGCGCGTATGTTCGCCCCGAAGGACTTCAAAAGCGATCATCAGCTCGAAAAAATGACCGGTCTCTACGTCCCGTTCTGGGTCGCCGACTGTGATATAAACGCTGATTACTGCGCTATAGGCAAAAAAGTCCGCTCGTGGACCCAGGGCGACTACCGCTACACGGAAACGAAGGAATACCGTATCGTCCGCCGTGCCGATATCTACACCGAGGGCATCCCTGCCGACGGTGAAAGTAAAATCGACGACCTGCTCATGGAGGCTATCGAGCCGTTCGACTATAAAGAGCTGAAAGACTTCTCAATGTCCTATCTGAGCGGATTCTTCGCCGATAAGTACGACGTTGACAAACAGGGAGTTTTCCCGAGGATACGCGAGCGTGCCTCAAGTGCAAGCAGGGATATCATCAGCGCAAGCGTTTCAGGTTATTCTTCGGTAGTCCCTTCGGTCAACCGCCATGATATCATAAATACCAAATGGGAGTACATGATGCTGCCGGTATGGTTCATGAGCTATAAATACAAGGACAAGGTGTACGAATTTGCAATAAACGGTCAGACCGGAAAGCTTGCCGGCACTCCGCCGCTCGATAAGCGCAGGCTTCGTCTGTTCAGCGCTGGCATAGGCCTTGCAGTTGCTGTCATTTCTGCCCTTGTATCCGGAGGTTTCCTGATATGAAGAAGCTCGGGATGATAATGAAGTTCATTGGTATAACGATTGCTGCAAGTATCGTTTTATATCTCCTTTCCATGTTCGTTGTAAACATTCGTCCGGCAAAGGACAACCTGAGAGTGCCATTCAGCAGCGAGGACAACTTCTCTGACCTTATCGATACGGCTGACCTTTTTGACAAATCGCAGGAAAAGACGCTCAGGGAAAGAATAATCGCCTGCTCCGAGGAGCTTGAAATGAATATCATCGTCTACATCAACGATGTTTACCGCAGCGACCCGAATGTTGAGGATTTCACTGCAAATTACTACGACCAGTGCGCCGGAGAGGAATTTACCGACGGCGTGTTTATGTATATCGACCTCTCATCAAATGCCTACGACTACCTCTCATGCAGCGGCAAGGCAGGCATTATCTACGGCGGAAGAACGGAGCTGTTCTTCGACGAATACGCGCGGAAACGCCCCTCGTCAGCCTACGCTCCCGACCCCGATGCATTCGGGGAGACGGTAGAGCATTTCTGCGATACCCTCGAAGGCTTCATGAGAAGCTATGAACCGAGCAATATCACCTATCAGGAGGACAAGCTCAACGGTATCTACTTCTTCGATTACAATGGGAAATTCTATGTGACGAAGCACCTGCCGCCGGGTATCCGGGTCAGACGCCTGTTCATGTCGTTCTTTGCAGGCTTTATACTTGCCGAGGTGATATATATTTGCGTCAAAAGCCATTACCGCTTCAAGAATTCTCCGAACCCCGGGATCTACGTCCGCAGGGACCGCACCAATTTCAGGGAAAAATCAGATACCTTCATCCGCAGCTATGTCACTAAGCATAAGATCGAAACAAGCAGCAGCGGAGGCTACCGGGGAGGCGGCTCACGCGGCGGCGGAGGTCATCACCACAGCGGAGGTCACGTCGGCGGCGGAAGGCATTTTTAGGAGGTAATATGAAAAGAATAACAGCACTTATATTTTTAGTAACGCTCTGTGCTTCGGCACTTGCAGGCTGCGGCGATTCCGAAGGGTATACCTCCGGAGGGACCGGCTCTCTCGCCGGGAATGAACAGAACAGTGAAGATGAAAACAACAGCGAAGCCGGCTTCAGGGTCCCGGATATCGAGGATACCGAGGAGCTTACAGAAAAGTCAGCCGAAATTCCTGAGGCTTTCGGCAGCAGCTTCAGACGCGGCACAGTTGAAGACGGAGTTTACCGGAATGAGTTTTCCGGCATTCAGTTCAATACTCCCGACGGCTGGAGCATCATGAGTGAATCACAGCTGCTTTCCATGGTGAATACCGGCCTTGAAATCACCGGAAACGAGGAACTCCTCGATGAGGAGCTGATGGATCAGTCGGTTATCTATGACTACGCTGCAAGGACCTCTGAGGGCGGAAGTATCGCCGTCGTCTTCGAGAACCTTGCCGTCAGCACCGGTAAAAAAAGCATGAAGTATCTCAGCGCTGAGGAATACCTTAACGCACTTTCCGAAGACCTTAAAACAGTGTCAGGCGTTGAATACAAGGAGAACGGCAGCATGAAGGAGGTCAGCCTCGGCGGTCAGAGCTTCATGCGGAAATCCTTTACTGCGAAGTATACCACGCTCGGATATACTATCAACCAGTATTACTACGCAAAAAACATCGACGGACTTATGCTTTATATTATTATATCGTCAGGCGCAGATCAGGAGGATATGACTGTGTATGAGAAAGATTTCTCGGCGCTTGACTGACAGGAGGATATTATGAAAAATCTGAAAAAGTTCATTATTGTAATGCTTTGCGCTCTCAGCGCACTCTCGGCAACCGCTTGCCGCCATACCGTCAAGGACGACGACAGCAGCACTTCTACGACTTCTCAGACCGGTACAGGCAAAAAGAGCAGCTTCGTCATCGAGGAAGTCACCGATTGATGAAAAGCTGGTTCTCACGCGGCGTTTATAACGGCATACCTATCGCTCTGGGATATCTTTCGGTATCCTTCGGTTTCGGGATAAAGGCGGTGCAGGCGGGGCTCACTCCGCTCGCCGCCTCCGTTATTTCTGCCGTAAATCTCACCTCCGCAGGACAAGCTGCCGGCGTTGATATCATAGAAGCCGGCGGTGCGCTTATAGAAATGGTGCTGGTGCAGCTTGTGATAAACCTGCGCTATTCACTCATGGCGCTCTCGCTCTCACAGAGACTCGACAGCAGCTTCACTGCTCCGCACAGATTTGCGGCTGCATTCGGCATAACCGACGAGATATTTGCGGTCTGCTCCACAAGGCGCGAACCCGTCCGGCCGGCTTATATGTACGGCATGATCTCTGCCGCGTTCATAGGCTGGGTGACCGGCACAGCTCTCGGCGCCGCCGCGGGTCAGCTTCTCCCGACCGATATCCGTAACGCTATGGGAATAATGCTGTATGGTATGTTCATTGCAATAATCGTTCCGCCGGCAAAAAAACAACTCAGCGTACTGCTTGTCATAATCGCAGCGGCTGGACTGAGCGCTCTGTTCAGGTATGTTCTCACAGCCGTTTCAGGCGGATTTGCCATGATAATAAGCGCAGTCACTGCCGCCGCTCTGGGAGCACTGCTGTTCCCTGTAAAGGACGAGGAGGGCGGTACTGTATGAAGCTTGCGCTGTATATCATAGTCATGGCAGGGGTGACCTACCTCATCCGCATGATACCGTTCGTTTTTTTCAGGAAGAAGATAAAGTCGGAGTTCTTCCGGAGCTTCCTCTATTATGTGCCCTATGCAGTGCTGAGTGCAATGACGCTCCCAGCGATATTCTACAGCACCGGAAGCTATATCACTGCAGCTATAGGTACTGCCGCCGCAGTCGTGCTGGCGTATTTCGGACTGCCGCTCATCGCAGTAGCGCTTGCAGCAGCAGCTTCGGCATTTGCGGCAGGATTTTTTGTTTGATAATAATAAAAAGAGCGGGACGCATTCAAGACAGGTACACTTATAATGATAATTCAATAGCAATAAAGTTATTAATGCTGTGGATGAATCTTCGATACTAAGATTCTACGCATATATTTCCGATGAAAAAACTGTTACTCTTAGTGAGTTTATGGATGATCAGTTTTCACCATAAACAGCAGTGAAAATTCCATAATAATATAGAATAACTTACCAGCAAAAAGCTCCCCATCCGGGGAGCATTTTTATTTTCTTCTTGTACCGTTTTTGCGGTCGGTGCTGCGTTTTATATCGCACATACGCTCCTCGCTGGACTGCTTGAAGCGTGACATCATATCCTCGAATGTCATTTCCGAAGGTGGGGTCTGTTTTTTGGGCTCCCAGATATTGGGCTTCTGGCTGCGCTGCTGACCACCCTCGGGACGCTTGCTGCTGCGCTGCTGAGGGGCGGGTGAATCAGTAGCCTTCTTAATTGAGAGGCTGACCTTTCCGGCTTCATTGATGCCGATGACCTTGACCTTGACCTCCTGATTTTCGGTCAGGTGCTCGCGGATATCGCTCACATAGGTATTAGCGATCTCCGAGATATGTACCATTCCCGTGCCGCCTCCGTCGATATCAATGAAAGCGCCGTACTGCGTGATCCCCTTGACCTTGCCGGTGTAGATTTTTCCGATTTCCAACTGCATATTTATAATAACTCCTTTTTAAAAGCGCGTTGCGCCTTATCAGTCTCTTGAGGTGTCGTAAAATCTTCGCTCGTCAGAGTAGGCATATCCGTACTCCTCGATAGCGACTTTTTCCATATATTCCGACATATCATCGCCCTCGAGCACACGCTGGAGCTCAGCGTTCTGGGCCTCATAGGAATCTATTTTAGCCTGTATCGTCTGAAGCTCGGCTTCTTTTTCCGAGCGTTCATTATTTGCGGTCACGATTATTGCCGCGCAGCCTATTGATGCAGCGATTACGAAGAGCTTTACGAGCAGGCCGTTGAAGAGTGACTTTTTTGTTCGTTTTGTTTTTTTTGCCACTGTTGTTTCCATTCCTTCTCAGTTTATTTTCTTGTTTATTATACAACAAATGCAGAGGTTTTAGCAATAGTATTTCAGATTTTTTAAATCTTTGAACTATAATTTCGGAAATTCCTACAAATTTAACTCTCGCTTTTTTACCTAAAAGTACAAAAGATTTTCTCAAAGGTGCAGATAAGACCACTATCGTCTTTTTCAGAATGAAGATAACCTTCCTCATCGCACCGACGACCACACTCCCGACCGTCAGGATATATACCGTGAATCCCGACAGACTTCCAATGAAATAGTAAAAGCGCATCTCGCCCCTCGCTGCCGCTGACGCAAGACACAGCAGACTTACCGCGTACAGTGCAAAAAAAGCAATATCCTCCGCCGCAATGAGAAAGCTGTTGTGCGGAAAGAGCATCCGCACCGCTCGGAATACGTCCCAGAGCACGCCGAATGCTGCTCCGAGCAGGAAGGTCAGCCCGAGCAGCCGCAGCTCTTCATTAACGCTGAAAAAAGTCTCAGGAATATTCATCGGAACAGCTTCCCGATCGCTGATATCGGACCTCGGCGGTCCTTGTCGCCGTAGACGAGCGCCCATATATCGCCGGTTATCGTCATATTACCTGTCTCGACGCTCATGGAGTCGATGTGTAGCTCGCGCCCCTGCACCGTCAGCTCCCCGAGCTCGGTATACAGGCATATTTCGCGGTCGTCGAAGCTGTCGACGTCGGTAATGCCTGAGATGCTCAGGCTCTTGCGGTTCTCGAGGATGAGGTTGTGGTTCTGTTTGATTTTTTCCTGCATGGCTGTGTCCTCCGTTTTTTATAATGTATATTCAGGAGGGCGACTTGATATGCCTTTTAGGAGAGTTTTTTGTTTGAATAATGCTGCGGCTGGTTTGGGGCAGAGGCTTTGTGTGGCGGTTGATTTATCTGTCTATCTTTAGTAAAAACTGCTCGGCTCCTTCCTGCCAAAGAGGGACACCTCTTGGGTGAAAGGGGGAGGGAACAACAAAACCGGTGCAAAAGTCGGCATTTCCCTCCCCCTTTCCCCCAATAGGTTTCCCTCTCTGGACTCTCCTTTCCATCCCCCCCAATCCCCCTCCTTTTGCCGACTTTTGACACTTCTTCGCCGAACCTTCGGTCAGGCAGCGTGACGCTGCCCCCTTCCACGTCGTTGCTCGTATAAACTGGAAGTCTGCTTTCGCTCACGGCAGCTAACTTCAAATCCGTCGCCGTAAGGCGGCACCGCATCTAATTTCTAAGCTCTTAGCTCTAAAATCTAAGCACTAAGCACTAATAACTACTCACTGATTCTGCCGCAGAAAAAAATTTTTTCAATATTCAATGGTTTTGCATTGAAAAATGCCTCTTTTTTGCCCCTTAGTGAACGGCGGTACCGTTCGGGACGAAAGGAGGTCTTTATTATTCAGGAAAAAAATCAGAAACAGCTAAGGAATGATTTCTGCTGCTGGTACGCCCTGCTGGGAAGCGTTGAGGAGGCTGCTGCGAAAGCCGGTTTCCCCGAGGAAAGCGCTCTCAGCGACGGGCTCGGCTGTCTGAAAAATCCGGGCTGCCGCAAAAAGATCGCGGAGCTGCGGGAGCTGCTCTCAGACGGCGGAGGTGTTATCACCGGGCTGAAACGGCTCGCGTTCGGGAACTGCCGGGACGCTGCTGTTCTTGCCTTTGCGGAGGAAATGCCTCCGCCGGAGGTCATCGGCAGCCTCGACCTGTTCAATGTCTCCGAGATAAAACGGGTCAAGGGCGGAGGCGTCGAGATAAAGCTGTTTGACAGGCTCAAAGCTCTCGAAAAGCTCTTTGAGCTGGAGAACACCTTCTCCGACCGCGACAGGGCTGCCGGGCTGATCGAAGCCCTCACAGCTGCCGGAGAGGAGGCTGATCCCACTGAGGATAACTAAGCTCTCACGCAAGCAGAAGCTCGCTGTGAAATGGTGGGCTATGCCTGAATACCGCAGTATGGATGCTATAATATGCGACGGTGCGGTGAGAAGCGGCAAGACACTCTCGATGTCCCTCGGCTTCATGTTCTGGGCTTGCAGAAGCTTTGACGGCGGTGCATTTGCACTGTGCGGCAAGACCATAACCTCGCTGCGAAGAAACGTCATCACTCCGCTTCTGCCTATGCTCAGGGAGTACGGCTTCACCTGCATTGAGAAGGTCAGCGCAAATTACTTCGACGTCACCTTCCTCGGCAGAACGAACCGCTTCTATATCTTCGGCGGCAAGGACGAGAGCTCTGCCTCACTCATTCAGGGCATGACCCTCTCTGGGGTATTTCTCGACGAGGTCGCGCTCATGCCGCGTTCCTTCGTCGAGCAGGCTCTTGCGAGGTGCTCTGTCAGCGGCTCGAAGATGTGGTTCAACTGCAACCCCGACACTCCGGCTCACTGGTTCTACAACGAGTGGATAAAAAAGCCTGAGGAAAAGCACGCACTCTACCTGCACTTCACTATGGACGATAATCCTTCCCTCTCCGACGCGCTCAAAAAGCGCTACAAAAGGCTGTATACCGGCACTTTCTACGAGAGGTTCGTCCTTGGAAAATGGACTGCCGCCCAGGGCGCGGTCTATCCGATGTTTGACAGGAGCAAACACGTTTACAGCGGAGATATCGACTGCGAATGCTACGTCATATCATGCGATTACGGCACGGTCAATCCTTCCTCCTTCGGTCTGTGGGGACTTCACAGCGGCGTCTGGCATCGCATAAAGGAATACTACTATTCCTCAAAACGTGAGGGAGTCCAGCGGACTGACGAGGAACACTATTCGGCTCTGGAGGAGCTTGCGGGCGGGAGAAATATCTCCAAGGTCATCGTTGACCCGTCCGCCGCAAGCTTCATCGAGTGTATCCGCAGACACGGGAAATTCAGAGTCGTAAAGGCTGACAACGATGTCATCACAGGTATACGCCACGTCAGCAGCGCTCTGCGAAGCAACAAGCTCCGCTTCAATGAATGCTGCCGGGATATAATACGGGAATTTCAGCTTTATTGCTGGAATGAACGCTCCGGAAGCGACGCTCCGGTCAAGGAAAACGATCACGCTATGGACGACATGAGGTATTTCGTGACAGACATGGTGAATTCGCAGGGCGGCGCTCAGCTCGTCGCACTTTCAGTGAAAAGGTAATGGACGTACCGCCGTTCAATTCTTTCACAAGGAGGAAAAATGAAGCTATTCAGAAAGAAAAACGTTCCCCGCGCCGTGAAGCCGGAGCTTGTCTCGGCAATAAGGTGCGGCAGTACGGGACCGGTCCTTCCGGCGGCTGTTGAACCGCTTGAAAAGGAGCTCTATGACAGGCTGAGAAGTGCTGTCCCGGTCATTGACGCGGCTATCATGAAGATAATCCGTCTCACCGGCGGCTTCAGGGTGATATGCTCCGATGAGGATGCTCAGGACGGTCTTGACCACTTTCTCAGGAGCGTTCCCGTGGGGCTGGAAGGAGTTTCTATCGGCTGCTTTGCTGACCGCTTCCTCGACAGCATACTAACCTACGGCAGCGCTGTGGGCGAGATAGTCAAGGATGCCGAAAACGAACGCATCGCCGGACTCTGGCTCGGAGATGTATCATCTGTCAGGATATCCGCCGGCATCGACCCGTTCACCCGCAGCTATACCGTCCGCTCAGCCGACGGCACTTCAAGAACTGTCACCCGCCCGGAAAATATCGTCTATGCCTCACTCATAGGCGGAAAGTCGCTTCTCCGCGGACTTCCGGCACTCAGCAGTATACTCCTGAGGATCTACGAATGTATCGGTCAGAATTACGACCGTGCGGGAAATGTGCGCTATGCCGTGACCTACAAACCCCCGAGCGGATCTGACGATTTCATCTACTCCCGCGACCGCGCAGAGCAGATAGCCCGCGAATGGGCTGACGGAATGAACTCCGCCCGCTGCGGTCAGGTCAAGGACTTCGTTGCCGTCGGTGATGTTGACATCAAGGTCATCGGTGCGGACAATCAGCTTTTTGATACGAACGTTCCGGTGAGGCAGATCCTCGAGCAGCTCATCGCAAAGCTCTCGATACCGCCGTTCCTTCTCGGACTGAACTGGAGCAGCACCGAGCGTATGTCCTCTCAGCAGGCCGATATACTCACCTCTGAGCTGGAATACTACAGACGGCTCATAACACCCGTGATATGTGCAGTAGCTGAGGCTTATCTTGCCTCGGCAGGCTCAGACGCCTCTTGCCGTATCGAGTGGGACAACATCAATCTTCAGGATGAAACGGCTCTTGCCGAATCGCGCCTTAAAAACGCTCAGGCAAGAGAGATCGAAATGCGCCTTGACGCGCAGAATAACAATTATTAATTCGGAGGTATATATTATGTATAACGATATCAGACTTGAAAAGGGCTTATATAATCTCAGCGGAAAGTCTTTCACCGCTGCTCTTGAGGAGCTTGACCCCTCCTCGGCTTACGCAGGCACTCCCCTCGAAAAGCTCGACGCCTTCGAGCGCCAGCTCAAGCGCTTCAATATCCGCATCAGCGGTCCCGACTGCGACTGCGTTGAGAAGTTCTTCTCCACCACAGAGACAGCAGTGCTTTTCCCCGAGTTCGTGACACGTTCTATCAGAAAGGGCTTTAACGAAACTATTCTTGGCTCTATCTGCGCTGCAAAGACAGTTTGCAGCTCCGGTCAGTACCTCGGCTGCGACCTCGATGACAGCGAGACCTATACGACAACAGCACAGTCACTTTCTCTCCCCGAGGCTACTGTGACAGAGGGTACGACCGCAGTTACTCTTGCCAAGTATGGCAGACTTATCAGCGCATCCTACGAGGCTGTCCGCCAGCAGAGACTTGACGTTTTCGGCGTAATGCTCAGAAGCATCGGCGTAAGACTTGCCGCCTCCGTTGTCAAGACTGCTGTTGAAGTTCTTGCCGATGATGCTTCCGGCGCAGAGACAAAGACTACTACCCTCACCTATGCTGACCTTGCGGCGCTTTACGGCTGCTTCACGGACTTCGACATGACTACGGTAATTGCATCTCCCGCGAACGCTTCGCTCATCGCTGCTATGGAACAGCTCAAGGACTGTTCCGCTGACGCTCAGGGCAGACTTATCCTCCCCCTCGGCGCCGAGCTCATCAAGTGTGCTGCTGCCGGGGCTGACAAGATCATCGGTATCGACCGTGACTTCGCGCTTGAGTTCATCACCAGCACCGATCTCGTTATGGAGACCGACAAGCTCATTGACCGTCAGCTCGACCAGATCACAGTGTCGATCACCTGCGGTTTCAAGAAGATCACTCCCGGCGCCGTAAAGGTGCTCACTATCAAGTCAGGCGAATAACTGAGATGCTGCGGCACCGTACAGATATGTGCGGTGCTGCACATATCCCGGAAGGAGGAAACTATGGAAAACGGTACTCTTGACAAGATAAACAGGTTCACCCGCCGTCCGCTCACGGAGGACGAGGTGTATGTATTCTCCGTTATCCTCTGCGATAACGAAATTGACCGCGACTGCGAACGCTTCTCTGACGAAGCTCTTGACGAGCTGAGGGAGAAGTTCGTCGGCAGGACCGGGATCTTCGATCACGACCCTTCAACTGCCAACCAGAACGCGCGTATCTTCGACACACAGCTCGTCACCGAAGAAAGCCGCCTTACAAAATACGGCAAGCCCTACAAATATCTTAAAGCCGAAGCTTACATGGTCCGCACCGGCGAGAATTCCGACCTCATCGCCGAGATAGACGGGGGTATAAAGAAGGAGGTCAGCATTTCGTGCAGCGCTGCCAAAAGAATATGCTCCGTCTGCGGCTGTGAAAGGTCAGCCGGCGGATGCAGCCATATCAAGGGCATGAAGTACGGCGGGGAGCTCTGCCACGATATTCTCGGGGATATCACGGATGCCTATGAATGGAGCTTTGTAGCTGTTCCGGCACAGGTCGGTGCAGGCGTAACAAAGCGTTTTTCTGAAAGCTGCACGTTGTCCCTGCCTGTCACTTCGGATGCCGGCGCCGCTGATGAGGAGCTGCGCCGCGATATCAGGAGGCTCACATATTTTGTTGCCGGCACTGACGCGGCAAAGGCTGTAAGCATAACCATCCGCGGCATGGGAACTTCTCAGCTCATCTCCCTGAAGAAGTCACTCGAAAAACGCCGGACAAAGGGCGGCGTGACCGTCGAGCTTATGGGCAATACGGAGGGAGAATGCGATAATTCTGGTTTTTCAATGAAGTGAGGTGGATCATGAATATAGAATCGGTAAAGTCTCTGTTTGAGCTTTTCTCAACGGAACAGGCGGAGGATTACGCTCCGCTCATAAGCCTTTCAGTCGCGGAGGTGGAAAAGATGCTTCTCCCGGACGCTGACAGCTGCGATGTAAGGCTTGATTTTCTTGCGGCAGCGATAGCTAATTACCGTCTCTGCCGGATAAGAGCTTCACGCGACAGAACACAGGTGACCTACGCCGGAAAAATGCTCACGGACGGCAAGGACAGTCCGTGCAGCTCAGCGGCTGCGCTCCTTAGGGATTATATGCAGCTGTGCAGCGGGCTCATTCGTCCGGAAACGTTTATATTTGCCGGATTTTCCGGGAAGGAGGGTATATGCTGAACAGTATCATCGAAAGGGTCGCGCGGGAGCTCAGAGCCTTCGGCGCAGAACCGGTCTACAGTGCCTTTGACGCCGTTCCCGCGGACAAAAAGAGCAAGGAAATATACACTATCGTCGGGGTGGAGGCTTTTGAGAGCAGCGCTCCGGTGTACTCGCCGTATATCGTCTATATCCCCTTCAAGGCGGATATCAGCATAAAGGTCACTGCTCCGCGTGACTGTCCCATGAGCAGGCTTTACGACTACTACAGCAGCACCGCAGCCATTGCGGTAGGTGAGCTTTCCGGTCTTAGTTGCTCTCTGAAAAGCCTGAACGTGAAGTTTGACTCAAATATCGGCAGGCTTGTCCTGACAGCCATACTCTCTGCGGGCGGCATAACCCGCATTGAAAGGAGCGATCCATGAGCACGACAACGATACTCAACCAGCGCAAAGCAATACCTGTGAACATCGGTGATATGCAGCTTTACTGCGAGGAATTCTCAGCCTCCGCCAGCCGTACTGTCTCCGAGGCAGCCACGGTCACCGGAGATGCCGCTCTGACGGGAACTTTTCCGCGCAGCGCGAAGCTCACCATGAAGGGCAGGGCATTCGACGAGGACGCCCCGCTGAGCTTTCTGCTCATGCTTAACGATATGCTGCGCTCGCCGCAAACACTGACGGTAGAGTACAGAGGGCTGTTTTTCGGGGACTGCCGCGTTCTTTCCTATTCAGTCGGCGACAGCGGGGAGAATTATACTGACATTTCCGTTACGCTGTCATCGGCTGATATATATTCAGCAGAGGAGTGATAGCTTGACGGGAGCTTATCTGAAAATAAGGAACACAGACGGTTCAGAGTTCAACGAGCCTGAGCTGCTCAGCTTCAACTTCCGCAAGGACGCCTATACGCCCTACACCACGCTCAGTGCAAGAGCTGTCACCGCAGAAAGCCTTTTCTCGTCCGCAGCGGAGGTCATGCTCTATGTCGGCGGGATACTCGTCCACCACGGGCTCATAGACAGTCTCACAGCAGAGACCTCAAGCGGCATCACAGTTACCTCTCTCTCGTCAAGAGGCTTCACCTCACTGCTCTGTCAGAACCAGATTGAGCCCGGACTAAAGCCCGATATTTCGCTGAATTCCCTCATGGACAGCTACTACGCTCTGCCCTATGTCACCCATGAGAACAACTCTGACGCGAGCAATTATATCTACGTCAAGAACCATTCGACGATGTGGGACGGCGTGGCGAATCTATCCTACAAGCTTTTCGGGACTTACCCCTATATACGCGGCACAAACTGCGTCAGGGTAACTCCGGTGAGCCAGCCGGGAAGCTTTGTCTATACAGCGCCGGAGCTCCTTGTGACAGGCTCGGCGATAAGCAGCAAACGCCTCGCCAGCCATTTTCATATGGCTGACCTGAACGGCAATTACGGCACATATGATCTTGCCGACAACGACGTCATCGCGCAGAAGATAATCCGTCACCAGTATTTCGACCTTGATATGCAGTTTCTCCGCACTCCGCCTGATGCACTTGACTACCGCGACAAATACTGCGCACGCGGGTGGAAGCGGCTTTTCTGCCGGTATACAGGCTATAACGGGGAGGATCTCTCTGACCTTGTGACATTCGGAAGCGTGACCTTAGAGCGCATCTGTGCGGTCTCCATAACCGGCACAGGCGGCGGTATCACGACAGAGCTGAGTGTATACCGCGACAAATTCCCCAAAGAATTAACATAGCTCATGAAGCCATAAGGTCCTCCTTATGGCTTTACTTTGTACACCTATGGTGGAAACACTTCCTGCATAAATTGTGGAAAACTCTTGACAGATTAGCAATAATGTGCTAAAATGTAGTAGTAAAAAGCAAACAAGGAGCCCGGCGACCGTAAGGCGCGGTATGTACCGGCTCCGTACCGCAGGAAGGCGATCCTGCGCTGATAATTGGAGGGAAATCTATGAATTCACTGAAAAAGACCGCAGCCGGTCTTTTCGCTGTCTGCATCTGTGCGGCAGCTTTACCGCTTAATGTCTCAGACAGCACATCACCACTAACTGCCGGAGCTTCTGACGGCAGCATCACTGACAAATATGAATGGGGCACGCTCAGAATAGGCGGAGGCGGCTTCGTTTCGGGCATCGTTACCGGCAAGGACGTTATGTACGCGCGTACCGATGTCGGCGGAGCTTACCGCTACAACTACGATACAGAGAGCTGGGAGCAGCTTTTCGGGTTCCTCAATGAGGCTGACCGCGGACTGCTCAGCGTTGACGCTATGGCGATCGACCCAACGGATGACGATACCGTTTACTTCCTTTGCGGCTGCGCTTATTTCTCAGCCGAAAAGACAGTTATCTTCAAGACCACCGACGGCGGCAAGACCATGAAGGAGATCGACGTCACAAACCTTATCAAGGTAATGGGCAACGGTCACGGCCGTCAGTGCGGTGAGGCTATCGCAGTTGACCCCGACAACCCGAATGTCATCTATGCCGGCGGCGATGTTACCTCGGATGAAAATTCTGTATCAGCACTTATCAAGTCCACTGACGGCGGCGAGACATGGGAGCCTGTAAAAGGCTACGATGATCTCGGGCTCTTTGATTCGACTACCAAGTGGCCGAAATGGACAGAAAATATAGCCCGCTCCGTTACAGACGGCGAATACCAGACCCAGAACGGTGTCGCTGCAATTGCAGTAACAGGCGGAAAGGTCTACGTTGCGACCTCCAAGAACGGTACCGCGAATGTACACGTTGCAAGCACTAAGGACGACGAGTTCAGCGTGCTTTCAAAGGACCTGCCGACCAATTTCTTCCCGTCGCGTATAAACATCGACCCCAACGGAAATCTCCTTATCACATACATGGCAGGCTTCAACTTTGACGGCTCTAACGGCGGCGGATACCGCTACAACACCACTGACGGAACTGTTACTGAGCTTTTCAGCGGTGCAGGTCTCGGCTCAATGTGGGCTGACCCGAAGAATCCCGATCATATCATAACAAGCACCTGCGGAAAGTTCGAGGATCAGGAGTGGCAGGAGGGGACCGATGAGCACGGCGCTACATGGGGCGACCAGTATTACCGCTCATTTGACGGCGGCAAGACATGGCAGAACTTCACTCCAGGACATAAACTCGGCTGGGGACAGCCGCTCATCTCTGACTACCTGCAGGACGGCGGTTATGCCTGGATCAGGGACAAGGCTATCCACTGGTCAGGCACAGTCGTAACAGACCCGCACGTTCCCGACAGGATGTGGATAACCTCCGGAAACGGCGTATTCGTATGCACGAATGTCTGGAGCCAGGACACAGCTGATATGGCTGACGCGAAGCTCCCGACCTATACCTTCCACCCGGACGGCATCGAGGAAGTTGTTTCCCTCGACTTCGTTTCGACCACAGACGGACTTGACCTCTCGGCTATCGGTGACTACGACGGCTTTGTCCACAATTCCGTTGACGAGATAGGTCTCCAGTATCAGCCTAACATGGGCTCGACCTCAGCGATCGCAGTATGCCCGCAGAATACCGATGTATGGGCGAGAATTGCCGAGGGCGACAACGGCTCAGGCTACTATACCACCGACCGCGGCAAGACATGGAACGCATTCACTCCGGCTGTAAAGGGCGGAAAGCTCGCTATTGCACAGCTTGACAAGACAACCTACCGGGTATTCAACACCGGCAAGGAGGACGGCGGCGTTTCCTACTCTGACGACTGGGGCAAGACATGGAACAAGTGCGACGGTATTCCTTCGCAGTACGGCTCAAAGCCCACCATGCTCCTTGTAGAGCCGGACGACCCGAACACAGTTTATGCCTATGCTACTTATTATAACTCCTCATGGTTCTATTCCAAGACCGCACCTGACGCAACAGATGCACAGTACAAGCTCTGCGTAAGCACTGACGGAGGAAAGACATTCACCTCAACTGATATCTGTATGTACGACCAGTGCGACAGCGCGGGACGAATCGCATATCTTGAAAAGGGACACCTCATACTCGGCGGCGGCTGGTACGGTATGTACGACGTTACAGTTTCCGGCGGCAAGGCAACTGTCAAGAAGCTCGATAATGTAAGCTACTGCAAGACAGTCGGCTACGGTGCTCCTGAGAAATCCGGCGGAATAAACACTATTTATTTCTACGGCAAGCCCGATGAGAGCGACCCCGAAGGCATCTACCGCTCAACAGACGGCGGAAAAACATGGCTCTGCATCAATACCGACCATCTTTACGGCGGTACCGGCAACGGAAACTATATCGTCGGCGATATGGATGAATTCGGCAAGATCTATATGTCAACCGTCGGCTGCGGCATAGTATACGGTCAGCTCGGTGACGGAACGACCAAACCTCCCACGACGACCACCTCATCCTCATCCGATGATATCCTCTGGGGCGATGCAAACGGCGACGGTCAGGTCAACATGGCTGACGCGGTTCTGGTAATGCAGTCTGTCTCGAATCCCGATACCTATGGCATCGGCAAGGAAAAGGGCATCAAGCCTGAGAATGAGAAGAATGCTGACGTTGACGGCAAGGCAGGCATCACAAATAAGGATGCGCTTGCAATACAGAAGTTCAAGTTAGGACTTATTGACAAGCTTCCCACCGCATAAAACCAAAGCTCCCCGATCGGGGAGCTTTTTGTACGGCGGATATAAAAAGGACGGCATATAGCCGTCCTTTATTATTAGCCGAGAACTACCTTTATTTCGTTTACGTCAGCGAGCTTGTCAGCCGGAACATAATTGCCTTCGAGCTTTTCGCCGTTGAGAACGAGCTCTTTAACGCCGCTCTGGACGTGTGCAGAGTTGTCAACAGTAATATTGAGCTTCTTGCCGCGGAAGTTCTTCATGATAGTAAAGCCGTCCCATGAAGCCGGGATAGACGGAGAGATAGCCAGACCGTCAAGATCAGGTCTCATACCGCAGATACCCTCAACGCAGCCTACCATAACAGTCGAAGCCGTACCGGTGAGCCAGTGAACGTGTGAGCGTCCCTCATAGGGAGAAGCCTTCGACTCTGTGAACTGACCGTGAACGTAGGGCTCCATAACTCTTATCTCAGCCTTGTCGTTCATTGCAGCAGGCGAGCTTTCGAGGAAGTATTCAAACGCGCGGTCACCGTGGCCGAGGAGAGCCTCCGCGAGTATCAGCCAGCCCTGAGACTGTGAGAAGATGCCGCCGTTCTCCTTTGTATCGAGGTTGAACACCTGCATGAGAGCGCCGCTGAAGTGGTGGTACTTGTAGGGTGGTTCGAGGAGCTTAGCACCGTAGGGAGTATTAAGGATGTTATGAACGCTTTCCATAGCCTTTTCAGCCTGTTCGCCCGAAGCGAAGCGTGAAATAACAGACCAGCTCTGTGGGTTGAGCCACATATTAGCCTCAGGGTCCTTCTTAGCGCCGACGATGATGCCGTTGTCGCGGATGCCGCGGATGAATCTATCCTCATCCCAGCACTTGTCGAGTGCAGCAGCGAGCTTAGACTTAGCCTCTCCGATGAATGTGAGGTAATCGTTATCGCCGCGGAGCTTTGCGAAGTCCTCCATAACGTTCATAGCATAGTAGAGCTGGAATGCCACGAATGTAGATTCGCCCTGCTTTCCGAGGCGGAGGCAGTCGTTCCAGTCAGCGTGAAGACCGGCAGGCATATTGTGACTGCCGAGACGCTCCAGTGAGAAGCGGACAGCATTCTTGAGGTGGTCGTAAACGGTAGCCTCACCGCCGCCTTCCTCAGCGTAGGTGATAACCTCATCGAGGAAGCCCTTGTTGCCGCTCTCGCCGAGGTACTTTACGATAGTCGGGAACAGCCATAGAGCATCATCTGCGCGGTATGAGGGATGACCAGTCTCCTTAGCGTAAACGCTGTGCTCGTCATTCTCGTCAGGGCAGGTCTCATGACCGGCATTGTGGTCAAACTTAACGAGTGGCAGACCGCCGCCGTTGCTTACCTGAGCGGAGAGCATGAACCTGATCTTGTCAGCAGCCATTTCAGGGTCAAGGTGGATGATACCCTGGATATCCTGAACGGTATCGCGGTAGCCGTAGCCGTTTCTCAGGCCGCAGTAAACGAAGGAAGCAGCTCTTGACCAGATAAAGGTGATGAAGCACTGATAAGCGTTCCATACGTTTATCATATTATTGAATTCAGGTGAAGGAGTTTCAACCTTGAAGTTTGAGAGCTGACCGTGCCAGTAGTCCTTGAGCTGCTTTACCTCAGCATCGACCTTTCCGGCAGCCTTGTACTCGTCAAGGATAACGGCAGCCTCAGCGCTGTTTCTCTGACCCATGATGAAGATGAATTCCTTTGTCTCGCCGGGAGCAAGGGTGATATCGCTCTGGAGGGCGCCGCAGGAATTTGAGTTGAAGTTCATAACGCCGTCGCACTTTCCGGACTCGACAGCGATAGGATTTGAGAAAGTCCTGTAGGGGCCGATGAAGTTGCTGAGCGAGCCGTTATAGGCGGTAACGGGCTGTCCGACCATACCGAAGAAGCGTTCCTTGTGATTTGAGCCGGTCTCATCGAAGCCGGTATTCTCGTTCATGTGCTGGATGATACGGTTCTCCTCAAAGGAAGTACGGGTGATGAAAAGAGTATACTGGAGGTTCACCTGATCCTGCTCGTAGTTAGGCTCATTAGTGAACTCGACGAAGCCGTAAACGGAAAGTTTTCTCTCTTTTGCGGAATTATTTGTCACCTTTGCGCGCCATACCTCATAGGTCTTGCCGTAGGGAACATAGTAGGTAGTTTCGGACTTTATGTCAGCGTATTCAGCGGAGATAACGGTATAAGCGGTACCGTGGCGGCACTCGGACTTGTACTTGTCGAGGGGCTTGCCGACGGGCTGCCATGAAGCGGACCAGTAGTCGCCGTCCTCGTTATCGCGGATATAGATATATCTTCCGGGCAGAGCCATATCGGAATTGAAGCGGAAGCGCGATATTCTGCCGTTTGCGCCGGACTTAACGAAGCTGTAGCCAGCGGCGTTGTTGGAGATCATAGCGCCGTATTCGGGATCGCCTAAGTAGTTTGCCCACGGGGCGGGAGTTGCCGGATTAGTGATAACGTATTCCTTGTTTTCAAGGTCAAAATGTCCGTACTGCATAATTTCATTCTCCTTTTGTACCGGGAACGCACCTTCCCAGTATGATACTATTTTATTATAACATATTTCCCCCTTGTTTTCAAGTAGTTTAAGGCAATTTTTCAGGTTAGAGGCACATTATTCCGATCATCAGGGATCCAGAAGGCGGACGAAGTCAACTTGCACAAATAAGCGTGGGTGACATCAAGCATCTTCGTATAGTGTAACACTTGCAAAAGCGGCGGCCTGGTGGTATAATAAGCAAAACCGATAAAGCATACGGTTTTAGTATACTTATAGGAGATGATCTTATGTCAAGAACAACTTCCACTGCAAAACGTCAGGAAAAAGTACGCCTGCTCACGCTCACCGGTCTGTTCTCCGCACTTGTCTACGTTTTCACAGCATATCTGCACGTTCCCACCGGCGCAGGCTATACTCACGCAGGCGACGGACTGATATACCTCGCTGCAAGCATCCTTCCGCCGCAGTATGCCGCTGCTGCCGGAGCGATAGGAGCAGGTCTTGCCGACGGACTGTCCGGATTTGCGGTCTGGATACCCGCTACAATAGTGATAAAGGCTCTTACGGCGCTGTTTTTCAGCAATAAAGGCAGCAAGATCATCACCCTTCGGAATATCCTTGCGATAATCCCCTCCCTCATTCTATGCGTGGTCGGCTACAGCATCTACGAGAGCATGGTCATTGCCCACGGATTTTCAACTGCCGCAGTAATAGCAGCCTTCACCCAGACTCCTGCATATTTCGTGCAGGTCGGAGCAAGCTCCGTACTCTACATTGCCGCCGGCAAAGCTCTCGACAAAGCCGGATTCAAATCAAGGTTCGCATGAGCATTTGCCTCTTTGCGGTTTGTTGGCTATGGGGCAGTTCGTGTTTATTTTCTGGGGGAAACCTTTCTGAAGAAAGGTCCCGCCTAACGGGGGCCCGTCCCCTCTGTCCCTTCGGGCCAGCTCCCGCCCCTGCGGGGAGTCACCCCAGCCCCCTTTCCAAAGACTTTTAGCTTTGGTTTTTTCCGCAATGGTATTAAATTTGCCGCTGTAATTACAGCGGCAGTTTTTGTTTATTCAGGATAGTACAATACCATTGCGAAAAAAACAAGACAAAAGTTTTTGAGGGGGAACTTTTTTCAAAAAGTTCAGCCCTCAAAAATTATACACGAACCGCCCCGCAGTCAACAAACCGCGAGACGTCAAAAACTTATTCAGACTTGGAGACAAGCGGGATCGAGGCGCCGGATTCATCGTAGAATACGATGTTATCGACGTAGAAGTTGGAGTCGTTCTCAATCCCCCAGCGCATGATGAGGAAATTGGCGTCCTCCATAGTTTCGTCCCAGCACTGACCGCTTGCGGCGAGGAGAAATTTGAACTCGCCGTGGACGGCGCCGGAGAAGTCAAAGTTATACTCTCCGCCTTCAAATCCGGCAAAATCGACCCATTTGCCGTTGCCCTCGCTGTCCTTTGCAGCGGTGACTGTACCGCCTCCGCAGCTTATAGTACCGGGGACCTGGACCAGCTCGCCGTCCTCATTGGTATAATTAGCGGCAACCGCATCGGCATAGACGTCGAATTCAATTTTTCTGACCTTTCCAAGATTTTCCTGACCTATGAGCAGAGCTGGATGTATCTCGATCTTCTGGACTTTTCCGTCGAGCGGAACGGTAAGATCATCGGTGAATTTGAGCATTTTATTTCCCTGCACCTCGACCACAGATACCTCACCCTGAGCGCAGTCAGGGTCAGATAATTTTGCGGCAGCGAAAGAGAAGTCGCCGTTGTCGAAGGTCACGGTGTTTGGGTCGGAAGCCTCCGCAGGTGTAGGAGGGATGAGTTCCTCGGTGGTAGCCTCAACAGTTGCAGGCGCAGCCGAAGTAGTATCAGCCTGTGCTTCGGTAGTATCATCGGCTGATGCCGAAGCAGGAGCCGGCTCGGATTTGGATTCTGAGCTGCTGTCGGAGCTTCCGCAGCTTGCTGTACAGGCTGCGAGCGAAAACGCGAGTGCTCCGGCAATAAGATGTTTATAGTCCACGGTATTCTCCTTTCTTTGTACAGAAAATGCCCCCTGAGATCAGAGGGCATGAAATCTGTTAGAGTCTCAGCTTAGTTCCTTTTTCTAAGAGCGAATGCTGCGCCTGCTGCGACTGCGAGAGCGCCTACAGCAATGCCAACACCAGCGTCACCGGTAGGAGCGGGAGCCTGAGTTGTGGTATTTCCGCCTGCTGTGCCGGTTGTAGTGGTAGTAGTTGTTGTTGCATCAGTGGAAGTTGTTGTAGAGGATGTATCGGTACCTGTCTGAGCGCCAAATTTAAGTCCGGAAACTGTGAAGGTAACCTCAACATCGCCGTCAAAGAGCTGAACAGCGTCAACGATAGCATAATCGTTGCCCCACTTATTATAGATATTTGCACGCATATTTGAGCCGTCGTCATCAGCAACGACCTCGGATTTGCCTGTGAGCTTCTCCTGACCGCTGATCTTTACGGAATCAACAGTGAATGTGATACCGCCTTTTTCGATACAAGTAGCGAAATCGTCACCCTCATCGCCGTAATCGAAAGCAGAGAAACCAACAGTTCTGAGAGCCATAGCCCATGTAGCATTGCCTGTTTCGCCGCCCTGTGAGCTGTCAACAGTGATGGTATATGTACCGTTCTTATCAACAACTACAGAGTTTTCGTCCTTAGCGTCTGCATCGCTCCAGCCGAGGTTAACGCCGCCCCATGTACCGGCAAGCATAACCTTGAAATTCTCGG
>ODAI013675535.1_pt1 | contig 28530 bp, 25 predicted proteins | sample 1539321 | NCBI WGS metagenome assembly ODAI01 (sample SAMN02144231, study PRJEB22623) | gut metagenome | biome: sheep rumen | host: Ovis aries | place: New Zealand
GGCGGGTAACGTGCTCCATGCCGCCGTTGTACCAGTCAACAGGCATCCAGTATTTCAGTGCCTCCTGAGAAGCAAATTCACTGTCGTTCTTCGGGTCACAGTAGCGGAGGAAGTACCACGATGAACCTGCCCACTGAGGCATTGTATCAGTCTCGCGGCGTGCGTCCCTGCCGCACTTCGGACACTTGCACTTAACGAAGCTTTCAATCTTTGCAAGCGGGCTCTCACCGTCTGTACCTGGCTCGAAGTTCTCAACATCCGGAAGCCTCAGCGGGAGCTCCTCATAGGGTACAGCTACCATTCCGCAGCTGTCACAGTGTACTATCGGGATAGGCTCTCCCCAGTATCTCTGACGGTTGAACGCCCAGTCCTTCATCTTGTACTGCACACCCTTTTCGCCGCAGCCGAGCTTTTCCAGTATCTCCAGAGCCTTTGCAACGGCGTCCTTCTTGTTGGAGATGCCGTTCAGCTCACCGGAGTTGACAAGCTCGCCCTCGCCGGTATAAGCCTCCTTTGAGATATCGCCGCCCTTGATGACCTCGATAATGTCTATGCCGAATTTCTTTGCAAATTCGTAGTCTCTTGTATCATGTGCCGGTACTGCCATGATAGCACCTGTACCGTAGCCCATCATTACATAGTCAGATATATATATCGGTATCTCCTTGCCGGTAACGGGGTTGACAGCGGTAAGTCCCTCGATCCTGACGCCGGTCTTGTCCTTGACGAGCTGAGTTCTCTCGAACTCGCTCTTTTTGGCACACTCAGCCCTGTAGTCGTCAAGAGCCTGTATATTTGCGATAGAATCGCGGTATTTCTGTATCATCGGGTGCTCCGGGGCCATTACCATGAAGGTAACGCCATAGAGCGTGTCAGGACGTGTGGTGTAGATGCGGAGCTGCTCGTCCTGCTCCTTTATTCTGAAGTTCACGAATGCACCGGTGGACTTGCCTATCCAGTTCTGCTGCTGGAGCTTTACGTTGGGAAGGTAGTCTACCTCCTCAAGTCCCTGGAGGAGCTTATCGGCGTACTCTGTGATACGGAGGTACCATACCTCCTTGGTCTTCTGGATGATGTCGCTGTGGCAGACGTCGCACTTGCCGCCCTGTGAGTCCTCGTTGGAGAGCACGACCTTGCAGCTCGGGCAGTAGTTGACGGAGGTCTTGTCACGGAAGACAAGCCCGTGCTCGAACATTTTGAGGAATATCCACTGTGTCCACTTATAATATTTCTCATCGGTGGTATCGACTACTCTTGACCAGTCGAATGAAAAGCCTACCGTGCGAAGCTGCTCGGTGAACTTTGCGATGTTCCTGTCGGTAACTATTCTCGGGTGGATGTTATCCTTTATAGCGGTATTCTCCGTGGGGAGTCCGTATGCGTCAAAGCCTATCGGGAAGAGCACGTTATACCCCTCCATGCGGCGCTTTCTGGAGACTACCTCCAGACCTGAATAAGCCTTGATGTGTCCGACGTGCATACCGTGTCCCGACGGATATGGAAACTCAACGAGAGCGTAGAACTTCTTCTTTGAGTGATCGTCACTTGCCCTGAAGCTCTCATGCTCGTCCCAGTATTTCTGCCATTTCTCCTCAACGGACTTATGGTCATATCTTGCCATTATATATCATTCCTTCTAATAAATTATTGTGTGTCAATCCTTGTTGAAAAGGTCAGGCAGCTCGTCCCACCTGTTTGTGAAGTGTTCCTTTATCTCGAAACGCAGGCAAAGCAGCGCCGCACAGCCGAGGTCGATCATCCCTTCGAGCAGATATATCCAGCAATCGCTGATATTCGAGATGTTGTGCGGAAGGTTTATGAGCACGATGAATGCCATATATCCTGCCGTAAGATAGTTCATGTACTGCAGCCCCGTGTAAAGCACGGCAAGTATGAATATGCCGACGATTATATCACCGAAGCCTCCGCCGAGTATCATGTTGAGTATAGCCTTGACAATGGCATAAATACCTATCCCTATGCAGAACATCCTGCCCTGCTCATTATTGGTCTTCATGAAATTCATATTACTGCTCCTTTGTTGTAAGGCCGCTTATATCGATCTGCTCGCCGTCTGCCCAAAGTCCCTCGAGCTTGTAGAAGCTGCGGGTGTCCTTGTAGAAAACGTGGACTATTATATCGCCGTAATCGAGGATTATCCAGGTATTTCCCGTATCAGCCTCACGGCGCTCCGGCTCAATGCCCTTCTGGGAGAGCTGGAACTCCACCTCGTCCGCAAGGGTACGCGCATGGGTATTGCTGGTACCGTTGACGATGACGAAATAGTCTGCAAGTATAGTAAGATCAGCTATTTTTATCGCCTGTATGTCCTCACCGCGCTTGCTGTCGAGGGCCCTTACGATAAGCTCAAGTTTTTCCTGTTCGTTCATAAATGCACTCCTTTTATGGATTTCTCGGCGGTTCGGTAGAATTCTCAAGATCTGCCAGAGAAGCCGCCGTATCGTCGTAAACGCTGTAGGCGTGATCGGTTATCAGCTCGACTATAGCTGTCGTTGCATCCGTCATTTTCTTCTGGTACGGACGGAAGTATTTATTGAGCATATCTATCGTCTCCTGCTTGTGGATGGAGTATATAGAATAAGCTGTTCCGTCCCTGCCGATATATGGCGCATCGTTGGGTGTTCCCTCACCCGGCACCATGTTCACAAGTACATTCTCCATAGAAAGTGTTCCCGCGAAGTCGCCGAGCTTTGTGAGGTCGCCGACGCTCATATCAGTTGCTATCCACTCATGCTTGTATACCTCCATGAGGTACTTGTAGAGCGTTGCATGGCCTGAGCCTCCGTCCACGATGTCTATCAGCTTGTTCATAGCGGCTGCCATGAAGCGGCGCTGGTTCTTGACACGTCCGATATCGCCCTCGAGCCAGTCATGACGGAAACGGATGAACCACTCTGCCTGCTGTCCGTCAAGAACTATATCGCCTGCCGGGATGATCTTTCCGCCCTCATAGACTATCTCCTCATCGAGGTGCATCGGTATTCCGCCGACAAGATCTACCATTTCTGCGATATCTGTACATATCGTGGTGATATAGGCATCTATCGGTATACCGAAATTCTGCTCAACAGCGTCAACAACTCGCTGTATAGGCGGATTGACATCCTCTCTGCCGAGCCTGTAGATACTGTTTGCCCTGCCGCTCGCAGCGCTTGTATAGTCCGGTATGAAGGTGTCACGCGGTATCTGGAGTATGTTCAGCTTAGCCGCACGGATATCGAACTGGAGCACCCACATAACGTCAGTATTCGACACATCAACGTCAAATCCGAGGAACAGAACAGTGAACTGTCCCTCTATCTTCTGCGGAAGGTCAAGACCGTCGTTGAAGTCCGGCTCCACTACGTCAGTATTTATCTGCGGGTCGTTCCTTGTCTTGTCGATATTTCCTTCGATATACCCGAGGAACTGCTCGTTCTTGAGGTAGTAGAGTATCGACACGTTCTTTCTTGTGCCGTCGCGCTTGTCGTTGAACCAGATTATCGGCATATTCAGCACAAGCAAAGCTATCAGCACAAGGCTCACCGTTATCGAGAAGATCTTTATTGCAAGATCCGCCCACGAGAATCCTCTGTGCTTTTCATCTTTCTCCTCAGGCTCAGCCTCATGCTGAGCGTGGTATTCAGCCTCGCCGCGGCTTATTTCTGCCCTTACTGCATCCTCAGGAGCCTCATGCTGGCCATGGTAAGGCTCATGCTCCTCCTTCAGTGAGGTCTGCTGAATTTTCTCCTCGGGAGCCTCATGAAGTCCATGATACGTCTGTGCCTCATTAACGGCATCCGGTTTCTGCTCATTCCTGCGCGCAGAATTGCTTACCCTGACGAGCTTTCTCAGCGGCTTCCGCGGCGCTGCGTAGTTCTCCGGAGACTCTCCTTTCATCTCGTCCCTTATTTCATTGTCATTCATTTTATTCCTCTTTTCCCGTTGCTGCTGCTTTTTTCATCTCTTAGCAGTCTTGTATAGAAATTGTAGCCCTCGACGGTACACAGCGGAATGAGTCCGCCCTTCTTGACTACAGATTTTATCGAAAACGAAAAAGCCTCCAGCATTGCCTCATTAAGGCTTGCATAGGCAAGCTTCCGCATCTTGTCAACGTCCTTGTAGTCCCTGTCAGCCGAAATAAGGTCGCCGAGGTAGACTATTTCCTCCAGCCTCGACATACCTGCCCTTCCGACGGTATGGAACCTTATGGCGTTGAGGATATCTATGTCCTCAACTCCGAATTTATCCCTGACGAGCCCCGCACCCGCGATAGCGTGCCACAGGGACCTTGTTTCAAGCTCCTCGCGGCTGTATGTCAGTCCGCTGCTTACCACAAGCCCGCGCTGTACGTCATCCGGGAGCTCCTTGCATATATCATGCAGCAATCCGGCGAAATATGCCTTTTCGGGGTCCTCTCCGTACTTGTCCGCGAGCTTTCTGCACTCTGCTGCCACATTGAGCGAATGTGCGTAGCGCTTCGCCGAGAGGTTCTCCTTGAGGTATTTCTTCTTGTTGTCCGGGTCGTAAAGCAATTGTTTCACCTCACAAAGAATATAATCCCTTCGATCTTATATATTGTACTACATTTTTGTCAAGATAGCAAGTGAAATCTTCATTTTTTGCAATTTTTTTTCTCACCTCAGTTGACGATACCTCGAGCGGCTCACAGGTGCAGATGCTCACTTTCCCGAATTTCCGGAGATTTTCAGCCGCCTTCTCAAGCTCCTCACGGTCACCGTCATAACGCGACACCGCACACAGTGATGCCATTGCCAGAATGTCCTTATATCTGTGCCAACTCTCAAAGCTTGTCAGCATATCGCTCCCGACGAGCAGAAAAAGCTCGCTGTCCGGGAACTTCCTCCGGAAGTGCTCAACAGTATACACCGTATAGCTCACACGGTCTGCTTCAAGCTCATAGCTGCTCGCCATCAGACGCTCATCGCACCTGCACGCGAGCCTTACCATTTCAAGTCTGTCTGAATCCGGAGCATACTCGCTCATCGATCGGTGAGGAGACCTCCTCGACGGCAGAAGGTATACCCTGTCGAGCAGAAACTCATCTGCCGCTGCCCTTGCAAGGCGGATATGTCCGTTGTGTACGGGATTGAAGCTCCCGCCGTATATACCAATACGCATAGCTCACCTCCACGGGCGCTTTCTGCCCGTCCAGCCTTTCTCCTTCCAGTAGTCGGCATCAGCCTTGTTCCAGCCTTTTCTCTGCATAAGGCTCATTATCTTGAAAAATGCCTTTGTTTTTATGCCTGCACGGACTTTTCCATGCCGCTTCACTATCTTTTTAGCGATCCTGCCGGTTTCTGCGCTGATCTTATCCCTGCGTTCCGGCTTTACGCTGTCCCAGTCGGCAGCCGCAACAGCTCTGCCGAGCTTGTACGTCTTTGGTATGCCCCAGAAGAAGCAGCTGTCGGCAACGTCCTTAATTGCGGACTTCATGCCTGCACCTGCCGCAGTAGAGATCACGGCTGCCTGCTTCCGGAACATTTTTTCCTCAGGACGGTGTACCATCCAGCGCCAGCCGTAATGGTCAAGGAGTGCCTTCATCTGTCCTGTCGCGTGGTATACATACACCGGCGTCGTGAATATCAGCACGTCAGCACTGTCAATGAGCTCAGTTATCGGGCGGAGCTTCTCATAGTGCGGACAGGTCTCCGCTCCCTTCGTGAAGCAGTTCGTGCAGCCGCAGCAGAATTCACCGAAATCACGCGGGAGAAATACCTCGCTTATTTTTTCCGGAGCAGTTACTTTTTCCGCAAGCATACGCCCGATACAGTACGTTGAGCCCTTGTGGTCGGTGCCGCTTATTATCAGTACGTTCATGTATGTCCCTCACAGTTCCTCGCTTTTCCCGAATTCTCTGACCACTTCGATAGTACCTGAGATATGCCTGTTGAACTCACCGAGCTCTCCGGCAGGCACCCACAGCTCCTGATGATACGGCCTTCCGACTGTGTGTACCTCATATCTTCCGCAGAAATCATCATCCACCTCAAAACGGGTAACATAGCCCTTATGCTCTGCCGTATCCCTGACATTCCATTTCAGCGCTATCTCCGAGGCATACTCCTCATTCAGAACAGGATAAAATATCGGCTGCTCCGGAAGTCTCGGCGGAAACGCTTTAAATCCGCTCTCAGCTATCAGTTTCAGCTCAGCTTCTCCGACCGGTCTGTAGAGTATCATCTTACTTCACCTTAGGGATGCCTTCGATGACGGGCTCCTTCTCGTTGCGCCTGAAAAGTACGAACTTGCTTCCGATGACCTGTACTACCTCTGCTCCGATGAACTCAGCTGTCTGCTCGGCAGCCTCGCGTGCGGTATACCCCGAATTTTCGAGCACTCTGAGCTTTATGAGCTCCCTTTTTGTTATTGCAGCGTCGATGTCCTTACACATTGCCTCGGTCACGCCGCCCTTGCCTATCTGGAAGATAGTCTCGTATGTTGAAGCAATACCGCGCAGGTACGCTCTCTGTTTGCTTGTAAGCATATTATTCACCCTTCTTGTTTTCCAAGTAGCGGTACAGCTCCCTGAGTGCCGCACCTCTGTGGCTTATCTCGTTCTTTTCTTCAGCGGAAAGCTCTGCCATTGTCCTGTCTCCGACCATGAATACCGGGTCGTAGCCGAAGCCGTTCGTGCCGCGCTTCTCATACCCGATAGTTCCCTCGCAGCTTCCCGCGAATACAGCGCTCCCCTTCTCCGTGATATAGGCGACGTTGCACATGAACCGCGCTGAGCGCCTGTCTGCGGGAACGTCCTTCATCTCGTCAAGAAGCTTTTCACACTCCTGACCCTTAGGTGCATATCTTGCAGAATATACGCCCGGACGTCCGTCAAGCGCATCCACGCACAGCCCGCTGTCGTCCGCGATAACAGGCACAGAGCAGGCTTCATAAACTGCCTTTGCCTTTATCATCGCGTTTTCCTCAAAGGTAAGACCGTTCTCGTCCGGCTCACAGCTAACGCCTGCATCACTCTGCGAAAGCACCTCTATGCCGAGCGGGGAAAGTATCTCCCTTGCCTCACGAAGCTTATTTGCGTTGTTAGTCGCCATAACGAGCTTAGTCATCATTGTATTCTCCACCGTCTTCCTCCTCGCTGTCCTCGTCATTTTCAGCGTCGCCGCTGTCTTCCTCCTCAGGCTCCTCATCCTCGTACTTCTTTCTGCCGAAAAGTCTGCTGAAGAAGCCGCGCTTTTTCTTCTTCTCGGGCTCGGGCAGGAGTTCTTCTTCCTTCTCAGGCTCAGCTTCGTCATCAGAGCCGTCCTCATCGTCCTCAGAGGCATCCTCATCGCTCCAGTTATCCATATAATTCTCGTTGTATACATAGCCTGTCTCGGAGGTCATGACATCGCCCTCCTCCACCGGCTCGGGAGTATCCTCATCCTCACCGTCGTCCTCGAAGGCTGCCTTGTAATCCGTGCTTTCGAGCACCTCGGGCTCTGCTGCCTCGTCAGGCTCATCTGCATCGTCTTCATATTCCTCACCGGACTCGTCCTCTGCATCTTCATTGTCATACTCAGACTCGCCGCCGTCGTACTCCTCGTCAGCCTCATATTCCCCGGCTGCCTCATCCGTTTCATCCTCGTCACTTTCAGCATCAACGTCACTGAACAGCGCGTCAACAAAGGTCCGGCTGTCGAACGGCTGGAGGTCGTCTATCTTCTCACCCACGCCGATGAGCTTCACAGGTATGCCGAGCTCGTTCTTGATAGAAATTACGATACCACCCTTCGCAGTACCGTCGAGTTTAGTGAGGACAATACCTGTAATAGGCGCAGTTTCACTGAAAAGCTTTGCCTGATTGACAGCGTTCTGACCGGTAGTCGCATCAAGAACGAGCAGTACCTCGCGTGAACAGTCGCCTGCCTTGGAGTCGATGATACGGTTTATCTTTGCAAGCTCATCCATGAGGTTTTTCTTGTTATGAAGACGTCCCGCCGTATCAATGATAACAACGTCACATTCACGCGCCTTCGCTGCATCAAGCGCATCGTATACCACCGCACCCGGGTCTGAGCCCTCGGAATGCTTTACGATGTCAACTCCTGCACGCTGCGTCCATACCTCAAGCTGGTCGATAGCTGCTGCACGGAAGGTGTCAGCCGCCGCAACAAGCACTTTCTTCCCCTCGTTCTTGAACTGGTAGCAGAGCTTTCCGATAGTAGTTGTCTTTCCTGCACCGTTAACGCCGATCACCATTATAACTGCCGGTGACAGCGAGAGGTCAAGCCCCGTTTCGTCGCCCATTATCTCGCCGATTACCTCGTGGATGAGCTCCATTATCTCGGCAGGGTCAGTAATGCCGCGCTCCTTGATCTTCTTTCGCAGGCTGTCGCAGATCTCCTCGGAGGTCTCCACGCCTATATCGCTCATTATCATGGCCTCCTCGATCTCCTCGAAAAGCTCCTCGTCGATCTTGGTGAAGGAATTTGTGATCCTTCTCAGACGGTTGATGAAAGAGTCCTTGGTCTTACGCAGTCCGGCTGCGATCTTTGCAAATATTCCCATAATTGCTCCTGTCTGCCGCATTGCGGCATAGTAATATATTCGTATGAGGAAGGGAAAACGGGACAGCTCACTGAGCCTCCGCAGCGTCCTCCTGGAAGTCCACCTGCTCCATTTTCAGCAGCTTGGAGATCCCGTCCTCCTGCATGGTAACGCCGTAGAGGACGTTAGCCTCCTCCATTGCGCTTCTTCTGTGTGTGACGAGCACGAACTGCGTCGTGTCTGTGAAGTTTTTGAGATACTGCGCGTACTTTCTTACATTTACCTCGTCAAGCGCTGCGTCAATCTCGTCAAGTATACAGAACGGTGCCGGTCTGAGGCGAAGTATCGCAAAATATATCGCTATCGCCACGAAGGACTGCTCGCCTCCCGAGAGCGATATCAGGTTCTTTATGACCTTTCCGGGCGGCGCCACGCTTATCTCGATACCGGACTCCAGAACGTTCTCCGGGTCGGTGAGTATCAGCTCCGCCTTTCCTCCGCCGAAAAGCTCGACGAAGATCTCCTTGAAGTTGGAGTTTATTATTGCAAAGCTCTCTGAGAATATCCTGCACATCTCCTCCGTGAGACTGCTGATTATTCCCTCAAGCTCAGATTTTGAGCGCTGTACATCGGCGATCTGCTCTGACATGAAACTGTAGCGCTCGCTGACCTCCTTGTACTCCTCGATAGCATCAACGTTGACGCTGCCGAGTGCGCGTATCGACTTCTTGATATCCCCCAGCGCACGCTGCGCCTCACTGATATTTTCAAGCTTTTCCGCAAGCTGCACCGCCTCCGAGCGATTGAGCTCATAGACCTCGCGGAGCTGATTTATGATGTGGTCGGAATCACGGCACACAGCCCCTTTGCGCTCCTCCAGACGGGTTATGTCACCGGAGAGCTTTTCCTTGACATCGTTGTACTCCTTCAGCCCCTTGTTTATCTCATTGACAAGGCGGTTCTGCTCGGTGTGCATCTCCTGGTATCGGCTTATTTCCGCAAGATATACGCCTGTGTTGTCCTTGAGGCTGTCGAGCTTTTCCCTGAGAGCCGCGATGCTGCACTGCTTCTCGCTTATCATCATATTCTGGCGGGATATTTCCTCCTCGAAGCGCTTTCCGCCGGCATCGAGCTCGCTTAAACTGTCGTTTATTCGCGATATCCCGCTCTCCTGCGCCTCGGCGTCCTTGGCAAGCTCCATACCGCGTATTTTGAGGTCAGAGAGCCTTCCTGACAGCTCCTCGCGTTCACGGCGGAGCTTCTCCCTGGCATCCTGTCCCTGTGAGAGCTTCTGCTCTGCCTCGGCTATCTGCTCAGCAAGTGCTTCAAGCTCCCTGCCTGAATCCTCAATGGCCCTCCGCGCAGCCTCTATCCTCTGCTCAGCCTCCAAAGCGGATCTCCCGGAGTTCTGTGCCTGCGCTTCTGTCTGCTCCGCAAGTGTCCTGAGACTGCTCATCTCTGCACTGAGCTTAACTCTCTCATTTTCACATTCAGTAAGCTCTGCCTTTGCAGCCTCGGCGTCGTAGCGGAGCTTTTCAGCCTCCGCACGCAGCTTTTCAGTGCTTACCCTGAGGGTATCACGCTTCTTTTCAAGCTCTGTGATCTCTCCGTCAAGAGTCTCTATCTCGTTCTTTCTGGTAATTACTCCCCCGGACTTTATTGATGAACCGCCAGTGAATGAACCTCCGGCATTAATGACCTGTCCGTCAAGGGTAACTATCCTGAACCTGTAGCTGTATTTTTTTGCGATGAGCGTTGCAGTGTCGATATCCTCAGCGATGACTATACGTCCGAGCAGCGAGGAGATTATCCCGCTGAATTTCGGATCGAAGGAGACTATCCCACTTGCTACGGCAATGTAACCGTCGCAGTTTTCAAGTCCCTGTTCACTGAGCTCCCTGCCCTTTACAGAGGTTATCGGGAGGAAGGTCGCACGGCCGCCCTTCTGCTCTTTAAGGAAGCGTATACAGCGCTTTGCGATATCCTCGTTCTCGACAATTATGTTCTGCATCGCACCGCCGAGTGCTGTCTCTATTGCGACTGCGTATTCCTGCTCAACGCCGATATTCTGGGCAACTGTGCCGAACACACCGCCGATGCGTCCCTGCTTCGAGGCTTTGAGCACCTGCTTTACGCTGCCTGCGAAGCCGTCCATATTATTTTCAAGGTCAGTGAGTATCTTCCGGCGCTGCTGACGGTCTTTGAGCTCATAAAGAGCCTTCTCGAAGTCTGCTTTTGCACTTTCGTAAGATACACGGCGTGAGCTGCTGAGCTTTTCAAGGCCGCCGAGTTTGTTTTTCAGGCTCTCAGCCCTTTCAGCGTTCTCAGTCATCAGCTTTTCATGCACGCCGATACGCGAACGGTAGGCTTCTGCCTGCCCTCTTATCTCATCCATGCTGCCGCGGAGAGTTTTCAGGCGCTCATCCTCATCTGTGATCGTCTGACGTGCTGATTCAGATGAAAATTTAAGCTCACTCTGTCTGATATAGAGAGAATTTATTTCGCTGCCTGCCTTGTCAACGCTGTCTCCGAGCTGCGAGCTGCTCTGCTCCGCCTTTGCGAAGCTCGCCTCTGCCGCCGCTATATCGGCTTCGAGGACAGTTATCTCATCGCGTATAGCTCCGAGCTTTTCCTCAGCCATTCTGCGCTGTTCAAGGAGCTCCGCCCTTGCCTCACCGGAGCTGTCGATGCTCCTCTGCGCTGCCTCGATAGCCTCGCGGCAGTGCTTTATGTCATTTTCGAGAACAGCTATCCCGGACTTCATCTCCGAGGATTCCTGCTCCTCCTCAAGCATTTTCTGGCGCAGCTCATCCGAGCGGATCGTGCTCTCCTGCATTTTGCGGTAGCCGTCCTGACGCTTCTGCTCCTCACGCTGGATATCGTTCTCGATATTCTCGTACTCGTTCTTGCTGACGAGTATTTTTTCATCTATCCTGTCAAGATCAGCCTTCAGCTCATCGAGGCGGTGTACCCACACTGATATTTCAAGCTTCTTCTGCTCTGCGGCAAGCTTTATGAATTTTTCCGCCTTCTGGGACTGTATCCTCAGCGGTTCAACACGGCTCTCCAGCTCCGTCAGTATATCTGTCAGACGGACGAGGTTTTCCTGCGCCGCAGAGAGCTTACGCTCCGCCTCGACCTTCTTGTAGCGGAATTTGGATATGCCGGCAGCCTCCTCAAAGATATCGCGTCTCTCATTGCTCTTTTGTCCGACGATCTCAGCGATACGTCCCTGACCGATGATCGAATAGCCGTCCCTGCCGAGGCCGGTGTCCATGAACAGCTCATTTATGTCCTTGAGACGGCACTGACGACCGTTTATAAGGTACTCGCTCTCGCCGCTTCGGTAGAGCTTTCGCGTTACCGCGACCTCGTCATCCATGTCAGCGAGGGTACGGTCTGAGTTGTCGATATTCAGAGTAACTGCGGCAAATCCCATAGGCTTTCTGGCAACAGTACCGGAAAAAATAACGTCCTCCATTTTATTGCCTCTGAGTGTCTTTGTAGACTGCTCTCCGAGGACCCAGCGCACTGAATCGCCGATATTACTTTTTCCGCTGCCGTTGGGACCTACGACCGCTGTCAGTCCCTTGTCAAAGGTCAGGCTTATCTTGTCCGGGAAGGACTTGAAGCCCTGTATTTCCAATGATTTGAGGTACACTCCCTCACCCCCTCAGTTCACATTCGTATATCGGCAGACTGTCGTCGCCGATTATTTTCAGCTCTGTTCCGAGCCTCCGGAAATAGCTTATATTTGCTTTTTTCTGCCCGACAGCCTTGCTTATCTCGCGGCTGTTCACAGCAATGACAGCCTCCCTGCTGCCCTCCGGTATCTTTCTGATGATCGCTTCACGGTATATCTCAGCCTCGCACAGCTCACGGAATGCCGGATGGTAATACCCTGCTGCCATGTCCTTTTCAACGAATTCGCTCGCGTGGAGCCCGCATTTTATTATCCTTATGCCTCGTCTGTGAGCGCTGAGCATTATCTTTGCACACACCTTTACCATTTCGTCAAAAGGCGCAGGAACGTACTCCCCGCTCATGAAAAGCTCCGCAAGGCGCGTGCCATTCAGCACGACCACAGGATAGAGCCTCATCACTGCCGGACTGAGCGCCATGAGCGCTTCTGCCGTTGAGATATCCTCCGCGGGGCTGCTCATGTAGAGCCCTGTCATCATCTGAAGACCAAGCTCAAAGCCATACTCCTTTATCATCACACTCGCACGTCTTACGTCCTCCGCAGTATGCCCGCGCTCATTCGCGGCAAGCACCTCATCGCTCATCGACTGCGCACCGAGCTCGATAGCTGTAACGCCGTATTTCCGGAGTATTCCGAGCACCTCACTGTCAATGCAGTCCGGGCGGGTCGAGCAGCGTATTCCTCTGAATTTCCCTTCGCCCACGAACTCCGAGGCTGCTTCAAGAAGCTCGAGCATATACTCCCGCGGGACAGCTGTAAAGCTTCCCCCGAAAAACGCTATCTCCGTATTCTCCGGGGACTTCACCTCTGTAAGAGCCTTCCGGCAGACCTCTCTGACCTCGCTGCCGTCAGGAAGATGCATAGCGCCGCTTATCGTTCTCTGGTCACAGAATGAACACTTATGCGGACATCCGACGTGCGGTATGAATATTGATATATTACTGTGCTTCATAGCCCATGAGCTCAAGAGCTTCCTTCGCGGCAAGCTGCTCTGCTTCCTTCTTGCTCCTTCCCTTGCCTTTGCCTATGACCTGACCGTTAAGGCAGACCTCGACCACGAAACGCTTGTTGTGGTCAGGCCCCTCCTCACCGATGAGGACATACTCGACCTTTTCCTCGGGATTTTTCTGGACTATCTCCTGCAATACCGTTTTGAAGTCGCTGAACGCAGGCTTTCCGGCGTGTCTGAGGTCGTCCGGCATGAAGCGGAGGATGTGCTTTGAGACAGGTTCCATACCGCCGTCGAGGTATATCGCCGCGATCACGGCTTCAAAGGCATCCGCAAGTATCGAGGGACGCTCCCTGCCGCCGGTATTCTCCTCGCCCTTGCCGAGAAGGAGAAATTCCCCGAGGTTTATCTGCTGTGCAAAGATATGGAGCGATTTTTCGCATACCAGCGAAGCTCTGAGCTTTGTGAGCTCGCCCTCTGCGACGTTGAGGCTCTTGTAGAGGTAGTCAGAAACGACTATCGAGAGCACGCTGTCGCCAAGAAATTCGAGCCTTTCATTGCTGCCGGAAGGAAGCTTCTTCTCGTTTGCATATGACGAGTGCGAAAGTGCCTGTCTGAGCAGCTCAGGCTTCTTGAATCTATATCCGATTATTTCCTGTAATTTTTCGATATTCTCCATGATTACTCCTTTTCGGAGGCTGACAAGCCTGCGATGTACCTCTCGATCTCCTCGCTGACATTTCCGCTCAAGCATTTTTCAGCCTGACGTACAGCGTTGAAGAAGGCGGTCGCATCGGAGCTTCCGTGCGCCTTGATAACGGGTCTTCTGACACCGAGGAGCACTGAGCCGCCGACCTCCTTATAGTCCATCTGCTTTCTGAATTCCCTGATCTTGCCCATTGCAAAAACTGCGCCTGCCTTGCCGGGGCCTGAGAATATCCACCTGAGCTTATCCGCAAAGAATGCGCCCATTCCTTCGTAGAGCTTCAGCGCAACGTTCCCGGTGAAGCCGTCAGTCACGACGACCTGCACCTCGCCCTTAGGCATATCCCTTGCCTCAATATTACCGACGAAGTTCAGTCCGGAATCCGTCAGCAGCTTATAAGCCTCAAGCTCGAGCTCCCTGCCCTTTGTTTCCTCCGCACCGATATTGAGAAGGCCTACCTTTGGCGAAGCTATGCCCATTACTTTTTCCATATAGGCGCTGCCCATTGCCGCGAATTGCAGCAGCATCTCCGGGCGGCATTCGATATTCGCGCCTGCATCCACCAGCAGAAAGCTTCCCTTATCAGCGGGGAGCACCGGCGAAGGCGCTATCCTTCTGATGCCTTTGATACGCTTGACGATGAGGGATGAGCCCATTACGAGCGCACCTGTGCTTCCGGCTGAAACGAAAGCGTCCGCCCTGCCATCAGCGAGTATGCTGAGTCCCAGAGCCATTGATGTATTCCTGCCGGATTTCGTTATCTCCCTCGGTTCCTCATGAATATCAAAAACATCATCGGTATGTGCTATCTTCATGCCGTTGAGCCTTATCGCATTATCGGCTGCACACTTTTTTATCTTCGGTGAGCTGCCTGTGAGTATTATCTCGCTGCCGAGCTCCTTAACAGCCCTCTCGCAGCCTCTGAGCACTTCCAGCGGAGCGTTGTCCCCGCCGAAAGCGTCAACTATTATTCTCGCCATAGCCAATCCTTTCAAGTGTATTTTTCATTGATGCAACAGCACGCTGTGCATAGGCACCGTAGCGCTCCTTCTTATCCTTTATCCGCACACCGATGTCGGGAAGGATGCCCATATTCGCACCCATCGGCTGGAATTTTCCGCTGTTGAACGGGTCGCTGATATAAGCCGAGAGCGCACCTGTCATTGTGTCGCGCGGGAGTACGAGCGGGGGAAGTCCCTTTATCCTCCGTGCCGCCGAGATGCCTGATATTATGCCGCTTGCTGCGGACTCCATATAGCCCTCAACTCCGGTCATCTGTCCGGCGAAGTATATATCCTGCCTCTGACGCATAGAAAAGTCAGCATTCAGCAGTTCCGGACTGTTTATGAAGGTGTTGCGGTGCATTACTCCATAGCGCATGAATTCGGCGTTTTCAAGTCCCGGTATCATTGAGAATACCCGTTTCTGCTCGCCGAATTTCAGGTTCGTCTGGAAGCCGACTAAGTTGAAAAGCGTACCTTCGCTGTTCTCGCGCCTGAGCTGAACTACCGCATACGGACGTCTTCCTGTCCTCGGGTCGTCAATGCCGACCGGCTTCATCGGTCCGAAGCGCATGGTATCAACTCCGCGCCGTGCAAGCTCCTCGATAGGCATACAGCCCTCATATACGCTGAACGGATGTGTCTCAAAGTCCCGGAGCTGCACCTTTTCCGCAGAAATAAGCGCACTGTGGAAGGCGAGATATTCGTCCTTGTTCATCGCGCAGTTGACGTAATCCGCATCACCCCTGTCATAGCGCGAGGCGAAGAAGACCTTCTCCCTGTCAAGGCTCTCAGCGGTCACGATAGGCGCAGCAGCATCGTAAAAGCTCAGGCCGTCGCCGCAAAGCTCCTTTACGATATCAGCCATTTTTCCCGAAGTAAGGGGACCTGTAGCGATTATCACCATGCCCTCCGGCAGCTCTGTTACCTCGCCGGGAACCACCTCGATGAGCGGGTGTGAGGTTATTTTCTCAGTCACCGCATCGGAAAACCTCTCTCTGTCCACTGCGAGCGCTCCGCCGGCTTCGACGGAATTTGCCTTCGCACACGGTACCGTCAGCGAGCCGAGCATTTCCATTTCGTATTTGAGCAGTCCGGCAGCAGATTCCAGTCTTGCTGCCTTCAGCGAATTCGAGCAGACGAGCTCCGCGAATCCGGCGTATTTATGTGCCGGAGTGAACCTTTCCGGCTTCATCTCAAAAAGCCGGACGCTTATCCCCTCGCTGGCAATTCTCCACGCAGCCTCACAGCCTGCAAGACCTGCGCCGATAACATTTACTGTCATTTTTTCAGCTCTCTTTCGTATCCGCAGCCCTCGTTCTCACAGATGAGCCTGCCGGATCTTCCGCCCTTTATGAACAGGTTTTTTCCGCACTGCGGGCATATCTCTGCGCTCGGCACGTTCCATGTCATGAAGTTGCAGTCCGGATAGCCCTCGCAGCCGTAGAAGCTCCTGCCCTTCTTGGACTTTTTCAGCAGCATTTTTCTTCCGCAGCGCGGACAGCTTCCGTCAGCCTCGGTGACGATCTTCTTCGTGTTCCTGCACTCCGGGAAGCCGGGGCAGGCAAGGAATTTGCCGAATTTGCTGTACTTTATGACCATATTTCTTCCGCAGTTCTCGCAGACAACGTCGGTCTCCTCATCCGGGACCTTGACGCGCTTGCCGTCCATAGCCTCCTCAGCCTTTTTGAGAGTTTCGGAAAAATCGTCGTAGAATTCATGAAGCGTGCTGACCCAGTTCTTGCTGCCGTGCTCGACCTCGTCAAGATTATTCTCCATTTCGGCAGTGAACTTCGCATCAACGATCTTCTTGAAGTGATCCTTCATCAGCTCGGTGATGACCTCGCCGAGATTTGTGGGCTTGAGCGACTTTCCCTCATGCTCGACATAGCGGCGCGAGGTTATAGTCGTTATCGTAGGCGCATAGGTACTCGGTCTGCCTATGCCGTTCTCCTCGAGCGCCTTTATAAGCGAAGCCTCGGTATATCGCGGAGGCGGCTGAGTGAAGTGCTGGTTGCCGTCTATCGACTTCAGCTTCAGCTTATCTTCCTTTTGGAGCTCCGGGAGCATTTTCTTGTTTTCCTCCGCAGAATCAGCCGACTCGACATAAAGCGTCATGAAGCCGTCAAACTTCACGGAATAGCCCGATGCACGGAAGGTGCATCCGTTTGCCTCGATATCAGCCGAAACCGTATCGAGCAGAGCGTTCGCCATCTGGCTTGCGATAAAGCGCTCCCAGATGAGCTTGTAAAGCTTATACTGATCGGAGGTAAGGCTGTCCTTGACCCTCGCAGGGGTGAGGTCGGGAGTTGAGGGACGTATTGCCTCATGTGCGTCCTGGGCGTTGCTCTTGGACTTGTAATTTCTCGGTGAATCGGGAAGATAGTCCTTGCCGTAGGCGGTCGAGATGTACTGTGCCGCAGCTGTCTTTGCCTCATCAGAAATACGCAGACTGTCGGTTCTCATATAGGTTATAAGTCCGACTGCGCCGACACCGGTCACATCAACACCTTCGTAAAGCTCCTGTGCAGCCTTCATTGTGCGCTTTGCACTGAATCCAAGCTTGCGCGAAGCCTCCTGCTGGAGGGTGGAGGTGATGAACGGCGGTGCAGGCTGCTTTTTTGTGACGCGCTTTTTTACGGAAGTCACGAAGTATTCGGCATTTTCGAGGCGTTTAAGAAGTCCGTCCGCTGCCGCCTGATCGGGTATCTCGAGCTTTTCGCCGTCAACAGCAACGAGTGACGCTTCAAAAACCTTTCTCGAAGACGGAGCTGAAAATTTAGCATCTATCGACCAGTACTCCTTAGGCACGAACTTCCTGATCTCATTTTCACGGTCAACTACCAGTCGTACCGCTACTGACTGTACGCGGCCGGCGGACAGTCCCCTCTTGACCTTCTTCCACAGGAACGGACTGAGCTCATATCCCACGAGACGGTCAAGAATACGTCTTGCCTGCTGTGCATTGACCAGATCAACATCTATTTTATGCGGATTGCTCATGCCGTTCTTAACACCGGTCTTGGTGATCTCGTTGAAGGCAACGCGGTTATTGTCGTTCATGTCAAGCTTCAGCATCTGCGCAATGTGCCATGAAATTGCCTCTCCCTCGCGGTCAGGGTCGGTCGCAAGGTAGACTTTTCCGCACTTCTTCGCGCGCTTTTTGAGCTCCTTGATAACATCTTCCTTGCCCTTCATATCGGTGTACTGCGGAGCAAAATCGTGCTCCTTGTCAACGCCCATTTTTGACTTTGGAAGATCCCTTACATGGCCCATCGAGGCGATGACCTCGTACCCCGGACCAAGATATTTCTGTATGGTTTTTGCCTTTGCAGGCGACTCAACTATTACTAAATCAGACATTTATCTGTCTCCCTATCTGCATATTTCAAACATTTTCCCCGGAAGCGAACGTATCACTCCGTCTATCTCCATTTCCGTAAGATACGCCATAAGCTCCGATGCCTCTTCACCGAGCTCCTGTGCAACGCTGTCAGCGTGTGCGGGACCCTTCATAAGTATCTCCGCGATACGGCGATGCACTCCTTCAAGCTGCGAAATATCTGGCTGCAAAGAGTCCTTTTCCGCCTTTGCAGCAGACCTGTCAGCCTTTGCCTTAGCAGCCCTGGCAGGCTTCGGCTCAGGTACAATATCCGCTGCACCGCGGGTGACATTCATTCTCCCGAGCGCTTTCTCACGCAGCTTGCGTATATGCTCCTCAGACGGTGTAAAGAGCGCTCCTGCGGATTTTTCCATGAGTTCGCGCCTTCTTTCCCTGTCGTTGGAGGAGCCAATGCGGAAGCAGTCCACAACATCCATAGAGCTGAGGAGGGGATTAGCTCCATGACGCATCAGAAGGACGTTGCCCGAGCAGTTTTCGCTCATTATGTCATAAGGCGGCAGACAGAACAGCTCCCTGCCCTGGTCTGCGGCAAGATTTGCAGTTATCAGTGATCCGCTCTTTGAGGATGCTTCAAATACAACTGTCACCTTCCCGAGCGCTGCGAGTATCCTGTTTCTCACCGGAAAATGTGCCGGACGCGCAGGAGTTCCCGGCGGGTACTCCGAAAGTATCACTCCCCCGGTCTCGAGTATATGTCCGCGGTGCTGTACATTCTCCCGGGGATAGTCAACATCTGTTCCGCAGCCGAGTACGCACGCAGTAGGCCTTCCCGCATCAGCTGCCGCAAGCTGGGCAGTAATGTCAGTTCCGAGAGCGAAGCCGCTCACTATGATGAGCCCCGACCTTGCGAGCTCGCCGCAGATAGTCCTTGCCGCCCGGAGACCATACTCCGAGGCGTGTCTTGTGCCGACAACGGTGACAGTCCTTGTACCGGTCAGGCAGGATATGTTTCCCATATAATAGAGTACTGCCGGAGGGTCGGCGATATGCCTGAGCTGAGGCGGATAGAGGCTGTCTCTGTAGCAGGCCACGCCTATGCCATTGTCTCCGCAGGCAGCGATGAGCCGTTCAGCTGCCATGATATCCGTATTGCTTACGCTGAGCTTTTCTTTATCATTCAGCTTGATATAGGGGGTATCGCTCACAAGAGCGGTGTATGCCTCCTTCGCAGAGCTGAAAAGGCTCATAGCCTCCCAGATGCGGCGGCTCGATACACCAAAGACCATAGAGAGCCAGACCCAGTATTTTGTTTCGTTCAAAGCTACCACCCTTTAAATGAACCCTATTTGCGTATTTCCCACATGAGTATCCCTGCCGCCATAGCTGCGTTCAGGGAATTTATGCTGCCCTGCATGGGGATGATTATTTTTCTGTCGCACCGAGAAGCGATCTCCGGAGGGAGTCCGCTGCCCTCGTTGCCGATGAATACCGCCTGTCTTCCGGAAAAGCTGCATTCCGTGACAGGCATTGCGTCCTTGTCAATGACTGCTGCTGAGGTCTCCGCTCCGCCCTCTGAGAGCATTGTGAAAAGCTCGTCAGCGTCGGAGGCTAAAGTTATATCCATGCGGAAGACCGAGCCCATAGTCGAGCGTATGACCTTAGGGCTGTAGAGGTCGCAGCACTGGCACATTAACACTCCGTCCATTCCGAGAGCGTCCGCGGTGCGTATCACCATGCCGACGTTTCCGGGGTCCTGCAAGCCATAGAGGACGACATATCTGCCGTTGTCCCTGAAAACAGGCTTTTGCGGCTGCGGTATGCGGCATATTGCGAATATGCCCTGAGTTTTCTCGGTCGAAGCGATCCTGCTGCCAAGCTCATTTGAAATTACCAATGTCCTTGTATCCCTCAAATCAGCCTGCAGGAGCTCGCTGCCGTATTTTTCATAAGCCTGCTTCGTGAAGATCATATGTGTGATGCCGCTGTCCTCGCGCACGGCGTCACACACGATACGGGCGCCCTCCAACACGAATAAGCCGTACTCGAATCTTTCTTTTTTTGAAGAAGAAAGCTTCTGATACAGCTTGATAACAGGATTATCCTTTGAAGTTATGATATTTTCCAATACTCTGAGCACCTCCGTCCAGAGGCAGGTATCAGGGCAGGATATCCTGCCCTTACAAAAAACACGCTCCTATATTTTTTAAGAAGCGTGTTCGTCTGCAATTAAAGAGCTGCCTTTGCCTTCTCAGCGATAGCTGTGAAGCCTGCTGCGTCGTTGATAGCGATCTCGGAGAGCATCTTTCTGTTGAGAGTGATGCCAGCCTTCTTGCAGCCGTTCATGAATGTTGAGTAGTTGAGACCGTTGAGCTTTGCTGCAGCGGAGATTCTTGTGATCCAGAGCTGTCTGAACTGTCTCTTCTTCTGTTTTCTTCCGATATAAGCGTAGTTGCCGGACTTCATGACAGCCTGCTTAGCCATCTTGAAGTGCTTGCTCTTTGAACCAAAGTATCCCTTTGCAAGCTTTAAAGTCTTATTTCTTCTCTTGCGAGTCATCATCGCACCTTTGATGCGTGCCATAGTCTTGTACCTCCAATATTAAAATTACGAAAAACGGTTTTGCAATGCGGCTTTTCTGCCGCTCACAGATCAAAGATAGGGAACAAGCTTCTTGATTGTAGGAGCGTTCGTTACGTCAGCAACGCCGGCGTTACGGGCGATTCTCTTACGCTTGGTGTCCTTCTGAGTAAGTCTGTGTCTCTTGTTGGTGTGCTGGTACTTTACCTTACCGCTTCCTGTAATCTTAAAACGCTTCTTAGCGCCAGAGTGAGTTTTTACCTTTACCTTTGCCATTTTATGATCCTCCTTACTTGGCAGCCTTCGGGGAGACGAACATAACTAAGCTGCGTCCCTCCATTTTAGCTGGCTTTTCAACAGTGCCGACAGCCGAAACTGCTTCCTTGAAACGGTCGAGAAGTTCATTTCCGAGTTCCGGGTGAGCGATAGCTCTCTTGCGGAATCTGACTGATACCTTGAGCTTGTCTCCGCCCTGAAGGAACTTCACAGCCTGATTGACCTTCGTTTCAAAATCGTGGGTATCGATCATAGAGAACATTCTGATCTCCTTGATGGCGACCACCTTCTGATTTTTTCTTGCTTCCTTTTCACGCTTCTGCTGTTCAAAGCAATACTTTCCGTAGTCCATGATACGGCACACGGGCGGCGTTGCCTGAGGAGCGATCTTCACAAGGTCAAGCTCCTGATCGAAAGCGATCTGCTGAGCCTCCCTGGCTGATAATACACCGAGCTTCTTTCCGTCAGCGTCGATAACGAGAATCTCCTTATCCCGAATATCTTCGTTGATCTGCAGTTCCTGTTTGCTAATCGTCAAGCACCTCCAAACTAATATTTAAACAAAAATGAGTGCAGAAAGTATCCGCACTCACACAATACACTTACGCCCCCGGATAATGTACTGTCCGGGAATGTTCACATATTGACCGTTTAAGCATAGCCTGACGGTGAGAACGCATAGTTCTGCTTTGTTTACCTTAATATGATACACCATGATCGCAGATTTGTCAAGCGAATAGGAAGATTTTGTCACATTGCACAATTCTCAGCCGAACAACTTCTTGAATTTATCCCATATTGCAAATCTTACACGGTACTTTTTCGGTTTTCGGAGAATATCAAGCTCGCCGGAAGTAAAAAACTCCTCCTCGGTATCGCTGTCATCGGTAACTCCGCAGGCTGCCGGGATGCAGAGAGGCGGGTACATCACGCACCACCAGTTATGCCCCTTCGCCTCCCCTATAGTCACACGCAAAGCACGGTATTTCCCTGCCGGCATGGTTATATCGCCGTAGGTGCGCTCGTCAAATTCAACATCTGCTATCTCGGCGCTGACGCGGTCATCGCAGCCCTCGCTCCGGAGAGTACGCTCTGCTATGCGGACTATTTCCGGGAGCTTCTCCTCCGCAGCTATCTCCGCCTCGGCAAGTGAAGCTGCACTGCCGAAGATGTTTTCCTCCTCCGCAAGCAGTGCGTCACGCACGCAGAGCTTCAGCCGCTGATCCTTCTCGCTGTCGGAATTGGCAATTATATGCAGGCGCAGGACGCTCCCTCTGATATTTTCAAGCCGCAGTCCGCTGCTTATCAACGAGCTGATGTTTGATATTATAATAGTAAGTATAAGACCTGCCGGAATAATGATACTGGATAATTTTTTCATTTTCTCACCTCACCATGATTATTGACATGATCATGCGTGTTATTCACAATGAGGAAAAAAAGTAAAACCATGCTGTGCTCCTGAAAAGAAGCCGGGAAGGCTTACACAGTGCTGCCTGCTTTTAAAAAATCCACCTTTTCTGCGTTTATTTCACTTTTGTGCTATGCGGTGAGTTCACAATTTATTCACAACTTATTCAAAAAGGCAATTCAAGTTCACCGATTTTGTTTATTCCACCAAAAATCGCTTTTTTTGCCGCCAAATTTTGATTTTAGGGTTTATTTATCCCATCCTGTATGCTATAATCTAAGTTATAAAAGCGCGCGTGTACATACGCAGCTTTCATCCGCAGATGGAATTAAAAATCATGAAAGGGATAAAATTATGGAGAAAAATACCTTGATCCATGTAAAAAGGACATGGAAACAAAGACTCCTCGGAAGTGCATCCGCTGCCGCTATCGCGGTAACGAGCGTTATCTCGCAGGTTCCTTTGCAGGCTGGCGCGGACGACCTTGGTAAGGACGGCCTCCCAAACCTCAGAGTGCCATACGAAGAATCTATATGGTACCGCGGAAACCCCCTCGGTGTCGCAGGTGATTTCCACATATTCGCTTTTGACTCATTCACTGCTAAAGATCATGTCAACGGCAACGTTGCAACTCCGCACCTTATAATAGATGCAGGTGCCTACGGTCCGTCACCCAATCAGTACGTCGGACGTCTTGTGAATGTTGTTGCGGAACAGCTCGAAAACGGCAACAGTGAGTTCAATATGGCGAAAAACCCGGATATCGTTCTTCCTCCCGACTATGAGCTCTACTCAAAGGTCGGAAACAAGCTGAACTATCCCACAAGCGTTTACTCAATGATGGGCTACTACGGCTCAAGGGACGATGACGCCCCGACATATTCCCTGTCCGTCAATTCCTCACTCAGACAGGACCCCCTCAATATCCAGTCCTACTACGGTCACTATACCGAGGATTTCATGAACTTCGTGAAGATCAAGGACGACTATGAGGCAAAGTCAGCCGAGCTTTCTGCTCTCGGTGAAAATGTGCAGAGCAAGGATTACTCCCCCTCTGAGTACAATACAAATCTTGATATCGTACTCAACGATGCGGGCGAAAACGTCGTGAACATCAAGATCAGCGACCTTTATAACGAACACGATCTCATCAACCCCGAAACCGGTGAGCTCACCCACATGGGCGATACCAACGTTACTATCAGAAATATCAACGCCGACAAGGTAACTTTCAAGGACTATAACGGCAATGAGGTCTCAGGCTACAGGTACAACGACGACCAGCACCTTATCCTCAATATCGACCTCGAAGGAAAGGATGCCGCTGCATTCGCTCCTTCCCATATCAACTACATAACCAAGGACGGCGAGGTCATTGAGATCGGCGGAGAGAGTATGCTCTACATCGGTTCAAACATACTCCTCAACTTCTACAACGGAAACACCTCTGAGGATACCCACCTCTGGCTCAATGAGCACGTCCTCGCATCTGTTATCGCTCCCAATACCGACCTGTGGCTCAATGCTTCAAACGGTTCCTTCATTGCAGATACTGTAACAACTGTAAGAGAAACTCACATGGCTTACTTCATGGAGCCTATGAGCGATACAGATGCTACAGATGTAACAGCCAATAAGATCTGGGATGATAACGGTGATGATCACTCAGCCGATTCAGTTTCAGTTACACTTTACCGTGCTATCAAGGGCGATATCGATCCGGATGATCTCGAAGCCCTCGCTCAGGAAGCAGACGAAAAGTACAACGCTGACGTTATCGCTGAGAACGCACGATTCCAGTCTGAGAGCGCATTGCTCATAAATGCTTATGATTCGCTCATTCCGTGGAACGAATCCGGTAAGACGTACAGCATCTTCGATGAGGACGACAATTCAAAGGGTATGCCTTTTGCAGACGCCGGAAGCCACACCCTTCGCAGAAATTTCATGGATAACAATGACGCATTCATGGTCAAGAATGACGGCGTTCTTGAGTCCTCGCTCCCCACTGGTCTTTACAGACTGATGTCTGTTACCTTCAACCCAGACTGGACACAGAGTACAGAAGAAATTCTTACATTCTCTGTGCAGAACGGCAAGGTCGTTCAGATCAACGACATCTCAGCTGCTCCTGCACACGCTCCTGCCCGTCAGATCGAAAAGATCGACACTCAGATTCTTAATGAGGCTAACGGCTGGACTTATAAATGGGAGGACCTTGACAGGTTTAACGATGATAACTTCGTTACATATTATTATGTTCACGAAAATGATCCCCCGGCAGGCTACACGGTTTCCTACAACGGCAACGGTACAACAAGCATCAACCCCACTATCGAAATCGTAAACTCTAAGGATACCGATACTACAACAACTACTACCACCACAACTACAACGACCACTACCACAACTACGACTACTACCACCACTACTACAACAACGACTACTACCACATCAACTACCACCACTACTACAACTACCACAACTACCACAACAACTACTACTACGACAACGACGACCACCACTACTACTACAACTACCACAACAACCACTACCACAACTACTACCACAACAACTGCTACAGCCAAGATCAGGATCGACAAGCAGGATATCCTCGGCGAGGAGGTCATCGGCGCTGATCTTACACTAAAGGGCGTTGACGAGGACGGAAACGCTATCGAGTTCAAGGAAGGCTGCATCGAGATCGGTACAGGCGCTGAACTCAAATCAGGCTCCGGCACTGTTCTGAACTGGACATCCGGAAGCTCTCCCACTACTGTAACTCTTGTTGACGGCATCTATACTCTCCATGAGGTCGCTGCTCCCAACGGCTACGAACAAGCTACCGATATGGTATTCACTATCAAGAACGGCAAGCTTGTAAGCGTGGACGAGGTCCCAGCAGAATCCGACGACGTTGTAATGATCGACGAGAAAACTCCGACAACTACTACAACAACGACGACTACCACTACAACCACTACCACTACCACATCAACTACCACCACTACTACAACGACGACTACCACCACCACAACAACTACTACGACAACGACGACCACCACAACAACAACTACTACGACAACGACAACCACCACTACGACTACTACTTCAACCACAACAAGCACAACAACTACCACCGCAATAGTAAGCCAGGAAGACGAAACTACCACAACTATCACAGGTCCTGTCGGCGGCGATGACGGTGAGAATATCGAAGTCGAGATATGCAAAAAGAACGCTTACGGCGACGAGCTCCCCGGCGCTGAGCTTACCCTCACCGGTAAGGACTCGGACGGCAACGACATCATCTTCTCTATCGCTAACCTTGAACTTGGCAGCAACGCTGTACTTATTTCCACAGCGAACGGCACATCTATCTCATGGTGCTCCGGTGACACACCTACTGTTGTCAAGGCTCTCAGAGACGGCACCTATACTCTCCATGAGGTAGCTGCTCCGGAAGGCTATGAGGTCGCTACCGACATCTCCTTCACCATAAAGGACGGCAAGCTCTCCGGCGATGCTACAGCGGTCACAGACGGCTCTGTTACGATGATCGACAACGCCGTTATATCAACTACAACAACTACAGACACTACTACAACTACTACCACCACTTCAGCAAGCTCAACGACCGCCGGCGGCAATGCCGATTCACCCAAGACCGGCAGCTCAGGCGTTGGCTCAGTAACAGCTATTCTACTCCTCGCATCCGCAGCTGCATTCGCTGCACGCAAGAGAAACAACGACTGATACTAAATGATTCAAGCACCTCCGATAATCCCGGAGGTGCTTTTTCTTGACATATCTTCTCTTTTATTGTACAATATTATTCACAGAAAGTTTACATTTTCTTCTGCACATTTTCACCCGCTCAGACGTTAAACTTTATGGAAGGGGGCTTGGCTGTGGCTATAGATATCAATGAGCATTACGACAAGATCTACCGGTTCTGCTATGTAAGACTACACAGCCGCGAGCTTGCCGAGGATATCACTCAGGACACTTTTCTGCGATTCTACGAGCACCCAGCCTACCACAACGAGAACAAATCACTCCAGCTTCTGTACACTATCGCAGGGAACCTCTGCACAGACCACTTCCGTAAAAAATCCCACGATGCGCTGCCCGAGGACATCCCTTCCGGCACTGACCTCGAAAACTCCGTCATAACCAGCCTTTCCCTCAGGCAAGCACTTGCAGAACTCAGCGATACAGACCGCGAAATGCTTCTTCTTCGCTGCCTGAACGACGTACCAATAAGCGTTATCGCCGATATCTATGGGCTCTCACGCTTTTCAGCCGGAAGAAAACTCCAGCGTATTATCAAGACACTTCGAGAAAAACTTGGTGAGGAGGTGCAGCTTTGAAAATTCGCAATAAGAAACAGCTTTCCGATGCCTTTGGTATCCCACAACCGCAGCGCAAGGATGAATTCATCGCCGAAAATGCCGATAGGCTGCGGCATACTGCGGAAGTCCCCCGCTCCCCAGTACGCTTTATCCGCTATGCAGCAGCAGGAGTATGCGCCGCTGCCATGATCGCGCTGTTTGCAAATATTCTGCATACTCCGGCGCCTGAAAAAAATTTTGGCGGAGGAACTATCATTACAGATACCGTCATGACAACAGACGACAACGAAAACGTGACCACGGCAGCATCTTCCGCCGTAACTGAAACTACAGCTGAAAACTCCGCTTACACCAAGACGACAACTTTTGCTTCTACCACAGGTACAGTATCAGATACAACAACTTCCGCTGTCCCGACCTCAGCAGCAAGCACCGTATCAAATACAACCGCGTTCTCAACGTCAGGAACAAGCACATCCGCCGCTGCGGAAAAGACGACGACTGCTCTGACAACAACGACCGGGCCTGTAAATCAGGTCACAACGACCTCTTTTCAAGCCGAAGCTATACCCGTGACCGTGACCACTCATGCAGAAGCAACTGCCCCCGGCGGAAAAGACCGCACTGTCTTGCCAAAGGTGATCTACAATACAGTTATCCCGGAAAATCCCAATGAATCCACTATTTCCCCCGGATCAGCAAGCGAACTCACCCCACTGTCCGAAGTCCTGCTATCGGACTGCTCTGTACTGAGAGGCACTGTGCTGAGAACATACTATACCAGCTTTGATGATATCGCCTATATCCAGGCGGATATCAGGGCTGACGAGATCTGCTGGGGCGATACCGTGAACAGCTTTGACCTTATCACGTTTTATATCCCTGTCGGGTGGATCGAGAACAATAATGTCCAACTTGCAGGAACTTACTTCATCCCGGCAGTCAATTCTGAGTACCTCCTGATACTTCAACAGACTGACAGCAGCTTACCGGACGACACCTTCCAACCCCGGAAACCGCTCGAAACTGCGGTATTTGCCCCCGAGCAAAGAGGCTTTACCTCCGTTCTTGCACCGGATATCACGCTCACATTCACTGATTTAGAAAAACTAAAAGAGCAGCCATAACGGCTGCTCTCTTTTTATAGCACTCCAAGACCTTCAAGAAGAAGCTTTATGCCTATTAATATAAGTATGATACCGCCGGCAGTTTCTGCCTTTTTTTCATAGCGGCTGCCAAAGCGCTGACCTGTCAATACCCCGGCAAGCGACAGCACAAAGGTAACTGCTCCTATCATTGATACTGACACGGCAATGTTTACCCTTGCTGCTGCGAAGATAACTCCCACAGCAAGAGCGTCAATGCTTGTAGCTACGGAAAGCATCAGCAGCTCGCGGATATCCGGACGGTACTCAGCTTCCGTCCCGTCAGTAAATGCCTCATATATCATTTTTCCGCCGATGAGGACAAGAAGTCCGAACGCTGCCCAGTGGTCTGCCGCCTCGATATACCCTGAAAAACGGCTCCCTATAAAGTAGCCGGCGAGCGGCATCCCTGCCTGAAATCCCCCGAAAAACAGTGCTGTGAGCAAAGCACCTGCGCGGTCATTTCTGCTCATTCCAAGTCCCCTGCATACTGCCGCGGAAAAAGCGTCCATTGCCAGACCGACCGAGAGCAGTAAAAGTTCAACAAGCCCCATAC
>ODAI010316745.1_pt1 | contig 28517 bp, 27 predicted proteins | sample 1539321 | NCBI WGS metagenome assembly ODAI01 (sample SAMN02144231, study PRJEB22623) | gut metagenome | biome: sheep rumen | host: Ovis aries | place: New Zealand
ATCTTCGCCTCTATCTCCTTCCCGTTAAGAAGATCCTCAAAATGATATTTAAGATTCTTATCTCCCTCTCTTATAAGCTTGCTCACCAGCCCGTTTCCGCTGGTATTGGCCCAGTAGGTGTCAAATTTTCTTTCATCAAGATATAAAGTTACCGACCAGGGATTATAAATATCCGTAATCCTGCCGAAGGTAAAGCCGTCATACCAGAACCTCACTTTTTCCTTCTCTTCCTCTCCTATGCCCTGCTCATCCATGGCGGCAAATACCTCCTCCTCCGTAAACCCGAAGGCTGTGGCATACCTGTCAGAGGTAGTAGTAACTACGGTAAGGTTATTTAGATCGGAAAAAATGGATTCCTTACTCACTCTTGTGATCCCGGTCATTACCGCCCTCTCCAAGGATGGGTTGGTCTTGAAGCTGTTATTGAAAAGAGCCCTTGTATACGCCACAAGCTCCTTCCAGTATCCGTTCACCCAGGCCTCCTGCATGGGGGTATCGTATTCATCAAGCAGGATGATGCACTTTTTCCCGTAGTAACGGTACAGCCACTCGCAAAGCCTGTTAAGTGACATGGCAGCCGTTGTATCGTCCATATCCCCGGATACAGAAAGAAACTGCTTCCGATCCGCGGCTGTAAACCTTTCATCCCGCAGCATAGAGTCATAGCTGTTGTACAGCTGCGCGATAAGGCTGTTTATCGCCTTTCTTGCATCCTTATAGTTTATATACTTGATCCCCGCAAATGACAGAAAGATCACCGGGTAAGTCCCCTGAAGAGCGCGAAGCTCCTCATCCTCCCAGACCTTAAGCCCCTCAAACAGATCTCCCCTGTCCGCGTACTTATCGGAAAAGAAGCACTCAAGCATGCTCATGTTAAGGGTCTTTCCAAAGCGCCTCGGACGGGTTATAAGGGTCACAGCGTCTCCTGATTCCCACCAATCTCTGATAAAGGAAGTCTTATCTATATAAAAATATTTATTCTCCCGAAGCTGCACAAAATCCTGCACCCCGATCGCAACCGTCCTCGCTTTAGCCATATTTCGTCTCCTCCGGAGTTTTGATATCTCCCGTTTATCTTTTACGACAAATATACCGCTTCCTGTCCTGTATCGTACCATAAAACAGGCGGCCTGAAAAGACCGCCTGTTTCGATAAAGGACTTACCCGTATAAGCTCAGAGGGGCTGTCCGGTGACCTTCCGCGTTAAAGCTCAAAGCATATCACGGAGTCACCCGCTCCCTCACTCCCCGCCGCTTCCCGCAAGCTCAAGAAATACCTTCTCATATTCTCTAAGGCACCTGTCATGTCCCAGCTCCTTAAGCCCCGCAAGGAGGTTATAGTTTATGTATTCCGTTCCGCCGAAAAAGCTGAAAAAATCGAGCATAAACAATATGTGCAGACTTTTTTTCATATAAAACGGCTCCCTGTTATTTTTACGCAGATGGCTTTTAATAAATTATTCCGGCTTTTAATATGATCACCATTCACGGCTTCATGATGAAACTGCCGGATACTGCCTTTGAGCAAGCTCCGGTCAGTATCCGGCAGTTCCATCATGCCCCATGAATGGTAACTCATATGCAGATCCCGGATAATTATCCTCGATCACATGTATGACGCCGTATTTTGCAAAATCATCCTTTCTCACAGGTTTTGGTAATTACCATCGGCCAGATGGTCATTGCAAACATCACCATTATAAAATGGGCTGCCATATTTCCCCAGTGACCTCCTAACGCGGCGGTAACGGTTGCCGGTGCAAACCATTCCCTCCAGCCGAACATGATCGCAGCACCTATACAGGTCAGCATCGGCAGCTCAGCTTTTCCTGCCGGGATCCTGTATTTCAGATAATGCCTGTCAAGGTAGCTTCCGAGCAGAAATCCCAGGCAGAAGCCGCAGGCCTTGAAGGAATCGTTCATCATGAGCTGCGGATCTACCAGAAGCTTTCCGTCAACATAGTCCATGGGATAGGGCTTTAATATGATGTAAACAAGCGCCAGAACTACCGCGGCTGCTCCCGCAAATGTAAGGATATCAGCAAGCCTCTCATTGCCGTCTGTTTTTTTCTGCACTATTCCCGTAATAACTATGATGATGACTGCCTCGCAGAAACCCACGATAACATCCTGCGGCGTATGTACCCCCAGATAATTTCTTGAGAATCCTGTCATTGCTATCAGTACACCGCAAAGAACGGCAAGCCATCTTCTCTTATCCTTCTGCCATACGACAGTAGTCCCGTATGTGACGGTGGCAGCCACTGTATGGCCGCTTGGGAACGAATATCCCGTTGCCGCGACCTTTGAATCCCCGGCCGGCTCTATAAGCTCTGACCTTATCCATGGGCGGTACGCACACACCGTAAGCTTGATTATGCTGTTAATGATCTCGCCGAGAGCCCATGAGGTAATAAAACGATATCCCCACTTCTTATTCGCGCACCAGAAGACCACAAAAGGCAGAAACGGCATAATGTCCACCGCAAATTTGGACACTCCGTTGAAAAACTCGTCAAACATTCCGCCTGTTGCATTTCTGATACCCTGAAGCCATAACAAATACTGAATATCCATAATGCTTTTCTCCTCCCGTTCAGGAGCTTCTGCCCTGTGCTTTTACCCCCTGACCACCCGTATTGTACCATAAAGCTCCCGAATTGCATATAAAAGAATAGTCCGGGCTTTACGCATGGCGGCGTGGGTTCTCCTTAGGTTTACTCCGCTCCCGCATTCACGGTTTTAAGAAAAACTGGTCAAAGCCTGTCGTTTCCATTATTTCACGGATCGCGGCATTAACGCCTGTCAGTTCAAAGCTATCCTTATCCTTAAGAGACTTATACATAATAAGGAGGACACGAAGCCCCGCTGAAGAGACATATGCCATCCTGCTCACATCAATATGAATACCGGTTATTCCTTCCCCGGCCTCCTGAAACTGCTTCAGAAGCTGTGGCGCCGTGATCGTATCCATGCGGCCCTGAATACTCATTTCAAGCAGTCCATCCCTGAGGGAGCTCTTTACCTCAAAAGGAAGCTCCGTATCTATGTCCGCTTCCGATGAATCCCAGACAGCATTCTCTTCTTCCTTAAAATCCGGGTCCGGCGTTATCTTCCAGACGTTCACATGCTTCATATTTTCCTTAAGCCTCTCAATCTCCTCATCGGTCATGGCATCGAAAAGATGAAGCCTTAGGTCCTCCCTGAAATAAGGTACCTTCTCCACCAGAAGTCCTCTTGATCTGTATAGCGCTTCTATTTTCTCATAATCCGTAGCGAGCGACCCGCCTGAGCTTTTTACGACAGCCGCGTTATTTTTATGAAGATCCGTATCCGACTGTCCGCTGAAGCCCTTCCTTGCCGCCGCAAGAAGCTCCATCGCCCTGTCTCCCGCAACGGCCCGAAATACCGCCATATAATAATCGAGGGTTTCCACGTCCGCGTTAAGCCAACAGCCTCCTTTTTCGGAAAGGATACGCCTTATATTTACACCGAGCTGCCTTGTTTCTTCAGAGGTCAGATAAACGGTCAGGCCCTCGGTAGCGATGCAGACAGGCCCTTCTGCCAGGTCGGCCGCTGCCTTCATGCTTTCATAATTCGTAACATCAACGATCCGGAAGCTGATCTGTTTTTTCTGCTCATTATCAGTCATGGATGCAATGATCGGCGAAAAATCATTTATTACAGCCGGAAGATCGCAGCCTATATACTGCATTCCCTTCTCTGTAAACTCAAATACCTTTGGAGTATAGCCGCATGGAAGATCGATCAGTGTCTTCAGTCCGCTTTCCTCAATAGTTCTGTTTAAAGCAACATAGCGGAGCTCTCTTACGATATCGGATGGTCTGTTTATCATGTCACCGGGATCCACTCCATGAAATATCGTTTCTTTTTCCACACCCATTTTTTCAAGTATCTCCAGGGCCTTTTCATATTTGGCGTTTGCCAGCATGATAAGCGTTGTTATTGCTGTGTTGGATGTTGGATTCACCTTGATATTCAGTTCTTTTTCTTCATTCATTGTAAGGATCTCCCTGCTTTAATTTGATCGATATGCATTACTTCCTGTAAAATGCATTCCGATCTATTGTATCAGGCAGCGGTTTTTTAATCAATATACGGACTTTCTTATGATCCGCATATCCCGCCGGGTTTATGAGGGTATTAAGTGATTGCCCTTAAGTACGACCGGTAACGGTTCAGCTCATCGCCGCAAGCTCCTGCTCCTTACTCCGGTACATGATCAGGATATCGTTTAATCCCTTTGTAATATTATGTAAGCTCTCCAGATCCCTCCTCATCCTTTCATTCACCCTGTCCATGGTGACTGTCAGATACATATCCGCTATGATGTCACTGTTCAGCTCCTCACGTATCGTATACACGGCTTCCAGTCCTGAGGACAGCTGCCCCCTTATATCCTCAAGGCTTCCTATCGCGGAACAGAATCTGTCGAAATCCATATGGACATTTTCTGTGCAAAGGCTCACGGCGCCCTCCGGATCCTCATAGATCCCCAGCCTCTCTCTGGCATAGTTATATACGGACATTGCCGAATCCCTGATCTCCTGCCACTCATCCACCTTATTTGTCTCCCTTTCGCAGCAGAAGACAGTAGCCACTATCGAGCCCAAAAGCTCGGATATCCTCTCATTTCCGTTTTCCGGAAGCAGGTCTATCGCCCCCACTATCCCATCAACCACCGTATTCATGGCCCTGATAAAGGGAGTCTGTATATTCAGCTTATACCTCTTTGCCATCCCGTTTTCGTCAAACTTTCCGTATTTGAGCAGGGAATAGCTGCAGTGTGCGCCCACGGGAGAGCTGTCTTTGTTTCTTATATATACCGTCTCTCCCGCGATGGAATTCAGGAGTATATTCACGTAATCATTGTTTGCACAGACAGAATGGATCTTATCCCTGGCCTTCTCTATCTCCTTTTCATGAACCTTCAGAAATTCGCTGTTAAAGCCCTGTCCGTCAAAGGAAACACATCTCGATATCCTGTCCGCGCATGTGACCGTAACAAACTGTGCAAGATTTCCCCCCTTGGAATGTCCCGAAACAGTCAGGTCCTCAAACTCACCGCAGTCATATTTTACAAAGTCCTCAGCCATTTTCTGCATCTTTGTGTCAACGATGAACTCTCCCCTGACATTATCAAGCCACGCCTCATAGGTTCCGCCCGTTCCCCTGAATACCACTGCCGCCTCTCCCGAGGTCTTTTTTACGCAGATCGCCTTTACTCCGCCTTCATCCAGGACCCGTTCGACAGTCAGCCCCTCCATGGAACCGCCCTTCGCAGTCATTTTATCCAGTCTTGTAAAAACATCGGCGGCATCCTCCTCTGTCAGGCCCGCGCAGGCATCATACTTAAAGCTCTCTCCCTTAAATACTCTTTTTCCGCTCTCACCTCCCGAGGAATAGGCTTCTAAAGCTTCATCAAGAGACCTGTAGCGTGAGGAACAGTTAAAATACATATAATTATTGAGCACAAGCAGCTCCTCTTCACTAAAGCCCTTCATTTATCCCTCTCCCCTGTTCAAATAAAAGCATGGTATCAGAAGACGGCAGAGCCTTCTCCTTACGGCATACCGTCATCTCTTCCTCTCCTTCACTGTATACAGCCCTTCTGCTCCTCACCGGCACAGGCTTTGTTTTGGGCCTTCTTCGCTTTGCCGTGACAAGCATTATGATCGTAATAATTATTATCGCAAAGAATACAGAGCTCATAACAGTAATATAAGGGAACTCTTTCTTCAGATATTTGCTCTCCATAACCGTCTCCCTCCCGGAAAAGGCCTCCTTCAGCATAAACGTCTCTTCGGTCCCGGAAGCCTCCGCCAGGACCTCATCCGTCCCTGCACCGGCTTCCTCTGTAAGCTCTCCTACATCTGCATACCCTGCTTCTTCAGTCTCCGCCTGAGGCTCTGCGGCTGCCGTCTCATCTGTATACCTCCCCGTCAGTGAATACTTCACATCCATGAGAAACAGTATCCTATCCCCGAGCTTTCTCTCGATCTCCGCTTCCGATCCCTGAAACTCAGAGTAAAAAAGCTCTCCGTCGCTTATGGTAGATATGGCGGAAAGATTCTTTGCCGACAGCTCTCCTCCTGTAACGCAGTCAACTACATACACCGGAAAATCCAGCCGGTAAAGGAGATAATACAGCTCCTCCCTGGTATGAGCCACAGATTCCTCCTCTTTTCCATCCGTAAAGAGGATTATGCACCGGTCGGTCACGTCAGCCCTTTTCCACTGAAGCAAAAGCTCCGTAAGGTTGTCCGTCAGAGGACCGTCCCTGTCAACAAGACCGACCGAGGAAAGCCTTTCCTTAAGCACCTCCCTCCCGTCGGAGGCTTTGCCTATGATCTCCGTGCTTTCCCCTGACAGCATAAGAGTAAACATGACCGGCTCCGGTGCATTATCGAGAATATATCTTATGGTCTCCCTGCATATCGCCAGGTTCCCTCCCCCAAGGGAGAGGGAATTATCCAGCAATATATAAGCGTCTACGCTCATCACGAAACCACATCGCCCGCAAGCGCGCTGCTCGCCTCCAGGCTCGCGTTCTCGGCATTCTGATATTCCCTGGCCATTTCGTTCAGGTCCGCAACATGCTCCTGAATTATACGATTGACGCGGTCGATATCATCCTGAAGTCCCGAAAACCTGCTGCTGTAGCTGTTTGCGGCCTCACCCTGCCAGATCGATTTAAGACCGTTTACTATGGACATCATTTCAGCGGTAAGGGAGCTTATCGTCTTTCCTGTCTGACTGAATTCATTCGATGCCTGAATAAGCTTCTCCGGTGTAACCTTTAATATTCCTTCCATATTCCTTCTCCCTTCCTGTCAGTATGCTCTGGCTGAGGATGTGGCTACGTTGCGCGCCTCAGCCTCCTCGTATTTTGCAGCTATGATTAGAAGAGCATTCACGTACTGATCTATGGCATTCTTAAAGCTGTCCATCTGTCCCTTGTCTCTTAAAAAGGCGTTGTGAAAGGCATTATTGGCTTCACCCTCCCACATCGTCTTAAGGGCCTCCTCAGTATTTTTCAGAGCCTCTGTCTGTGTATTGAAGCTGTTGTTGAGTCCCTTTAATTCCTCCGCCCTGTTTCTCAGCTCAGAGGCGGTAACCTGTATAAATGACATTTTTTTCCCTCCATTTCAATTCTTAACATGATACTTTGATACTTAAGCGACGGGTGCTGCCTGTGTATCTTATGAGCAGACACCTATGGCTATCATTTCCGCATGATATATGATATCTGCCGTATGATTGATATGATTTGCGATCCTGACAAGATCCTCGGCATTGTTCATAAGCTCGGTCCTCAGCTTTTCAGTCTTATCATAGAAGCTTTCCGCATTGCTCCCCTGCCAGCTCAGACGCATCATCGCCATGGTCTCCATCATGTCTGATCCCGCAATCTTAAACAGGCTGTTGGAAATGTCCATTAATTCCCTGGACTGATTGCAGGCCTTTACAAAATCGATCTCTATATCCTTTCTTGTCCTTAGCGCATTCAAAGCTTTACCTCCTTTACCTTTTCCGAAACAAGAGCCTCGCTCTTCTGGTATTCAAATATTACCGTCCTTAAGTTCCTTTTAAATCTGAGCATGTTTTCTATAAGTGTTCTCATTCTGTTAAAATCATCGTAGAACGCCAGCATAAACTGTACATTTGCCTCGCCGCTCCATGATATGTCAAGTCTGTCCACATTCTCCTCAAGGGCATCGACAGCCTTTACCATCTTAAGGATAAGCTCTCCCATTCTTATCATGCTTTCATTCAGACCCGTATAGTCGGCATTTAAAGCCTGCATTTCATTCTCCTTCCCGTTTGTGCTCCTGCCCCATGCAGTCCTGTTTCCCGTAAAGCAGCATAAGCCTGTCTCCGTTTTTTACTCCTTCCTCGGCAAGGGTTCTTGTGAGGATAAGATCCCTTTTAAGCATGCAGGATATCACGGTCCCCTCCGAAGGGCAGCCTATATGCAGCCTTTCACAGACCTCCTTCATTAAAGCCTCCGCGGTCACATCCTCCTTTATCCTTGAATCGAGGCGGATGGCATTCTGAGGAAGCTGCAATTCTAACACAAGTTCATTTCCTGATCTGTCTGCTCCCATAGCGGGATCCTTACCTCCCCTGAATATAATTCCTCACCGATATCCGGCACATCTCCTTCTCCCGGTTTTTTTGATACATTTTTCTGTGAAAAGGTCAGCTCCGAAAACTCAAACAGGTTCTGATCGTTTATCATGCCCCCCAGGTGGACCCCGTAAGCCTCCTCCTTAATACCGTCAAATATCCTTCTCCCGGCGATCAGGGCCTCATCCTCTCTGTTTAATTCCATTATGATATTATGAAGCCTGGTTTTTCTGTTTTCGGCAAGCAGCTCTGTAAGCTCCTCCTCCGCTCCCGGATCAAACCCATGGGAATAAAAGGATTCTGACAGCTTCCCCGGATAGCCGATCATAATAAGGCCCTTTTCCTTTCTTAAGAGCCCCTCCCGCAGCTCCTCCATCTTTCGCACCATAACAGCTTCCAGCCCGCAAAGTCCCGCAGCCTCAGCTATAAGCTTAAGCATATTGCTCTTACCGCTCCTCCTCCTTCCTGATATAATAAAGCTGCTTATCCTGTTAAGCGGCAGTACAAAGGGTTCGCCGCCTGAAAGCATAAACCCGGCAGGCAGGATGTGATCCCTTTTCCCCGCAAGCTCCTCATCCTCAAAGAAGGCCCTGGCAAGGTCCGAAAAGACCGGCTTTGCGGGTACCACAGGCACCTTTTTTGCTCTGTGGCCTTTATAGTCCTCATTCCTTTTTGCGATCAGCTCTTTAAGCCTTATATTTCTTGAATACTCATCGGTAAGATACGATAAACCTGTCTGAAACTCCAAAAGCTCTCCATCCATAAAGGCTATCCCCCTCCCGGCAATTCCCTCCTCCGGAAAGACCTCGCATCTTAAGACCCTAAGGCTCTGTGAGTAGTTCATTCTGTCCGGCAGTGAGAGGCAGATGACGGTCTTTACAAGCTCATGGATACGACCGGGTATATCAGACGGTCCTATCTGCCCGCCCGTCAGTATGAGATATATCCCGTATGCCTCTCCGCTCTTTGCAAGCTCCTGTATATCACCGTCAAAGCCCTCCTTTGTTTTCTGACGAAAGGTACCGTAGTTATCAATGATAAGAACTATCGCCGGCACCTTCTCCGGAAGGCTTAGGGCGGAGGCGAAATTGATCCCGCAAAAAAGAGTCTTCCTTCTCTGCATCTCCTTTTTCAGCATGTAGAACAGGTTTTTTATGCTCCCGGAATCCTCCTCTGTAAAGCAGGCTCCGACAAGCAGACTCTCCTTAAAGGTCGAAAGCATTCCGTTGCCGTAATCCAGGATATAAGCATTTAATCCCGAGGGTGTTTCATGTATAAGGAAATTATAGAGCAGGGTCTGAAGCAGGGTGCTTTTTCCTGAACCGCTTCTCCCCAGGATGATATGGTGACCTCCGTTTATCAGGTTTATCGTAAGGTCTCCCTGTTTCTGACGTCTGGGTGCGTCATATGTTCCCAGACAATATGTATAAGGATCTGAACTGAACGCTCTGCTGATCTCAAGCTCTGCGGGCAGCTCCCGCATCCACAGCTTTCTTGCAGGCGGCATATCGGAAATGCCTGCCGCCGAGCTGAGAAAAGCCTTTATCACTTCAAAATCACTGACTCTCACCTCCTTTTCCCGGTACCCCTTTTCGTTACCGGTATCGTCCCTGACCTCTCTTCCGAGCCGGTCCAGAAAAGCAATTTTTTCTGAGCCTCCCGGGCTTCCCCTTGCCGCCATTGTATAGGCGCATTGGAACTCCTCGTAAACATCGTCGTTTCCTACCTGCAGGACAGCCCTTCCGACTCCCTTAAGGAAGGCCGCGTCAGGCCTGTGCAGCATATAAACGCTGTCCTGCCTGTCCTGGACCCTTAAACAGATCCTGAACCTGGAATTGCTCCATATATTATCATCTACCGTACCCTGAGGCTTCTGTGTAGCAAGTATCAGGTGTATCCCAAGGCTCCTTCCCACCTGTGCGACGCTTACCAGCTCTCTCATAAAATCCGGCTCGTTCTTTTTAAGCTCGGCAAACTCGTCAATAACTATAAAAATATGCGGAAGAGCCTCCAAAACCTCGTGTTTGAGATACTTTTTCTCATATTCCGTTATCCTGTTGACCCCTGCCTCAAGAAACAGCTTCTGTCTGCGTTCATTCTCACTTCTTACGGCTACCATGGCACGGCGGATGTTATTGCCGGAAAGATTGGATATGCTTCCGCTTAAGTGCGGCAGCCCCTTAAACAGCTCCGCCATTCCTCCCCCCTTATAGTCTATCAGGAAGAAATTGACCCTTTGGGGTGAGAACCTTACTGACAGGGCTATTATTATGGTCTGGAGCATCTCGCTTTTTCCGCTTCCGGTCATTCCGGCTACAAGGCCATGAGGTCCGTGACAGTTCTCATGCGGATCGAGACAGACTATCTCGTTGTCCCTGCCGATCCCTACGGGGATCCTCAGGTCATGTATGGTATCATTTTCCTGCCAGTTCTTTATGATAAAGCTGCCGAAGGACTGTATCGGCATCCCGAATATCTCCTCTAACAGGACCCGTTCGGGCACGGGCAGGTGCACGGTCTCTTCACTCACCCTTATCCCTGACAGCCTTCTCACAGGCCATTCCATCGAGGCCGTATCGACCCTGTCAAATATAACTTCACGGCTTCTTGCTAAATCCCTTGTATTGATGATCCCCTGAAACTCCGGATCCCTCCTCACTATCATACTGCACTCCCCGGGAAGACAGCTGTAGTCACATCCCAGAAGAACTGCCTTCAGACTGTTATGGTCCCTTAAAAGCTCCTTCACATTGTTGTAGTCATCGCTGAACACGATACAGGTTCCGGCTTCATCCTGTCCGCCTTCATCCGACAAAAGCTCTGAGAGAGAAGCCCTTATCTTACCTGCGTCATCCCTCGTAAAGCCCAGATAGTACATATCCCTTCCGTGAAGCTGGGGCAGAAATCTCAGTATCCGGATATCCCTTTCCGACAGTGACCCTCCGGTAAGTAGTATGGCAAGCTTCAGCCTGTTTGCGCTTATGAAAAAGCAGAGCTGTATTACCATAAGGTACAAAAGCTCAAGAAGCTCCTGCTCCTTCTGCGCAATTACTCCAAAAAGCCTTCCGCTTCCCAGATCGAATAATACCGGGACCTCTCTCAGCACCCCGTATTTATCCCTCAGCATGGCCGGCAGCCTGAGCATCCTGTCATTTTCTATGCAAAACCTCTCCCTTGGGGCCTCTATCCTTATTCCGCGGGGATCGTTTCCCGTTCCGAGCCTTACACAGAGATAATCCTCATCCTCCTTGAGACGGTTCCAAAGATAAGCTGTGTCAAACCCCCCGGTCAGTACCGAGGGCTCCGGGTACATGCACATAAGTATCTCCCGGTTATGGTCATATCTATCCCTTATCCTGTCCTCGGTCTCTCTTATGTAGCGCTCATATGCCCTTTTCCTCTTCCTTTCCCGTCTCTTTTCATCGCTCCTTCTTTTTCTCAGGTTCATGACCGCCCAGAGAGCTCCTAAGAGCGCAGCCGATACTGCCGTGATAAGCCCTGTATACACAAAAGCACTGTTTCCCTCAGAGCCCGCAATTTTATTTCCGTATATCGCAAGTCCCGAGCCAAGGATCATCGGAAGAGCCATGGTAAAAGCAGGTCCGATGGTCAGCATCAATGATTCCGGCCTGTTCTCCTGCTTGTGCGGAGGCGCATCAAGCTCCACCACAGCCGTATCGGGCCTTCTGACGGTCCTGGGGATCGGACGGATATCAGGCATGAGCCCTGGACAGCCCGTTTGCGGTCTGTACAGCTCAATTTCCCTGAGCCTCACGATAACGGGATCGAAAGCGGTCTCCGTACAGCCGGTATCCCCGAAGAGGGGCACCCCCGGATGCATAAGCACCAGACTGTCGTTAAGCCACAAAAGCTTTACCCCGTGAAGAATGATCTCATCGGAAAAATGTAATATGCACACCTCTCCTGCCCCTTTAAACACGGAATTTACATAGCACCCGTTCCTCCCGCGTATATCAAGCAGGTATTTCCCGCCTTCCCTCTCGATCACCAGATGCTCACAGGACAGGGTCCTCTGTCCCTGTGCGCATATCGTATTGGTATATGCCCGGCCTACGCTTATTCTTTTCTCTCTTTCCGTGCTGAATCTCCTGACCCTGTATTCATTATGAAAATAAACTGTAATGTATAAGTGGCTACATCCGGCTGCTTCCATTAAAAGCATGTCATTATCAGAGACTGACAGCTTCCCCGGACCCGCAGCAGTCCGGTCTTTGCAGAAAACTCCTTCGGGGAGCCAAATAACAAGGCCCTCCGCAGCCGAGTACAGCTTAAGCTTTAACTCCTTTTCCAGACGGAACTGCTGCTTTTCAAGCAGGACCTCTCTTTCCTCCCCCTCTCTTATCACGCTTTCATGCACCGCGGCAGAATTGCAGATAAATACGGTGATATTCATAAGATCAATAAAAGAATCAGTGTACGAATGTACAAACAGGCTAAATATGTTTAATATGATCCGGGACTATAGGTATGATATCCGGGTCAGAGGCATTCCCTACCTCTGACGCTGACATCATAGCATATCGATATTCTGATTACAATCTGTAATAATAACCAAAAACAGCCGCCTTTGCATTCCGAAATTTCTACATATTATTTCGCAGTAAGTAGAAATGCCGATATTCAAAGGCCCGGGCAATATACCCGTATCACTGTGCAATAGTCCCGGAATAAGCCCCCCGTCTATGCACATTCGATCATTCTTATATTGCTTCTTGAAAATTCCCGGTAGCCGTTCCTGGTTTCAAGGATTATGGAATCGCCGTTTAAGTCACATTCATTTGAGATATCGTCACAGTATCCGTACCAGTCCCTGTTGTTTGCGTCCACGATATGAAGCCTCTTTGCCCAGTAGTACCATAAATTTGTATTCATAATATATACCTGCCTTTCTGAAAAGTGTTTTAATCTCTTTACAAAAAGACTATAGCATACTATGTGTCCCATTTATGTCCCACCCTGCCGGAGGCTTTACACAAAATACTCTGAAACGGGACTACTGCGCAAACAGCCTTGCCGCGGCAGCCCAGGTATCGGCATTCTTCAGGTAGATAGAACTGCACTGCCCCTGTCCCCGCGCTCCGTAGGCGGAACCGCATTCCACGGTGATCCCGGGCTTCTGAAGCGTAATGAGTACATAATCTCCGAAGCCGCCGTAGGTAGTGGTTCCGGAGGCATTAGTGCCTGAGGTGTTGACAAGGGCATATCTGTTTATCGAACCTACGGTTGAGGCAAGTGCCGTGGAAAGTGCCGAAACCACGGGAGAGGTCAGGTCATCGTCATAATACACGATATTTCCCTGCTGATGATAGCTTATATAGCAGGAATAATTTCTCGCGCCGGCAAGTCCCATGACTGCAAGGGTCTCAGGCTCGGAGGTCGGAAAAAAACCCTTGAAATTGGCAGCTCCGGGAGATGCCGCCCCTTTTGTAAACTCCCAGGCCGTGGGGAAGTTCCTGTTAAGGTCCACTCCGTTGGCGTTTGCCTTCCAGTCAGGCGCGATACTCTGCGCTATGGCAACCCCGTCCGGATTGGCCATCGGAATGATATAAAAGCAGGTGGAGGCGAACACATCCGGCAGATTCCCGGCGGAAAACTGCATCGCATAGTATTCTGCCGTTGCCATGGTCGTCTGGGACACGATGTATTCCCTTCCATGGATCGAGGACTGTATCATGATCGAATGGGGTGCCGCAGGATTTCCCAGGATCAGATAGGGGATATTCCGTCCCATCACAGAGGTCCCTGCCGATGCGCATGAGACAATTCCCGGATATTTTGCACACAGCTCTGTAATATCGTTAATCATCTCCTCATAGGTATAGGTCGATGTAAGCTGTACCACAGAAGACAGCTCCGCAGCCCGGACTGTCTCGGCAGACATCCCTGCCGTAAGGACCCACGCCATAAATAAAGCGCACAGCCTGTATTTTATCGCATTTTTCAATCCAGTATCCTCCTGCCGAATCCGGTCATCCTGTTTCCCGGAGTATTTCCTCTTTGGGCCTGTTACTTTCCCTTAGCCCTGTCAACAGCCTTTGCATCACATTTTTTCGCATGGTCCTTCTTAAGCTCCGCTGCGTCGCAATGCTTTTCATGCTCGGCTTTTGCGCTGTATTTAAGGTCAAACATGGCCGCGATCCTTATCTGAGCCAGCTTTTCCTCCAAAAGCTGCTTTGCAAGCCAGTCGTTTTTCCGATCTTCCATTATACTGATATTCATATCAATCCTTCCTTACCGCCTCGGCAACAGCCGTGACCGTTCCTGCCAGATTTGCTATATCGGAAGGCACTATGATCTTGGTTGCCTGTCCGTCAGCCATTTTTTCCGCGGTCTCATAGGACTTAAGCCTCAGATACTGCTCGGAGGGAGACGCTTCATTGATAAGCCTTATGCCCTCGGCCCTCGCTCTCTGAACCGCAAGCAGGGCCTCCGCCTGTCCCTCAGCCTCTCTGATGGTCTGCTCCTTGACAGCCTCTGCCCTTAGGATCGCGGCCTGCTTTTCACCCTCCGCAAGCGTGATGGCCGACTGCTTCTTTCCCTCTGCCGTGAGTATGGCCTCTCTCTTTTCACGCTCCGCTCTCATCTGCTTTTCCATCGCATCCTGAATGGTACGCGGAGGCTGGATATTTTTGACCTCAACCCTGTTCACCTTAATGCCCCACTTATCCGTGGCTTCATCAAGGATCGCGGTGATCTGTCCGTTTATGCTGTCTCTTGAAGTAAGTGTCTCATCTAACGTCATCGAGCCGATTATATTTCTGAGAGTCGTTGCCGAAAGATTTTCAATCGCGGCGATGGGACGCTCGACCCCGTAGGTAAACAGCCTTGCGTCGAATACCTGAAAGAAGACCACGGAATCCACCATCATGGTAACGTTATCCTTGGTGATCACCGGCTGGGGTTCAAAATCCGCGACCTGCTCCTTAAGGCTCACCTTCTTTGCCACCCTGTATATTACAGGTATTCTTAAATGAAAGCCTGCCATCCAGGTTGAATAATACTTTCCGAGGACCTCAACGATCCACGCATTGGCCTGCGGAACGATGCATATGCACCGAAAGCATATAATGACCAGTAAAACAAAAACAAACATGAAAAAGTATCCCATAACCTTACCTCCTTACCGTAATAATATAGTAAGCACTGCACTGACCTGCTCCGGCCCCGCGACGATCATGCCATGCCTTAAGGATCACCGTCAGCGTTTCCCGAAAGGAGGCTGAAAGCGATCATTCCTGGATAGTCGTCGTTTCCGGAAGAGTTCCGTCAGGGTTTAATATCCCCGCGTCTATCAGAAGCTGCAGCTGCTGTACAGGATCCAGTAATAACGGATCCTGAGGAAGAGCCTCGACCGGAGGAGTATAGGTCTTTCCCCCGTATACTATAACAGCTTCTCCCTTCTCAACATAATCGTATATCTTCGCCGCATTTGCAAGAGGAAGATTCACACAGCCATGAGATCCTCCGGTCAGATATATCTCTCCTCCGAAGCTGCTCCTCCAGCTGGCGTCATGCATTCCTTCATTCCCGTTGAAGGGCATCCAGTATGAAACATGGGAGGAATAGTTCGCACCGCTGAGAGTAGCGTTTCTCTCCTTATAGGTAATGCCGTATATCCCCACATGAGTTCCGTTGTTTTTGGAAACATTACCGGAGACGAAATCGGAATCCGTCACCACCCTGCCGTCCTTATATACCCATAAATGCTGGCTTGTCAGATCTATTTCCACATAATCATCGCCGAAATCCGGATAATCATACTGAGCCGCCTCAGCCTTATAGACGGGGGTCCTCTCACCCCGGTAGCCGCTCTTTATCGCCTCTGTCAGCGCCGCAGTCTCGTTTACCCTGTCTATCCACCAGCCATAGGCACCCTGTGTCACCGTTATCTCTTCGCCCGAATGAGTCGTAAATTTGTGAGGCTGGCCGAAGGTATCATATTTCCTGGCCAGAGTCCTGACATATTCTGCTACCCTGCTCTCATCAAAGCTGACCTCAGTCCCCTCTACCTTTATCCATTCGGATATCTGCTTCCCGTCCAGGATCTCTTCGTTTTTACCGAATCTGTATGTTATCTTTGCCGCGCAGTATGTGTTCAGGTTGTCTACAAGGGTATTGAGATTCCTGTCGGCAGATGTAATATCAGCTGTTATGTAACAACTGTTATTATCTATATCCACTCTTCCCTCAAGTGTATCCACTGCCGTTGCGACCGCTTCTACAATACCTCCCTCCAGAGGGACCGCTCCGTTATCCTCCTTTATTATCACATAGCCCTCGTCGGTAATATCTCCGATATAAGCGTCTCTAGGCTCTATGATATTCTCCTTGTCAAAAAACGGCATTTCCTTTACACACTGCCTTAAAGCCTCCTTCGAATAGATAGTCACCTCTTCTACATTATAATCCGCGGGTCTTCCGATGAGAAAGACCCATCCAAAGGGCTTCTGGCTCTTAAGCGTCCTTTTCACCTCTCCGTGAAACACGGGCTTAAGATTTATCTCAGAGGACTCAAGGGAGGCAGTGACGCCGTTCCTTCCTTCGATCACTATGCTGTATTCAAGGATCGCATCATTTATGAGCCTTTCGGTCTCCTGTACGTTTTTCATACCGCAGGCTATGCCGTTTATCCTGGTCTGCGGATAGAAGATAATCGAAAAGACGACCACCCCCGCAAGGTATACAAGCAGAAGCAAAGCAAAAAAAACCGCCGTAAGTCTTTTCAGCAGGTGCAGATCGGGAGGCCTTTTCCCGATCTCCGGCTCCTCCTTTGCCGCCTCCTCTTCTGTTTTCCCGCTTTTATCAGGCCCCCTCTCCACGGGCGGATCAGGCTCCGCAGGCGTGTTCTTTTCCACGGCACCTTCATTTACCGTTTTTTCTTTTTTATCCTCGGCTACCCTCTTTCCCTGAGCGGCAATATTCGTTACCACGGGTTCCTTATCCGATTCCGTCCTGATCCGGTGGAGTCTTATTATCTCATCCTTTTTTTTGATATCTCCCCGTATCTTGCCTTCTTCATCAATATCCGGGATAAGATCCAGAATTCTTTCCTTCATAAAGTCTCCAATAATTAAGGTTCAGCCTTATATGCCTTTGACAGCAGTTTTTTGACCAAAGCGGCCCCGGATGTTATACTTTGCACATGAAAATAAAAATAACAGCCTATGACCCTAAATTTGACCGGGAGCTTAAAGAGCTTGATCCTGATATATACCTTGAGGTAAAGCATCACAGGGATGTCATGAAGAATGATATCCTTGCGGCAGTAACGGAAAAATCAGGCAAAGCAGTGCTTTGCGGGATAGGGTATCTTCTCGCATCCTCAAGCTACCGCCTGATTGAGGTAAAAAAGCTTACGGAATATTATATTCATGCCATTTTCAGGGCCTTCGGAAGGGCAGAGGCGGAGGGCTCCGTGCTTCTTCTCGGCTCGCTTATCGACCGTTTTAAGGTCCATGTGAAGAATAATCCCTCAAAGGAGCTTTACCTCAGGCTCTGGTGCAGAAGCACCGATACCGCCTATCTTGAGCTTTTGAAGGAGACAGGCTTTGTTCACCGCAATACAATGTTTGTTATGAAAAGAGACCTTCAAAAGCTTTCCGGGCTTACTCCACGAGTGCTCTTTTCAAAGGCAGCCCGCTTTAACAGCGGTCTTTTAGTCAAAAAAACAGAGCCGTCAGAGCCTCTGCTAAATGAATATATCCATGTGAATGAAGCAGCCTTCAATCTTCCGGACAGCCTTGACGATCTGCTGTTTAAGCTCGGATACTACAACGGATGTCTCTACTGTGCCTTCCTGGGGGATAAGCTTGCAGCATCGGTCACGACCTGGAGGATCACCGAAGCGGCCTATGCGACGGAAAACATATTCTGCGACCCCGTTTGTCAGGATCAGGGTATCACCAGGGCTCTTCTGGGCTTTGTTCTCCATTCGTTGAAACGAGAGGGAAAACGTGAGGCAGTCCTTACCGTCTATGAAGAGGATCTGCCCGCCTTAAGCCTTTATACCGGTATGGGCTATATAAAGACCCATACTCTGCTGGAAATGCATTATGAGTCCCGGCCTACTTAACATACGCCGCTATTACGGACATAGGGAAGCAGCCCTTTATAAAATCGCTGGAGGCGGCATTATATCTGGCTTCGTTGAGCCTGTTCGGGAGCTCCTGATATTTCTTAAGCTCCTCCCTCTCAGCCTTGAAAAGATTAACCGCAGTCTCCTCAGGCAGCTTAAGATCATTTTCGATCCCCGAAAGCGCCGCCTGTATAATAAGCGCATATACGAGATACGGATTTGAGGCTGAGTCAGGAGACCTGAGCTCCGCTATACGGTACCCCTCACAGGCAGCCTTAAGCCTTATCAGCTGTGAACGGTTCTCATAAGCCCAGGTAATGTATCCGGGAGCCTTACCCCCTCCAAGCCTTCGGTACGAGGCCTCCTCAGGGTTCATAAATACCGTCATCTCCGGCATTTTTGCAAGTATCCCTGCTGCCGCGCCTTCTACCAGGTCGTTGCCAGCGGCATCGGCCACGGTAAAATTGACGTGCATACCGTTACCGGGTCTGTCCTCAAGAGGCTTTGGAGAAAAATCCGCATAAAGTCCCTTTATCTCGGCGATGGTTTTAACAGCTGACCTGAAGGTAAGGGCGTTATCGGCAGATACTACGGGAGAATCGGCCCTGTAGTCGATCTCGTTCTGCCCCGGTCCCTCCTCATGATGTGAGCTTTCCGGGATTATCCCCATACTTTCTATCGCAATACAGATCTCGCGTCTTATATCCTCGCAGCAGTCCTCCGGGAATTCGTCAAGATAGCTCCCGTTATCCCATGGCTTTTTCGTGGGCTTACCCTTTTCATCCCTTTCAAACAGGTAAAACTCCTGCTCCGCGCCGAAGGTAAAGTACAGCCCCCTGTTCCCGGCGTCCTCGACTGCCCGCTCTAATATATACCTGCTGTCGCCTTCAAAAGGCCTCCCGTCTCGCAGGGTGATCCTGCAGAACATCCTCGCTGTCTTCTCATTCTCAGAATACCAGGGAAGGATCTTAAAGGCAGAGGGCTCCGGATGAAGAAAAATATCGGAACGGGATTCGTTTATATCAAACCCCGCCACCGTCCATGCATCTGCAGAGATCCCGTAATCAAAGGCACGGGAAAGCTCTCCCGCCATTATGGTCTTGTGCTTGAGATTACCATACAGATCACAAAAATTGAGGCGGATGAACCTGACGTTCTCCTCCTCAACCAACCGTTCAACATCCTGCCGTGAATAAGTCATAAAGCATCCTCTTTGATCCTGCGCCGGTTTGAGCCCGGCTTTTATATACTGCCCGCCCTGCGGCGAGCTGTTATTTCAGGTAATTTATTATGCCGTCGTAGATATTGCGATCCTCGGCATATGAATAATGCACTCCGTCCCTGAGAGGTTTATCGGTCGTATAGTGCAGCTTTATATAACCTATATTGGAAGGAAGTGCGGCCTCCATCATTGTATTATAATCCTCTACTGCCCTGTTCATATTTATGATATCAGCATAGCTGCAGACGGATTTGTCCCTGAGTGAGCTATAATCAAAGCCCAGTACGGAACAGGCATATACAGCGGCGCCTCTCCTGATCCAATCCTGCGCCTTCCCGTTGTAGAATTCGAGCCAGCCGGCCATCGCCGCTTCCTTCCCATAATATGATACATCGTTTATACCATAAAGGATAACGATCTTTTTCCCCCTTAGATTTGTCCTGTCTAAAAGCGGGAGATACCGTTCCACAAAATAAGGGTAGCTGCTTCCGCAGGCGGCAAGCCAGTTTGCCCTCTCGTCACAGGTATCCATATAGGCATATACCGTTCTTGAATCGCCTACAAGGAAAATATCCGCTCCGTTATCCTCGATGATCTCGGGGAGGACCGTAGGCGCAATGAGCTCCGGTGTAAAATCTCCGTAGCCGTAATAGCCGCCGGAGGGCACGTAGCCGGAATCGTCCTTTTCGCTCACTGACGGACTCTCCTGATCCCTGAATACCGAGCCTTCCGTTTCTTCCTTAAGGCTTTCCTCAGCCTTCTCCTCCTTCTTTATCTCCTCCGGATATACAGACCTTACCTTTATCCTTACAAATCCGCAGGTAAACAACAGGATCGAAAAAAAGACCGATACAAACAAAAGCTTTTTAAGATATGCCATTCCCCTTTTCATGTCATGCCCCTCACAGCTTTACACGCAAATCCAACCAACTGCCGTTTTAAAGCGTACGACAAAATGATCTGTCGCCATCCTTACCGGCAGCTGCTTACGTTAATAAGTATAAAAATAATAAAAAACCCTTCAATATAACTTTACAACATCAAAAGACGATGTTCAAGTACCAGATATTGAGGGGTTTTTAAATATATCTACTATTTCAGGCGCCTGTCAGGCGAATGGTAACTTAAATAGATGTCATGATGCGGGCAATGTTCGAAGCCTCGTTCTGCTGCTGCTTTTTCTGCATCATGAGCTTATAGGTGTTCAGGTTCGTCTCCTTCTGGAGCTTGCTCACATATTCACCGTACTCCGTATCGGAAAGCCTGCTCTTTGAAGCAGTAGTATTATACGAAGCAATGCTGTTGTAGTTAAAGGCCGACTCAAGGCCGTTAGCCTGCGCACCTATCTGCGTGCGGCCGTTTGAAACCTTTTCAAGAGCCTTATCGATATCCCCGATATCATAATTACCCATTACGCTGAAATCCTTAATGCCGAGTGCATCAAGGGTGCTGTTGACATTTTCAAGCTCATGTGAGGTTCCGTTTCCATCAGAGATTATCTGCATGGAGGACCTGCTGCCGTCGAGAAGCTTTATGCCGTTGTATTCGGTAGTGGAGGCTGAATTGCTTATCCCCTCCTTAAGCTGGTCGATCTCGCTCTGTATGGCCTTCTTATCGTCGTTGGTAATGAGCCCGTTTCCGGCCTTCACAGCCAGTTCCTTGATCCTCTGAAGGTAATCCGCAACACCCGAAAGAGCGCCGTCTGCTATATTTGTAACGCTTTTTGCGGCCTCCAGGTTTTCACTGCCCGCGTTATAGCCTCTTACCTGAGAGTCCTCTTTATTGATTATGGAGAGCTCAGCCGCACCGTCCTTTGCCGAATTTATCCTGCTTCCGCTTGAAAGCGCACTGTAGTAGCTGCCTGTATTTGAGTATCCGCTTACTCCGCTGATTCCGCTCATATTTGCCTCCTCCCTGAGAATAGTAACCGTTTCCTGCCTCTGCAGCTTCATCATAGCATAAAGAGGAGGATTTCTCAATAAATATCATTGTTATCTTATTCAAAGCTCCTCTGATCGGCGCTCAGTTCACCGCTTAAGACCCTCCTGTAGTCCTTGAGGTTCTTCTTTAAAAGCTCAGGCGTATTGAGGCCATAGGGACATTTGCTCACGCACTGGTTGCAATGGAGGCAGTTATCCACCAGTGCCATTTTCTTCTGCCACTCCTGTGTGAGCCAGTCCTGAGAGGGAGCTCTTCTCAGCATCAGCGATATCCTCGCACAGTTGTTTATCTCTATCCCCGCCGGACAGGGCATGCAGTAGCCGCAGCCCCGGCAGAAATCTCCTGACAGCTCTTCCCGGTCTTTTCTGATAACCTCATTTATCCTGTCGTCAATTACCGGAGGCTTCTGTGTGAAAGAGATAAAATCCTCAAGCTCCTCCTCTCTTTGTACTCCCCATATGGGAAGCACATTATCAAATTGAGCTATGTAGGCGTATGCTGCCGCAGCGTCCATGATGAGCCCTCCCGATAAGGCCTTCATGGCAATAAAGCCTATGTTCTTTTCCTTACAAAGCCTTACCAGCTCCTTCTCCTGCTCCCCCGCAAGGTATGAAAAGGGAAACTGAAGAGTCTCGTAAAGACCGCTCTCTATGGCTTTTTTTGCGACACCCAGCCGGTGATTCGTTATTCCGATGTGGACGATCTTCCCCTCTTTCCTGGCCCGAAGCGCCGCATCGTAAAGTCCCGATGAATCCCCGGGCTCAGGACAGAACGGCAGATTATGGAACTGGTATACATCGATATGATCCGTTCTCAGATTCTCAAGGGATATCTTGAGATCCTTCTCCATTTCCTCACCTGTCAGAGCGGTCGATTTGGTGGCGATAAAAATTTTGTCCCTCACCTGTGAAAGGGCAAGGCCGATCTTATGCTCACTGTCACTGTATGCTCTTGCCGTATCATAATAATCGATGCCGCTATCGAATGCCCTTCTGAGTAAGGATATCGCTCCTTCATCACTCAGCCGCTGTATCGGCAGCGCCCCGAAGCCGTTCTTGTTAACCGTTATTCCCGTTGAACCCAATGTCACCTTTACCATCAGAATGCTCCCTTCCCGCGGATATCGTTTTTTTATAAAACCTTTATGGAATATAGACCATGTACATGATATAATCACATTTGATCATTTTCAACAGTTTTATATCAATTAGCAAAGAAGGGATTTTTTATCATGGGAAAAAAATTCAATTTTTTTCTTTCATCCGGGCTTGCGCTCGGAGCGGCCGGAACCGCCTTTTCAGAACTGGTCTTATATAAGCTCTGCAACAGAAACGCAAACATGGACCAGTTAAACGGAGAACTTTCCGGCCAAAGAGAGCTTGACAGGGAGATAGACCGTATAAGGAAAGAGGATCACGAATGGCTTCTTTCCCAGGAGCTTAAGGATTATTATATAACAAGTGAGGACGGGCTCAGGCTTCATGCCTCCTTTCTTCCTTCCGAAAAGCCGTCTGACCGGTACGTTTTCTGTATCCACGGATACCGCTGCTACGGCACCCGGGAATTTGATTCCATTTCACGCTTTTATCATTCACAGGGCTTCAACTGCTTCATGATAGACCACAGGGCCCACGGCGCGAGCGAGGGCAAATACATTACCTTTGGTGTCAAAGAGAGCGAGGACTGCATGAGCTGGCTCAAATTCATGCGCAGGGAATTCGGCGAGGAGATTCAGATCATCCTTCACGGAGTCTCAATGGGAGCAGCTACCGTAATGCTCATGAGCGGAAAGCTCCTGCCCAACAATGTTGTTTTCGCCGTGGCGGACTGCGGTTATTCCACTCTGAAGGGAGAGCTCCTTCACAGCCTTGAGAATAATCACTATCCCGCATCCGTTTCCTATAAGCTGTTCAGAACGGCAGCAAAGCTGCAGGCCGGCTTCGACCCGGATGAATGCAATCCCATAGAGGGAGTGGAGCAGAGCAATATCCCCGTTCTGTTCGCTCACGGGGAGGCTGACGATTTCGTACCCTTTGACATGGTATATGCCAATTATGAGGCCTGTCCCAGTCCGGTTAAAAAGCTCATTACGGTACCGAATGCCGTACATGCCCAGGCCTTCCATGCCGATGATCAGCTTAAGAACGCTATCCTTGATATGGTCGATCGGCTGATGTGATGATGCCGGACGTCAGAAGGCGCGGCATAAGTCCGAATAACTGCACAGCGGACGTCTCTCCCCATCGGAGGAACGTCCGCTGTTTATTGACCCTGACATCATCATAAGTCGACCGACAAAAGCACTTCAGGCTTCTCCGGCATCATTATATCTTAGGCTGCTTCTGTCTCGCCGGTTTTTTATTCATATACCCGCTTATATAATCGGCTATTTCCTCCTTAGGTATTTCCAGAGCATAGGCAAGCTCCTCGTGGAGCTGCTTTTCAGCCATCTTAAAATATCTCTCATCTATGACTGTTACCTTCTTGCCGTCTTCTATCCTTGCCTTCTTACGGCTGTAAAGTGTTTTTATTATCATTATAAGCTGTTCAGGATCACAGGAGGAGATCGCCTTTTTATATTCCTGTTCTCTTTCGACCTCTTTCTCGATCCAGGCGGCCTTGATGTTCGGTATATTCTTAATAAGCTTCTGTGCCTGTTCCTTCGTGATCACAGGCCGCATCACGGGTTTTTCACTGTCAACGGGTACATATACGACCGAATCGCGCTGGTAGATCGGCTTCAGAGTGTAATATTTTTTCTTCCTGTCTATCATTGACATGGACAGAGTCCCTATATTTACTATCCGGCAAACACTCTGACTGCCGTAAACGACCATATCGTCTTTTTGAAACATACAACACCACCTTTCTATTCAAGAATGATACGGATAACGGATATTTTCTTCTTATCTAAATTATAAACTAAAACTCATTTTTTTTCTAATGATTTTTTTGCGGCCTCCACCATTCTTACCACCGCTTCCTCAGGAAGCGGATACTTCATTTCACTGATTATCCTTGCGGCATCATATCCCCTGTCCACCAGGTGCCTTATGGCGCCGCCATAGGCAAAATCTCTCGAAAAATTCTGAAGCGCCTCCTTAAAACAGTCCTGCTCTGCCATATCCCTTCCTGTAACCGATAGCTTTAACGGTCCTTTCTCTCTTCTACAGCATCAGTGCGTCAAAAAAGCTCTCTGTCTTATTCCCGGTATTAAAGGAATTGATCAAAAACGCCTTGGCCTGGGCATGCCTGTCAGACAGCCCGTTCAGGGCCATTTCAAGATTATCCTGACCGATCCCCCCCGTTTCCTTAAGGAGCCTGTAATACTCAATATCATCCCCATGCTCGGAAAGTATATATTTCCACGATGCCTCTGATCCCCTTCCCACCGAATGAGCCGTGACATAGGAGGTGATCCTTTCTCTCAGGCCCTCGTGAAGCTCCTCGTCATAAAGAAGCCTCAGCATACAAAGGCCTGCCTTTTTCCTTCTGTTGAATTCCAGATATTCCTCATAATCAAAATGCAGATCCTCTTCTCCGCAGAGCACATAGAGATGATAGCCATCGTCGTCCGCCAGCTCAAGTATGCTCTCAAGCTTCTGGTCCCATCTGCCAAACCACTCTCTGCTTCCCGCGTTTTCAGCATCCAGAAGGTATTCGGCATCCATTACCGTTACCGCCTTTGCAAGGAGCCTTGCCGAGGCCTCGCTCCGTCCCGTAACGGCAATGCCTGTCAGGCTATTGTCGTTCTTGAAGACACCCTGTCCGAAGGTGCATGTGCGCGGTATGCGGATATCCTTCAATGCGTCGCAATGAGCAAACGCCCAGTCTCCTACCTTTTCAACGGCATCCGGAAGACCTACGCTCTTTAGCTGCTTGCAGCCCAGAAACGCCTTCTTCCTGATTTCGGTAACGGATGCGTCATTAATCCTTTCGGGAATAGTTATGTCCGTTATTTTTTTATCCGTGTCCGTAATGGATGCTCTGTCGTCGCCGATCTTCTCATAGTAAAGACCTGAGGCTTCATCGTATAATATCATATGTTATTTAACAGCTCCCTTGCCTGCTTCTGCATATCAACCTGCCGTTCTGTTATCATCAGCTCCTTCTGGTGCCTCTCATAATCAGCGCTTCCGAAGCGTGCAATGAACCTGGAGGTATAAGGGTTGACGGTAAGCTCCGTCACAAGGATCAGAAGCTCATTGCCCTCAGCAAACGCCTGCTCCGCAAATACAAACAGATTGTGGAGCCTGTCCGCCGTCTTACCGCTCTCCGTTCTGAGCCTTTCAACCTCCGAGTTATAGAGGCTTTTCAGGTTTTCAAAGTCGGGCTCGCTGTCAAGCAGCTTTTTCTTCATGTCCTCAAGCAGCCTTACGGCTCTTTTAAGCTTGTGCTCCTCATCCTTTGAAAGGGCCCCTGCCCGCTTAAGTGCGGAGAGCCTCTTCCTGTTTTCCCCGGCCGCACCCTCTATCGCGTCGATAAGCTCCCTTCCGGAAAGCCCTTCCATGGACTTTAGTGCCGCAGCCGGAAGGGCAACGTAATCAAGCCTCAGGATATTATCCTTAATATCCTGCCTGAGCCTGTCCATAAGCATTGAAAGCAGAGAAAGCCTCTCATCGAAGGAAGCCTTTTTCGCTCTTTCCGTTACGGCGGCGGGAGCCTGCCCTTTAAGTATTTCATTTATCCGGTAATCCCGTCTGTACTTATTATAAAGATCATAATATGCGTCGAATTCCCTTACGACGCCTTCATTATTTATATATTGCCCTATCAGCGTATCATCCGCCTTGAGCCCTTCTTCCTCATACAGCTTTATTATATCCGAAAGATCCTCCCAGCCTCTTGCCGTCACATAGGAACGTCCGCCCACCGTATTCTCTATCCTGTAGAAGCAGTCCCTCTTCATATCTAAGAAGCTTACTATGGCAGGATGAAGCCCCTGCTCAAGCGCATATTCCCTGAAAACAGAATAATCCGGTTCAACGTTTAAGACCTTCAGCCTGTCAAGCACAGCCACATCAAACTCCCTCACCGCCCTGTTGTATTCGGGAGGGTTTCCCGCGGTTACTATTACCCATCCCTCGGGGACCTTATGCCTGCCGAAGACCTTGTACTGCAGAAACTGAAGCATTGACGGAGCAAGTGTCTCGGAAACGCAGTTTATCTCATCAAGGAACAGTATGCCCTCTTTGATCCCGCTTTCCTCCATGGTCTCGTACACGGAGGCTATGATCTCGCTCATGGTATACTCGGTGACGTCAAACTCCTTCCCGTCGTATATCTGCTTCTTAATGAAGGGAAGACCTATAGCCGACTGTCGTGTATGATGAGTCATCGAATAGGAAACAAGGGCAATGGAGAGCTCCTCTGCTATCTGCTCCATTATGGCGGTCTTTCCCACGCCGGGGGCCCCAAGCATAAATATCGGACGCTGCCTTACCACCGGTATTACATAGTCTGACAGCTCATCCTTTTTTAAATATATCCGTACAGTCTGTTCAATATATTCCTTTGCCTGCTTTATGTTCATTGCACTCACTCCCTGTTCTCTTCCGCCTCTAGCTCATTAATATCAAGGACCACCGGTATTACCCACCATGGCGTCTTAGGCTTCCTGTCGTCCTCTGCCGCAAAGGCAAACATGCAGTCATAATCGGGAGCCTTTGAAGGGTATATCCCGTAGCCGTCGGTAAAATATATCAGCCCCTTGAAATTCTGAAATTCTCCCTTTTCAATGAGACTGTCCACGTACCTTATAGCCGGCCTGAAATCCGTTCCCCCGTAGCCTATAAGCTTCCCCTTCCTTATGAAGGCATCAAAGTCGGCCCGGGATTCTATCTTTGTATCCTGGTGCACCTCATTGTCGCACTGTATGATATGAATATTTATCTTTCTGAAGAAGTTCTCGCTGCTTCTCAGGATATTACAGGTCTTTTCCAAAAAGCTTCTGATGATATCCCCCCTGCAGGAGGCCGAGGTATCCAGAACGATGGCTATCTCCCTGACCTTCCTTACGTCCCTGTATTCCAGAGGCTCTATAAGCGGCATGTTCCCGTAACGCGAAAGCCCGTAGGTATAATATATATAATCAAATTCATCCTCGCTGACCGACAGCTCCTCACCGGATACCAGAAATCTTTCAAGCAGCTTTCCGTAATCATATCTCTCCCTGGCCGCCTCATTAAGATTCTTAAGAAGGCTCTCGGAATGTCTTGAATTTTTGGAAAACGTCCTGATATCAGCCTTGATCCTCTCGTTTATCTTAAGCCATTCCTTTTCCGATATCTCAAGGCGCTCCTGTTCCTTCCAATATATATGCCTGTCCTGGGCAAAGAGCTCTCTTAATTCCAACTCGTCAGACCTTGCCGGAGGATTTACGAGAAAATACCTGTAGATCCTCTCGGCGGTCATTTTTTCAACTCCTTTTTTCAGCCCCTTTAGCCTGATATTCCTTTGGTCGTCGTCAGACAGGGAGAAGCCGGACAGATCCAGCTCCATAATGATATTTTCTACCGCTATGTCGCAGGACAGATCCCATATTTCCTCCTTAAGCTTCCCGTAGCCGAAGCTGTGGCTGAAAACATGATGGAAAATAGAATGAAGATACATTCTTGCGGCTGAGCCGGTCTCCGCGGCATATCGCCTCAGTATATGGCCGGGATCATAATAGAAATGCGCGTTGTCGCTTGCGACCCCGGACAGTCCTTCCTTTTTTACGGCCGGAAGCCTGCTCACCGCAACGTCCATAAAACGCATATTTACGATGATGCTGTCTCTTGCAAGCCCGAGAAGCCGCCTTGCAAGCTCATCTGTCTTTTTTTCCTGTTCGCTTAAGCGCCCTTCCGGCATCACTTATCCCTTACCTTCAAAAGCATATATGCCCCATCCGCCCAGACCGTATCCGCATATTCCAGAAAGCCCTCAGGCAGCACGGCGTAGTAGTTGTACTCGCGGGGTCCGACGTAGATATACTGCACTTTGTACCTGTCAATAAAATCCCTGCAGTATTCCCTGTCTCCGCCTTCGTAAAAAAGCCTTACCTCCTGAGTACGCTCTCCGACGATCTCAGGATCGTTCCTCCAGAGCCATTCATGTACATACCACC